>Ga0214921_10002101_pt1 | contig 32906 bp, 34 predicted proteins | sample LL1505_MetaG_FD_177992 | JGI IMG/M metagenome (GOLD analysis project Ga0214921, IMG submission 177992) | Freshwater microbial communities from Lake Lanier, Atlanta, Georgia, United States - LL-1505 | ecosystem: Environmental > Aquatic > Freshwater > Lake | place: USA: Georgia | collected... | reverse complement strand
TACGATAGGTTTGTTACAGGCAGCAGTGATAATTACGAAACATTTATCGAAGGCGCAAACATTTATAATTTTTCAGTGGTTGCCAGTGACGGAGTTTCCCAAGTAACTGAATCATTTAAAGTTATCGGTGTACATCCCGATGTATTTAGAACTGATAACATATTGAAATTCAGTCAATCTATTTTAGATCTTAGTATATTACCGGCAAGTATCAGTTACCTACAACCACCACAGTTTTTAAATGGTAATATTATTGGTCCGGCTAGATTAAATCATAATTTTGATCAACCTGTAACAGCCTACGACCCGAGACCAGAAACTGGAGCAGTAATTTATTCGCTCCAAACCGGAACTACAGCACAAACTAATTTACCGGTGGGATTAAAATTAGATCCCACAACAGGCTACATATACGGCTATCTTTCCTATTATCCCGAATATGTTGATGATTATGTTTTAACTGTGGCAGCTACAAAATATGATAATTTATCTACCACTACTATTGTGGTAATAAACACATTTACCATGTCTGTTCAAATGATAGAAACAGGTAAATTAGTATGGATTACTGATCCAAATTTAGGAACAATAGAAACCGGAATAGTCAGTGAACTGGCCGTAGTAGCACATTATATTGACTTAGATTATCCAATACAATACAAATTGATCGACGGTGAATTACCTACTGGGCTAACATTGGCCGCAGATGGTGCTATACAAGGCCGGGTAGAATATAACCATACCGGCACATACACATTTACGGTGCTGGCTAACGATGTATATCTATTCGGTTCAACTACTGGCACATTTACTGTTGAAGTGTTAGAAACCGATACAAAACAATATACTGAAATTTACTTCAGACCATTCCTATCTTTAGAAAAACGTAAATTGTATCAAGAATTTACCAGTGATACATTTACATTTGATCCTAAACTAATTTATAGACCTTACGACCCCAATTTTGGTGTTCAATATAATATCAAAATGGTATTAGAATTTGGCATAGAAAAGATAGATTTAGAGCAGTATGTTCCAGCATTAGAACAGAACTTCTATAGACGACGTATATATTTCGGTGATATTAAAACCGCTGTGGCCAAAGACAGCGCAGGAACTGTAGTATATGAAGTAGTGTATGTAGATGCTGTAGATGATATGGATGGCGTATTACTGTCCACCACATCTACTGGAGTAACTTATTATCCTGCCAGTATAGAAAATCAACGAACTAGACTAAAACAACTTACATTAGACGATGCCAGTGAAATTGGTATTAGCGAATACTATGAACCTGTATATATGCGTACAGCACAATCCGGAGACTATTTGCCCCCATATTATATGAGTGTAATACCAATATGCTATGCTCTTCCCGGCCAAGGTTCTAGAATTGCCAGTAGAATTCGTCTAAGTGGATTTGATTTTAAATTATTAGATTTCGAAGTAGATCGTGTTATTGTAGAAGACAGTAGTTCTGCTAAATACCTAATATTCAGCAATCAGAGTATCTCCAATGACCACTAGACCAAATATTACCGTATTACCGGCACTTACTAACCCTACTGTTAATGAAACACTATTCATTGTACAAGACAGCAGTGTTAATCAAACTTTAACTGTAAATCAAACCGCTCAGTTAATAATTTCTGCTGGTGCTATAACAAGAGGACCGCAAGGTCCAAAGGGACCGCAAGGACCTCAGGGTGTAAGTGGTGTTAATGGACCGCAGGGGCCAAGTGGAGTAACCGGCCCACAGGGGGTCGCGGGTCCACAAGGAGTTACTGGACCACAAGGACCACAAGGAGTTACTGGGCCACAAGGATTACGAGGAATAACTGGACCAACAGGAGCAGGTGCCCAAGGACCACAAGGCGTAACTGGACCACAAGGACCGAGTGGACCAACTGGAGCAGGTGTTGCTGGACCGCAAGGCGTAACTGGTCCACAAGGACCGAGTGGACCAACTGGAGCAGGTGCCCAAGGACCACAAGGTGTAACTGGTCCACAAGGTGTAATCGGACCAACTGGAGCAGGTGTTCAAGGACCGCAAGGTGTAACTGGACCACAAGGGCCGGCTGGACCAACTGGAGTCGGGCTAGGAGGAGTACAAGGGCCAACTGGACCGCAAGGAGTTGCCGGACCACAGGGACCAAGTGGAGCAGGTGCTCAAGGACCGCAAGGCGTAACTGGACCAACTGGACCAGAAGGTCCGACTGGAGTCGGGCTAGGAGGAGTGCAAGGACCAACTGGCCCAACTGGCTCACAAGGACCAAGTGGACCAACTGGAGCAGGCGATCCAGGACCACAAGGAGTAACTGGTCCGCAAGGACCAAGTGGGCCGACAGGAGCAGGTGTTACCGGGCCACAAGGACCGATTGGACCAACAGGTCCCGGTGGCGGTGATCCAGGGCCGCAAGGAGTTGCAGGACCACAAGGACCAAGTGGACCAACTGGAGCAGGTGCTCAAGGACCACAAGGAGTTGCAGGACCACAAGGACCAAGTGGACCAACTGGAGTTGGACTTGGAGGAGTACAAGGCCCAACAGGACCACAAGGACCAGTAGGACCAACTGGAGTCGGACTTGGAGGAGTACAAGGCCCAACTGGTCCACAGGGACCAGTAGGACCAACTGGAGTCGGACTTGGAGGAGTACAAGGACCACAGGGACCACAAGGACCACAGGGTAATACAGGCGCACAAGGACCATCTGGACCACAAGGTAATCCCGGACCAACTGGTCCTCAAGGACCTCAGGGACCGCAAGGCAATACTGGCCCAACTGGACCACAAGGACCTCAGGGACCGCAAGGCAATACCGGTGCTCAAGGGCCACAAGGACCACAAGGCAATACTGGAGCACAGGGACCACAAGGACCACAAGGCAATACTGGAGCACAGGGACCTCAGGGACCGCAAGGCAATACTGGAGCACAGGGACCACAAGGACCACAAGGCAATACTGGAGCACAGGGACCTCAGGGACCGCAAGGCAATACTGGTGCTCAAGGACCGCAAGGTAATACAGGACCACAAGGACCACAAGGACCTAGTAATTCCTATGCTTTAGCAATGAACCAAGGAGTGGCTACTACCGATAGCCCTAGTTTTGTTAACGTTACTGCTACATCTGATCAAAGATTAAAAACTGATATTACTACCATTGAAGATGCTTTAGAAAAAGTTTTACAACTGAGAGGTGTAAATTATCGAAGTCTCCAAACACAACAACTAGGAGTAGGGGTTATAGCACAAGAAATTAAAGAAATAATCCCAGAAGTTGTAAAAGAAGGAAACGATGGATACTTATCTGTAGCGTACGGAAATATTGTCGGAATATTAATTGAAGCCATTAAAGAACTTAAAAAAGAAATAGATCTACTTAAGGAAAAATCTTAATATGGCTATTCCAACCTCTCTCATACAATTACCACAATTAACTAATCCTACCACTGGAGAGACCAAATTTATTGTGCAAGACAGCGCAGTAAATCAATATATTACCGCTGTCCAGGCCTCCACGCTATTAGGGGTAAAAGGACCACAAGGACCACAAGGACCGATTGGACCACAGGGAGTTACTGGCCCACAGGGAACAGCAGGACCGCAAGGAACAGCAGGACCACAGGGAGTTACTGGTCCGCAAGGAGCCGTAGGCCCAACTGGAGCAGGTGTTCAAGGACCGCAAGGCGTAACTGGTCCGCAAGGAGCCGTGGGACCTACAGGAGCAGGTGCCCAAGGACCGCAGGGACCACAAGGCAATACTGGAGCACAAGGACCAAGTGGTCCGAGCGGAGTATCAGGACCACAAGGATATACAGGCTATACCGGTGCTACCGGGCCACAAGGACCTACAGGAGCAGGCGACCCGGGACCACAGGGCGTAACTGGGCCACAAGGACCAAGTGGCCCAACTGGAGCAGGTGTTGCTGGACCACAGGGCGTAACTGGGCCACAAGGACCAAGTGGCCCAACTGGAGCAGGTGATCCCGGTCCACAAGGCGTAACAGGCCCACAAGGACCAAGTGGCCCAACTGGAGCAGGTGATCCCGGTCCACAAGGCGTAACAGGCCCACAAGGACCAGTAGGACCAACTGGAGCAGGTGTTGCTGGACCACAGGGCGTAACTGGACCACAAGGACCAGTAGGACCGACTGGAGTTGGATTAGGAGGAGTACAAGGACCAACAGGACCACAAGGATCACAAGGACCACAAGGACCAACTGGAGCAGGTGATCCCGGTCCGCAGGGTGTAACTGGACCACAAGGACCAGTAGGACCGACTGGAGTTGGATTGGGAGGAGTACAAGGACCAACTGGACCACAAGGACCCCAAGGAGATATCGGCCCAACTGGAGTAGGTGATCCCGGTCCACAAGGCGTAACAGGCCCACAAGGACCAATAGGACCAACTGGAGTTGGATTGGGAGGAGTACAAGGACCAACAGGTCCACAGGGCATTACCGGCCCACAGGGACCAACAGGAGCGGGTGACCCAGGACCACAAGGTGTAACTGGGCCACAGGGACCAGTAGGACCGACCGGAGTGGGAATTGGAGGAGTGCAAGGACCAACAGGTCCACAGGGACCAGTAGGACCACAAGGTCCTCAAGGTATAACTGGTCCACAAGGTCCAGGAGCCAACCAATCTCTCAACACCACTAGCACAGTTCAATTTGATAGTCTCGGTGTGGGCATAGCAGCAACAGGAGTCAGTGGAGAGATTGTTGCCACTCACGAAATTACCTCTTATTATTCAGATGATAGACTTAAAATTCGATTAGGTAATATACCAAATGCTTTACATAAAATAGAAAGTCTCAACGGATTCTATTATACTCCTAATGAAACAGCAACACAACTAGGATACGAATTTAAAAAACATGTCGGTGTTAGTGCCCAAGAGGTTAAGGCTGTGTTAGAAGAAGCAACCGCTCCTGCTCCTATTGATCAACAATACCTAACTGTAAAATATGAAAAACTAGTTCCTTTATTAATAGAAGCTATCAAAGAGTTGGGACAAAAAATCAAAGAATTAGAGAATAAAATAGGGCAATAAATATAGCTATGACATTTCGACCTGACATTAATATCTCCTCACTTCCGCAACTTACAAACCCCACCGAGGGAGAAACCAAGTTTGTTGTCCAAGATTCTGCTGTTTATCAATATGTAACAGTGGCTCAGGCTAGGTCATTGGTACAAGCAGGACCAAGCGGTCCATCGGGCCCAAGAGGACCACAAGGACCACAAGGAGTTGTTGGTCCACAAGGAGTAACTGGTCCACAAGGTCCACAAGGCCCGCAGGGAGTAACTGGGCCGCAGGGAGTAACTGGACCGCAGGGGCCGCAGGGCGTAACTGGACCACAAGGGCCGCAAGGCGTAACTGGACCACAAGGACCAAGCGGCCCACAGGGATTAACCGGTCCACAGGGATTAACCGGTCCACAAGGGCCAAGTGGTCCACAGGGAACTGCAGGTCCAACGGGACCTAGCGGCCCGGCTCTAGCAACCAACATTGCCGGTGGAGCAGGTGGAAGTATTCCTATACAAAGTTCGTCTAATACCACAGCATTTATACCTATCGGATCTGCAGGATATATTTTACAAAGCAACGGCAGCACCGCTACTTGGATTAATACATCTACTACAGTGATAGGCAATGCTGTTCAAACTAGTAAAATCTACACGGCAGAAAGCGATGCCAATAGTGATTTATACCTTACAATGTCTGCCAGTGCCAATGCCTATAACGACATTGGTGTAGATGCCGGACTATTCTATAGACCATTTACTGGCTTGTTAACAACTCCATATTTGTATTCATCAAATCAATCCGGAGATGAAGGTGGGGAATTAAGATTAAACAAGGCAGCTACCAATACTACACTTGATACCGGCGTTACTATAGATATTTTTAGAAATAAATTAAGGATTTTTGAAACTGGAGGTAGTAATAGAGGTGTATTCATCGATCTTACATCTGCCACTACTAGCGTTGGTAGCAATCTACTTTCTGTTGCCGCAGGCAGTTCTGGACCACAGGGCCCGCAGGGTGTTACAGGTCCACAGGGTGCTACAGGTCCACAGGGAGTTGCCGGACCACAAGGACCAACTGGTGTCGGAGTAGGTGGAGTTCAAGGCCCAACTGGTCCACAGGGAGTCGCTGGTCCACAAGGCCCAACTGGTGTCGGAGTAGGTGGAGTTCAAGGCCCAACTGGTCCACAAGGCCCAAGTGGAGTAGGCAGCTCAGGACCAACAGGTCCACAGGGAGTTGCCGGACCACAAGGACCAAGTGGACCGAGTGGAGCAGATGGTGGGGCATTATCTCTAATCAGCGGATATATAGCATATGGAACTGGATCAGGGTTAACCGGTGATTCGGGAATAAGATGGAATTCTAGTAATAAAATATTAACTGTTGCCAATTCTATCGGTATCAGTAATGGCGGCAGCGGTAGTGCTGATAACAGTAATACAGCGATAGGCAGCGAAACCTTGGTAGCACTGACTACCGGTACTAACAATATTGGAATTGGATTTCAGGCACTTAATCAAACTACAATAGGTAATAATAATATTGTAATTGGGAATGGAGCAGCATTAAACAATACCACAGGAACTGATTCTACATTTGTAGGATACCGATCCGGAAGATTCCTTCGAATTGGTCCTGGTTATAACACAGGAGTCGGCAGCGGAGCATTAACAGGTAATGCCGATCCAACTAGCGGTAGTTACAACACAGCCGTAGGATATAATGCATCAAATTTATTAGGAAATTATAACAACACAACCGCATTAGGTGCCAACAGTTCTGTCTCCGGTAGCAATCAAGTTCAACTCGGCGATAGTGCTACAACTACATACGCATATGGCGCAGTACAAAATAGATCCGATCAACGAGATAAAGCAGAAATTCGCGATACACAATTAGGATTAGATTTTGTATTATCTCTACGGCCGGTCGATTATAAATGGGACATAAGGGAAGATTATAGACCTGCCAGACCGAATATATCTGCTCCTGTTCTACCTGATGATCCCACAACAGAACAGACTGCCGAATATAACTCCGCTTTAGAGTCATACAATTCTGCTATGTCTGCCTGGAGAGAATCTATAAAAATGTCTAATCTTGTACACGATGGCAGCAAAATTAGAACTAGATATCATCATGGTCTAATTGCCCAGGAAGTTAAATCTGTAATGGATAACAAAGGTGTAGATTTTGGCGGGTATCAGGACCATTCTGTTAAAGGTGGTGATGATGTGCTAAGTATCGGTTATAGCGAACTTATAGCACCGCTAATTAAAGCCATACAAGAACTCAATTCTAAAGTTGATGCTCTATCTGCCAAAATTAATACATAATTTACTGGGCAGTTTATAGTTCAATAAATAGTTAATAATAGGATCAACAGTGTGACCAGTACAGTAACAAGTTATCTTTCTAAAATCAAACAAAACTTCCCTGTAAAGGGGCAGGATAATGACTCACAGGGTTTTAGAGACAACTTTCACAATATTCACGAAGCAATTAAATATGTTAATTCTAATGTAGATACACTAGATCAAACAACCATAAAAACTAATACTACCTCAACATTTGGCGGTAATACTCTAGACTCTGCTAATTTTAAAAATTGTTCAAACGAATTATATTCATACGCACTACAAACTGATGCTATTAATATTGATTATTCGTTAGGTAGCTATCAAAAATTTGAACTGAGTTCTGGATTACACGATCTGTATATAGACAATTGGCCCGGAGCAGGCAAGTCGGGAAATTTAAAACTTTCAGTTACTACCATTAGTGAAGCGTATACCGCCATTAATTTCCTTGGTACTACTGATATTGGTCCTGTACAAAACCCTTACGAATTGACTCCCGGTGTTGCCAATTTCTTTGAATTATGGAACGAGGAAGATAGTGGTAATGTTTATGTTAAGCAAATAAACGAATATGTGTTTAACAACAGTACCAGCACCCATGTCATATGGGTTGACCAATTAAAACTAGGTAAAATTAATGATAATCCTAGCACCAATGTGTATACCACCGGAACTGGACACGTTACATTGGTAAAAAATTCCGGAACTATTGCTCAAATAGCACTAATTCCTAGTAGAGTACACAAAATTCTCGTCGATGCCAATGAACACACCACCGGTGGATATGTAACATTGGTTTTTGCTGATACTGGCGATATATACAAAAACGCAACATTTAATCTACGACCCGAAGTTGGAACATCTACATACACAGTTAACACTGTCACAAACAGTACCGAAATAAAGATTATTCCTAATGATTTTGACGCATCTAATCTAATTGTTGGTGAAACAGTTACTTTTATAAATCCCACATTTACTAATCAACCTGTAGTACTTACACTTGCTACTTCTGCCGCTACTACCAGTTCGGGTACTTATACAAACTATGCAGGATCTGTTTATGCCAATGCTAACAAGTTAGAAGTGGCATATGATGACTACGGTAATGGTATTAGTAATACATTTGCTATCGATACGTTGGCAATAAACACTGCCACCGACAACAGTGCAACATTGGCCAGTACTGAATTTGTACATAATGTAATGCCGTATGGTGCTGTTATTATGTGGTATGGACTTAAAAATAAAATTCCAGCCGGATGGGTTATATGCGACGGAACCAATGGTACCCCTAATTTAGTTGATAAATTTATAGTAGGTGCGAGTGGAGACTTTTATGGTCAGGTGCCAGGAACAACAATTACCGGTGCTAATACTTCAACTGGGGGTACAGCACAATTAGGGGTTGTATCCCACGTACATACTGCACAGTTTACAGGCGATGCTCAAACACTCACACACAGTTTTGATTTATCACATACTCACAAGTATGACCGAATTACCACAAGCGGGGGTTTAGCCAGAGCAGACAATAGAGATTCTGTAGGGTGGGCCCCGGGATCAAGTACTGGGGTTTTAGAATATACCCCTCCCGGCGGAGGCACAATCGATGATCACATTGTTACAATGAGGGGAACAATTAACATCAATGCCACCGGTGACGTTTCTTCATCAACTAACTATGCCAATGTCCCTCCATTTTATGCCTTGTATTACATTATGAAAGTATCGGGTACTCCAAATAATTTTTAAATGTTTCATCCACTGCTTGACAATCCTACAAAACTGAAAGATCAAGAATTAGAAAATAAAATATTAGATCTTACTAGAAAATATCACATAGCGGCCGGTATGGGACAGGGGATGATTTGTCAACAGATTATTACTATATTAGAAACACTGAAAGAAGAACAAAATAAAAGACAGCAGGAATCAATTAAGTCCGTTATGAAGAAACAAAATAAAGACCTAGACGATTTGATAAATGTTGACTAATCATATTGAAAGTTTTTCTTGGCCAGCAGAAATTACCTGTACTATAATTACAGAAAAAATTATCCTTCCTAATCATTACTCTATCAGAATAGGTGTAGAACCAAACTATTCAGAATCCACTGATGTTAATTTAGGACTTAAAAAAGTCAAATATTTTATTGGCAACTATCTAAATAATGGATTGATTATTAATCAATCCAATCCGTTAACTGAACTGACAGTGAACTTAGATACCAACATAGTATTATTGCCCTGCGAACCATACGATTATTTTATTGCTGCTATACTATACAACAAACTCAGTGCCATTGCAGAAAAATACTTTGACATTGGATATCTCAGTCTTGACAGTCTTATAGGTGATCGTGTAGAATATACCATTATGGACTTGAATTCTTCTAATCTTGAACTGGACGGAGACCTATGGTGGAATCAAGATTCAGTTGATACCGGAATTGGTAATGCACCTAGTTGGGAAGATCTTAATTTTCGTGATAGACCAAAATTTTCTCCTAAAATTATACAGGGCGGATTGAGTGAAAACTAATCAGTATGGACAGGTTGAACTTACTGAACCAGAAGCGTTTGATGCGTTATACAATAAAACCATAACCAGTCTCAATGGCATCTATCTAGATCGCCCCGATCAATTTAACTCTGCTGTAAGAATTAATGCAGATTCTATGGATCTGCTAAAATCATTGCCCGAACATACCATTAGTATAGAACAGTTTGACGCTAATCTACAGGACAATTGGTTTATGCCTGAAAGTTATAAATCAACCAGTTTTGATATTGTTTCATTCTTATTGGATAAGTGTATAACAGATGTGGAACAAAATAGAGTTCTTGAAGAATTAGAATTGTTTGCTAAACACGATATGATAGACCTGTTATGCTACCTTAGATACTTAGTAGACACTATGAAAGAGAATAATATTGTATGGGGAGTGGGGCGTGGTAGCAGCGTGGCCAGTTATTGTTTGTATCTTTTAAATGTTCATAGAATCGACAGCATTAAATACAATTTAGACATTAGAGAATTCTTTAAATAAGGAGATTATAAAATGGTCTACAGAACAATGCAAGGTCGAGAAATTGACCTAGAAAAACTAATCAGACAAAATGAACTAAGCCCGGCTATTGGCAATATGAAGGTCAATGCCCGCGGAGATGAATTAGGACCAGGTGGTAAAATCGTTCGTCGTAGAGAAGAAATCGTTAATGAATACTACGAACCAAACACCGTTAAACGAACACCAACTAGACGAGCAGAGGCCGCAGAATCTCGTCCAGATCCTGTGCTGCCCGACTACTTCGAAGAACTGGAAGAACCACGTCCGGTCACAAAATCTAAAAAAACAGAGGAATAAATGAAAGTTAGAGGTACAGTTAGACCCTTGCGAGACAAGGTATTCGTTGTTGATATGGACTTTGGAGTCCAAAAAACTGCCGGAGGCATTTACATCCCCACCGACGATGGCAAAACACAGGGTATTCACCCACGGTGGGGAAGAGTGTGGGCAATTGGCCCCGAACAAGAACAAGTTAAAATTGGCGATTGGATCTGTGTTGAACACGGACGCTGGACTAGATCCGTGGAAATCGAATTAGAATCAGGCGAAGTGCTTGAATCACGCATGGTAGATAACGATGCTATTATGATGATATCGGACGAAAAACCTTCCGATGTTCAGAGAGAAAAAGCCTAATATCGTTGACCTGCTCTTAAATCCCATGTTATTATAGCAGCATGGGATTTAAGAAAAATTGGGATGTAGAATACATCCTCCGACAAATATACTCCGCTGCTAGAGAATGTAGCAGTCCATATAATGACGGCTTTAATCAATGGGAAATCAAAAAGGATCTATACATGATCCAAGAAACCATTAATGAAGTTATGAAAAAATGCTCAACCTTTGGCGACACTGAAGAACGGTGGCTCAAGGATCGTGAACAGAGAAAAATTATCAAACTATTAAGTAATGACGAATCATGATAAAACATGATGTTAATAATATCGATTTATCGGTTTATGAATACAATTTGCTGCCGGAATTTGATTTTGATACGTTGGTCAAATATGTCAATGAATATAAAGAAAAGTTTCCTAAAAATTACTCAAAAAAATACTCCCATTGGGAAGAGGAATCTCTCTGGGAAGGCGGAAACTGGTGGCATTCAGATTATATTGTGCAATATCAAACCAATGATTTTGACAGGTTAATATCAAGTATAGAAAAAAAAGCAAATTACATTATAAATGACCCAAAGGCATTAATAGGTGTTACATTAGAAGTAAAAGAGTCGTGGATTATTGATTATAAAAGATTAAGTTATCATAAAGAACATAAACATCATCCGTTGTCATTTGCTGCTATATGTTATTTAGATATAGATCAAGGATCGGATATTTGTTTTGGTAACACAAAAATAACACCAGAAACTGGAAAATTATTAATATTTCCAGGATCACTAACTCATAAAGTTAGCCCGATGACTTATCCAAATGGACGAAGATTAATAATGGCATTTAATTTATATCCAACAAAATTAAACATTGACAAATTTAATCAGAAAATAGAAAATTTAAACACAGAGAAAAATTATCAAACTACTTAAGGACGAAGAATGATACGAAAATTTAGATACTGGTTGAGAAACTGGATTAATTCGGTTGAGGACGGTGAAGTCGAAAATGCAAAAAGGGCTACTGCTCTGAGCAGGGGGTCGGTTTTGGTCAGAGGTGATGAAGGACTAGAGGGCCATCCAATGCGGCTCAATGTTTATCGTGCATCCGGTGGTATTGTTATTGAAGCGAGGACATATGATCCACAACGCGATCGTCATCATAACTCTCTGCACGTGATTACACACGATCAAGACTTGGCCACAAGTTTAGACAAAATCATTACTATGGAAAGTCTGCGTGGCTGAAAACGCTTGCAAAGTCTGCAAAAAAGCGTATACTGCTAACTGTGATTACCGACAGGGGCGTTGTCCCCACCATCCACCACTGATCAACTTTCAAAAAATCATAAACTGGCTACAAGGAAAAAATGGCAAAAGAACTTTGGACTGAACGTTATCGACCAAAAACTGTCGAAGGATATGTGTTCCGCGACAAGGCACAAAAAAGGCAAGTTCAAACCTGGATCAAAGATCGATCAATTCCTCATCTACTGCTAAGTGGTAGCCCTGGCATTGGTAAAACTACGCTGGCCAAATTGCTGCTAAATGAAATTGGCATTGAAGATTATGATCTGCTAGAAATAAATGCCAGTAGAGAAAGAGGAATTGACGAAGTTCGTAAACGTATTACCAACTTTATCAGTATGATTCCGTTTGGCCCATTTAAAGTGGTGCTACTAGACGAGGCAGATTTTCTTACACCCGATGCTCAGGCAGCTATGCGTGGAGTTATGGAGGAATACTCCAGTACCAGCAGATTCATTCTTACCTGCAATCATCCTAATAAAATCATTCCTGCTATCCACAGCAGATGTCAACAGATGCATTTTGCGTCAATTGATCAAACCGATTTTGTAATTCGAATTATCACAATACTCGATGAAGAAAAGATAGAATTTGATCCGGATATAGTTGATACTTATGTAAAAGCCACTTATCCAGATTTGCGTAAATGCATCAATTTGCTACAGCAAAACAGTATTAATGGAGCCCTAATCAACCCTAAACAGGAAGATAGTGGTATTAGTGATTATAAGATTGAAATGATTGAGCTGTTTAAACAGGGTAAAATACAGGCTGCTCGTAAACTGCTGTGTGGTCGTGCCAGCTCCGAAGAAATGGAAGATATCTACCGGTGGATGTATGACAATTTAGATCTGTTTGGATCAACCGATGAACAAAAAGATTCGGCATTGTTGATTATTAAACAAGGCTTAGTTGATCACACACTGATTGCTGATCCCGAGATAAACCTTGCGGCTACGCTGGTGAAACTGGCTCGTTTACAATAAAAAATCGCACAGCTGGTTTGCAGGTCAATGCTGTGCGATTTTTCTTTGGGTTAAAAATTAATAATATCTGTTAAGCAGCCTCCTTATATATCCCAAGAACTTCTTTAACTACAGGATGACGCTCAACGTCTCTTGTATCAAACCTTGCCATCGCAACCATACGATAATCACCCCCTTGGCCGTATAGTTCGCAAAATTGTAGCAAGCCGTTCTCCCTAGGACGGTCCGCTTGATTCAAGTCCCCTGTAACTACCATTCGACTTCCGTCGCCTAATCTAGTTAACAACATCTTCATCTGACTGGGCGTAGCATTTTGCATTTCGTCGGCTACAACGAAAGCATTTTTAAATGTGCGACCCCTCATATAGGCCAATGGTGATATTTCAATAACACCATCCGCCAACATATCTGCAATCTCTTTTGGATGATAATACTCTTCGAAAACGTCCATTATTGGGCGTGTCCACGGCTCCATTTTTTGATTTAGTGTTCCCGGTAAAAAACCGTGATCCTCATCAACGCTTACAGCCGGCCGTGTAATAATAATCTTTCTAATCATCCCCTCTTTATACAACTTGATTGCCATTTGAACAGCCAACATAGTTTTACCGGTGCCTGCTGGCCCCACGGCAAATACTATGTATTTTTTAGGATTTTTTAACAGCTCTAGATAAGTTTCTTGACTTAGGTTTCTTGGAATTATCTGTACCTGTTGAGTTCTCTTAAGATATGGCTTGATTGGAATCAAGTTATTTCTATTGTTAGCAAAGCGTGGATCAAAATCTGATCCTTGTTCTCTTCTTCTAGCTTTAGGCAATTTTAACCTCCCTTTCGTGAAGATTGACCTGCATAGGTATTTACTCAATTGAAATAAAAAGTTATATAAACGGCCAGTATATAGACATTAGGATCAAAACGTATAAATATTAGATAAAGAGAATGCCTATGCACCATGATATTGTTGATGTAGTTAAAAATTTACAAACTCTAGGAGAAAACAACGACGCTTTTCAGGTCCTTAAAGACTTCGAACGTGTCATTGATGAACTTGATGTTTATGTTTTTAAAAATTGGGAGGAGGGAGAACTCTGCCGTGGCCCCGATGTTAATCGCTATACAGTGAAATGCACATTCATGTGGGACCGCGATGAAATGCCCGATCCAGCAGGTGGACGTAGATTAAATGACTACGGATGCCGTGTAGTCTATGCTAAAGAACATATTCTAGTTCCACGCAAAATTAAAGATCCTAGTGATTTCCGTCCAGGAACTAAAAAGGGAAAAATTGATGCCCATCCTATATGGACAGTGACTATTGAAATGCCCAAAAAACTAATGCAGGACATTTACATAGGTAAAGAAAATCAAGAGAATAATCAAATGGCTGAACTTATGCGTTATCATACTACCGCAGCACCAGCCACGGATGAAGTAGCGCAGGAGGCGCCAACCGATGCAGAAGAGCCAACAACGGTATAATTTAAACGAAGGTCTACGCAGTGGAGATCTACAAGAACAGGTCAGTGACCTGTTTACCATTGATCAATATAAAAGCAAAATGGGCGAAGACCAGGATGTGGTGGTCTTAGGGTTTCGTGTTAAAGAAAAACACCCTGCCATGGATCTAATGGAATTTATTGAAAAGGGATACTCCTTTATTCTCGATGCAGACATGAGTTCAGGTGAAGAACACGACGGACAATATCAAGTATTTGTGGAAATTCCTAGAACAAAAGAGTTACCCGGCCAGATGAGAGAATTATTAAACGGTATTGGACAACTGTGTGACAGTTACGACTGGCGTTTTAGATATCAAAAGGCTCCTAAGAGTGTAGAATTTACAGAAGAAAGCGTTCTTGAACATATTCCAATGACTGCCGAAGAATATGAAAACAAAATACTAGAAATTAAAAATGTCGATGTAAAAGATTTCTTCGATCAGGGCAGCACAGAAGTAACACTAGAAGCAGATAATACATTGGTTTTTAGCAGACCATATGCTGGACCGATTGAGGCTAAATTCATTGCCATAGGTGATTATGAAGCAGTTAAAGACACTGTACCAGGGCGACTAAGCCTAGATGAGAGCAGCCAAAGTCAATGCTTATTCCTAACTAAATATTTGGGCAAATACGACATTGATAAAATTGGTAATAAATTCTTAATTCGCAACGGTGACCGCGGTATGGTAATAGAAAAAACAAGGTGGTAAAATATGTGGCAAATTGAATGGATGATCGGCTTACTCCCAACTTGGATGTTTCACGTTGTAGTAATAGCCGGACTTGGTCTAATACTATCATCCTGGGTATTAAAGAGAATGCCATTTATTAACCAATATAATTTTCCTGTTCTCCTTGTAGGTATATTACTAACCATGTTAGGGGTTTACTACGAAGGCGGTCGTGGCACACAGGCTGCCTGGGAAGCCAAGGTAAAAGATATGGAAGCAAAAGTACAGGTTGCTGAGGCAAAATCAAAGGAAGTTAACACAGTTATTGAAACCCGTGTAGTAGAAAAGGTTAAAATTGTAAAGGAAAGAACCAATGCCAACAAGAAAATCATTCAAGAGGTTGCTGGGGCTCAGCTTGATGCTAAGTGCGAGTTGCCTAACTCTACAGTCATGCTCGTCAACAGTGCCAGTAAAAATGAAGTTTCCGGAAGTCCCACCGTTTCTGATGGAGCCAGTTCCGGAGTTAAAGCAAGTGACCTCCTCGACACCGTCGTCGAAAACTACGGAAGATACAACGAAATCAGAGAAAAATTAATTACTTGGCAGGAGTGGTACAAGCAACAAAAACGCATATTCGAGGAGATCAATAAATGAGTAATTTTATCCTAAGTCAGGCACAACTGGCACAACTTATTCCAGGTAATCCCTATGTGGATCACTGGCATCACGCACTAGAACAAGCACTACCTGACTACGATATTAATACTCCTCCCCGTGTTGCTGCCTTCATAGCACAATGTGCCCATGAAAGTGGCGGATTCAAGTTTCTTAAAGAAAACTTAAACTATAAAGCAGAAAGCCTTTCGCGTGTTTGGCCAAAGTATTTTAAAGATCCTGCTGTAGCCCGACAGTACGCACACAATCAAGAAGCCATTGCTAATCGTGCTTATGCTAATCGTATGGGCAATGGTGACGAGGCCAGCGGTGATGGTTGGCGTTTTTGCGGACGTGGACTAATCCAACTTACCGGTCGCAGCAACTACCAAGCCTTTGCTGACAGTATTGAAACCGACATCGATGACATCCCTGAATACTTGGCCACATTTGAAGGTGCTGTACAAAGTGCCTGTTGGTTTTGGGAAAACAATAACTTAAATAAATGGGCCGACGCCGGTGATATACTTACACTAACAAAGAAAATTAATGGAGGAACACTAGGGCTTGCGGATAGACAAAAGCACTACGAACACGCACTTCACGTTTTAGGAGCATAAAATGGCATTAATCGACAGTATGTTAAATCTAGTAAACAAACAACCTAAGGATCCCGACGCTCCTAAACCACCAGCCGGTTCACGTAGCGAACGCGAAGCTAAAATCAAAGACAAGGCCGGACTGGCCATTAACCTATTTGCTCTATTATTAGCTGTAAATGCTTGGTATGGTGGCACATTAAGTGGTACAGTCTTAAACAATACCATTAAGGCCAACGATGTTTGGGCGTTTTATCAAGCCAAAAGCATGAAACAGACCATGGCCGAATATGCTCGTGATGATGCCGCTTTCCGCAAGGATGATAAACGTGTGGCAGAATTAACCGCCAAGATCAATCGTTATGAAAGTGATCCTGAAAAAGGCGAAGGCAAACGAGAATTATTTGAAAAGGCCAAAAAACTAGAAGCTGATCGTGATGAAGCCAAAAAGCGTAGCCCATGGATTGGCTATGCCAGTACAGCATATCAACTCAGCATTGTTATACTAAGTGCTAGTATTCTAGCAGTCAGTATGCCCATGTTTTGGGCCAGTTTTGTTGTAGCAGCAGCAGGTGTATTACTCAGTAGCCAAGGGCTGCTGCTTTGGATTTAAGGAATTATCATGGCAGACGAAGTTAAAAGCGAAAGCGAACAGAAAAAAGAAGATTGGATGAACAGCAAATGGCGTCCAATGATGGGCTGGGTCTACATGGCTACCTGTACAGCAGACTTTGTGTTATTCCCTATCCTATGGAGCGTTCTACAAAGCGTTAGTCATGGACAAGTAACCAGTCAATGGCAACCGCTTACATTACAAGGCGCTGGACTGTATCACATCGCAATGGGTGCTGTGTTAGGTCTAGCAGCATTTGGTCGTACACAAGAAAAACTAGCAGGAGCAAACAATGGCGGACTATCTACACCATCGGGTTTCGGAACAACATATACGCCGCCTCCAGCAGGCCCAGCGCCAGCAACCGGTGGTTTTGGTTCACCAGCACCAGCTGCTAGTGGATTTGGAGCAGCGCCAGCACCAGCATTTGGTGGCGGTTTTGGTTCAGCAGCGCCGGTAGTAGCAGGGTTCGGTGGGAAACCTGCTCCAGTTCAACCACCACAACCAATTCTATAAGGAAAAATAATATGAAATATCTAATCGCAACATTACTAGGGCTGGCAATGACAACAGCCTATGCTGGAGGCGAAATGAAAAAAGTTTGCCATAATGAGGACAAAAACGGTAAGCAGGTCGAAGTATGCAAAACCATTAAAGTCCACAAAAAACTAGAAGGAGAGGCGATTCCTACATCGCCTAATAAAAAATGACTGCATACAATATTAGATTCGGCCAAGGAATTACCATTGGAAATGGCGTTACAGCCGGCTCAGGTGGCGGTGGCGGTGGTGGTTATACCACTCCAACTGGTAGCCCGTCATCTTTAGGTGCTGCTGAAGCTGTATTTGAAATGGGTCTTTGGACCAGTGGCACAACAATGCCCGATATTTCCGGCAACGGTAATACCTTTACACTATCAAATGCCTCCGCAGGAAATTCTCAATACTATAGTTTCGACGGTTCAACCTATGCCACAGCAGATAATTCTAGCATTCCTACTGCCGGATCAAATATTATGACACTGATGGGATGGTTCGCTCTTACCAACTTATCGGGGGCCCATACATTAATTAGTAGAAATAATGGCGGTGCTGGGTGGGCGCTTCGTGTCGATTCTGTTGGTACTCAAGTAAATCTAGTAAAATACAATATTGCCGATCAATCTATCTCTTTAAATACCGCATTAACCGCAAACGACTGGCACTTTATTTCTGTATCACAAACAGGTAGCACATTGGTCTATGTTGTAGATGGAAATACATATACAGCTAGCGGTAGTTCAGCAGCATTTGGAGGATCTGGAATACCGGTAAGATTATCTTACGACCAATATACTGCTGGAGGACCTGTAGCAGCACAGGCCATGCGAGAAGTTAGAATAATCGATGGGGTTGCATACAATAGTACAACTTTAACAAATTATTGGAACGCTCAAAAAGCATCATACGGTTACTAAAAATATTGACACAGCACAAAAGGTATAGTATACTATATGCTATACCTTTTTCTATGATATGTCAGATTACTACTCAATACTCGGCGTTGACCGCAATGCCAGCTCAGAAGATATTAAACGAGCATATCGTCGTTTAGCTAGCCAAAACCACCCAGACAAGGGTGGGGATACCAAACGATTCCAAGAAATACAAGCAGCATACGATACACTAAGTGATCCAGATAAACGATCACAATACGACAATCCTCAACCACAAGGTATGCCAGGTGGTTTCCACTTTCACACAGGAGGTGGTATGCCTCCAGGGTTTGAAGATATATTTGCTCATGCGTTTGGCGGCAATAATCCTTTTGGTGATATCTTTGGGCAACGGCGCCAACAGGGACCAAGAAATCGCACACTGAACATACAAACACAAATCTCACTGGAAGAAGCATTTCACGGCAAAGAACTATTGGCGAATCTTACACTGCCCAGCGGTCGTAATCAAACACTTGAAATAAAAATACCCGCTGGTATACAGGATGGAACTACACTGAGGTTGAGTGGAATGGGCGACGATAGTTATACCAATGTACCAAGAGGAGATATTCACCTTACTGTGAATGTATTAGAACATGGTGTTTTTCATCGGCAAGGCGACGATTTAGTACGAGACATTGATATAAACTGCATTGATGCTATGTTAGGAAAAACTTTTGATGTTAATACAATAGATGGCAGGACATTGGCAGTTAATATATTGCCCGGTACACAGCCAGGACAAATACTAGCAGCACAAGGACACGGTATGCCCAATATAAACGATGCTAGATTTCGTGGCCGTATGCTAATGACCATAAACATTAATATACCAACTAATCTAACAGATCAACAGAGAGCAACACTGGCTCAATTGTTTCGTTAAATACCAATATGACAATATTAACCTTTCCTAACCAATCATTGCGAACAACCTGTCCAGAATTTGACTTTGACAATCCCGTTATGGATCCAGTAGCCTTAGAGAAACTGCTGGTAGATAATATGTTGGCCAATAATGGAATAGGACTAGCGGCCAATCAAATAGGGATACAAACTCGTGTATTTGCTATGGGTCATGTTAAATTACCCAAACTAGCACAGGCATTTTTTAATCCTATAGTTGTAGCCAACACAGAGGACTTGGTTGATTTGGAGGAGGGATGTTTGAGTTTTCCAAACATCTATGTTACAATTAAACGTCCACGCAAGATTCGTGCTAGATGGCAGGATAAAACAGGAGCATGGCAAGAAAGTGAATTTGAAGACTATCAATGTAGGTGTTTTTTACATGAATTAGACCATTTAGAAGGTATCGTATTTCAAGATAGAGTTAGCACCCTTAAATGGGCGTTAGCAGTTAAAAAAACACAAAAGAGGAAACACAAATAATATGTTAGAACCGAATAAAGACTTAGAAAGTATTTTTGAAAACGCTGTTAAAATAGCCAGTGTCCACGATCACGAATACATTACACTGGAACATTTTTTATTCAGCATGATCAATAATGATGCATTTGCTGAAATATTAACTTCGTTTGGCGCAGATATCAATGTTTTAAAAGAAGATCTAGCCAAATATATCAGTGATAATCTTCAGGAAATTGTAAACCCGGAGGTTGAAAAACCTAAAAAAACCAATACTGTAGATCGCATGTTGAATCGTGCTTTTACACAGGTCTTGTTTAGTGGCAGGCAAATTATTGAGCCAGTTGACTGTTTTCTCAGTATGTTCTCTGAAAAAAAGAGCCACGCTAGTTTTTTTATTAGAAAAGCCAATATTGATAAAGACAAATTTATTAATTTTGTAAAGAAAGAATTGGTTAGAGAGGACGAAGAAACCACAGCAACTGACGCCAAAACAGCACAACTAGAGCGTATGATTGTGCAATTCTGTACCAATCTTTCTGCAAAAGCCAAATCTAAAAAGATTGATCCAGTTATTGGACGTGATAAGGAACTTGAAGAAATTGAATTGGTGTTGGCTCGTCGTACCAAGGCCAATGCTATCCTTATCGGTGATCCAGGTGTTGGTAAAACTGCTATTGCCGAAGGACTGGCTCGCAAAATCTTCGAAGGTAATGTTCCTAAATTTATCCAAGAACACAATGTCTATAGCCTAGACATCAGCGCATTATTAGCAGGCAGCAAATATCGTGGCGATTTTGAAGAACGTCTAAAGGCAGTAATTGGTGCTATTGAAAAGAAAGGCAAATGTATTTTATTCATTGACGAAGCACATATGATGAATGGTGCCGGCGCTGCTAATGGTTCCAGCAACGATATGGCCAATATGCTGAAATCATCTCTGGGCAAAGGCACCATTAAAGTTATTGCCAGTACCACATGGGAAGAATATCGCAAGCACTTTGAAAAAGATCGTGCTCTTATGCGTCGTTTCCAACGTGTAGTCATTGACGAGCCCGATGAAGCCACAGCCATTAAGATTGTTAAAGGCATTAAAAAGTATTACGAAAAACATCATAAGGTTAAAATCACCAATCAGGCAGTGATTGACAGTGTCAAATACAGCGTCAAATATATGACCGATAAGAAATTGCCGGACAAAGCTATTGATCTTATTGACTGCGCCTGTGCTAGATTCAAAGTTCGAGATCAAGAAGATGGCATTGTTGACCATGACGAAATTGTATTCGAAGTGTCTAAGATCACTAACCTCAGTTTTGATCAACTCAACAACAAAGAAAATACTAATATTCAAACATTAGAAAAGAACATGAAGTCCAAGGTGTACGGACAGGAAAAAGCTATCGACAGCTTATTAGACAAAGTCTTTATTGCACAGGCCGGACTGAAAAGCCTTAACAAACCAGTGGGCAGTTTCTTGTTTGTAGGACCTACTGGTGTAGGCAAAACCGAAGCCGCTAAACAGTTGGCTGCTAATATGGGTGTCAAACTGGTACGGTTTGACATGAGTGAGTTTCAGGAAAAACACAGCGTGGCCAAATTTATTGGCAGTCCTCCAGGATATGTGGGATTTGAAGAAAATGCTGGACAGTTGATTACTAGCCTACAAGAAAATCCAAACTGTGTATTGCTACTAGATGAAGTAGAAAAAGCACATCCAGATGTTCTAACAATCCTGCTACAGATCATGGACAATGGATTTATTACCGGCAGTAATGGTAAGAAAGCAGATGCTCGCAGTTCTATCGTTATTATGACCAGCAACCTAGGTGCTGCCGATGCTGAAAAGAACGGCGTAGGATTTGGCAGTCTAGAACGCGACGGCGATCCAAAAGACGCCGTTAATAAATTCTTTGCTCCAGAATTCCGCAATCGTCTAGATGGTATTATCCGCTTTGGTAAGTTAGACAAACACACCATGGTTAAAATTGTTAAGAAGTTTATTGATGATCTTAACAGCCTGATCAAAGACAAAAACATTCATGTCAAGCCTACAGCAATGGCACTGAATTATTTGGTTGATCGAGGATTTGACAGCAAAATGGGTGCTAGACCCTTGCAGCGTGTTATCGATGAACAGATCAAGAAACCACTGAGCCGAGAAATTCTGTTTGGAGGACTAGCCAATGGTGGTATTGTAGAACTCAGTGTTGATGGCACTGAACTCAAGCTCAATATCGTAGACATCCTTCCGGTTAGCAAGGTTAAAAATGACACTGAAGAAACTGAAGACCAATAAACTGTTCTACGGAGAGTGGCCCTACAAGATCTCAACCGGGATGGTAGGGGCTACACTCCTAAGAGCACGAGGAATTGAATACTTAAAAAAATGGTGTGCCACTCCTAGTATTAATCGGCATTGGTCAAAAAGAAAGAATATTGATCCTATTCTGTTGTTAGAGTATCTCAACGCAATAGAACATTACATAGCACTTGGGGTAAAATTACGAATAGAGCATGATCAGATCAGTATCTTTGTAAAAGATCCTACTGTATATCACGAAATGATCGATGCATTATCAAAGTTCATTATCAGCGTGACAGAGCCAGCCGATGCCGCAGAACTGGAAATTATGGAGGGTGATAGCAAGATCGTATTATGTAATCATCTTCCTAAACATAAGTATCGGTATAGAGTGGTGTTCAAGGATATGGATATCGATACCTCATCCAATATGCTTGAATGGGCAGAAAAGTACAGTGAAGATTGTATTAGGATTCCTAACGCAACACGAAAGAACTTTTCCGGTAAACGAGGATTTTGGCCCAGTGCTTGTTATTTTTATGCCCGTGATCGCAGCATGGTCATGATGATTACTATGGTAGCGGTCGGGAAGATCCGCAGAGTAGAAGAGTTTGTTCCTAGATATAGCATAAATAAGGTTGCCGATCAGGAAATCTTATGCCAGCACTTAGCCAAAGTTTAGAATTTAACACTCGTGGGACCAGCACTGTAGCAGTGATTTATCCCAACACTGCTACAACTATGATGACTTATTTCAGTGATCGTGTTAAAGGTGATGGGTATTATGGATCTAGTGATGGTATCCACACAGTGGCCTACACTGCTGCTCCTACTTTTATTGGTACCGTTAGTATGCAGGCCAGTCTTGCTACTGACCCTGCTAGCACTGATTGGTTTGTTGTCAATGACACAACAGTAAACTATACCGAATTTGATGATAGAAATACTGCCACTGTAGATTGCTATAACTTTACTGGAAACTTTGTCTGGGTACGTGGGCGGGTCGAAATCGTTGATGGTGCTGTGGAAGTTATCCACTACAATCACTAATATTTCATTTGTTTAATTTGTAATAAATACTCTAAACTTAGGAGTATCTGTATGCGTGTTAGTGATCTTTTCAATGGGCTTGATTTTGTTGAAGAAACTATCCAAGAAGGTGATGTTTTTGAACTAGAACTCGGTGATTTTATTCTAGAAACCACCGTAATTGGTCTAAAAAGCGACGGTCCTATCCTAGCTATAGACGAAGTAGCATTGGCATACATTCCCTTAGAAGAAGCCAAATATCATGGACGCACTGTACCATTGGGCAAACCTATGAAAGGTGATGTTAAAAAGAGCAAGGTCTATGTAAAAGATCCCAGCACCGGCAATGTTAAAAAGGTAAATTTTGGTGATAAAAAACTCAGCATTAAAAAACATTTACCCGGACATCGTAAAAGTTTTAGAGCCCGTCATCATTGTGAGAATCCAGGACCGAGAACCAAGGCTAGATATTGGTCATGCAGAGCCTGGTAAAATATTATGTTTCTAACTGAATTTTTTGGCAAAAGCCTAGACATCAAACCTCCAAGTGATCGTGATCATGACGATCAAGAAATAGCCAGCGAAGTCTTTCAATTCATCCTAGATCACGATAAGCTACATAAAGATTATTTTCATCCACTGGCCAAAAAATTACAGCGTCAACAACAAAACAAAAAAGAAAATAAAAGTCGACTAGTTAAAGAATTCATGCCTATGGTGGAAAAGGGCTGTAAAGAATTCTATCATAAAAACAAAATGTCCGGCAAGTTGGGCAAAGTATTCCCATTGGAAATGCGCGAAGAACTGTGTGATCAATTGTACGATCACTATTGCGACGATATCAAACGCGACAAATACAAATTGATGGAAGGTGGGAATTTAGAACTGCCTAATCCCGACGATCCTACCAAACCACACCAAGCCGATGAAATTAATCTCAAGGTGCATAATCGTACATACATGGTAGGATTGCTGAATAAAATGCTGCATGATATCAGTGCGGTATTTCAGGCCAAATATAAAAAGTCATTATGGTCTGCCAACTTGCTACAAAGTCGTGAATTTCTAAGCGGTAGCAGCCTACATTTCTTTAATACCAACGGTATCAGTGATGAGGAATTTGCCAAACACAAACCCAAAGTAGGCGATATTGACACACAGGTTGACGCCAAATTAGAACCCGAAGTAGAAGAATTCCTAACTGCCATGACCGGTAAGCAGATTGGTGATACTAAATTTTTAGGGTTCAGTAAAGGTACCGCACAATTTAACGGCCTATTTCAGTTCCAAGATCCTCCTATGAAAATACAGGTAGATTTTGAATTCGGCGGATATGGGGAAGGAACTGGTACTCCTGACGATTGGTTTAAATTCAGCCACAGCAGCGATTGGAACGATATCACTGCCGGCATTAAGGGAGTATTTCACAAATACCTCTATAGAGCATTAGCAGCCGGGGGCAGTGTTCAACAGGCCTATGTAGCCAAAATGCAAGGAAGAGGTAAAGCAAGGGGTATGGTAATCAATCCCGAGCCACAAATGGTCAGTATGTTGTCATTTGCTGTGGCCAGCAAGCAAGGTGGCGGTATGAGCAGAAAGTATGTGCCCTATACTGACCCCGAAACTGGTGAAAGCAGTCGCAATGGCATTCCTATTGTGGCTTCAGTTGATCCCGAAGATCGACCATATGTTCAAAATCTCGCCGAACAATTTGAAATGATCTTTGGTCGCAAGCCCCAAGGCAATGACAGCCAACTACAACAGAGTTTTATAGGCACATTAGACTTAATCAACAAATATATAGATCCCGATCGTAAGCCTACAATTGTTCAAGATTTTCTAGACATCTGTTTTGAAATTGGCGGTCAAATGATCACCAAAGATGATCCTGTAAGAGATGCTCAAACTAAATTTGCTGCTGTTGATATGATGCTGGAAAAATTAGGCATGGGCAGTATGCGAGAACAGGCTGTAGCACAGGCCAAAGCCTATGAAGATGATTATCATGAACTGGAAGCATTTAAGGTAGCAAATCCCCACGAAAAACAGCCTAGAGCCGCAATGAAGAAGGCCAAGGCCGCAGCCGCAGCAGCACAGGGATTAACCGAAGCCGAACAAGATAAACCACAACCGGCAGCAGTAAAGGCACAACTACGTAAAGGCATGCCTCATCTGCGTGACCTAAAACCAGCAGACTTTTTAGACTTGGTTGATGAACTACAGGATTCGGGTGGCCGGTTTGTTTTACAAAATATTCCACTTAATGTTAAAATCGACGGGTTCGGAGGTCGCTTTGGTAAAGATGCCGAAGGCAAACCGTTTATGGGAACCAGTCGCACTGAGCCCAAATACAAAGCAGGGTTCTTAGATTACCACAAACAAAAAGGCACCACCGATCCCGAAGTGCTAGGCCGTGCTGCTAACTTTGACAAACTGTTCAACGAAATGATGACTGCTATCAAAATGGTAGATAGAGCACTAGGACCTGACTTCCTAGTAGATAGGCAGGTTACCTGCGAAGTGTTATTCCTACCATTTGCCACCAAGACCGAATCAGGTGGATTAAAGTTTGTGGGCATTGAATACGATCAAATCCCTGAAGGTGTTGATCTAGTATTGGTTCCATTCCGCATTGTAGAAGGTGGTACTGGAGAAGAAATAGCCGATGGTGATGCTGCTGTTCAACAAATAGCAGAATTAGGACAGAACGGCAATGTTATGTTTATGAGCAATAGACTGGTTCAAAAACAAGGATTAGACGTTACAGAGATAGTTAATGTGCTGGATAACATTGATGAGCTCAAAGACATTGTTACTGGGTTATCTAAAAAGAATAATCCAGAACTACGCCGTCAAGTTATAGAAAAATTAAAGCCTGTTCAAATTGCACTGGAGCAGGCCATCGACGAAGATCCTAACATTGTAGGCAAGGACAAACTAGGATCTGAATATGAAGGCATTGTTATTAACAGCAGACTAGGTCCTATCAAAGTTACCAGCCAGAGACAGAAAGATCTTATTGCTGCTAAACAAGCGGTAAAGGCTTCTGCTCGAACCGATCGTGGCAGAGATAATGCAAAGAAAACCGCGGTAGTTGCTATTGGCAGTTTTATTGGTCATCGCGGTCACCAGGAATTATGGGACTACACTGTTAGTAAAGCTCGACAACTGAATGGTGATCCTTACTTATTCATTGGCAACGCCGAAGGAAAGGATGATCCTATTCCGCCATCAGTTAAGGTAGAAACATGGCACCAGTTATATCCCCAGTATGCCAGAAATATCAGCACCGTAATACACGAAGGTGGTTCGCTGATACAAAAGATTAAACACGAACTGATTAATCCACTGCCTGGCAAACCACCCCGTTATGAAAACATTGTCATTGCAGTAGGTGAGGATCGCGGAAATATAAGTATGCCGCAGGCATTGATGAAGGCAGTAAACAAATTTCCAGGTTATGAAAATGTCAAAGTCAGTTTAGACGTTACTCCTCGTGGACAAGGAGTAAGTGGTACAATGTTACGCAATGCCATTAAAACACAATCTCCAGAAGAAGCATTTGAAACTTGGAATCAAGCGTTCAACGGTGGAGGATTTGGTGCTCAAGAACTTCCACCCGAATGGATCAAACATTTGATGGATATATCTGCAAAAGGCATGAGCATTGCTCCTAAAGCGGCAGCACCTGAAAAAACAACAGAACCAGTAGCAGAACGAATCCTATCAGCATTAATCAATCATAAAACATCAGTAGTAGAGGACGAAGAACATCAACTGCGCCAGCGTTTGATACGGGTTATTGCTCGTGCTACAGGATACGGAATAGCCGAACTAAACTTACTCAGCACTGCCGAACTTGAAGAGTTAGTTGCAGAAAAATCGCATCATAAACAGCAGAATACACAGGAATCATTCTGGCAACCACCTAGCCCGGCCCAAAAGCGTTTCGATCGTGCTTTAGAAAAAGAACGTAAAAAAAGTGCTCCTGATGTAAAACGATTTCGGCAAGAACTAGATCGTATTATGCCTCCGACCGCTAAAAAGGATGAAGAACCCGAGGATAAAGAAGTAAAAGAAAGTCAATCAAACAATACACAGACAGTTATACGAATAGATTCGAAACCTATCACAGACTTTTCCTCTAATCTCAAACCATACAGACATACCGATGATTGGTCGCAAAGTGGAATCGACGACGGCGATGATTCCTATTGGGAAAAGAACAATATCAAAACTACTACAACTAAAGGTCTGTTTGCCGGGGATCCACATAGAACAGCACTATATGCCACTGGTAATGCACACGAAACACGCTATGTAGAATTTACACAGAATGGTCAGCCCATTGTATATTTTGATAGAAAAGATTTGCCTAAAATTCTCGGTCGTAAAACTTATCTTACTGTGTTCGATGCCGCAAACTTTGAGGAACTGCCTACTGGCGAATACTTTAGTGAGAATCCCGGAAAACCAATAGAACAGAAAGCAATTAAAGATCCTTTTCAATACATTGCTGATCACGGTTGGATGGTCCGTATCACTGACGATTTAGACAAAGTGTTTAAACAGGCCCAAACCATGCACAAGGCCGGCAAGATTTCACATTATGGCGCAGAGGGTATGAATGAAGATATAGCAGAAAGCGCATTAAACGAGTTTGACCATGCTCGTCATGTCAAACTGCTTAATGCTCATATGCAGAAATTAGGCTACGAAAATATAGGTGCTGGAACAGACGCACAAGTATTTGCTAAAGAAACAGGCCCAGTAAAAAAGATACTTATGCCCGAAAGTGGAGATATTTCTACTGCTGAAAATTCATTCCTGGCATTTTACAACTATTGCCAGGCAAATGCCCGTAATCCACACTTGCCAAAATTTCACCAAATTCAAGACAATATTGAATTAGATGGTGAACGTTTTCGTCAAATAACCATGGAACGACTCGAAGAAGTAGATCCAGAGTATGAAGACATGCTAGTTAGTATGACAGACGGTATTGAAGAGGGTAAGCCATTAGATCCACAATATCAACCATATATCAAATTCTATCAAACATTGAAGTCAGTTATGCTCACAGGTCGTAAATTAGGCTTTGAGAATGATATCATCACTTTTCAAAGTTGTAATATAATGCAGAGAGGTAATACATTGGTGATCATGGACCCATGGATGGAAGGAGGTGGAGTAGAGGAAGATGTTCGTACTGTGCCTAAACACGTTCCAGTCAGCGAATCCGTTGAAAACATTATGGCTGCACTAATAAATCGGATTATAGTAAATGAAGCAGTACAGAATAGACAGCAGTAATATTCCACAGGATAGCACAGATGACTGCTATCTTGCCCCCGATGATCCTGTACACGAACTGAAAATCGCAGCCAGCCTAGGAGGATTAGGAGCAGCAGAGAGACTGGCAGACTATAGAGCACAACAAGCCACACCGGTTGTGAGCAGCAATAAAGGACAAATACAAAGAGAACAGGGTATAAAGCCCGGGACTAAGGAATGGTTTACTCTTTGGTTTAGTTAATAATAAATATATTATCATGGATCAATTAACACAATCAGCCAAAATAGCATTTGCCAGCGAGTTTAGTTTTTACCTACTCGCACATAACTTTCATTGGAATGTCGAAGGATCGGACTTCTTAGAATACCACGATTTATTTGGTAAAATTTATGAAGAAGTATATGGTGCCATTGACAACTTTGCAGAAAAAATTCGCAGTTTAGGAACATATGTTCCTGCTAGTTATAGCAGATTTAATATGCTCAGTAAGATCGACGATGAAACCAACATCCTAGATAAAGATTCTATGGTTAGAGAACTGCTACTGAACAATGAAAAAATGCTTATTATTCTAAAGAAAACATATGATGCTGCCGAAGCAGCAGGAGAACATGGATTCAGCAACTTCCTAGCCGAACGTATGGATGCTCATAAAAAGCATGGGTGGATGCTTCGTGCCAGTACTAAGGGGTAATAATGCGAATAAGAGAACTTTTTGAAGATGAAGCTGATGCAGCCGGACCATTAACAGTTCCTTCTGGTAATAGAGGAGTAGAAGTTGCTGATGTTCAAAAAGCCTTGTTAGCATTAAAATCAGCTACTTCACAGGATCTAGGAAATCTCGGTCCAAAGCGAGATGGAGTTGATGGTATATTAGGTCCACTAACTGCTGCGGCATTAAGAAAATTTCAAGCAGCCAATAAACTACCAGCTAGTAGTCGTGCCGACAATGCTACTGTAGATGCACTAAATTCTGCATTAACTGCAAGTGGTATTACCATAGTTAAATCAACACCCGCAGATGTTGCTAGAAATGCTATGCGTGGCGATGATACTGATGTAGAAACATCATCAGGCAAATCTGTAGTAATTGGCAATGAAAAAAGAATTGGTGGTACTGTTTCATGGAGAACAAACAATCCAGGAAACGTTTCTTATGGGGATTTAGCTAGAGATTTCGGCGCAATAGGAACTTGGAAGAATGCCAATGGTGATACTCAACAACAAACCACCGGCATTGCTGTTATGCCTTCCTTAGAAGCAGGAATAAAATTACAAATGGCGTTATGGCGTAGACCTTTGTATAACAATTACTCAATAGGTCATGGAGTATCGAGATGGACCGGACAGAATCAAGGACCAGATTCGCAATATGCTATATCTTTAGCACAGGCTGCCGGGGCAACACCTGAAACTAGAGTATCCGATTTAACAGACGACCAACTTAAAAATATGGTTAAACAGCAAGCTCAATGGGAAGGTTTTAAAGTTGGCAGAATAGAACCGGCAGACACAGGAGCAATTGCTTAATATTATGAGAGCTAACGAATTTATCACCGAACGTAAAAAAGGCATACACAAAACTGCCAAAGCCAGCCTTCCTTATGGACGTCAATTTCACGGTGCTGATCAATATTACGACTATTATAGACTAGGGATTATGGCTGCAGGGGCTCCCCATTACGAAGCACCTACAGAAGGTCCTGCTAAAGACACTCCTACTGCTTGGGCATATTCAGATGTTGATGAAGAAAAAATTACCTATGCTGCTAAAAAAATGGGGCATAAAACCAATACAGTTGTACAAAAAGGCAGTTTAGAACCCAAAGGAACACACACCGTTAGCCCTGTGGCTAACTGGATGAAAAGATGAGAGCAAAAGAATTTATTAACGAAGAGCGAGGGCCAATACCTAAACGGCTTAAAACAGCTCAACAGGGATCTTTCCTTATGCGAGATGTTGGCGGTTATGACCGCACATACCACTTAAATCGCATATGGATGGCTGCTGCTATGGCCGATGGAAAAGATACCAAGCCAGTTGATATGCATGATTCTAGCTTCGTTGAAAAATTTAACTATGCTGTTCCTTACACTAAGGAAGAACATAATATGCTACACGCCGCTATGGCAACTATACCAACAGAAGGACACGAACTAACACCGTGGAGTAAAAGTGAGGAAATGCCTGCTGTACATAAGGTAAGCCCTGTTTCTAACTGGATGACAAAAAAATGAATAACGAATTTAAAAAAATCTCCAAAGATGATACAACTAGATACATTTTAGAAAGCGCCAGTGGCGGTGGAACCAGCAGCGGCAGTGTTGCATCCATATCCAAATCGTTAGGCGGCGTTCAACGCAGAGACAATCTATTAGTTCAAGATGCTAACCAGAAACTTACCCCACGTAGCCCCGTTGCTCACGCTGCTCAGAAAGTAGCCAAAGGTAGCGGTCGGCATACTGATCGCAAACAACAAAGCAAACAGGTTCGCGGCGAGAAACACAAGAATAAAGACTTTGCCGAAAATATGGATCATGAAATCAGCATGGCTGGCAGCGAACTACACAGTATCTTCCAAAATGCTAAACAACTACACTCAATGATCAAGACCAAAAGTGAAGAGGAAGGTCTAGACGCTTGGCAACAAAGCAAGATTACCAAAGCAGCAGATTATCTCAACAGTGTGCTACAGAGCCTACAACACGAAATGATGGGCGAAGGGTGGAGTCAAAAATACAAGAACAGTATCAACTGTAGCCATCCCAAGGGGTTTAGCCAACGTGCTCACTGTGCCGGTAAACGTAAGCATAACGAAAGCATAGAAATGGAAATGACTTGTCCGGATTGTGGTATGTGCGAAACACACGGCGACAACATGATGGAAGTCAAACAACGTTTAGATGCCAAGTGCTGGAAAGGCAAGCACAAAGAAGGCACTAAGATCAAAGGTGGCATTAGAGTCAATAATTGTGTGCCAAATGAAAGTATACAAGAATCAGAAAAAAGATGTATGCAATGCGGCATGACCAATTGTAGTTGCCCTCCAGGCAAATGCAAATGTAAACCTATTGCAGGATGGATGCCTGGAAAAGGATTCAAAAAAGATGTGGCGGAAGGCTTGAATGAATTCGCACCAGATGGGTTCGGTGGCGATGACGGCGATGGTTTTGACCCAGATATGGCCAAGATGGCACATGAGGAAGGCTTTACAAAAGGTGTAAGTCTTGCAATGGTTGCTACATTAGAACGAGCAATGGAAATTGGACACTGGGATAAACGACATGGCGGCATGTATAAACATTACTTTGCCAAAGGATTCAAAGAGGGGCGTTTGGCGAGAATACGCCACGACAACAAACAATACAATCTCAACTTGAAGTTGATGAAAGACGGTAGCATTAGACACGGTGAACAAGATGTGGCGGAGGGCGATGACCGAACCGTTGCCAATATTAAAAACTACGAGAGAGAATTGGCCAAATATAAAAAATTCAATGCCAATGGAGCACATGATGTCAAAATCAAAAATCTTGAAAAAATCATAGCCAACTTGAAATCAAAGCAAGGTGTGGCGGAGGCCACCGGAGATGAACGATTTGATTCCATGATGAGTCAGATCACCGGTGGTACCGGTGCCAGGCAAGGTGTAGATAATTTAAATAAGTCTCTCACTGCAAGATCAGGCAGTAACCCTGAAACTGCATTGGCCAAATGGGGTCAGGAATTCATAAAGTGGCTTGAAGATATTTGCCGTAATTTTTCCAGGCAAGGTGTAGATAGGTTTAGTAAATTAGAAAAATTAAGCGAATTCGAAGACGGTGGCGAAACCATGGCGCACTGGTTGATTGAGGTCGCTAAACAGACCAAGACCTCAGGTATTACACTGGCAGACATACAGGAATTTTCTAGCGAGTTTAATACCTACGGAATGTGGCCTTGGCAGCAGTTCCCTATAGCCTGGAGTCAGGGCGAATGGCAAGACTACAAAGATCAATGGACCGGCCC
>Ga0214921_10002100_pt1 | contig 32908 bp, 33 predicted proteins | sample LL1505_MetaG_FD_177992 | JGI IMG/M metagenome (GOLD analysis project Ga0214921, IMG submission 177992) | Freshwater microbial communities from Lake Lanier, Atlanta, Georgia, United States - LL-1505 | ecosystem: Environmental > Aquatic > Freshwater > Lake | place: USA: Georgia | collected... | reverse complement strand
GGCTTTTCGTGTCGACGTTGGAGAACCGGCAGGGCCAAAAGATGGCCTGTCCGGAAGAGATTGCCTGGAGAAATGGATGGGTCGATGATGACCAACTGAAAAACTTAAGCAAGCCGTTGAATAAAAGCGACTACGGCAACTATCTCCTCTCCTTGCTGGAGCAAGAGTAGTCTTTGGTGAGGCTTTGTATTTTTAAGAAAACCTACCTGATTGTCCTCCAATGAAGACGAGCTGGAATCTAAGGAATTGGAATTCTGTAAAACATTTCAAAAAATATTGAAATCCGCCCGAGAGTGCTGAGTATAGGAGGCTTACGTGATTTCCATCAAACAATCCCCCAAGTGCTCTGAGGGCAAAACAACTGTTTCAAAAAAAAATGAAACAATCAGTCCGGAAAGCGCTATCTTAAGTCTATGTGTACGCCTCTGCATTCTCCTCGGGCTGCCCAAATCGATCGGCTTGATATATGGAGCGATTTTCGTCTCACCCAAACCGCTTGAAGCGGGACAAATTTGTCGAAAATTAAGGATTAGCCGTGGTTCAGTCAGCCAGGGACTGCGATTCCTCAAAGAGCTCGGGGCGATTAGGTCGGAAGGCATGAACGGGGGGCGTGCGGAACATTATATGGCAGAAGGTCATCTTGGTGGGGCGATCGAAAGTTTTCTGCTAAAGAAAATGTTTCCTGCCATGGAGGAGATCGGTCACGAAATCAGGCATCTCGAAAAAATCATACAACAAGGCGGGGCAGAAAGCCTTTCCACACAACTGGAAGCGCTTCGCCGTTGGCACAGTCACGGAAAGCTTCTTTTTCCGATGATCACAGGATTTATCAAAACTATTCCGCTGCTTTCCCAAAAGTAGCAGGGTGGTTCGGAATCCCTTCAAGGATGCCGAAACAGGACAGACAAAGGTCGGGCTGGAGTGGTTTCAACCCCGCAAATGCGGGGTTGATCGACCAAGGGCGGTAGCATGCAGCTAACAGCTAGCGGGAATGCCCGGCTTCAGTCTAGAGGGGGTGTGCCTATCGAATCTTTCGGGCTTTTCTAAGTCCCAGAAAACTTTAACATGTATCTTTTCATCGAATAAAAATAGCCAAAGAAAATGACGTTAAAATGATTATACGAACAATAACCCTCCAAAAATCGGCAGAGCCTCGCGATCTGGTAGACGAGGCTTTGGACATGGAAGCAGCTTGGTTTGTCATGAGAAAACATGGATTAGCCTTGGGGCTCATCGCCCTTTCTGCAGGATTGTTGGTGTACCTATCGACGATGGCCTGTAAGGAATGGCTTTACCCCCCGCAAGTAAGCATCCAATTAGACCCTCAAGCTCAGGTCTTATGGGGTCTGCCACTTACGGAAAATGCCAAGATCGATGCTCTACTGCCCGTCCTTGAACCAACCAAGGAGCTGGCCGCGGTATTTGCGGAGGGGTTTCCCTTGAATACATGGTCGGGTCTCTTGGAGGGGGCTGGCTTGGTGGCGGCCGGAAATGTCAAGCCCAAGCCCTCTTCGCGGTTCCAAGTTGTTTGGGGCGAAAACCGAACTATTGCCGATTTGGAGGCGGAGATCGTCACCCCACGGAACAAACCGGCGTTCTTAATGGTGCGCGGAGGGGTCCCGCAAAAAAACCTGGAAAGGCTGACCGCCAGATGGGCCCAGCTACTGAATGAACAAGTCGGCAGCCGTTATCTTGGTATGGCAAAAAAGAAAAGAGAAGAAATTAGCCAGGAAGTAGAAGCAGAGGAGAAAAACCATCTTGCGGACTTTAATCGAATCCGTGCCTTAACCACTAAGGAAAGTAAGGTAAAAGACGGCTACCTGTCTAATCTAGCCTTTGGATGGTGCCAAAGGAGGGCTCGCCTCGATCGGCTTTTGGGAACATTGGAGCAAAATTGTCTTCCCAACCCGGTTTTTTTGATCGGGGAGACTTCTTTGCCTGCCATGCCACCCTTGCGGCAGCCTTGGGCTCTTTCCTTTGCCGCTTTGGCTGGAACTATTATGGCCGGGCTTCTTTATCTTTATTTTATCGGACCACCTTCCCGACAAATTCTTAGCGAGGCCGCCTTGGCCTCCATTTATCCTCAGGCTTCGGTCTATTCTATGCCCCGCGACGCGGCCACTTTGGACAACCTGCTGGCTGCCAGCATGAGCCGCCTTGGCAAAGAAAAAGCCCAAAAAATGGCAGCTTTTATTCCGCAGGAGCAATCCTCGCTGATCGAAAAAGTTCGTCAGGCTGCAGAAAAATCCGGGCATTCTTTCACGTCGAATGGTTCCATGGATGCCGAGCTGATTCTTTTTTCTTCAAAAGATCCATCCGAAGAGCTTCCCCGCCTTCCGGCCAAGGGGTGCGGGCGGATTCTGTTGATGGCAAAGCAGGGCGAGTCTTTAAAGTCCCGCCATCGTCTCCACCAAGCTGAGGCTGATTTGGCTGGGATTACAATTTCAGATGTTCTCCTGATTGGTAGTTAGGTTTTTTGGGTCGGCGTGCTGGCCGAACTAACGTAGTGCGAATAAATAAGATGTGGTCCTAATGAAATTTTGTCAGGGGCCCTTCGACTAGGAATTAGGCTTATTATGCTCTCCATCAAAAAATATAATTTCATGCCCCTTAATTATCGGCGTATGAGAAAACTTTTTTCTCAGCAGTGGAACATAAATTGAAAACAAAAAACAAATTTGGTTTTATCCGAGTGGCGGCAGCGGTGCCGGAGCTCAAAGTGGCGGATGTTGGCCACAACCTTGCGGCGTGCAGTACCCTGATACGCGAAGCTGCCCAAAAGGGCGCTGGGTACGTGCTGTTTCCGGAGCTTGGGCTGAGCGGCTACTCCTGTGGGGATCTCTTTGCTCAGAAAACCCTCCTAGGGGCCGTCCAGGAAGCGCTTTCCCAACTGGCCCGAGAAGCTGGCCGGGCGGGACTTGTGGCGGTGGTGGGGTTACCTTGGGCCCATCGGGGCCGACTCTACAACTGCGCGGCGGTCTTGTCCGGGGGGAGGGTGACCGGACTTGTGCCCAAGCAGTACTTACCTAACTCCTCCGAATACTATGAGCGGCGCTGGTTCACCCCCGGCCTTGGCCTCCTCGCTACGGAGGTGGATTTCCTCGGCCGGAAGGTCCCCTTCGGTACGAATCTCCTTTTTGAAAGCAAAGACAGCGGCGCGGTAATGGGAGTGGAGATTTGTGAAGATCTGTGGGCGGTGCAGCCGCCCAGCGGCAACCTCTGTCTCGCCGGGGCGAACCTGATTCTCAATCCCTCGGCCAGCAACGAGATTCTCGGCAAGGCCTCTTATCGGCGTAATCTGGTCCGGCAACAGTCTGCCCGTTGTCTCACGGCCTACGGCTATACCTCGGCCGGGCCCGGGGAGTCCTCCACAGACGTGGTGTTTTCAGGCCACGCCATGGTGGCGGAAAACGGACTTCTCCTCGCCGAATCCAAAAGATTCGATTTCCGGGGAGAACTGATTCTCGCGGATGTCGATCTTGAAAGACTTGGCCATGACCGCAGAACCAACACCAGTTTCTCCGCCGCCAAGGCTGGGGCCTGTATAACGGTCCCAACGACGACCCGGGCCTCGGTGCGACTGCCCGGAAGACTCCGGCCGAATTCCCCGACCCCTTTTGTCCCTGCGGATTCAGCGCTGCGGGGGCAGGCCTGCCGCGAGATTTTTGCGATCCAGGCCGCCGGCCTGGCCAAACGCCTGCGCCACACCGGCGCCCGGAAACTAGTCGTGGGGGTGTCGGGGGGATTGGATTCCACCCTGGCCCTGCTCGTCGCCGTCCACACCTTCGACGACCTTCGGCTTCCCCGGCAGGGTATCTTGGCCGTGACCATGCCTGGGTTCGGGACCACAGACCGTACCCGTAGCAACGCGGAGAAGCTGGCTAAAAGTCTGGGGGTCACCCTTGAAAAAATTCCGATTTCGGCCGCACTCAAGAGGCATTTCCGGGACATCCGGCATCCGGGGGGCCGGCATGACATCACGTTTGAAAACTCCCAGGCACGCGAACGCACACAGATCCTCATGGATTTGGCCAACCGGGAGGGCGGTTTTGTGCTTGGTACCGGGGACCTGTCCGAGGCCGCCCTGGGCTGGTGCACATTCAATGGCGACCATATGTCCATGTACCACGTGAACATTGGGGTTCCGAAAACGCTGGTTCGTTACCTGATCGAATGGTGTGCGGAGGAGGAGTTTGCCGGGGCTCCGGGCCAAATCCTGCGCGACATCGCGGCCACCCCGATCAGTCCTGAGTTGCTCCCGGTGGATCGCCGAGGGCGCCAACATCAGCAGACGGAAAGCACCATCGGGCCGTATGAGTTACACGATTATTTTCTCTACCATTTTGTGCGTTTTGGTCTTAGCCCAGCCAAAATTGCCTACCTAGCCGGTCTGGCATTTGCCCGGCGGTATGACCATCCCACGATCCGGCGGTGGCTCGAGGTGTTCTTGCGTAGATTTTTTTCACAGCAGTTCAAGCGCTCTGCCATGCCCGACGGACCGAAGGTGGGAACGGTGGCGCTTTCCCCGCGGGGCGATTGGAGGATGCCCAGTGATGCAGAGTCGGCCGGTTGGTTGGAAGACCTTTCTTGAATGATTAAAGCTGAAAAACGCATCAAGAGGCGGCTTGTCTAAATTCGCAGGCTCTATAGAGATGTAATTGCGCTTTTTTCATGGACAAAACCACACATCCGAAAAGTCACATTCTTGTTGCCGGGGCCGGGGGGTTTATCGGGGGGCATCTGGTGGCGCACCTCCGCAAGCAGGGAATCAAAAACATCCGGGCGGTGGACCTCAAGCCGTTTGGGGAGTGGTACCAGAAGTTTGACGACGTGGAGAACCTCTCCTTGGATCTGCGGGAACTGCCTGCTTGTCACCAGGCCGTGAAAGGAATGGAATGGATTTACAATTTAGCGGCCGACATGGGCGGAATGGGGTTCATCGAACTCCACAAGGCGGAGTGCATGCTTTCTGTTCTGATCAACACCCACATGCTGATGGCCGCCCGGGATGCCAAGGTGAAGCGGTTTTTCTATGCCTCCTCGGCCTGCGTGTATGCCGGGGACAAGCAGACCACGACGGAAAATCCCGGATTGAGGGAGGCGGACGCTTATCCCGCCCTACCCGAGGACGGGTACGGCTGGGAGAAACTGTTCAGTGAGCGGATGTGCCGCCATTTTCGCGAGGACTACAAACTGGAAACACGGATCGTCCGCTATCACAACGTGTACGGTCCCCACGGAACCTACGATGGAGGTCGGGAAAAAGCACCGGCAGCGATCTGCCGCAAGGTCATCGAGGCCCAAAAGAACAAGACGGGGGAGATTGAAATCTGGGGGGACGGCCAGCAGACGAGGAGCTTCATGTACATCGACGACTGCATCAAGGGTTCGACGGACATCATGGAGAGTGAGATCCGCGAGCCGATCAACCTGGGCAGTGCGGAGATGGTTTCGATCAACCAGCTGGTCGACATCGCGGAGGGAATCGCCGGGGTGAAGCTAAAGAGAAAATACAATCTGGGCGCGCCCAAGGGTGTGCGGGGCAGAAGCAGCGACAATACCCTGATCAAGAAACTGTTGGGTTGGGAGCCGAACACCCGGCTCAAGGATGGGCTGACCAAGACGTATGATTGGATTATTAACGAAATGCAGTGAAGAGCAGTGTCTTTTTCGAGTATCAGTCAATTTAAATGATCACAAAAGTCTCAGTTCATGGTCTAGGAAAGCTCGGAGCAAGCATGGCGGCAGGTTTTGCCTCACGCGGCTTTCAAGTCATCGGAGTGGATATAAACCCTCATGCCGTTGCCTGTTTTAATGAGGGTCGTGCACCTGTTCACGAAACTGGCTTAGAAGACCTGATTTCTGCACATCGGGAAAAAATCCGTGCCTCGCTTGATCCGGAGGAAGCTGTGGCTAATTCCGAGATAAGTTTTGTTATCGTACCAACCCCAAGTGATGCTCGGGGTGCCTTTACATTGCAGTATGCGCGGCATGCCTTTAAGGGGCTTGGCCAAGCCTTGCGGAAAAAAAATTCTTACCATGTCGTGGTTATGACCAGTACGGTTCTGCCTGGGGCAACTCGGTATGGTCTCTTGCCGATTTTGGAAAAAGAATCGGGAAAGAAATGCGGCCCAGATTTTGGTCTTTGCTATAATCCCGAATTCATCGCTCTCGGGTCTGTGATTAGGGATTTCCTAAATCCCGATTTTTATTTACTTGGTCAATACGACGAGCGTTCCGGAGATGCTCTAGAGTCGGTGCACCAACGCGTTTCCTTAAATCAGGCGCCGGTGAAGCGCATGAGTCTAGAAAACGCCGAATTGGCTAAAATCTCCGTGAATAGCTTTGTCACCATGAAAATATCGTTTGCCAACATGCTGGCTGGCTTCTGCCAAAAAATTCCAGGTGGTGACGTAGATGTTGTCTCTGATGCCCTTGGGTTAGACCAGAGAATTGGAAGAAAATATCTGACTGGCGGATTTGGATTTGGAGGCCCATGTTTTCCTAGGGACAATGTGGCTTTGGATTTCATGGGTAAAAGCCTCGGTGTCGACACCCGCCTCTTGAGGGCCAATGACGAATATAATCGGCACCTTGCGATCTCCTATCTGGAAAACTTCCGCTCGCATATTCCCCCGAACAGTACTGTGGCGGTCCTCGGGCTGGCCTACAAACCGGATTCCCACGTGGTGGAAGAATCCCCGGGAATTTATCTTTGTCGCGCTTTGGCGGATGCTGGTTATCGCGTGATTGGACATGATCCCTTGGCTGCGGACGGAGCCAGACAGGCCTTGGGGGAACATGCACTCGTGACAGACTCCTTGGAGCAGGCGTTGAAGAATGCCGATGTTGTTTTGATTTGCACGCCGGACAAATTATATCGGCAGTTGGAGCTACGGAATCTATCAAGTAAAAATAAAAAAATTGTAGTCATTGATTTCTGGAGAATTTTGCCAAAACTGGAAAGTGCTGCGCTAGTTCATTATATTCCGCTGGGGAAACAGACTTGGGATGAGATTTCGGGACACCAGTTACAATCACTTTGGGATAAATAAGGCAACCTCAGGAATGGCGGATTTGCCCGCCTATAAGAAAAAATTAGATTGAAGATCTTAATTATTCAGCCAACAGGTGATAAACCGGGACACTTTGAGATTCATACAACACACATGGCACAGGAACTGGCTAGGATGGGCCATCAGGTCACTGTTATAACCAACCGACTGAATCCCCAGCGGCAACTGAAGGAAAAAGTCCTGTTTAGGCTGCTCCAAGATGAATCCTCCAATTACTCGTTTTTGAAATTGGAAAATAACCGTAAAAAGAAGCCGTTCTCCTACTGGTTTGGCTACTATCGAAACAGTTGGGTCTTTCTCCGCCGGGGCTTAAAGCTGGCCAAGCATGAGCCAACTGATATAGCTTACGTGACAGACGTCGAATTTTTGGTGGCTACTATCCTGTGTAAATTATATCGCAAGACTCTGCCTCCAATAGTGATGCAAGTGAACGCATCAAACTTTTCCTTTGCTGATTATCCTGGAAGTATTATCAAAAAAATCTATAAGTTTTTCCAAGCTTTTTGTTTTCGTTCGGTTATCGGAAAGGAAATCTCAGCCTTCTCCGTTTTAGGCGAATGGCATATATCCCGGCTTCGCAAGCAACTTAAAATTCCGGAAAAGTTTCCAATCGCGCTCATTCCGGATGGAAGTAACCCCGAATATCAAAAAGAGAGTCGTGCAACAGCCAGATCGAAACTGGGGATTGATCCTGACTTGTGCGTCTTCTTATTTTTGGGCGTTTTGCGAAAAGAAAAAGGATTAGCCACCCTCGCTTCAGCATTTCATATCCTCGAAAAAAAGGGCCATAAGGCAGGCTTGATCTTAGCAGGGTCGCCTTTTGACTACTCGGATAAGGATATAGAGGAGCTTTTTGCCTTCGGAGATTCAGAGGGATGGTTGGTTCATAAAAAGTTGGGCTTTGTCCCTGAAGAGGAAATGCCCCTTTATTTCGGTGCGGCTGACTGCTTTTTGATGCCCTATGAAAAGAATTATAATGCCTCGAGCGGGCCCTTATTTAAGGGGGTCTGTACCTACGGCATTCCGGTAATCTGCTCCGAGGTCGGTGAAATGGGTGTATTGGTTAAAAGGCATGACCTTGGTTTGTTATGTGAGCCCGGAAATGCTGGAAGTCTAGCCTTAGCTATGGAAAGATTTTTGGAGTCGATTGTGGATCAGCGGAGCCGTTGGTCCGCTAACGCGAAAAGGGTATCCAAAGAAAACTCATGGGAATCTCTGGCCAAGCGGTACGATCTATTGTTCAATCAGCCTCTCCAAAATAGAGCTTCTCAACTCGAAGCCTGCACAAAAAATGAAAAGAATTTGCTGCAATATTAATATTAGATCGAAAGCCGTGATAAAAAGGCAGGCTTAGTAAATTTGATTAAAGGGCCACCAATAATTGCCATCACCGGCTCTCGTGGCCGTTTGGGAAGAGCCATAGTGACCTACCTGATGCAAATGGGGGCCACTCTTAGGGCCTATTCGCGATCACCGGAACCAGGGGATTTACCTTTGGCTCAGCTACCACAGGATTTGAGGCAGGGGAAAGTGGACATAGTTTTACACCTTGCCTGGAGTGTTGTGCCGGCGGAGGCTGAGTTAGATCCTTGGGGTCAGTGGCGGGTGGATTTACCACAACTAGGGGATCTGCTTGACGTGCTAAGCGAGCGAAACAGCCACGGCCAGAATCCCGTTAGGCTGGTCTTTTTTTCTTCAGGATCCGTCTATGGTGAAGGGGACAGTAGGCGCTCGTCATTTGACGAAAACTGCCCAAGAAATCCTAAGGGCCTCTACGCCAAGGCCAAGGCGGCTGCTGAGGACATGATTCTGAGCCACATCCGGCAGGGATTGAAGGCAACCATTTTGAGGATTACGAATCCATATGGGTTTCCCCAGGAGGACGGGCGACTCCAAGGCGTGATCCCCGCCCTTTGCCACGCAGCCCTGCAAAGAAAAACCTTCACCCTTTGGGGGGACGGCTCCGCTATCAAAGATTACGTCTATTTCGAGGATCTTTGTGTTGCGGTAAAAAAGGTTTTGGGGATGCAGCTCACGGGAGTCTACAACTTGTCCAGTGGGGAATCTATCGCGCTGCTCGATCTGGTGAAAATGGTGCAGGAGATCACCGGGATCTCGCTTGCAGTGCGGCATTCCCCCCACCAAAAATGGGACGTGCAACATGGTCGATATTCTTCCCAAAAACTGCGTACGGCTATCGGTTGGGTTCCAAGTTTATCCCTTCGGGAGGGGCTTCTGCGGACTTGGATTGATTGGGGATCAAAGCTGGGCCCATCGAAATGACGAAGATTTCTGTAGTCATTCCAGTTTACCGAAGCGCATCTACCTTGCCCGAACTGGTTTCGCGGCTGACCAGAGTTTTGCAGAAAATGGCGCGCGCCCACGAAATCCTTTTGGTCAACGACGGCAGTCCGGACCAGAGCTGGGAGGTTATTCAGAATCTGAGCCGGCGGAATCCTCGCGTGGTCGGAATTAATCTGATGCGTAATTACGGCCAGCATGCCGCCTTGGCGGCGGGCATACGAGCCAGCAGGGGTAATGTGATTGTGACACTCGACGACGATTTGCAAACCCCTCCTGAAGAAATGCCAAAACTAATTAAAAAACTCGAGGAGGGTTTTGATTTAGTCTACGGAATTCGCAAAACTGAGGCCCATGGATTCTTGCGGAACGGATGCTCCCGACTTGGCAAATATCTCTTAGCGCGCCTTCTCGGAGTACGGGTGGCTACGTCGCTTTCCTCGTATAAGGCCTTTTGCCGCTCACTGCGAGAGCCCTTGCTCCGCCACCATGGCCCGGTCGTATTTCTAGATGCGTTGCTTTGTTGGGGCACGAGCCAGGCGGGAAGCGTGGAGGTGAGCCACCATCCACGCGTGGAGGGAGATTCGGGCTATAATTGGCGTAAATTAATTGCTCACTATGCCAACATGACAACCAGCTTTAGCCAACTTCCCCTCAAGCTGGCGAGCTTCCTTGGAATAGCTGCCATGGGAGCTGGACTCGTTTTATTCTGTTTTGTTCTTTTAGTGTACTGGGTCAGAGGAATCCCGGTCCCAGGCTTCACATTTGTCGCAGCCTCCATCACCCTATTTTCTGGGATCCAGCTCTTTATTCTTGGCATCATGGGCGAGTACCTTGCCCGCATGCACCAAAACCTAATCGGGATGCCTTCTTATGTGATTCGGCAGGTGGTGGGGCCAGCGGGGATTTTGCAACAAACGGAGAATGGACAAGACCGTGCCTGACTTTGATCTTTTTGCAGAATCTTACGCAAAGGAACTGAATTGCGCTTTGCCTCCTGGTGCAGGTGAAGGGGCTAAATACACCAGAATCAAGGCATCGCATTTGAAGCGTCAAATTACGGCTACTTTTGGCCAGCACGCCCGCCCTGCTTTGCTAGATGCCGGATGTGGAATTGGCGTTACGGATGAGTTTCTTAAAACGTGTTTCCCCGGCCTCGCCGGCTTTGACATTTCAGCAGAGAGCATTCGCTTGGCCAAGCAGCGAAATCCTGAAGTAAGATATAAGAAATCAGATGGAAAAATATTTCCTTTCGAAGACGGGGAGTTTGACGTGGTTTTCGCTATCTGTGTGCTGCATCATGTGTTGCCAGACGAGAGGGACGACTTCCTCCGTGAAGCATGGCGGGTGCTGCGCCCCGGCGGCTTGGTTTTTTTGTATGAGCACAATCCTTGGAATCCCATGACACGTTTTGTCGTCGGCCGATGCGTTTATGACCGGGATGCTTTATTGCTTTCCCCTATGGAATGCCGGCGGCTCCTGAGGCAAAACAGGTTTACGCCTGCAGCGGGGGGTTCGCTCATTTTCTTGCCTCTAGAAATGCGCGTCTGGCAGATATGGGAGCAAAAATGGCTCTCCGGAATTCCCTGTGGTGCCCAGTATTTTCAAACTGGCAAAAAACTTGGCAAAGAGGCGGTAAAAATATGAATCCGACCCAAGAATGCCCGGTTTGCGGACAACCGTCCCGAAAGCAAATGGTTCATCCCGATGGATACATCTTTAGGTGCATGGAATGTACCCATGCCTTTACTGATCCTTCTTCTCCAGCTCAGGAAACATACGATGAAGGGTACTTTCTTGAAACTCACCGAAATTGGTTCCTGAATCCTAATACGGCTCTCTTCCGTCGGATCCAGCACATGCTCCGCCCCGAAGATTGCCGAGAGGGTTTGCTGGATGTGGGCTGCGGCCGGGGTGATCTTTTGTTTCACCTTGAGAAGAGCAATCCGGCTCTTCCCCTGGCCGGCATCGACATCGCGCCACTGCCAGCCCATCCACAGATACATTTTGTTTCGCGCGATTTATTTGATTGGGAGCCGGACCGGCCCTATTCCGTCGTGACGTCCTTGGCAGTGATCGAGCATGTGGCGGACATTCGGGGTTTTCTTGGAAAGCTTCGGCGATTTGTGAAAAAAGGAGGACGATTGGTCATCATGACCCTGAATGAAGACGGTGTTCTGTATGCAATAGCCCGAGGTGCCCTAAAACTTGGCTTCCATGGACCTTTTGAGCGCCTTTATTCTAGACATCATCGGCATCACTTCACTCGTCGATCCTTGCGTTCGCTGGTCGAAATATCTGAGTTTCAAGTGCTTGAGCACTATACCCACAACTTCCCCTTGGCGGCGGTAGATTTTCCAAGCCGCGGGTTTTGGATGGATTCGAGTCAAAAGGCTGGGGTTGCAGCCCTCTTTGGTTTGGGGCGAATTTTCCGAAGCGGCTTCCTGCAGACAATAGTATGCAAAACATAGCTGGGGAGTAAAAGATAGACTCCAAAAAAACGTAAAATACATAACAAAAAAATTAAACTTTGTGTCTAAAATACCGGCTACTACCGAGGACTAAAGTTCTTAACCGATTTGGCCTTGCTGCAAAAAAAGTGGGGCAGAAACATATTAAATTCGGAGAAGTGGCAAGTAATATTTACTTAGTATAAAGCCAATATTGAAAAATTGTTGTATATAATATTTTGATGGCGACATGCAGTACAATCAGGATCTCAAAACACAATGAATAAGAAGCAAAATATATTGAACATAATATTTATGGGGTTGATGTTATTTCAAATCCGTAGCTTAAACTCCTATCCAGTGGACACTTGGTTCGCTGATGGAAATTTGTGGTATTTTGGTAATATTACTCACTTCACAAGTATAATAGATGATCCATTTGCTCCCTTTCCCGATACGCTTAAACCGGGCTACAAAAGCGGATTAATTGTGTTTGGCAGTGGATCGAACCAACCATGGAACTTAATTCTAAAAACACTGGCCAGATGGGGCAAGTGGTGTGGGGAACCCAGCTTCTTAATCACTGTATTCCCAGGACTTTGCGCTTACTATTTAGGGGGTTGGATTTTATTTGCCCGCTTGTTAGATAAAATATGCTTACCAGCTAGATGTATTGGCTCCTTAGTTTATATTTTTCTTCCATTAGGGGTGAATATAAGTCGAAGTATTATCCCCGAGGTCTACGCAATTTTATTGCTTGCAATACAAATATACTTCTTAAACACTTATTATAAAACAATTAGCAGATCAAACTTAGCTCTTTTTATTATATCATTTTGCATCTCAACCTATTTCTTCCCCAAAAATGGAATAGTCATGTTATGCATGACATCCTTATTTGCATTCAGCGAAAAAATATATAAGAAGAATAATTGTCTAATTTGGGCAACAACACTTCTACTCTTTTGGTGTTTAATTTGTAAATATATTTATACAAAATACAATTGGACAGCAGGGCACGGCGAACAAATACTTGTAAAGCAAATCCTATTATCTCAAGCGTTTTGGAAAGGGTGGTTAAATGTAATTCAAAACTATTATCATGGCATATTTGTAGTGGTGCCCCTTGCCATTTTATTGTCCAAGCGCACGTCACTTTTGCGCTTAAATATTTGCGGCATTTTACTTGGTTATTTTACTTTAGGAATATATTTTAGTTACCATACCTACACGCATTCGTACTACAGTTACCCCTTAATCCTTGTGCTATCCTTAAGTTGGACTGCACTAGTTGAAACAACAACATTTTACCTAACTAAAATCGCTGCAAAGAGAATATACTATTCAGTAGTATCTAGCGCATTTATAGTTGTCATACTTTGGCTTTACGGAACTCAATATGTTAATATAGTAAATGAAAGAAATAATTCAATTAAGAAAGCTCAAATAATAAAGGAAAGGTATAATAAAATTGATGAAATTACACATCAATCAAAAAAAGTTATTTTCTTCACTGAGGCTAACGGCACATATTTTCAATCATTTTCAATGTCGGATGGGTTTGGGTGGCCAAGTGATGGGAATTATTTCGGAGAAAAAGCAGTTGGAAAGTGGATCGGGGTATCAAAAGACGAATACTATAAATTTTGGTTTGATGAATATCTTCGCAACGGGGCTGAATATTTTGCGACAGATCTCATCGATGAGTTTAAAAAACAAGGGGCAATAACTGAAAAGATAGAAGGTAGCCATCATGTTCTTTATCATAAGGACGGTTTATTAATATACGACTTAAAACACCAAAAATAACTAGTCATGAATCTGATTCAAGTATTTCACGGAACAAGTAACAAAAAACTAAATGTGTCAAACGCGCTTTGTTGTACTTCTCCAAAAATATCCAGACTTATAATCCTTGCCCAATCTTTTATATTATTTTTTAATAAATGAAACAGGGACATAGCGCTGAAATTATAATGAACACCTTTATTGTGCAAAATAATCTATAAACTTCTTGTTGAAACCACCTTTAAAGTAATGTAGTCAAATTGAGTATTGTCACGATCTCAAACTCTATGTCCTTAAGGGAGCAGTTTAACCGCTGTCAATATTTGCGGGTTGCTAAGCGTTTTTTGAAGCCAATCTGGATATATGCAAACGGACGGACCGGGCAGGATGCATGGCTGTATGAGATAGCTAAGCGATCAAGCGTGCCTATTCATACAATTATTGATGTGGGATCATCAAATGGCCATTTCTTGCAAAAAGCTTCCATATATTTTCCAAGTTCTTGCTATTATCATTTTGAACCAAGGAAAGAAGCTGCTCAGGATACTAAAAATATAAGTCAGCAGCTTAAAACTCAATCAACAGTTTTTAATATAGCTTTAGGTGATTTCGCCGGAAACTCAGATTTTGCTGTTATGGATTACAGCGATGCTAGTAGTTTACTCATCAGTACGAAGGGAGTGTCAGCAGGAATTCAGATTTCAAAGAAAATCCAAGTCCAAGTAGATACATTAGATAACATTGCCCAAAAAAGATACATTTTGGACAAATAGGCCTCTTGAAGATTGATGTTGAGGGGTTCGAGCTCGCCGTGTTGAAAGGTTCCCTCAAAACGCTTGATTGTGTGAGCAATATCATTATAGAGATCACTCAGCCAAGACATTCAAAGGGCTCAAGCGAGACTCTTGAGATTTTTTCAATTCTATTTCAATCAGGCTTTACTATTATCGATACGTATTGTTGCGATTTCTTTCTTAGTAAAGATTTAGGGGTACTTGCTTCTCACAGCGAATTATGAGCAGTACAATAAAAAGCACCATAGATCAGCAAATCCCCAGTGACGTTGTAGTTATCAAGCATTCGAAGTTTGAAGACAATCGGGGCTTTCTTAATTGCTTGGCTGAGAGTATGACCAACGATCAGTTCTCTGGATGGTCTCTAAAAATGAGCCGCTCAAAGGTTAACGTGGCTCGTGGCATTCATTGGCAACGGCCGGATGCCCCTCAAGAGAAAGTGATCACCCTCCTGCGTGGAATAATCCTCGATGTATTAGTCAACCTTGATCCTAATTCCCAGCAGTTTGGACGGGCTTACCGTTTTCATATGAATGCTGACGAAGGTGTGACCCTAGTGATTCCACCTCATTATGGCCATGGATTTCTTGCCCTTACCGACACGGACTTCCTTTATCTATGCAAAGGTAAGTATTCGTCGCAGAGCGAGTTATCGGTTGGAATTTTTGATTATCTCAAGGACGTAATTTCTGCTCAGGAAATAATTTTAAGCAAAAAAGATGCACAAGCCCTTACTTTTCAAGAATTAGCCTCATCTATAAAATAATATTTGCAAAAATACATCTTTTCTTTTTATAATAACCAAAGAGTAAATTATAAGATAGATGATACCTCTTACTAAGCCTGATTTTGATTCTTGTGATGAACAAAGCCTACTAGAGGCTTTCAGGTCTACTTTCGCTAGCGGTGACGGTCCGGATTGTCGGGCCTTTGAGCGCGAGCTCTCTGCCTATCTGGGTGCTAAGCATGTGTTTTTTGTTAGCTCATGTACTGCTGCTCTCGACTTGGCCTACATGGTTAAGGACTTTCCGGCTGGATCCGAAGTGCTAGTCCCAAACTTTACCTTCACCTCCACAGCTCTCGCGCCTATTCTAAATAATCTAAAAGTAGTGCTTGTCGATGTTGATCCAGAAAACGGAAATATCGACTTCGACGACGCTAAACGCAAAGTCACTAAAAACACCGTTGCGATCTCTCCGGTAGACTATGCTGGAAACCCCGTAAATATAACGCAGATGAACCGCCTTGCTGAAGATCACGGTTTGTACGTTGTGCACGATGCGGCGCAGTCCTTTGGTGCCGAATACAAGGGCAAGAAGATTGGCATCTTTGCCGACGTCACCTGCTTTAGTTTTCACGGCACCAAAAATCTGGTGGTTGGCGAAGGTGGCGCTCTTGCGACCGATGACGACGATTTGGCTCAAAAAATCCTAATTGCCAGGGACAAGGGGACAGACAAACACCTCTACCTACGTGATCCTAACAAACGCGGATACTACGAGTATGTTGCTAAAGGTAACAGCTATGTACAATCTAACTTGTTGGCAGCAATAGGCCGTAGTCAGTTAAAGAAGATCGATCGACTAAATAAGCGGCGCGAATCACTCGCCAAAATATACATTGAAGCTTTTAAAAACCTGCCAAATATAAAGCTGCCTAAAGTCACACCTGACGCAAAATCGAACTGGCATCTTTTTTATATTTTAGTACCGCCTGCGATTAAAAATGATTTAATTGAAAATATTCGTTTAGGTGGTGTGATGGCTAATATTCATTATAGCCCCTTGCACATGAATCGCTACTATCAAATCACAGAAGATTCCAAAAAATCGCTTTTTCCAAATTCAGTAAAGTACTTTGACTCGCTAATGCGAATACCAATGTTTCCTTCACTCACCGATGCTGAGGCTTCTATGATCATGGATGTGGTGCGATCCTCAATTCTAAAACTTTCTTAAACACCTTTTTGGGTTTTTTATGTACCAATCCGGCAACATAGGTTTCAGGCCCATTGAGGAGACTGATCTAGAAATCCTAAGACAACTTCGGAATGACATGAGCACTTTTCTTAATCTTGGGACCGTTGACATGGCCTCTCTTCAGGGTCAACAAACCTGGTGGAAGCGTGACCTTTATTCAGCCCGAGACCAACGTTTGACATTAGTGCAGATCGATACCAAGGAAGTAATCGGTGTGTTGCGAATTACAGGGATCGACCATGAAAACGCCAACTGCGAGGTGGGACTTGATTTGGTGCTGGAAAAAAGAGGCCAGGGCCTTGGCAAGGCAAGCTATGCCTGCGTCCTTGAATACCTTTTCGACCAAAAAAATATGCATATGATTTATGTTAAAGTCGCTGAATTTAATCCTGTTGCAGCGAAACTTTACAAGGCACTCGGTTTTGAACACACTGGTTGCTACAAGGATTATCTGTTCAGACATGGCAGGTACTGGGACTACCATCTGATGTGCTTGACAAGGACCCGGCACAACGCCCTTCGCAAAAACTGACGTACACTTAGCTGCGCTTGTACATTCTCAACCAAATAATCGGCAATGCCGATCGTGTGCTTTTCAGTCAAGATCGCGACAATTGCAGTGAGCCTTATATAACTTTAAAGCAAGAATTGGCCAGACTTGGATATCAATGCGAAGGGCTCAGGGATCAACCGCTAAACAAGGTTGCATGGGTATTATTCTGGGATATGGACGGGGTAATGCCAAGCAATCGACTTGAAAGAATCAAATATCGGTTGCGCCAAATAAAAGCAGGCGGCAACACACGAGATATTTTTGCAGAGGCCAAGCGGATGAAAATGCATATTAACACAGCCTTATTGATGTTTGAGCCACCGAACGTTTCTCCGCGTAACTGGCATTTGCGCGAACACACTAAATTTGATCGTATTTTTACTTGGGACCCGATGCTCATAGATAATAACAAATACTTCCAAACATACTTGCCAAGCCCGACAACATTAAGCCGACCCCCAGATGTTCTTTTCTCTGAAAAAAAACTTATTGTAGATATTTCAAGCAACAAAAGAAATTGTCATTACAACAGCCTATCCGATTTTCGATATGATACTATCAAATACTTTGCAAAACACTATCCAAACGAATTCGACCTGTACGGATATGGCTGGAATCCCAATTTATTTAAATGGCTATTCATGCAAGTCAAGGGCTCAAGAATATACTTGGGAAAAGTTGTTAATTATCAAGGTCCTGTTGAGAATAAATCTGAGGTTTTGTCAAAATACAGGTTTTCAATCTGTTTTGAAAACATAAAAAACCAAAAAGGTTACATTTCTGTAAAAATATTTGATACAATGCGATGTGGGTGCGTTCCAGTTTATTATGGAGCGCCTGATATAGAAAAATATTTACCGACAAATACTTTTATTGATCGTTCAAAATTCAAAAATCATGCAGAGTTATATCAGCGCCTAAAAACAATGTCCTGTAAAGAGCATCAAGAGTATGTAAATAACGGCATTAAATTCTTAGAATCTAGTCAAGCAAAGTTTTTTTTCTCAAACTATTTTTCTAAAAACATAATATCAGTTCTTAATCTACAAAAAAGAAACTAATAATCAGATTATGCAGCAACTAGTTAATACATTACTTCTTTGGAGCACAGCAAGCGAAGTGCTTACAAGAGTTTTGCGAATAATTTCGTGGATTCTTTTGGCAAAGTTTCTGGGACCAAGCGAATTTGGAACTTTTTCTTATTTTTTTGCTGCTACTGGCGCAATGTTCAGCGCCGTTGATTTGGGTGTTAACCAGGCAATTCAACTCAAAATATTCTCAAAAAACAATGATAAAAATATTTTAAACTATTGTATATGCAAAGCAGTTCTAAATTTAACAGGAATTATCTTATTTAGCTTATATTGTATTTTTCAAAACTACGCAAAAAACAAACTACTTATCGCATTATGCTTGATGTTGGTTTTAATGATGCAAGATTCGTATGGCATTGTATCAGCTTATCTGCGATCTCAAAAAAAGTTTGCTGCCGATTTTACCATAAAAAGTATTTGGGCACTTTTTTCGTCCGCATCATTATGTGGAGGTGCTTTTTTAACTACAAAAACTGACAAGACAGCTTTTATATACTTTATCTGTTCCCTTACTTTAGTGCCTTTAAGTTCGTATACATTAAAAAATGTAAAACGCCCCAAACTGAAAAAAGTTTTGGTATTATTTAAAAATATAAAAAAAACCTCGATAAAATTCTGGTTCGTCGGAATGTTTACAACGCTATTTGCAAACATTGATATCTTCGTTGCGCACAAATACACGGACAACTCAAGTTTAGGGCTTTATGCAGCTGCGCAAAAAATAATATTTGTTGCTCAACTACCGGCAGCTATTGCGAGTCAGGTAATTGTGCAGGCCTTTGCGGCAGATATTTATAGAAAAAACCATGAATGGGTGAAAAAACTATATTATTTATCGGGAATCCTCTGTATTTTATCTTTATCATTTTCAGCAGTCTTTTTCTTTTATAGCTCATTCATCGTAAATATATGTTTCAACGAAAACTATTCTGTATCGGCCCTGTGCCTAAAACAAATGGCTTATGGTTTAATCGGTTTGTTTTTTTACCCAATGTTTTCAACCTTACTACTTTTACTTCATAAATTTAAGTCGTATATCATAATATCTACATTGTTGGCCGGAATTATCTATATTATAATGCTAAATAATGTATATAATCACGGCATCGTTGGTGTAGCGAATTCGCATAGTTTAGCAAACTTAATACTTGCTGTTTCCTATGGCGCAGTGATTGTGTTTGAAATTAACAAGCAAAAATATAAATCAAATTTATTTCCTGCTTTTGTGCCGGAAAAAAGTTAAAAAGTCACTGGAAGAAACTGTGCACTTAAAAAACATATAAAACAAAATGAAACATCTTATACTTGGATCACGTGGGCAAATTGGAAATGAATTAGCCAAATTTCTTATCAAAAAGAAGGAGAAGTGTTTAAGGTTTGATATTTTAGATGGCAAACAATATGACTTAAGGTGTAAGAATAACCTCAAACTTCGGCACCACCTGGCTAATGCTGACTTTGTCCATTTTTTAGCTTTTGATGTCGGTGGGTCGAGGTATCTCAAAACGTACCAATACAGCAAAGAGTTCATTTCAAACAATATACAAATAATGGAGTATACCTTTGAAGCGCTTTCAAAAAGCAAAAAACCCTTTCTTTTTGCATCAAGCCAAATGTCTAATATGAATTACTCGCCTTATGGAACCCTCAAGTCAATTGGAGAATCATATACCCGCGCTCTGAATGGTATGGTAGTAAAATTCTGGAATGTCTATGGAGTGGAGCATGACATGAACAAGTCGCATGTTATTACCGATTTTCTGCTCCAAGCAAAATATAAGAAAAAAATAAAAATGATGACAGATGGCAGCGAAGTTCGTCAATTCCTGCACGCTTATGATTGTTCGAGAGGATTGCACTATTTATCACAAAACTTCTGTAACATGCAAAAACAAAATGATTTCTGCTTAACTAGTTTTGCATGGACTTCTATTTATAACGTGGCAAAGCTTATTTCAAAGATGTTCGGCAATGTTCCAATTTATCCGGCTACAACAAAAGATACTGTTCAAAACAATATGCGCAACAAACCAGATCGCTTGATTTTAAAATACTGGCAACCACAAATCAGTCTAGCCAAAGGCATCAGAATGATCGCTGATTCAATGGAAATAATTTAAAACATGACTGCATATTTTAACTTTCAATAAAAAACCTCATGATTCTAAGATTTCTTTTAAAAGAAAGGCATGCGTACAAATAAAAAAGGGCTTTATTGTCAACCTCAATTCAACTGTAATACTATTTAAACTCTTAAATTATACTCGTGACAATAAATAGTAGCGCGCTCGTAAGTGTAATAATACCTACTCTAAATTCAGAAAAATATATAAAGGCTTGCTTGGATGGAATAAAAAAACAAAGTTATCAGCATTTAGAAATAATCGTAATTGACGGGGGTTCAACCGACAGAACTGTAAAAATTGTAAATCAGTACAAAAAATATTTTAAAACAAAAATAATTATTTCCCCAAACTGTAATATGGGTGAAGCGCGCAATATTGGACTAAAAACAGCCCAAGGAAGGTTTATCACATTTTGTGATTCTGATGATCAGTACAAAAAAAATAAAATCCTCAATCAGCTTAGTTGGATCATAAAAAATCCGACTGTTGATGCAGTTTATACTAATGCACTTCATCGTGAACATAATCAAAAATGCTTCTTTCTTAATCGACCACCAGAAAACTTAAAAGGGCATATCTTAAATAAAATATGTCGCCGGCAATTTATCAACTTAAATACTGTTTTGTTTCGAAATAAAAAAAATAAAAATCCTGTGTTTCCAAATGGAATCAACGGAAAATACGGCGAGGACTGGGCATTTCTAATTAATTGTGCTCTTCGTAAGTTTACTTTTGCATGGTTGCCATTTAATGACACAATTGTTTCAATCCGCAAGGGAAGCCACACAACTATAGAGAAGCAATTTTTAATGAAGCTTATTGCCTTAAATAATTTTAAAATTAATTTAGACCGATTTCAAGAACAGGGGATGACATTCACTGAACTGGTGAAAGTATACTTGTCGCGGTTTGTAAAAACGTTTCTGACCTCATGGTTTTGTAGTGTGTCGGAAATATGTCAATCTAATAAAAGATATGCTAAAGTCTTCATAAAATGTAAAAAAGAAATATATATAATTTATACTATAAGGCGACTTTTGAACCTTTTTGAAAAAGATATCTCGGCATTTCTGCTCAAGCTCTGGATTCAAAAAAGCAAAAGAATGTATATATACCCCTGACTTATAAAACAAATCTTTACGACTGACTAATAAATATCAATGTCAATATGCACAAATAAACTCTGCATTTCTTTCTGAGGCTATTAAAATCTAATGAAAAATAAAATAACTGCGATCATTACTACTTTTAATCGACGGCTTTTTTTTGAACAGGCGTTAAAATCGGTTCAGAAGCAAACAAAAAAAGACATTGAAATACTTATACTTGATAATTCCAGTTCAGATGGAACTGCTGAATATATTAGCACATTAAACGACTCAAGAATTACTTACACTAGACACGCACACATGGGAATTGCTCAGCAAAGAAACCTTGGTATAAAACTCGCCACTGGCGACTACGTCGGATTTCTCGATGATGATGATCGTTGGTTGCCGGAAAAAATACAATTGCAATTAGCTGCATTTGAAATTGACCAACCGCAGCTTGCAATGGTTTACGGTGGCTTTGAATTTTATAATGATAAAGGCAATAAATGGGGTGCAAACACCCAAATTATTCAAAGTGATTACTATATTAACCTACTTTGGGCTCGAGATCCCTTTACTGGGTCTGCGTCCAATCCTTTATTAAAAAAAGAATCGGTGCTGGCAGTGGGTGGATACAATGAAGATATAAAAGTTGGGGAGGATTGGGAATTATACTTGCGTCTAGCGTACAAATATCCATTTTTAAAAATTCAACAAAAAGTTCTTGAAATTAGGCAGCACACCGGAAAAAGGCTGGGTGATCAATTAAAATCGGCGCTTAAAACTGAAACTTACGTATATCGCAAGCATTCTATTAATATGAGCAAACTATTAAAGTCAAGATATGCGCAAAGAATAGGCGGCAAACTAATCAGGCTTCACAAAAAAAAATATGGCAGGGAGTTGTTAAAAAAAGCAATTAGCAATAACATATTTAATCTCATGGCATGGTTTCAATTAATTATAAGTTACACATCATATTACAGTTTCTTCCATCAAAAATATACTCAATATCTTAAGCGATGGTAGAACCGAAGAAAAATCTTTGGCCCGCAAAAATATTTCTTTTTGTTCAGTCTTTATCTTTATTTGCGTTTCTTTTCGAGCGAAAAATATTGTGCATACTTAACCCAAATTCAACCGCGCCTACTTTAGAATACTCCAACTCTCTTTTTGGAGTTTTCTGGTCCTGCTTGATAATACTGGTTACATTCTTCTTGCTGTGTCAGGTCAAAACATTGCAGCCCGATCGTTTCAGAATAGTGATACCAACAAAACTATTAGTATTATCACTGATGATTGAATCTATTTATGTTCTTAATCTTTTCATTTCTTCAGAATCATCTGAATTACTTCGCCGTTTAATTATTGAAGGCAATGCGCCATTTGGTTTTGCAAAACTTAACACCCTTATTTTGTATTTTATGGCGCTACTCTTCTTTGGAAAAATCGGGAATAGAAACTATATAACTACACGAATGGATGTGTTTCTCATATTATATTTATTTATCTTATTCTTCCTGAAAGGATTGGTCCTTTCTTCAAGGGGGAGCTTTTTTAATATTATAGCGTTTTCACTTGCTGGATACACATTCTTTAGTAGTGAAAGTTTTTTCAAAACCAAGGCATTGGCATTGCTTTTTCTCGTAGTAATTATTGGCTTGGGTGTATTAACAACAATGCGAGCAGGAAGAATACTGAGCGATGACGACCTGTTTTCAACAGTCGTAACGAAATTCTCGGGGAATTTTAACGTATCGACAAAATATCTTGATGACGAACTGCAAGTTACTGACAAATATAACCTTGAAAAAAATATCTGGTTCGATGAAAAAAGTAACTTTAGATGCACCGTATTTCCAAATACAAGCATAGATTATTTTCCATTTAAGAAAACTATAAATAGTATTATAAGCGTTGTATTAAAAAAAGCGCAAGATGAGGATGGGGGTTATTATTTTAAAATATATAACCATCTTCCTTTTAATTCCTCAAACTTTCTTTTTAAATTCTTAATATTAAGAGAATATTTTCCCATTGTATTTTGTTTTATATTTATTCTTTACAACTTTTATGCAAGGCTCAATCCTGCGTCTTGTTTCTTTGTTTACTGCTTGATGGTAATCTTTGCAGTATTATCATTCACATCCAACGTCTTTTTTGAAATTCCATTTTGTATTTTGCCTTTTCTTGGCTTAATTTTCAGTAGGTGCTTTGTTGCTCATCCACCATGTACAAATGATTAAACTTAACGCAATTGAACAAAAGTTTGATTTGCATCCTTTCTGCAAATATCTTTTTCAAATAACTCCAAAAGTAAAAGGATATCTGCAGATTCTTCATTTGCTTGTTAAGTATTTGCCGGAGCAAGTAGCTCTAGTAAAAGTAGTACTTTCTTTTAAAGCAAAGAATATGTATACCTTTCTTGATCTAAGAGACAAATATCAACTTGATATTGTTATTAAGAATAAAAAAGAATTGGTGATACCCTGTATTCTTTCTTTGCTGATTAAGGATGCAAGCCTTGTCTTTGATATTGGGGCAAATTGCGGTTGGTACTCAAGGGTTCTGGCGGGGATTTGTCCAGGTTTGGCCACAATTGTGGCATTTGAGCCAAGTCATAAAGCTTTTCACTATCTTGCAAAAAATGCCATCCCAGGTTTTTTCCCATTGCCCTTTGCCGTGACGAATCATTCATCCAAGGTAATGGTGGGCGAACTGGGATTCTTAAGGCTAAGTTCAGGAACAGAGTTTCGTGAAAAAATGGGTGAATCTACGTACGCCTTTCATGATGCGGAGTCTTGTTCCACTACCGTGGATGCTGTGGCACATGCCCTACGCCTACAGCCTACTATTTTGAAAATCGATGTGGAGGGACACGAGCTTGAGGTTTTACAAGGCGCTGTCGCAACCCTTCCTAGCGTCGAAGCAGTTGTTGTGGAAATTAATGAATCTCAGAATCATGAGGGTCTGATAAGGCGACAAGAAATCTTTCAATTGCTTGGAAGTCATCAATTTCGTTTCATATATCTTATTTCCGTTAAAGATATGACTATCGAGTCGATCAAGGATGAAAGTCAGCCCGCGGGTGATATCTTGTTCTCCAAAAAACCACTCTCATTTATATGAAAAAAGTTCTTGTGACCGGATGTGCGGGTTTTATTGGCAGCTCCTTGGTGGATAAGCTTCTCGCGCAGGGCCTTGAAGTGGTGGGTGTGGATAATTTATGCACTGGTCAAAAAAGATTCCTTAGGCATCCAGAGGCCCACCGCTCATTTCGTTTTCTCGCTGTTGATTTATTGTGTCTGGGTGACTTAAGAAAAGCCATGAATGGATGTGATTTTATCTGGCATCTTGCGGCCAATGCCGATGTCCGTTTTGGCCTCCAGCATCCGGGGAGAGATTTGGAGCAAAACACACAGGCCACATTCAATGTTCTGGAGGCCATGCGTGCCAACAAAATCTCCAAAATCGCCTTTAGTTCCACCGGCTCGGTTTATGGGGAGGCAACGGTATTTCCCACCCCGGAAGATGCCCCTTTTCCAATACAAACCTCCCTTTATGGCGCTTCCAAACTGGCCGGGGAGTCCTTAATCCAGGCCTACTGCGAGGGATTTGGCTTTGAGTCCTGGATTTTTCGTTTTGTCTCAATTTTGGGCGAGCGTTATACCCACGGCCACGTCTTCGATTTTTACAAGCAACTCAAGAATAATCCCAAAAAGCTAAGGGTCTTGGGCAATGGCAAGCAGAGAAAATCCTATCTTTACATTCAGGACTGCCTCGACGCAATGCGTGTAGCCACCAAGAAAGCTAAAGAAAAAGTAAACATTTTTAATCTGGGTGTAGATTCTTTTTGTGAAGTGAACGACTCCATTGGTTGGATTTGCAAGGAAATGGGTGTTTCGCCGGAGCTTGAGTATTCCGGCGGTCAGCGCGGATGGGTGGGTGATAATCCATTCATATTTCTGGACACCAAGAAAATTCAATCCTTAGGTTGGAAGCCAACAGTGAGCATTGAGGAGGGAGTCTTGCGCACCGTGCGATGGCTTCGGGAGAACGAATGGGTGCTGGAGGCTCGATCTTGAAGATTGCTGTTCTTGGATTATGGCATCTGGGGTCGGTGACAACGGCGTGCTTGGCGGCTTCTGGTTATCGCGTCAACGCTTGGGATCCGGATTCTGTTCTGCTGGGCCAAATTAAAAAAGGAAATCTCCCTGTTCAGGAGCCCGGACTGCTGGAGGCGATTAAAAAAGGTATCTCATCCGAAAAAATCCGTTTTTGCGATACCTGCGCGAAAGCGGTGGAGGATTGTGATGTTGTCTGGATCGCGTTTGATACCCCTGTGGACAATCACGACCGGGCAATGGTGCATGTGGTCGAAAAACAGGTTCTTCAGGCCCTGCCGGAATCCAAAAAAAACGCCCTTTTTATTTTGTCTTCACAGCTTCCCGTCCTGACGACTCGACGGCTGGAGAAGGCCGCGCAAAAACAGAAGTGTCCAAGAACCTTTGCGGTCATCCCAGAAAATCTTCGCCTGGGGCAGGCGATGAACGTCTTTTTGAGGCCTGACCGTGTGATTGCAGGAATTCGGAATCCAAGAACTCGGGCAATCATCGAAAAGATTTACCGGCCTATTACGGACAATATTGTCTTTATGGGCGTTGAAGCCGCTGAGATGACCAAACATGCCATCAACGGATTCCTGGCCGTATCGATCACTTTTATGAATGAGATTGCCAGAATCTGTGAAGCCACCGGGGCGGATGCCCGGGAAGTCGAAAAGGGGTTGAAAACAGAAAGCCGAATCGGCCCGAAGGCCTACTTACGGGCCGGTTCCGCATTTGCGGGCGGGACTCTGGCAAGGGATGTTTTGTACTTGAGCCAGGTTGGTCGGAAGATGAAAACTCACCCGATTCTTTTGCCCAGCATTTACCGTAGCAACCGATACCACGCGAAATGGCTCCAGAACAAGATCTGCACATTATTTCCCAGCCTAAAAGACAGAACCATCGGAATTTGGGGAGTTACCTACAAGCCGGGAACCAGTACCCTGCGCCGTTCCCAAGCCGCTTCCTTGGTTCAATGGCTGTCCAGACGGAAAGCCAGAGTCCGCTACCACGACCCCGAGGCCGATAGCTTGCCTTCCCTCACGAACGTACAGCGGGTTTTCAGCCCCCTATCGGCTCTCCGAGGTGCGGATGCCTTGGTGATCGGGACCCCGTGGCCGGACTATCGAAAGATCCCCTTGAAAAAAATCGGACAGATCATCAAAGGCAGGCCCTTGCTGGATCCAAATGGATTTCTTGAAGTCAGCGGCCCCACCGGGCATGGCTTTCAGTATCACCGAGTGGGCACTCCTCGCCGCGTGGTAATATGAATAATTCGTCGTGGGATCTTCAGGGAAGAATCGCCTTCATCACCGGCGGGAGCCGTGGACTTGGCGAGGCCATTGCCGCGGCGTTTTTGGAGGCTGGAGCGAATATTGCCCTCTGCGCACGCTCCGCCGATGAGTTGGAAAAAACCGCGCAAAGGCTATCCCGAGCATATGCTAAACAGCGGATCTTGGCTCTTCCTGTGGACGTCACAGACATTTGTGCCGTGCAGGAATCCGTAGATAGGATCTTAAGAGCTTTCGGCGATTTACAGATTTTGGTCAATAACGCCGGGGTTTATGGCCCCATGGGCTCACTTTGGCAAACCTCTGTGGAAGAGTGGGACACGGCACTGAAAATCAACCTTCAGGGTTCTGTCTATCCCATTCGGACCGTAGTGCCTTATTTTCTTAAAAAGGGCTATGGCAAGATCATTCAGATTTCCGGCGGGGGAGCAACCAATCCATTGCCGCGCATCACAGCCTATGCCGCATCCAAAGCCGCAATCGTTCGGCTCGCAGAGAGCTTGGCCCAGGATCTCAAGGGCAAGGGGATTGATGTTAATTCCATTGCCCCTGGCGCTTTGAATACCAGGATGATGGATGATCTGTTGAAGGCCGGACCGGAACTGGTGGGCGAAGAATTCTTTGCCAAGATGAAAAAAGTGTCTGACCAGGGAGGAACCCGCCTGGATGTGGGTGCCCGTTTGGCAGTGTTTTTGGCTGCGAAGGAGAGTGATGGAATCACCGGGCGGCTGATCAGTGCCCCATGGGATAAGTGGGAAGATTGGCCCAAGCATCTAAAGGAATTAGAGGGCTCGGATGCTTACACCTTGCGGAGGATCACGGGCAAAGAACGGGGCCTGAGTTGGGGAGATCGGTGAAAATCGGCCTCGGCATCATCGGGTGCGGGTTGATCGGCAACAAACGGGCCAGGGCCCTGGGATCATCGTTCAAACTCATCGCCTGTTATGACGCCTCCAGGGAACGATCGGAGAGATTCGCCTTGGATCATCACGCCCGGTCGTGCTCCTCCGTTTCCATGGTTCTCCAGAATCCGCAGATTCAGGCCGTGCTTATCTCCACTTTGCATGACTCCTTGGCATCTTTAACTCTGGCCGCTGTCCGTGCAGGCAAGCATGTCTTGGTGGAAAAGCCGGCAGCTCGTAGCGCCCGGGAGCTTCTACCCGTGGTCGCGGCCGCCAAGAAAGCACGGGTGCAGGTGCGGGTGGGTTACAACCACCGGTGTCATCGCGCCTTTCGCAAAGCTCGGGAGATTGTGGATGCGGGAAAGCTAGGTCCCCTGATGATGATCCGGGGCCGTTACGGGCACGGGGGAAGATTAGGTTATGAAAAGGAGTGGAGAGCGGATCCCAAAAAATCCGGAGGCGGGGAATTGATCGATCAGGGGGTCCATCTGATCGATTTGGCACGCTGGTTTCTTGGAGACTTTAAAGAAGTTTACGGATTTGCCCAAACGCTGTTTTGGAAAATGCCGGTGGATGACAATGCCTTCCTTCTCTTAAAGACAGCCCGAGGCCAGACCGCCAGTTTGCATGCCAGCTGCACGGAGTGGAAAAATCTTTTTTCCTTCGAAATCTATGGGCGCAAGGGAAAGTTACACATCGAGGGTCTGGGAGGCAGTTATGGCCTGGAGAGACTCACCTGGCACCGAATGTTGCCCCAAATGGGGCCACCGGAGACCACAGTCTGGGAATTTCCTCGCAGTGATGACTCGTGGGATGAGGAAATGAAAGAGTTTGCGAAAGATATCCAGCTCCGTCAGAGCCCGCGACCGGGTCTTCAGGATGGGATGGAGGCTTTAAAAATTGTGGATATCCTTTACCGCAAATCGTCATGATTATCACGCGCAGCCCTTTAAGGATCAGCTTGGGTGGTGGTGGCACCGACCTGCCCTCCTATTACCGAGAACACGAGGGATTCTTATTGGCGGCGGCGATCGATAAATATGTCTTTGTAAACATAATGAGGCCTTTTACCCCGGGAATATTTCTTAAATACTCAAGTCTCGAACAAGTCGAGCGGACCCAGGAGATCAAACATCCCATTATCCGTGAGGTGCTGGCCATGGAGGGACTGGAGGTTCCGCAGGTGGAGATTACCACTTTGGCGGACATCCCCTCCGGGACGGGGCTTGGATCCTCGGGAAGCTTCACCACTGCCTTGATCAAGGCGGTATATGCCCACCGAAGAAAACACATCTTACCCCAAGAACTGGCAGAGCTGGCCTGCCATGTGGAGATTGACCGAATGCACGAACCCATCGGGAAACAAGACCAATACATCGCTGCTTATGGGGGATTGACCTGTTTTACTTTTCACAAGGACAACCGGGTGACTGCCGAGCCGCTGAAAATTTCCCGGGAAACCCTGCATGATCTCGAGGACCATCTGCTCCTTTTCTTTACCGGATTTTCACGAAGCGCGGGTGGCATCCTGAAAGACCAAAAAGTCCGCACCCAAAAAAATGAATCCGAAATGCTCAAAAATCTACATTACGTGAAGGAATTGGGACTGCGCAGCCGGGAGGCTTTGGAGAGCGGGAACGGTGAAGGATTCGGTAAGATCATGCATGAGCACTGGGAACACAAAAAGAAGAGGTCCGGGGGGATGAGCAATCCAAAGATCGACAAGTGGTATGAAGTGGGAATGAAAAGTGGAGCGGTCGGAGGCAAGCTGGTGGGGGCCGGGGGCGGGGGCTTTCTGATGTTTTATGCAGGTGATCGGCATAAGCTTCGAAGTGCCATGACCCAGGAAGGCCTTGAGGAAGTGCGGTTCCGCTTTGATTTTGAGGGCACCAAAATTGTCCTCCACGACTAATGTTACCGGTGGCAATCCTGGCGGGCGGGTTAGCCACCCGCCTTAGACCCATCACGGAAAAAGTTCCCAAAGCCTTGGTCGAAGTGGCAGGAAAACCTTTTATTTTTCACCAATTGGATTGGCTGAAGAGGCAAAAAATTGGACGGGTTGTATTATGCGTGGGGTATATGGGGGAAATGATCCAGGAACATGTGGGGGTTGGCGAACGTTGGGGGATTCAAGTTGCGTACTCCTTTGACGGGGAGAAATTACTGGGAACGGGGGGGGCCTTGAAAAAAGCGTTGCCCCTGCTCGGGCGGGAGTTTTTTGTATTTTACGGAGACTCTTTCCTGCCCATCGACTTTTTGCCCGTGGAACAGGCGTTCCAAACGTCCGGAAAACCGGCCTTGATGACTTTCCTTAAAAATCAAGGGCAGTGGGATCAAAGCAACGTGGAGGCGCGGGAAGGTAGACTGATTGCTTATAATAAAAAAGTGCCGAGTTCGGCCATGGAGTACATCGATTATGGCTTGGGAGTCCTGTCGGCTGAGGTTTTTAGGGGAATACAAGATAATGAAACGATCGATTTGGGTGACCTTTATCAGAGTTTATCGGCGAGGGGAGATATGGCAGGGCATGAGGTTGTTCACAGATTTTATGAAATCGGTTCAAAATCAGGGTTGGCGCAGACCGAGTATTTCTTAAAATCAAATTTTCGATGAACTATACCCAAACACATCTCAGCGAAGCCAAAGCTATTCTCGATAAAATTGACGCCTCGTCCGTGGAAAAAATGGTCGACTTGATGGCCCAAACTAGGGCCGATGGTGGAAGGCTATTTTTTTTGGGGGTGGGGGGAAGCGCAGCTAACTGTTCCCATGCAGTCAATGACTTCCGTAAGATTGCGGGGATTGAGTCCTATGCCCCCACGGACAATGTCTCCGAGTTGACGGCCCGAACCAACGACGAGGGTTGGGCGACCATTTTTGTGGAGTGGTTGAGGACCAGCCGCCTTGGAAGTAAGGATGCAGTTTTTGTGATGTCGGTAGGGGGGGGGGACCTCGATAAAAACATTAGTCCGAATTTAGTCTCAGCGCTGCGGCACGCCCAGGCGGTGGGAGCGAAAATTCTCGGAATTCTGGGTCGGGATGGCGGTTATACGGCTAAAGTTGCCGATGCGTGTTGTATCGTTCCTACGGTCAATCCCGAGACGATCACGCCGCACTCCGAGGCCTTTCAAGCAGTGATCTGGCATCTACTTGTTTCCCATCCCAAGCTAAAAGCCAACGTAACCAAATGGGAATCGGCCACCCGTTGAAACGGGCCGTCTTTTTGGACCGGGACGGGGTGATCAACGAGGCGATCGTGAACGAGGGCAAGTCTTATCCGCCCGAGGGGCTGCAAAATCTACGCATCCTTCCTGGGGTCAAAGACGCCTTGGAAAAGCTTAGGCATAAAGGCTTCCTGATTCTGGTGGTGACCAACCAGCCGGATGTGGCCCGGGGCAAAACGCCCAAGCAAGCGGTGGACGTCATCCATGAAAGATTGGTAGCCGAGCTGGCTTTGGACGCCGTCTATACATGTTGGCATGATGACAAAGACAATTGTAACTGTCGCAAGCCCAAACCGGGCTTGTTGGAGCAGGCAGCCCGAGAGCATCTGGTCGATTTAAAAGGGAGTTATATGGTGGGAGATCGCTGGCGGGATGTGGAGGCTGGGCAGGCGGCAGGGTGTCGCACAATTTTTCTGAATTACGGATACGCGGAACCAAAACCGGAGAATCCGGATTTTATATGCCACAGTCTGAAAGAGGCGGTGGCGTGGATTAAAAGAAGAGAAGATATAAAATGAAAAAAGTGGAGCAGCTACAAGTAAAAATATTTGCGGACGGTGCGGACAAGTCGGGAATGTTGGAGATGTATGCCAAGCCATACATCAAGGGTCTGACCACTAACCCGACGCTCATGAAAAAAGTCGGCATCACCGACTACCGCGCCTTTTGCAAAGACATTCTCACCTGCATCAAAGACAAGCCATTGTCATTTGAGGTCTTCTCAGACGACTTCGCAGAAATGGAGCGTCAAGTTATGGAAATCGCCAGTTGGGGTGACAACGTTTACGTCAAAATTCCGGTGACTAACACCAAACAAGAGACCTGCTACGCCCTGGTCAAAAAGCTGGGTGCACAGAAGGTTAAGATGAACGTCACTGCCATCATGACCTTGACGCAGGTCCGCGACGTAGTGGCGGCTTTGAATCCAACAGTGCCAAGTTACGTTTCTGTCTTTGCTGGACGTATTGCAGACACAGGCTGTGACCCGCTGCCGATGATGGCAGCAGCGGTAGAAATGCTCAAAGTCGCGCCTGCGGCCGAATTGATTTGGGCCAGTCCCCGGGAACTACTCAATATTTTTCAAGCAGATGATATCGGGTGTCAGGTGATCACTGTAACCAACGATATTTTGAAGAAGTTGTCGCTAGTGGGCTACGACCTAGAGACCTACTCGTTGGATACCGTAAAGATGTTTTATAACGATGCTGTCGCTGCTGGCTTCAAGCTTTGAGATAAAACCAGGTTGTTCATTATTGAATGATTTCGTGAAGAAAGTTTTCTTAACGGGTTCCACTGGTTTTGTTGGTCGAGCCGCTTGCAGGTAGGTAGGAAGGCAAGGTTTTCTGCCACTGGAGCTTGGCGAAATCTTACAGAACAACCTGCCGATATAGAATCGGTTATTATTGGTGAAATAGTAGCCGGAATTAACTAGGGGGTGCGCTTAACAGGGTTGACGTGCCGTTCAGCTTGCGGCGCGTGTTTATGTTATGCATGAACACAGTAGCTGACCCTCTCAAAGCGTTTCCAACTGTTAACTTTAAAGGTACTCTGAGTCTGGCGAGGCTGGCTAAAGTCGCAGGTGTGAAATGGTTCTTGTTCTTAAGCTCTATTGGCGTGAAGGGGTCCCAGACTTCAATGGGAAAACCATTTTCCGGAAAAGATATACCCCAGCCTCATAATTCGTATGCGATCTCAAAATGGGATACCGAACAAGGTTTGATGCGTATTGCGGAAGAAACTGGGCTAGAAGTAGTCATTATTCGCTTTCCTTTGGTGTATGGCTTTGGTGCGATACGAGACTTTGAATGCCTTATGCGCGCCGTGTAGCGAGGTTGGCCACTACCATTGGGCGGAGTCCGCAACCAGCTCGGCTTGATGGCGCTGGACAATCTGGTGGATTTTATTGTTACCTGCATCACCCACCACCAAGCGGCTAACCAGACTTTTTTGGTGAGTAACGGGCACGACCTGTCTGCCACCGAGCTGGTGCGCGGCATGGCGCAAGCAACTTGGGTGCCTGCGCTTTTGCTGCCGGTGCCGGTGTTGGCTTTGCAGGCGGGAGCTTCGTTGCTGGGCAAGGGTGATGCGGTGCAGCGCTTGTGCGGTAATTTGCAGGTCGATATTTCTAAAGC
>Ga0214921_10002099_pt1 | contig 32911 bp, 25 predicted proteins | sample LL1505_MetaG_FD_177992 | JGI IMG/M metagenome (GOLD analysis project Ga0214921, IMG submission 177992) | Freshwater microbial communities from Lake Lanier, Atlanta, Georgia, United States - LL-1505 | ecosystem: Environmental > Aquatic > Freshwater > Lake | place: USA: Georgia | collected... | reverse complement strand
CCGTCACGTTCTTGCGCATCGCGGAGATCGTTTCGCGGGCGATCACCTTCGTGCCGATCGCCGCCTGGAGGGCGATCTCGAACATGTGGCGGTCGATCTCTCCGCGGAGCTTCTTGACGATCGACCGGCCGCGGCGATCGGCATCGCGGCGGTCGCAGATGATCGAGAGGGCATCTACCTTCTTGCCCCCCACGAGGATGTCGAGCCGGGCCAGATCGGCGGGAAAATACCCGACGAGTTCGTAGTCCATCGTGCCGTAACCGCGGGTCACGCTCTTGAGCTTGTCGTGGAGGTCGTAGATCACGTCGGCCAGCGGCAGGTCGAAGGAGAGCATGGCCCGCGTCGGCGACAGATACTCCGTCTTCAAATAGGTGCCGCGGCGGTCGGTGCACAACTGCATGACCGGCCCGATGTACTCCACCGGCACGAGGAAATTCGTGCGCACGATCGGCTGCCGAAACTCCTCGATCTGCCCGGAGTCTGGCACATCTTGGGGATTCGTGATCTCGATCGTCTCACCGTCGGTCTTGAGGATCTGGTAGGTGACGTTGGGCGCCGTCTGCACGAGATCGAGATCGGCCTCCTGCTCGAGCCGCTGCTGGATGATCTCCATGTGGAGCAGGCCGAGAAACCCGCAGCGAAACCCGAAGCCCAGCGCCTCGCTCGACTCGGGGGCATATTCGAACGACGGATCGTTGATCGCGAGTTTTTCGAGGGCATCGCGGAGCTCCTCGAAATTCTCCCCTTCGCTCGGATAGAGGCCGCAGTAGACCATTCGCTGCGGCGGCTTGTAGCCCGGCAGCGGGGCGGCTGCGTCGTCGCCGGGGATCGTCACCGTGTCACCGATGTGGACCTGTTTGACGTCCTTGATGTTGCACACGAGGTAGCCCACCTGCCCGGCCGCGAGCTGGTCGCAGCCGCGGCGCTGGGGCACGAACTGGCCGAGCTCGATCACCTCATGCGTGGTGCCCGTCTCGAGAAACCGGATCTTCTGCCCCTTCTTGACGGTGCCGTCGATGAGCCGCACATACGTGATCGCCCCCCGATAGCTGTCGTAGTGGCTGTCGAAGATCATCGCCCGCAAGGTCGCCCCGGGATCTCCCGTCGGGGGCGGCACCCGCTCGACGATCGCAGCGAGCAGGTCTTCGATGCCGATCCCGGCCTTGGCGCTCGCCTTGATCACCTCCGCGGCATCGATCGCCAGGCTCTGCTCCATCTCCACGAGCACCTCGTCGACCCGGGCGTGCGTGAGGTCGATCTTGTTGATCACCGGCACGATCGCGAGATTCTGATTGATCGCGGCGTAGGCATTGGCCACCGTCTGGGCCTCGACCCCCTGGAAGGCGTCGACGAGCAGCACGGCTCCCTCGCAGCAGGCGAGGCTCCGCGACACCTCGTAGTGAAAATCGACGTGGCCAGGGGTGTCGATGAGGTTCAGCTCGTAGACCTCGCCCTGGTGGCGGTATTCCATGCGCACGGCACGGGCCTTGATTGTGATCCCCCGCTGCCGCTCGAGCTCCATGTCGTCGAGCATCTGCTCCTTGAGCTGCCGCTTCTCGACGGTGCCCGTGAATTCGAGGAGCCGGTCGGCCAGCGTGCTCTTGCCGTGGTCGATGTGGGCGATGATCGAGAAGTTGCGGATGTGCTTGCAGTCGATGGGCATGGCTTGATTGTAGCGAACCGGCACTGCGCTAGCGGCGCATTCCGTGGGCCAGGCGGGCGAGGCCGGCGGCTCCGATGGATCCGGCGTCGCCGCCCAGGCTCGCGTAGCGGATGGTCGTCTTCTCGGCGAGTACCGGGAAGGCACGGGCACGGACCTCGGCACGGACGGCGTCGAGAAAAAACCTCCCGACCGGCGCCGACTCGCCGCCGAACGTCATCGCGCCGCCGATCAGCACCGTCTCGGGATCGATCGTGTGCATGAGTGTCACGATCCCGATCCCGAGCCAGCGGGCGGTGTCGGCGATCAGATCACGGGCCAGCGGATCGCCGGCGGCCGCGGCGTCCGACACCAGGATCGCGGTGAGCTTGTCGCCGCGGGCCACCGCCCCGGCAAGCTGGCCATCCACGCGCCCGGCGAGGGCCTCGCGGGCCCGCGCCACGAGGGAGGTCGCACTGCAGTAGGCCTCGAGGTCGCCGCGGTGGCCGAAGGGGCAGGAGCGGGCCGACGGTGACGTATCGACGATGATGTGGCCGCATTCGGAGCCGTGGCTGTGGGCCCCTTCGACGTTCGTGTCGCCGATGATGATGCCGCCGCCGACGCCGGTGCCGAGCGTGAGCATCACGAGGCTCGAGGCGTCGCGGGCGGAGCCGACCCAGAACTCGCCGTACGCGGCGGCGTTGGCGTCGTTCGCGAACGTCACCGCGCGGCCCGCGTGGACCGCCACGCGGTCGCGGATCGGGAATCCATCCCAGCCCGGCAGGTTGCCGGCGCGGAGGATCACACCACTGGCGAGATCCTGCGGGCCGGGCGTGCCGAGGCCCACCCGGGCGACGTCGTCGATCGTGATGCCGGCGACGCCGGCCAGCATGTGTACGGCCCGCCCCATCCGCGCCGCTGCATCCTCGGGCCCGCGGTCGGCGTGGGTCGGCTCGGTATGGAAGGCGAGCATCCGACCGAGGTCGTCCACGAGGGCGGCCTTGATGTTCGTGCCGCCGAGGTCCACGCCCGCGTACAACGGCCGAACGGCATCAGCGAGCGGAAGCCAGCGTGCCCGGTCTGTGGCGACCGTGGTCACTGGTCGGCCGGCAGCCGCTCGGTCTGCACCGGGGAAGTCGGGCTCGTGCAGGCGAGCATGAAGGCCACGAGGTCGGCCTTGTCTTGGGCGGAGAGTTGGAGGGGCCGGATCTTGTCGCTCAGGGCGGGGTTGGGGTGGCCACCCTTGGCATACCACTCGACCACTTCCTCGAGCGTGGCGATCGAGCCGTCGTGCATGTAGGGTGCCGTGAGGGAGACGTTCCGCACCGTCGGCGTCTTGAAGGCGCCGGTGTCTTTCGGGTCTTTCGAGATCGCGACCCGGCCGAGATCGGGCTTCTCCGCCTCCATGCCGACGCCGATGTTGTGGAATTTCTCGTCGGCGAGATTCGCACCGACGTGGCAGGCGGTGCAGTTGCCCTTTTCGGTAAAGAAGATGTCGCGGCCGCGCTTGGCATCCTCCGACATCGGGTGGGCCTCCACGGAGGCCTTGACCTCGGCATACCGCTTGGCCAGGTCGGGGTCGTCGGCGATGTCTTCGGCATCGAGCCCGGCGAACGCCTTCATCTGCTCGTAGTAGTCGTAGGGCGAGGGAGCCGTGACGATCGCCCGCTCGAAGGCGGCGATGGCCTGCCCGACACGGTCGATCGTGAGCTCACCGAAGATCTTCTCGAACTGCTTCTTGTAGACAGGCAGCTCCCCGAGCCGCTTGACGACGCCCTCGTGCGTGAAGCCCATCTCGATCGGATTTTGAATCGGCCCGACGGCCTGGGCTTCGAGCGAATCGGCGCGGCCGTCCCAAAACTGGGGGCCGGTAAGGATGCGGTTGAACGACACCGGCGAGTTGCGGCCGCCAAGCTGGCCACGAATTCCCACGCCCGTCTTCGTCTGGGCCGAGTATCCCATCGACGGATCGTGGCAGCTCGCGCAGCTCACGGTCGCGTCGGCCGAGAGCCGCTTGTCGAAGTAGAGTTGGCGGCCGAGTTCAATCTTGGCCCGCGTGAGCGGGTTTTTGTCGAGGCCGGTGATCTGCGCCGCTCCCTGGGAGAGGCCGAGCGGCAAGACCGGATCGAGCTCGACGAAGTTCTTGGGATTGGCGAGCCAGGCGTCGATCTCGGCGAGCGTGATCGGGCCCGATCCCGGCACGCCGGCGGTGAGACTCGGTTCGCCGAGCATCACCTGTTCCCGAGCTGCCGCAGCGGGTGGCTCGATCGACCGCCCGGCATCGGCGATCGCCCGATCGGCCTCCGACTTGGCGTCGTTGGCCTTGCGGGCGGCTGCGGCTGCATCGGCGACAACAGCTGCAGCCGGAGCCTCGGCGCCGCCGCGCGTCGGCGAGAGCTCGATGGCCTCCACCTCGACGACCTTCTCGCGCGCCGGCGGCGTGGAGGGGGCACATCCGGCGAGCGGCAACAGGAGTCCGAGCACGACCGCGCCGGCGGCAGGGGGTGGAAGCAACGAGCTGCGAACGACCGGGACGAGTGCAGACATGACGGGTTCCTTCCGGAGCAACCGAACGATCATCGACGCCGTGTGCGCCGAACGCCGGTCATTTTAGACGGTTTTACGGCAGTGGCGAGCGGCTGAAAACAGGCAAATCTACCGCAAAACCAGCGCTTCTCGATCGTACGGCTCGTACCGATTCCGTGGAGTATGCTTGACGAAAGGAGGTTCGGGCGTGGTCGGAGCGAACGACAACGAGGAGTTCGTCCAGGAATTCCTGGTCGAATCGACGGAAAATCTCGACCAGCTCGACCGCGACCTGATCGCCCTGGAGCAGGCGCCCGGAGACGAGGAGCGGCTGGCGAGCATTTTCCGCACCGTCCATACGATCAAGGGCAACAGCGGGTTTTTCGGATTCGCGAAGCTTGGGGCCCTCACTCACTCCGGCGAACACCTGCTCGGCCGGCTCCGCGACGGCAAGCTCACGTTCGACGACCGTATCACCGGCTCGCTGTACTCGATGGTGGACGCCGTGCGTGCGATCCTGCGCACGATCGAGACCACGGGCAATGAAGGGGACCACGATTTCCGGGATCTCGCGCAGTGGCTCACGGCCGTTGCCGCTGGCGAGGGGGTCGAGCCTGCTCCGCCTGTTCCGATGCGGGGAGAGACGCCTCCCGCTGCAGCCGTTGCCGCACCGAGTGTTCCCCAGCCCTCCCCCGCGACGCCCGCCCCCGAGAAGCCGCCCGCGGCCGATCGCTCGGTGAGCGAGAGTTCGATTCGCGTCGACGTGGGGCTCGTCGGCTCGATCCTCGACCTGGTCGGTGAGCTCGTACTGGCCCGCAACGAACTGCGGAGCATCGATACCACCGACCCCGCGGTGCTCGCCGCGGCCCACCGCATCAACACCGTGACGAACGCCCTCCAAGAGACCGCGGTCAAGACACGGCTGCAGCCGATCGAACACGTCTTCAGTAAGTTCCCGCGCACCGTCCGGGACCTCGCCGTCTCCTGCGGCAAGGAGGTGCAGCTGTCGATCGACGGTGGCGACACCGAACTCGACCGCACGCTGATCGAGAGCATCCGCGACCCGCTCACGCACCTTGTGCGCAACGCCATCGACCACGGCATCGAGCTGCCCGAGGTGCGGGCCAGCCGCGGTAAACCACAGGTCGGCAGGCTCGCCCTCCGGGCGTTCAACGAAAGCGGCCAGGTGACGATCGAGGTGGAGGACGACGGCGGGGGAATCGCCGTGTCAGCCGTGCGCGCGAAGGCCGTCGCCCGCGGGCTCGTGGCCGCCGACGAGGCCGCCGCGCTCCCCGACGAGCGCGTGTTGCAGTTCATTTTCGAGCCCGGCTTCTCCACCGCTGCGGCGGTCACGAGCGTTTCGGGCCGCGGCGTCGGCATGGACGTGGTGAAGACCAACATCGAGGCGATCGGCGGCACGGTGGACATCCACAGTCGGCCGGGGCTCGGCACGACCGTACGGGTGCGGGTGCCACTCACGCTCGCGATCATGCCGGCGCTTATCGTGCGTTCGGCCAGCGAGCGGCTCGCGATCCCGCAGGCGGCTGTCCGGGAGCTCGTGCCGCTTCACGCCGATCGGGAGAGTGACCGGGGCGGGCTCCGCATCGAGGGCCTCGACGATGCTCCCGTGATCCGGCTGCGCGGGCGGCTGTTGCCGGTCGTGTTCCTCGACGAGTTCCTGGGCCTGCGCCCGCGGACCGCCTGCCGCGACGAGGGCACCGTGGTGCTCGTGCGTGTCGACGACCATGAGTTCGGGATCGTGATCGACGGCATCCGGCACGGCCAGCCTGGTGCCGCAGGTGTCGGTGAGTCGGCGAGCCTGTCGACCGTCGTGGTGAAGCCGATCGGCACCCTGCTCTCCCAGATCGGTCTCTATGCCGGCGCGACGGTGCTCGGCGACGGAGGAGTCGTGCTCATCCTCGACCTGCGTGGGATCCTGCGGGCGGCCGATCTTCCGGCGGGCCGAGAGGCCGACGAAACCTCGCCGCCGGCGGCCACGAGCGATGCCGACCGCTACCTCGTCTGCCGCACCCGACAAGGCCGCCGCATTGCCTTGCCGCTCGAGCGGATCACGAGGCTCGAGCACGTGGCTGCGGCCGATGTCCAGCCACTCGGTGATCGGCAGGTTGTCCGGCACGGCGCGGGGTTTACGGCAGTGGTCGATGCCGATCGACTGCTGGGCGATGAAGCGATGGTCGGCAACGCCATGAAACTCGTCGTACTCGGCGGTGACGAGGGCGCCGTCGCCGTCGCCGTGGGTCAGATTCTCGACGTCCTCCCGGCCGAGTCGCCGCTTCAGTCGAGCGCGGTGTCCACCGGGGTGTCGGGGCTGCTCGCCCTCGGCGGCATGGCGACGGAAGTACTCGATGTCTCTCGAGGCTTGCCATGGTGAGCCATGTGCCCTGCCTCGACGCCTGCTCGTTTCGCGTGGCGACCCACTGCTTTGCCGTCGACTCGGGCTGTGTCGCCGAAGTGCTGCATTCCGCCAAGCTCACGCCCGTGCCCCTGGCCCCGGAGGCCATCGCAGGCCTCTTGCACCTGCGCGGCACGATCGTGCCGGTCATCGACCTCGGCCACCGGCTCGGCCTGCCGTCCACAGACGCTGGCAGCGGCCGCACCAATCTCGTGCTGCGGCTCGGTGACGATTGCTACAGCCTGCTCGTCGACGAGGTGCTCGACGTGCAATCGATCCCGCTCGAACGCATCGAGCGGCCGACCGCGGCCGCCGGTCACACGGCCACCGATGCGGTGACCGGCGTGTTTGCCGCGGACACACGGCTCATTCACATTCTCGACCCGGAGCGGCTCGTGCAGTCGCTCATCAAGCAACGGACCACTCCCTTCGTCAGGCATGGAGTTTCTCATGGCGGATAGCGACGCTTCGAATTCCTCTCTCGTCTCCGGCTGGATGTCATTGCTCGGCAACAGGCTCCTGCTCGCGCTCCTGGCGGTGTCGTTGATTCCGCTCGCGCTCACCGGCGTGGCGATGTACAGCTCGTCGGCCGAGGCGATCAAGACGCAGGCCTTCAACCAGCTCGAGACGGTGCGCACGATCACGGCGAAGTCGGTGGAGCGGTATTTCGAGAGGCTGCACGACCAGCTCCGCGTGGCCGCGGAGGATCGGATGACGGTCGACGCGATGCGGCAGTTCGCCGCCGGCTTCGAGGCGGCTGCGGCCACCGACGACACGAAGGCCATGGCCGCCGTGCGGCGCTCGCTCGACGGCTTCTACACCGGCGAGTTCGCGTCGGAATTCCGCGCCCGCACCAAGGAAGACGTGGATGCGCGGCCGCTCGCCGAGGCGCTCGATGAAGACGGTGCGGTGCTCCAGGACCTGTACATCCGCCGCAACCCCAACCCGATCGGCTCGAAGCACCTCCTCGACGCCGCTGACGACGACTCCGCCTACACGAAGGCCCACGCGACGTTCCATCCGCTGTTTCGCAACATGATGCAGCGCTACGGCCTCGCCGACGTGTTTCTCATCGACGCCACGACCGGCGAGATCGTCTATTCGGTGTTCAAGGAGATCGACTTTGCGGCATCGCTCCGCCACGGGCCCCTGGCTGCTTCCACCTTCGCCAAGGCGTTTCAGGAAGCCGTCGGGGCCGGCCGCCGTGACGCCGTGGCGTATGGACAGTTTGCCCGCTATCTGCCCTCGCTCATGGCACCGGCCAGCTTCATTGCAGCGCCTGTGTATGACGGCCGGGACGTGATCGGCGTGATCGCCTTTCAGATCGCGATCGACCGGGCCGACGCGATCATCAATGAAACGACCGGCATGGGGAAGACGGGCGAGACCTACGCGATCGGCCCCGATCGCATGTTTCGCTCGAACTCGCGATTTGCCAAGGATCTGGGTGTGGAATCGACGATCATCAATCCCACGATCAAGGTCGATACGCTCCCGGTGCGCACGGCGCTCGACGACGGCAAGGCGGGCACCGCGCTCACGACCGACTACCGCGGCGCAGCCGTGCTCTCGTCGTGGACGCCCGTCACGGTACATCGGGGCGATGCCGTGGGAACCGGTGCCGTCCGCTGGGCGCTTGTGTCCGAGATCGACAAGGCCGAGGTACTCGGGCCCATCAACCGGCTCCGTACGTTGGCCCAGGGCATCTTCGGCGCAACGGCCCTCGGCGTGCTCGGCGTCTCGATGGCGATCGCTCGCCGGCTCACCCGCGAGGCCCGCCGGCAGGCGACGCTCGTCAGCGGCATCGTGGACAACACCCACGCCCTGGCCAGTTCGTCGGAGGAGCTCACGAGCGTGAGCCAGCAGATGAGCGCCGCGGCCGAGGAAACCACGGCCCAAGCCAACCTCGTGTCGGCGGCGGCCGAGCAGGTGAGCGGCAATGCCCGGATCGTGTCGGGATCGATCGACAACCTGGTCACGAGCATCCACGAGATCGCCAAAAATGCCCAGGCGGCGGCCGCCACGGCCCGGCAGGCTGTCGACATGGCGGGCACGACGTCGTCGACGATGAACGCCCTGGGCCACTCGAGCACCGAGATCGGCAAGGTCGTGAAGGTGATCACGTCGATTGCCGAGCAGACGAACCTGCTCGCCCTCAACGCCACGATCGAGGCGGCGCGGGCCGGCGAGGCGGGCAAGGGCTTCGCCGTCGTGGCCAACGAGGTCAAGGAACTCGCCCGTGAGACGGCCCGAGCCACCGAGGAGATCGGCGGCAAGATCGAGGCCATGCAAGGGGACACGCGGCGGGCGGTGGCCGCGATCGCCGAGATCGGCAGCGTCATCGAGCGGATCGATGACCTGCAGACGAAGATCGCCGCGGCGGTCGAGGAGCAGTCGGTGACGACGAGCGAAATCAGCCGTAACATCGTCGAGGCCACGACCGGCTCGACGGAGATCGCGGAGAATATCGTCCAAGTGGCCCAGGCGGCCCAGAGCACGGCCGAGGGCGCGTCGAACACCCAGCTCTCCTCGCAGGAACTGGCCCGCATGGCCCAGGCACTGCAACGGCTGGTCGACGACTACAAGCGGTAGGCTGAACAACATCCATATCGCAGCGCTGACAGGAGGTCTTTCACGTGAGAGCGCTGGTCGTCGACGATTCGAAGGCGAGCCGATCGATCGTGGCAAGGGCGCTGCGCGACCTGCGATTCGACTGCGATGAGGCGACCAACGGTGCCGAGGCGCTCGAGTGGCTCACGGCCGCACCGCGGCCCGACCTCGTCACCGTCAACTGGCACATGCCGGTGATGGATGGGATCGAACTCGTGCGCCGCCTGCGGCAGCATCCGCGGCACCGCGACCTCCGGCTGCTGATGATTTCGACCGAGAGCGACCGCGCGCGGATCGATGCGGCGCTCGCGGCGGGGGCGGACGATTTCGTGAGCAAGCCGTTCACCGCGGACGCTCTCGCCCGCAAGCTCGTGGGGCTCGGCGTGTGCAGCGCCACAGAGATTTCGGCAGGGGCCAACCGGGGCCCGATCCGAGTTTTGATCGTGGACGACTCGATGACGATCCGCAGCCTGCTCACGGCGACGCTGGCCACCGAAGCGGACCTCAAGGTGGTGGGGGCGGCGGTCAATGGCCGAGCCGCCGTGGACATGCTGGCGACGGCGGCGCCCGACATCGTACTGCTCGACATCGAGATGCCGGTGCTCGACGGCATTTCGGCCCTGCGCGAGATCCGCCGGCTCGAGCCAAAGCTCCCGGTGATCATGTTTTCGAGCCTCACCGAGCGCGGGGCGAAGGCCACGCTCGACGCGCTGCTCGCCGGGGCCAACGACTACGCGGCCAAGCCCGCCGGCCTCGATGCGGGTGCCGTCGCCGCCGTGATCCGCGACGACCTCGTGGCGAAGATCAAGGCGCTCGTGCCGCGTGGACAGCGGCTCGACCGGCCGGCCGTGGTCATGCCAGCCGTGCCGCGCCGGCCGGCAGCCGCTGCTGCGGGGCCTGTGAAGGCAGTGGTGATCGGCGTGAGCACGGGCGGGCCGACGGCGCTCGGGGAAGTGCTGCCGGTCATCGCGGCAGACACCAAGGTGCCCGTGCTCATTGTGCAGCACATGCCGGCGTTTTTCACGACCCAGCTCGCCGAACGGCTGGCGAAAACCTGCGGCCGCGACATCCGCGAGGCGACCGACGGTAGCCCGCTGAAGGGCGGGGAGATCCTGCTCGCCCCAGGCGGCAGGCACCTGACGGTGGCAGGCGATGCGGCAACGCCGCGGGTCCGGATCACCGACGACGCTCCCGAGCAGTCGTGCCGGCCGGCGGCCGACGTGCTGTTTCGCACCGCGGCGAAGGTCTGGGGCGCTGGCGTGCTCGGCGTGGTGCTCACGGGCATGGGACGCGATGGCCTCGCCGGCGCCCGGGCGATCGTCGAGGCCGGCGGCATGGTGATCGCGCAGGACGAGTTCTCGAGCGTCGTGTGGGGCATGCCGGGCGAGGTGGCGAAGGCTGGTCTGGCCGATGCGGTGCTCCCGCTCGCCCGGATCGGCCCGGAGGTGGCGCTGCGGCTCGCGCGGCGCGGTCGATGAAGGTCAGCCCTGTGCAGTTCGAGTTTCTTCGCGACCTTCTGCGGCGCCGCACGGGCGTCGTGATCGACGACTCGAAGCAGTATCTCGTGGTCGCGCGGCTCTTGCCGATCGTGCGGCAGCGGGCGATCCCCAGCCTCGACACGCTCGTCGACAGGATTCGTAAAACGGGCGACAAGGCGCTCGAGAAAGACGTGCTCAACGCGATGATGACGCACGAGACGTCGTTCTTCCGCGATAAGAGCCCTTACGAGACGCTGCGGCAGCTCGTGACTGAGATGATTCCGAAACGGTCGGCTCACCGTCAGCTTGCGATCTGGTCGGCGGCCTGCTCGACCGGCCAGGAGCCGTACAGCATCGCGATGCTCCTGAACGAGCACTTTCCCGATCTCGTCGCCTCCTGGCGGATCAGGATTATCGCCACGGATATCTCGGAGCCCGTGCTCGCCCGGGCCCGCGAGGGCGTGTTCAGCGAGCTGGAGACGAACCGCGGCCTGACCGCCGAGCTGCTCAAGAAATACTTCCGGCCCCTCCAAGGAAAGTGGAGCATCGTGCAGGAGTGCCGCCGGCTCGTCGAATTTCGCTGCCTCAACTTGAACGGCCCGTGGCCGGCATTGCCCCCGTGCGACGTGATTTTCCTGCGCAACGTGATGCTCTACTTCGACGTCCCGACCCGTGCGTCGCTCGTCACGAAGATGCGGCGTGTGCTCAAGCCCGACGGCGCGCTCTTTCTGGGCGGTGCCGAAACGATGATCGGCATCGACACCGCCTACGACCGGCTCGCAGGCGCCGGCTGCAGCTACTATCGGCCGAAGCCCCGCGCGTGAGGCATGCACGTTTGCGTTACGGCCGCCACTCGAGGCCCAGGATCGAGACGTCGTCGAGCGGGCCGTTGGGTTGGCACCATTGCTCGACCGTCGCGAGCAGGCCGGCGACGGTTTCGTCGAGCGGCTGACGACGGCCTGCGGCGATGTAGTCCACGAGGGCTTGTTCGCCGAGCGGGTTCTGATCCTTGTCCATCGCTTCGGTGACGCCGTCGGAATAGAGATAGATTCGATCGCCGGGAGCGAGCTGGAGCGAGACCTGGGTGTATTCCACGTCGGGCACGAAGCCGATCGGAAACCCCTCGGCCCCGTGGTAGGCGGGCGGGCCGTTCGTGGGCAGGTGGACCAGGGCGGGGTGGCCGCCCGACACGTAGTTCAGCCGGCCGGTCGGCACGTGGAGAACGCCGTAGAGGATCGTAAAATACAGTCCGGAAAACTCGTCTGCCTGGAAGAGACGGTTGAGCTGCGTCGCCACTTCGGCCGGCGTGGCCACAGTGACGCCGCCGTCGGGCCGCTGCCGCACGAGCAGCGACTGCTCGGAGACTTTTGGCGAAAGAAAGCGGCCCACCGTCACCGCCATCAGCGACGAGGGCACGCCGTGGCCGCTGACATCCACGACGAACAGGCCGGTGTGTTCCGCATCGAGCGGGAAAAAATTGAGGAAGTCGCCCGCGAGATCCTGACAAGGGACGTACCGCCAGGCCACGGTCGCCGCGGGTACGGCCGCATCGTCGGGCGGGAGGAGCGACCGCTGCACTTTGGCCGCGGCTTCGAGGTCGCGGACCATGCGGGCGTTGATCGTCGAGATTTTGTCGTTGAGTGCCGAGAGCTCCGAGTTGGACTGCTGGAGCTTGTCGCGGGCCAACGAGAGGTCTTCGTTGGCCGCGATCAGCTCCTGGTTTTTCGCCACCGCGTTTTCGAACGTGGAGACGAGAAGGTTGAGCACCTGCTGGCGGCCCGCCTGCACGCGAAACTTCTGGCCGGCGACGGCCACCTCGAGCGTGGCCTCCTCGGCCGGAGCACCGAGCGGAGTGGCCAGGAGCGACTGCATGCGGCCGAGCAGATAGTCGGGATCGTAAGGCTTCGTGACGTAGTTGTCGGCCCCCGCGTCGAGCCCGCGGATGATGTCGATCGGATCGGCGAGGGTCGACATCAGGATCAGCGGCACGCTCTGGAGGGCCGGATCCGTCTTTACCGCCTTGCAGAACTCGTAGCCCGTCATCACCGGCATTTCGATGTCGGAGATGATGATGTCGGGCCGCCGTTCGCGGGCGAGCTTCAGCGCATCGGCGCCATTTTCCGCCCAGCGCACCGTGTGGCCGGCATCGGTGAGCCGCTTCTGCAGGATCTTTGCCTGGATGCGGCTGTCTTCGGCGATGAGGACGTTGACGCCGGCCATCAGGTGAAGGTGGCGAGCGCCGTGGGCGCGTCTTTGTGGATGCTGAAGAGCTTGTCGAGGCTCGTCAGCTTGAAGACCTGGAAGATCTCCGGCCGGATGCTGCACATCTTGAGCCGGCCGTGCCCCGTGGAAATCTTGCGGTGCAACTGTCCGAGCAGGCCGAGCATCGCGCTCGACATGAACTCGACGTTGCCGAAGTCGAGCAGCACATCGGGGCCGGTGGCCTTGCCCAGCAGCGTGGCGATTTCTTTCTTGATCTCGTCGAGCGTGGTGTCGTCGAGGATTTTCTTGTCCTTGAAGACCACCAGGTGCACTTCGCCGGTCTTGCCGGTCTGGATTCTGCGGTAGGCGTCCATCGTGTCTCCTCGCCCCGGTGTTAGAATAACCCGTAGCCTAATCGTGCCCGGCGGCGGCGTCCATCGACGGGTCCGCGACCCCGGCCATCAGTCGTCGGCGACGATCCCCGCCGTGGCCAGCCATTCGAGCTCCCCCGGATGGCCGGGGCCATCGTCGAGCCGAATCGAGGCGACCGCACCCTTCTGCATCCGCACCGCGGCGGATCCGTCGCCGATCGAGAGGGCGACGAGCCGCCCGACGCAGGGCATGTGCCCCACCCAGGCGACACGCGCCGCGTCTTGTTCGATCGTCCACTCGACGAGCGCCTGCCAGTCGCTCGCCGGGGCGAGTGCGTCGACGACCAGCGGAGGGCGGCTCTCGAACACATCGGCCAGGATCTCGGCTGTCTCGCGGGCCCGCACGAGTGGGCTCGTGGCCACAAGATCGAGCCCCATGCCCGCCGCCCGCAGGTGCCGCGCGAAGGCCTCGAAGCGCCGCCGACCTTTTTTGGTGAGCCGGCGGGAATGATCGTCGACGCCGGGGCCGGGATCTTCGGCCCAGGCGTGGCGAATGATGAACAGGTGGGTGGTGAGCGAGGGCATGGGCAGTCGTGGGGCGGGTGCGAGTGTGCGGTCGATTGTGGTTGGGCCAGCGGGCGTGGGCAAGTTCAGGCCCGCCGCCAGAGCTCATCGAGAGGAATTCCTGCCGCGCGGATGGCGGGGGTCGTGGCGGTCAGCCAACGTCTGGCGTCCAGTGGATAGCCCGCCGTGGGAGCCAGGCCCGGCACGCGCTCCGTCCAGGCCGTGTTGAATGCCTCCATCGCCAGTTCGCGCACGTATTTCGCCGTCAGGCTCGCCACGGCCACCGGCAGCCGGGCCTCGCCCCCGACGGAAAACTCGATCCGCAGCCGTGCGGCCGGCACGGCATAGGTCGAGCGGTCGGGAGTCTCCTCGAGCGCTTGGACGAGCGGCGCTGCGAAGTGCCTGCCGACGAGTGCCGCATAGCTCTTCCGACCGCCGTGGCGATCGCACCATACGATTCTTTCACCGTCTGGAAAGCGATCGAGCAACGTGGCGGCGAGATCGAGCGTCGTCCGTGAGAGGATGTCGGATTTGTTGAGGCCGTGATCGAGCAGACGATTGAATTCCGCCGGATAGACCGCCCGGCCGGAGATGCCCACGAGCGCGATGCCGGCTGCATCGAGCGCCCGCCCGACCGCCGGCGCGGACGCCCGACATGATTCGTCGGCTCCGGCTCGGGGCACACGCAGCGCTTCGAGCCCCGACCAATCGGCGGCGCCCACGAACTCGGGCCCGATATGGCCGAGCGTGGCTGCGAGCGTGGGCCAGCCGTCGATGGACCCGGCTCCCGAGAGCGTGAGCGCCGTATGCACGCCGCGTTCGAGGGCTGCGAAGCCGTCGCGCCCGCGATAGATGGTTTTCGAGTCGGCCCACAGCGGCCGGGGAGACCTGTTCCACGCACCCTCGGCCGCCATGGCGAACGTGCTCTCGACCGCATCGGGAGGCGCGGCGAGCCGCCAGGCGCTGGCCGCGACGACGAGCGGCCCCAAGTTCGGGCCGTAGCCCGCCTCGTCGGTGCCGATCACGAGCGTCATAGGTCTGCTCGCCGGGGCACTTGCCGGCAATATTCGTAGATCGCGATCGACGCGCTCGTGGCGGCGTTGAGGCTGTGTGGCAGCCCGGCCAGCGGGATTTCGGCGACCCGATCGAGCCGGCAGAGCACATCGTCTTCGAGCCCGGCCCGTTCGTTGCCGACCACGAGCACCGTCCGCGGCGCGAAGTCGAACGTGTACAGCGGTGTGGAGCCGGTCGCCTGTTCGAGCCCGACGATCTCGTATCCTTGGGCCCGCAGCCGGTCGAGCACGGGCGGCAGGCTGCGGTGTACCTCGAGGACGACGTGGTCGGCCCCGTCGCGGGCGATCTTTTCGTCGAGCCGGGCGGTGCCCGTGGCAATCACCCGGGCGATGCCAAAACAGCCGCACGTGCGCACAATGTGGGAGAGATTCACGTGGCTGCGCATGGGTGCGCAGGCGACGACGAGCTCGCGCGGCGTGGCGAGAACTTCCGGAGGCTTGTGGCGAATGTGGGCGAACTGGGTCATGGTCTGGTGGCTGAGTATGGCATTCGCGGCCGCAGGATGCGCTCTGGCGGAGGCCCCGCGGGCGGTGGCCGTGCGCATCGTCGATCATGCCGGGCTGACCGCGGAGATCGCCGCCCACCGCGGCAAGGTCGTCGTGCTCGACTGCTGGAGCACCTCATGCCCGCCGTGCGTGCGCGAGTTTCCCCGGCTCGTCGCGCTGGCGGAGGCGTTTCCCGGCGACGTCGTCTGCGTCTCATTGTCGTTCGACTACGAAGGGATCGGCGCCCCCGAGGAGGTCGTGCCCAAGGTGCGCACGTTTCTCGAAGCGGTGGGAGCGGGCCGCGTTGTGAACCTCGTCGGGAGCGACGACTCCGACCTGCTGGCCACGAAACTCGACCTCGTGGGGGTGCCTGCGGTGTTCGTCTACGGCCGCGAGGGGCGGCTGCTGGAGCGGTTCGACGACGACGGGGCGAAGCGCACGCTCGGCCGCCCCTTCACGTATGACGACGTGGAGAAGACGGTGCGGGCAGGCTTGGGGGGCGCCGCGGCCCGGCGGTAGACTGCCCGCACACCAGGACACGCATGCCATGCACGTCGACAAAAACTCCGCCGGCCTCGCTGGCCGGCCCGTGATGGCCCCGGGCGATGCCCGCGGTAAGCCGCGGCCCACCGACACCGTGAAGAGCCCGCTCGGCTCCGGCCGGGAAACGGTCGAATCGATCGTCGTCGCGTTCACGCTCGCACTGCTCTTTCGAGCGTTCGAGGCGGAAGCGTTCGTGATTCCGACCGGATCGATGGCGCCCACGCTCATGGGCCGCCACAAGGATCTCGCGTGCACCGCGTGCAGTCGGGATTTTCGCGTCGGCTGCAGCGCGGAAGAAGACGACCAGTCGCAGAGCCTGCGGACGGAGCAGTCGCGGCTCGAACGCGAACTCGACGGCCTCAAGGCCCGGCTCGCCGACACGGCCACGCCTCCGGAGGTCCGGGAGCCTGCCCGCCGCCGCGTGGAGGTGCTCGAGAGCGACCGCGGCCCGCTCGCCCAGCTGCGGATGCGGCTGGCGGGCAAGATGGTGCCGGCCGCGAAGTGCCCCAACTGCGGCTATGTGATGCGGCTCGTCGAGTCGGGTGGGCCACAGGTGCGCTACGACCCACGCTATCCGTCGTTCAATGGCGACCGGATCCTCGTCAACAAGTTCGCCTACGACTTCGCCGATCCGGCACGCTGGGACGTCGTCGTGTTCAAGTATCCCGAGGACGCGAAGACGAACTACATCAAGCGGCTCGTCGGCCTGCCAGGCGAGACGGTGTCGATCTCGGCCGGCGACATTTGGACGAACACGACCGGCTCGCTCCCGGTCATCGCGCGCAAGCCCCCGGCCGAATTGCGGGCGATGCTGCAATGCGTGAATGACAGCCGATTCGTCGCTCGAGAACTGCGCCAGGCGGGCTGGCCGCTGGCGTGGAGCGACTGGTCGACGCCGGGCTCGCAGGGGCCGGCCTGGCAGACGGGCGACGAGGGGCGATCGTATGCCGTGACCGCCACGGGCACCGCCTCGGCCACGCTGCGCTACCGCCACACGCTCCCGTCGGCGGAAGACTGGACGGCGCTCGAGCGCGGCGAGGGGGCGGCCATACGGGCACGGCCACGGCTGATCGATGATTTTCAGCCATACAACGCGATTGCCACGCGGCCGCATTGGGTGGGAGACCTGGCCGTGGAGTGCCTCCTCGAGAGTCGCGGCAGTGGCGGCACGGTCGTGTTCGATCTCGTCGAGGCGGGCCGTGCCCATCGATGCACGATCGACCTGGCCGACGGCACGGCCCGGCTCGGTCTGCCGGATGCGACGGGCGGAGAGTCGCCCCGCGGCAAGACGGCGGTGCGTGGCCGCGGCCGCTGGCGCCTGTTGTTCGCGAACGTCGACGACGAACTGTCGCTCTTCATCGATGGCAGCCTGGTGGCATTCGATCGGCCGACGCTCTGGAGTCGCTCGATCGATGCAGCTGAGGCGAGCCTGCCCGACGACCGGCCCGCGGAGCCGGGCGAGGCCGAGCCTCGCGACCTGGCGCCGGTCGGAATCACGGCCGTGGCTGCCGATCTTCGCGTTGCCGATCTGCGGGTGCTCCGCGACGTCTACTACATCGGCGCGCTCGACGTCGGCGCCCGGCCTGGTGAACTCATCGAGCGGGAGCGGCTCGAGTTTCCCCTCGAGCCCGGACAGTTCTTCGTGCTCGGTGACAACTCCGCGGCGAGCAAGGACAGCCGGATGTGGCTCACCGGTCACCACGTCGACCGGGAGCTCCTCATCGGGAAGGCGTTGGTCATCTTCTGGCCGCACGCCGTCCCGGCAAGCTGGAGCGTTCCGGTGAAAATCGGCGGAATGGAGCTGCGATTGCCCTCGTGGCCGAACTTCGCGAGGATGGGGTTCGTTCGCTAAGCCTGGTGCCGGATGGCGCCGGGTGAGGCCTGCACCGGCTCAGGGAGGAGTCTGTGGCACTCTTGTCCGTCGATGGTCTCGTGAAGAACTACGGCCGCCGCCGCGTGGTGGATGGCGTGTCGTTCCATGTGGAGACAGGCGAGATCGTCGGCCTCTTGGGCCCCAACGGGGCGGGCAAGACGACGAGCTTCCGGATGACCTGCGGCCTCGTGATGCCCGATGCCGGCAAGGTGTTGCTCGACGACGCCGAGATCACGCACTGGCCGATGTTCAAGCGGTCGCGGGACGGCGGCATGGGCTACCTCGCCCAGGAGCAGAGCGTGTTTCGCAAGCTCACCGTCGAGCAAAACCTGCTCGCGATCATGGAGCTCGTGGGCATGGACAGGAAGGAGCGCCGCCGCCGCTGCGACGAGCTCATCGAGCAGTTCGACATCGTGAAGATTCGCAAGTCGAAGGCCCACTACATCTCGGGGGGCGAGAAGCGCCGCCTCGAGATCGCCCGCTGCCTCGTGACCGAACCGCGAATCATCCTTCTCGACGAGCCGTTCACGGGCATCGATCCGGTGACGATCCACTCGATTCAGAAGATCATCCGGGGCCTGCGGGACGACGGAATCTCGATCCTGATCACCGACCACCGCGAGCGCGAGACGCTCGCGATCACCGACCGCAGCTACGTGATCCGCGCCGGGCAGGTGCTGTGCCACGGCACCGCGCACGAAGTGCTCAACAACCCCGACGCCAAGAAGTATTACTTCGGTGAGAGCCCGGGCGTGGTCGAGGCGGCCTGAGGCGTCAGCCGCCGCGATTGAGGGCGATGCCCTTGAGCGTGAGCACCGAGCCGACTGACATGAGCGCGAGGCCCAGCCACCGGGGTGGCTCCACCACCTTGCGTCCCGGGCCGTTGCCCCACACCGAGGGCTGCTGCTGGAGCCGGGCCCCCACCTGGGCCGACACGAACTGGCTCGAGGGCTCGCTCAGCGTGAACGACTCCACCATCCGGAACTGGACGCCGGTGAAGAACAGCAGGAGTCCGACGATCAGGATGGATTGGTTCTTCATACCTGGCCTGCGGCCGGGGCGTGGCTCGCCCCTGGTGCATCCTTTTCCATCGGGGTGCAGGGCCCCGGCACTCCAGCCGACGAGGAGAACGGCGTGGTTGTAACGGCGGTATCGGTCGTACCCGCCGGCCTCAGCGCTTGGTGGCGATGAGGGCGAGCAAGGCCTTCTGGGGGGCCACGAATTTTTCGAGCCCCTCGTCCATCAACGCCGTTTCGAGCCGCTGCATGTCGACCGCGGCGTCGAGTTCGGCGAGCACCGCGGCGGGGGGCAGCTGGTCGATCGTGCGGATGAAGGTGCGCGACGGCGAATCGGCGGCCTGGTTCGTGGCGGGCGGATTCGTCTGGATGTCGGCGCCGGCGAGGGCGGTGACGTACAAGCACGGATCGACGCCGGCCTGCTTCACGCCCGTGCTCGCGAACACGATCTCCTGGGCGAGCGGAGTGCGGTGCGTCCGCCAGAAATCCTGGTTGTCCATCCACACCCGCTTGGCGTTGGCGATGGCGAGCATCCCCTGGGCTGCCGGCGAGAGGCTCGGCACGTGGTGGGCGGTGTAGACGTCGATCCGTGACACGAACACGCTGTAGACACTCTTGAACGACGTCAGTGACGGCCGCCGCGAGGCGCCCTTCCAGATCGCATCGCGGGCCCGTTCGTATTGCGCCCGTGTGAAAATCAGCGTCACATTGAGGGGCACGCCGGCGGCGGCCAGGTGCTCGACCGCCCGGATACCGGCGGGTGTGGCGGGCACCTTGATCATGCGGTTGGGCTGCCCAGCCGACCAGGCCGTGCCGAGCTCCACATAGCGGGCCACGCGGTCGTCGTCGGACAGGCCGCCGGCGGCATCTTCGATCAGCGGGTCGAGCTCGAAACTCACCCAGCCGTCGTTGCCATGCGAGGCCTCCCAGACGTCGTGAAACACCCCTTGGGCGTCGCGGACGAGGTCGTCGGCCAGCGTCCAGGCGATCGTGTGATCGTCATGGCCGGCGGCGACGAGTTCACCGATGCGGCGGTCGAACCGACCGGTCTTGATGAGGTCGGAGATGATGACGGGATTGCTCGTGGCGCCGGTGGCCCCTTTGGCCCTGGCCTCCCGGACGAGGTCAGGGTCGACCGAGTCGAGCCAGAGCTTGGTGCCCGTGGCGACGAGTGAGGCGAGTCCGTGGGGCACGATGGGTGTCTCCAGAGAGAGTTGTGGCAAAACGACCCTGGCAAGCAGGGAAAGCTACGGGGACATGTGCCGGTTGGGCGGAGAATTTGTGTTGAAGCGGCCCTGCCGGTGACGAAGAAGTGTAGCGAGTATGCCGGTTATGCAGGCCACCCCTGAGATCTCTGGACAAGTTGCCGTGAACTCCCTTCGCTCCATCGTATTCGTGCACTTGGCGGCGGCCGTTCTCGGCCTCCTGGCCGCCGGCACCCGATCCAGCCAGGCGGAAGACATCGTACCGATCCAGTTTGCCGACCTGATCGAGGGCGACAACGCTGCCGCAGACGTGCTCGAGATCCCGAGCGTGCTGGCGGCCGAGGAGATCGTGCCAGGCACCGAGACGGTCATCGCCGACCGTCTGCTCGGCGAATCAGTTCCGACCGGGGATCGCGGCGCCGCGCGAGCCGAGCCGATCGTGGAGACGTCGGCCCGGGCGCTCGACGGTATGCGGCTCGACGACCTCACGCTCGACGAAATGCCCTACGAGGCTTCGAGCGGCGACTGGTTTTCAAACGGCCGCTGGTATGGCTCGGCCGAGATGCTCTGGTTTGACCGCAGTCGCAACTACCGCAGGCTCCTCGGCTACGACTCCACGCTACCCACCCCGCCCGGCGTGCGGATTCCCGTGGGCAGCTTCACGACCACGGCCCAGCCCTTCAACCTGGCTCCGGGCGCGCGGATCACGCTCGGCGAGTACCTGGGCCGCGACTACCTCGACCGCGACCGGTCGCTCGAGATGACCTATTACGGCGGGCTCTCCTTCTATCAGGACGACTCGTTCAACGCGGTGCCGAATTCGGTCTTGATCGTGCCACTGGCCAACAGTGTGCCGGGCTTCACGGGAGCCCAGAACCTGGGCACAGCCCACAATTCGATCTTCAACAGCATGGAGTTGAACTACAAACTCCATCGCCGCCTCGGCCGCGACCAGCTCGTGATGTCACCCAATGGCAACTGGTCGCGGCACGCCGAGCGGGCCTGGCTCCCGGCGCTCATCATTGGCACCCGCGTGGCCAACGTGAACGAGACGTTCCGGTTCACGAGCCGGCGCACCGGCGTGGATCCGAGCGAGTTCGGCGGCAACTACTTCATCGATGCACAAAACTGGCTGTGGGGCATGAACTTCGGTGGCGAGCTCATCAGCCAAAATGAGTTTTACTACTGGGGGCTTCGCGGCCGGGCCACGCCGGCGATGAGCTTCACGGCCAACCAGCAGACCCTCACCAGCGTGAACACCGTCCTGCCGGACCCGCCGTTCGTGCAGGGCTCCGTGAATCGATCGACATCGGCCCAGCAGTTCGCGCCGGGCTTCGTGGGCGACCTGAGCCTGTTCGCGGGCTGGAACGTAACGCCCAACTTCTCGCTCAAGGCCGGCTACGACTTCCTGTGGGTGGCCGGCATCGCCACGGCGACGCGGCAATTCGACCTCAACAACGTCCGTGGCAACCCGCACGACGCCGGCGGCCAGATCTTCTACAACGGCCTCTCATTCGGCTGTGAAGGAAGCTGGTGAGGTGGTCAGGCCCGGAGGGCCGTGTCAGCACCAGCCGACGGAGGTCGGCCAAGGGAAGGTCGGCAGGATGCCGAGCCTTCCCGTGAAGTCGGCTGTGAGGGCAGCTGGTAGCGTAGGACAGGCTTCAGCCTGTAGCTGCCTTGACCCGCCAAATTCGGCTGCACGGGGAAATACGGCAGCGTGCCAAAAGCCCGTCCTACGCTTCGGCGATGGCGATGGCGGCGGCCTGGCCCGTCGAGCAGAGGTTGACCGCGATGGCCGTGCCGGGACGGCCCGCGAGCGGCTCACCCGTGACCACGTTTACTGGGCAGGCGGGGTCGGGCGTTTCGTAGTTGAGCGTGGCTGGCACGAGCCCGCGGCCGAGGCCGAGGATGCTCGCCACGAGTTCGACGGCGCCTCCGCCGGCGCCCAGGTGCCCGAACAGGCTCTTGGGGGCGGTGACGGGGGTAGCGCCGAGTTCCGCGGCGATCGCCGTCGCCTCGGCCTTGTCCATGTCGATCGTGCCCACGCCGTGGGCATTCACGTGGCCGATCATGTCTGGTTCGAGATCGGCCTGGCTGAGCGCCGCGCGGATCGCCTGCCGGAGCGACGCGCCTGTCACGCCCTCGCGCCGCGCCTTGGGCTCGCAGCGCGAGGCCCATGAGAGCAGTCGGCCATGGACCGTCGCCCCGCGCCGCTCGGCGTGGGCCCGTGACTCGAGCACGACCACCGCGGCGCCCTCCCCATTCACGAGGCCGTCGCGGTCGAGGTCGAATGGGCGGCAGGCCCGGTGGAAGTCGTCGGCACGGTGCGAGAGCAGGGCGTCGCCTCGGGCGACGAGCGCGGTGGGATGCAGCCGGCAGCCGGTGCCACCGCTGAGCATCACGTCGGCCCAGCCGCGTTCGATCACACTCGCCGCCTCGGCGAGCGCGAGCAGGCTGGAGACGTCGCCGAGCACGATCGAGTTGTTGGGGCCGCGGGCATCGTGCGCGATCGCGATGTGCGAGGCGGTCATGTTCGGCAGGTGCTTGAGGAGCCAGAGCGGATGGAGCTCCTCCTGGATCGCTTCCGACCAGAGCTGGAAGTCGAAGCGGCCCTCCTTGGCTGAGCGGCGGTAGGTGCCTTCGAGGTCTTCGAGGTCGGCATAGATCATGTCGTTGCCGAACACCACGCCAAACCGCTCCGGCTCGACGGTGCCGGCCGTGATCCCTGCGTCGGCGATCGCCAGATCGGCGGCCGCGAACCCCAGTTGGATCTCGCGGCTCATCACCTTGAGGCTCTTGCGGGGCCGCACGTAGAGCTTGGGGTCGAAGTCGGGAATCTGGCCGCCGAACCGCACCCACAGTGAGCTCGAATCGAACAGGTCGATCGGGCGGATGCCGCTCGACCCGGCGGCAAGCGAATCCCAGAAGGGTGCGCAGCCGATCCCGATGGGGCTCACGACCCCGAGACCCGTGATCAAGACTTCGCTCGCAGCCCGCATGTCCTGCACCCTAAACGACGCCCGCCCGCGCCGAAAGTGGTGCCGCCCGGGGCCGGTCACCGGTGGCTCGGGTGTGCGGCGCGCCACTGCTGCGGGGCGAGCGGGTGCGGGGCCGCCCAGAGCCCGCGCCGGGCCTGACGGGCTTCCGCCTCGGCTGCCAGAAGATCAGGGTCGGGCGCGAAGCCGCCGAAGACCCAGGCGTGCCCTTCTGCGACGAGTTCGCGATTCAGATCGCGGTCGTCGAGCCAGAGCGTGCCGAGGAGCCGGCCGTGCTGGTCGCGGGCCGCGCCTTCCACGCGCACGCTGCCGCCGGTGAGTTTCAGCGCAAGTGCCTGGCGTGATTCGCGGCCATGCGGCTGGTCGAACTCGGGAGCGTCGATCCCGCGGAGGCGGATCTTCTGTGGCTTCCCGGTGGTGTCGAGGCACGTGACCGTGTCGCCATCATGCACCACGTCCACCCGCCACAGCGGGCGGCCGGCCGCATCCTGCACAGGGCACGCCGGCACGGCGGCAATGATCGCGGAGAGCAGGGCCGCGCCGACCACATACCAGGCCCGCAGTCGGCGGGGCATCCCCGGGGGCGGCGGCGGAATATGAATACGCCTGGTCATCCGGTTTGACGTCAGGCCAGCCAGTCGGTGATCACGCGGCCGTGCACGTCGGTGAGGCGGAAGTCGCGGCCACTGTGCCGATACGTGAGCTTTGTGTGGTCGAGGCCGAGGAGGTGCAGCATCGTGGCCTGCAGGTCGTGCACGTGCACCGGATTGTCGACGGCCTTGAAGCCAAACTCGTCGGTGGCCCCGTAGACCGTGCCCCCCTTCACGCCGCCACCAGCCATCCACACGGTGAAGCCGTAGTGGTTGTGGTCGCGGCCCGACGCCTCCTTGATGGCATTGTTGCCGCTCGGCAGTTCGACCGTGGGTGTGCGGCCGAACTCGCCTCCCCAGAGCACGAGCGTGCTCTCGAGGAGGCCGAGGCCGACGAGATCGTCGAGCAGGGCCCCGATCGCGCGGTCGCTCTCCTTGGCGAGGCGACCGTGGTTCTCCACGATCTTGTCGTGGCTGTCCCAGGGCTGGCCCGCGCCGTGCCACACCTGCACGTAGCGCACGCCGCGCTCCACGAGCCGCCGGGCGATGAGCATCTGCCGGCCCTGAACGTCGTCGCCATACCGCTCGAGCACGTGCTGCGGCTCCCGCCCGACGTCGAACGCGTCGCCCGCCTCGAACTGCATCCGCCAGGCGAGTTCCATCGAGACCAGCCGCGCCTCGAGCTGCGGGTCGTGCGGCCGGCGGGCGAGGTGGTCGCGGTCGAGGGTGGCGGTGAGGTCGAACTGGCGACGCTGGGCGTCGGCCGCGAGCAGCGGATGGTGGATGTATTGCACGAGCTCGTCGACGGAGCGTTTCTGCGTGTCGATGTACGTGCCCTGGAACGCGCCCGGGAGGAACGCGCTCCGCCAGTTTTCCGTGCCCTTGATGGGGTAGCCGCCGGGGCACATGGCGACGAAGCCGGGCAGGTTTTGGTTTTCGGTGCCGAGGCCATACGTGATCCAGGCACCGGCGGCGGGCCGCACGAGCCGCGGGTCGCCGCAGTTCATGAGCATCAGCGACGGCTCGTGGTTTGGCACGTCGGCGTGCATCGACCGCACCACGAGCAGGCGGTCGGCATGGCGGGCGACGGAGGGAAACAGATCGCTCACCTCGAGCCCGCTCTCGCCGTGACGCGCAAATTTGAACGGCGAGGGGAGGGCGGCGCCGGTGCGGCGCTCGGTGGGGAGGTGGTTCGGGATCTCGCGGCCTGCGTAGGTCTCGAGCAGCGGCTTGCGATCAAACGTGTCGACCTGGCTCGGGCCGCCGTTGGCGAAGATGTGGATCACGGCCCGGGCACGCGGCGCGAAGTGCGGCGGACGCGCGGCGAGCGCGGTCATGCCGGCCGGTGCCGCCGCCGCCTGCCTGCCATCGTCGAGGAGGTGTGTCGCGGCGAGCCACCCGAGGCCGAGGCCGGTGCGGCCAAGGGCCGAGCGGCGCGAGAGCCGCGACGCGTGATCGGAATGAAACACAGTGTTCATGCGGCGCCTTGGCTAGTCGATGAACTGAAACTCGGCGGAGGCGAGGAGCGCGTGGGCCAGCCGCTCGTAGGCCCCGAAGCCCCCGGGCGCGGTCTCGCTGCTGACGCCCACGAGCCAGCCGCGGGCGAGCATCCGCTCGTCGGGGGTGGGATCGCGCGACAGCACGGCCCGCCACGTGGCGACGATTTGGCCGTCGGGATCAGGCCCCGCCTCGCGGGCCGCCCGTACGGCGACCCGCTTCGCCGCTTCGACGACGAGCGGGCTGTTGAGCACGGCGAGAGACTGCTGCGGCACGGTGGTGCGCGACCGCACGTGCACCGCCGTGTCGGGGTTCGCGACGTCGAACACCTTCATGATGCCGGGCACGTCCTGGCGGTCGAGCGATCCGTAGAGCGTGCGCTTGTGCATGGCGGCCGTCGAGACGGTGTCGACGCCGGGCCCGCCGGCCGCGGCGAGGTCGAGCGTGCCTGCCGCGGTGAGCAGGCTGTCGCGCCACGACTCCCAGTCGAGCCGGCAGCGGCTGGCCCGCCCGAAGAGCCGGTTGTCGGGGTCGCGGGCGACTCGATCGGCATCGACGGCCGAGGTCTGCCGCCACGCAGCGGCCGTCACGATCTCGCGGTGCAGCCAGCGCAGGCTCCATTTGCCGTCGTCGATGAACCGGCGGGCGAGGTCGTCGAGCAGTTCGGGATGGCTCGGCGGCTCACCGCGCAGGCCGAGGTCGCCGGCCGTGTCGACGAGTCCGCGGCCGAAATGATGCGTCCACGCCCAGTTGACGATCACGCGGGCCGTGAGCGGATTGGCAGGATCGACGATCGAGCGGGCCAAGTCGAGCCGGCCGCTGGAGGCTCGATCGACGGCCGCGCCCCCGAGCACCTGCGGCAGGCGCCGCTCCACCAGTGGGCCGCGACTCGCCGGATTGCCCCGCAGCAGCACGTGGCCGTCGACGGGCTGCGGGAGATCGAGGAGCACCATCGCCCGCGGGGGCCCGCCGGGCGCGGTGGCAAGATGCTTCGTCACCTCCTGCTTCCGGCGCCGGTGCTCCGTCGCCTCCGGCTGGAGGGCGAGCCGCATCGCATCGGCTCGCGGCGGAACGAACGACGATCCCTCGACGCCGAAGAGGGTGCGGAGCGACGCGAGTTCGGCAGGCTCAGCTGGCGTCGCCGCCGCACCGCCGGCCCAGTCGGGGGCGACGCGGGCCACGAGCCGGGCGTAGGCTTCGGCGAGTTGGCGCAGCGTTGTCGGCCGTGCGGAGGTGAGCTCGGCGCGAACGAGCGGATTGATCGCATTCGGATCGGGCGACTCGCCCCAGCCGGCAGCGAGCGCCTCCAGACGCGGGCCGATCTCGGCGTCGGGCAGCCCACGGAGCACCGCCCACGGCCCGAGGATCGGATCGGTGGCCTCGGCCTTGGCGGTGAGCTGCGCGAGCCGGTCGATCAGAAGCTGCTCGAGTTCGTAGCCGTCGGCCATCCGGGGCGGCCGGCGGTCGGCGGCGCGGGCTGCGGGCCGCGCCGTCTCCGAAAAATAATCGGCCGCGTGGGCCACGCCGTCGCGCACGGCCCGCACCTGCACTGCCGCTTCGTAGTCGGTGACGGCCTGCTGCAACTCGCCGAGCTTCTTCGCGAAGGCCTCGGACTCGGGCCCGGGGGGCGGGTCACCGATCACCGGCAGTTCCTCGGGGATCGTGCAGCTCGCGAAGATGCCGTAGAGCGCGTAGTAGTCGGCCGTGGAGATCGGCTCGTATTTATGGTCGTGGCAGCGGGCGCAGGCGGCCGTGAGCCCCATCAGGCCGCGGGTCACGAGATCGATCCGGTCGTCGATGATGTCGTAGCCGTTGCCGAGGAACGTGCGGCCCACGGTGAGGAAGCCGAGTGCCGCGAGATCTTCGCGCGGTACCGGCGGGGCGACCTTGTCGGCGGCAAGTTGCAGCGTGACGAATCGGTCGTAGGGCAGGTCGGCGTGCAGGGACCGCACGACCCAGTCGCGATAGGTCCAGGCGAATGGATAGAGCGACGACTGGTTGTCGAAGGCGTAGCCCATCGTGTCGGCGTAGCGGGCGAGGTCGAGCCACTTCCGCGCCCAGTGCTCGGCATGCTCACGCGAGGCGAGCAGCCGCTCGACGAGTGCGCGGTAGGCCTCCTCGGACGGGTTCGCACAGAACGCATCGACGTCGGCGGCGGCAGGCGGCAGGCCGGTGAGATCGAAGAACAGTCGGCGAACGAGATCACGTGGCGCGGCTGGCGGCGACGGCGCGAGACCGACGGTGGTGAGGCCGGCGGCGATGAACCGGTCGATCGGCGCGGCCTGCCACGCCGGACGCAGGTCGGCCGGGAACGTGGGGGCCAGATCGGGTGCGGCGCGTCGGGCGGGGGGCGTGAACGCCCAGTGTGTGGTGCGGGCCGTGGCGATCCGCTGTGCCATCTCTTCGGCGCGGCTCGGTGGCGGGGCGTTGTCGTCGCCCCCCGGGCCGCTCCACGGCGCTCCGGCGGCCACCCACGACTCGAGCACCCCGATCTCGTCGTCGGTGAGCCGGCCGGTGGGCGGCATGCCGACGTCGCCCGCGTGCCGTACCACCGCGATCAGCCGGCTCTTCGCCGCGTCGCCGGGCACGACGACGGCGCCGGCGTCGCTCCCCTGGAGCAGCGCCCGCCGGCTGTCGAGCCGCAGGCCCGCCTCGGCCACCTTCTCCCCGTGGCACTCCTGGCACTTCGCCACGAGCAACGGCCGCACCCGCGACTCGAAGTCGCGGGCGGCGTCCGCCCGGGCTACGCCGGGGGCGAGCACCGCGACAGCGGCCGCGAGGCGCACGAAGTGGGGGAGGGCTGCCCGCATTGAGGCGGCTCCGGTGTCGGCCCTAGGCAGGTGGGTAGTGGGCGATATAGGACTCGAACCTATGACCCCTAGCTTGTCGAGCTAGTGCTCTAACCAACTGAGCTAATCGCCCTGCAGGCCGACAATGTTGAGTCTCCCGCCGGATACCGGGTGAGTCAAGCGAACCTGCCGCGCCGTGCGATCCGGCGGCCTTGCCCGGGCCGCACGAGCGCGGATACTGTGCGGGTTTTGCCGGAAACGCCGCGAATCGACCGCGGCCTCAAGACCGCCCCCCCGCGAGGCCAGCCGCACCATGCCTACCGTTCGCCTCCCCGATGGCGCCGTCCGCGAGTTCTCTCCCGGAGCGCGGCTCTACGACGTCGTCGCCGAGATCATGCCGGGCGCCGCCGCAGGCAAGGGAAAAAAAGGCAAGCCGATCGCGGCCCTCCTCGACGGCAGGGCCGTGGGGCTCGACGCGCCGCTACCGGCCGCGGGCGCTCCCGCGCTCGAAATTCTTTTCAAGGGCGATCCGCGTGCGCTCCCCGTGATGCGGCATTCGGCGGCCCACGTGATGGCCCGCGCGGTGATGCGGCTGTTCGACGGCGTGGAGCTCGCCTTCGGGCCCACCGTCGGCGCCGGCTTCTACTACGACATGCGGGCCGCCCGGCCGATCACCGACGAGGATCTGCCGAAGATCGAAGAGGAGATGCGGCGGATCATCGCCGCCGACGAGGCGTTCGAGCGGGTGGAGGTGCCGCGCGACAAGGCCGTGGAGATCATCCGCGGCCTGAACCAGCCGTTGAAGGCCGAGCATATCGAGACGGGCCTCGCCGAACATCCGTCGCTCTCGTTCTACCGACAGGGAGAATTCGTCGATCTCTGCCGCGGGCCCCACGTGCCGAGCCCGGGCTGCATCGGCGCGTTCAAGCTCACGAACATTGCCGGCGCCTACTGGAAGGGGGACGCCAACAACGCCCAACTCCAGAGGCTCTACGGGACGGCCTGGTTTTCGCAGGAGGATCTCGACGCGCACCTGGCGGCGCTCGAAGAGGCCCGCCGCCGCGACCACCGCGTGCTCGGCAAGCAGCTCGATCTCTTCACGACGAGCCCGCTCGTGGGCTCCGGGCTCGTGCTCTGGATGCCGAAGGGGGCGGTGTTGCGCAGCACGCTCGAATCGTTCGTGCGCGAGGAGCTGGCCGCGCGGGGCTACCAGCCCGTGTACACGCCGCACATCGGCAAGGTCGATCTCTACAAGATCTCGGGCCACTATCCGTACTATGCCGACAGCCAGTTCAAGCCGATCGTGATGAGCGACGACGAGCAGTATCTCTTGAAGCCGATGAACTGCCCGCACCACACGATGATCTACAAGGCCCGGCCGCACAGCTACAAGGATCTGCCGCTGCGGCTGGCCGAGTTTGGCACGGTCTACCGCTACGAGCAGTCGGGCGAACTCGGCGGCATGACCCGCGTGCGCGGGTTCACGCAGGACGACGCCCACATTTTCTGCACCCCTGAGCAGGTCGAAGGGGAGGTGGAGGGCTGCATCGACTTCACGCTCAAGGTTCTCGAAAGCCTGGCGTTCGAAAATTTCCGCGTCCGGCTCGGCTTCCGCGACCCGAAGAGCGACAAGTACGTCGGGCCGCCCGAGCGGTGGGACGAGGCCGAGGCGGCGATCGAACGGGTGGCCCGGCGCATGAACCTGCCGGGCTGCGAGCCCGAGCCGGGCGAGGCGGCTTTTTACGGGCCGAAGATCGATTTCGTCGTCAACGACTCGCTCGGCCGCGAGTGGCAATTGGGCACGGTGCAGCTCGATTACAACCTGCCGAGCAAGGAGCGGTTCGACCTCGAGTACATCGGGGCCGACAACGCCAAGCACCAGCCGGTGATGATCCACCGCGCGCCCTTGGGCAGCATGGAGCGGTTCGTCGGCGTGCTCATCGAGCACTTCGCCGGGGCGTTTCCGCTGTGGCTCGCCCCCGAACAGGTGCGCGTGATTCCGGTGAGCGAGAAGAGCGAGGCGTATGCCCTGCAGGTGAAGACCCGGCTCGAGGCGGCCGGTCTCCGGACGGGCCTTGACATGGCGGCCGAAAAACTCGGCGCCAAGATCCGCACGGCCCAGCTCGACCTGATCCCGATGATGGTCGTGTGCGGGCCGCGCGACGAGGCGGCGGGCACCGTGAGCCTCCGCGACCGGCTCGATGGCGACTTGGGCGCCATGAGCCTGGACGCCGCGGTCGAGCGCTTGCGGGACGAAAATGCTCGCCGCGCGGTCCGCCACAAGCCGAAGCCGCTCGTGCTGCCGAGTAGCGACGCCGAGACCGAAGAAGAGGGCTATTGAGCCCACGGGTGATGCCACGCTTCGCCATCCTCGAGCACACAGGCGCGCCTGACGACCCGGGGGGCCGTCATTTTGACCTGCTTCTCGAAAGTGGTCCGGCGTGCCGTACATGGCGGCTGTTGGCGCTGCCTCGCCTGGCCGGGCCGGCGGTCGCAGCCCTCGAACTGCCGGCGCACCGGCTGGCCTGGCTCGACACGATCGCGGCCGATGTCTCCGGAGGCCGGGGGCATGCCCGGCGAGTCGCTGCGGGCACGTTCGAACCAATGTCACTCGATGCCGACTCGCTGTCCGCCGCCACGGTGCTCGTCTTGAAACTGGTTGGTGAGCCGGTCAGCGGTCGTCTGCGGCTTGAAAGCATCGCAGCCGGCTGGAGTGCGATTCTCACCGACGCGTGACGGATCCGGGACGTATCATGGCGGCATCCCAGGAGAGCCCCCATGAAGCCCCGTGAAGTGCTCGCGATGTGCCGCGAGAAGGAAGTCAAGGCGGTCGATCTCAGGTTCACCGATTTTCTCGGGGCCTGGCAGCACTTTACGATCCCCGTCGGCAAGCTCGAGGAGGATACGTTCGAGGACGGCCTTGGCTTCGACGGCTCGAGCATCCGCGGCTGGCAGGCGATCAACGAGAGCGACATGCTCCTCGTGCCCGTGCCCGACACGGCCGTGGTCGATCCCTTCGCCACGATCCCCACGCTCTCGATCATCTGCAACATCCAGGATCCGATCACCCGAGAAGACTACTCGCGCGATCCCCGGAACGTGGCCCGCAAGGCGGTGAACTACCTGAAGGGCACCGGCATCGCCGACACCTGCTTCATCGGCCCGGAGGCCGAGTTCTTCGTGTTCGACGACGTGCGGTTCGACCAGAACGCCCACGAAGGCTACTTCCACGTCGACTCCGTCGAGGCGGAATGGAACCGCGGCCGCGAGGAGCTGCCGAACCTCGGCTACAAGCTCCGGCACAAGGAGGGCTACTTCCCGTGCCCGCCGTCGGACCAGCTGATGGACATCCGCAATGAGATGATGCTCACGATGATCCAGGCGGGGATCGACGTCGAGGCCCAGCACCACGAGGTGGCCACGGCCGGCCAGTGCGAGATCGACATGCGGTTCCAGGAACTCGTGCGCATGGCCGACCAGATGTGCCTCTACAAATACATCGTACGGAACGTCGCCCGCCGGCACGGCAAGACGGTCACGTTCATGCCCAAGCCGCTCTATGGTGACAATGGTTCGGGGATGCACACCCACATCTCGCTCTGGAAGGAAGGGCATCCGCTCTTCGCCGGCTCGGGCTACGCCGGGCTCTCGGAGATGGCCCTGCACGCGATGGGAGGCATCTTGCGGCACGCCCCGGCCTTGCTCGCGATCACGAATCCGACCACCAACAGCTACAAGCGGCTCGTGCCCGGCTACGAGGCGCCGGTGAACCTCGCCTACTCGCAGCGGAACCGCTCGGCGAGCTGCCGAATCCCGATGTATTCGGCGAGCCCGAAGACGAAGCGGATCGAGTTCCGCTGCCCCGACCCCACCTGCAATCCCTACCTCGCGTTCGCGGCGATCCTACTCGCCGCGATCGACGGCATCCAAAACAAGCTCAATCCCGGCCCGCCGCTCGACCGCGACATCTACGACCTGCCGCCGGAAGAACTCGCGAAGGTGCCGAAGGCGCCGGGTTCGCTCGACGAGGCACTCGCGGCCCTCGAACGCGACCACGACTTTCTCTTGCGCGGCGACGTGTTCACCGAGGATGTGATCGCCACCTGGATCCGCTTCAAGCGCGAGAAGGAGATCCAGCCGATGCGCCTCCGGCCGCATCCGTACGAGTTCTGCCTGTACTACGACGCGTGAGTTCGTCAACGTTTTGAATGAACTTCGCCACGCCCAAGCCGGCTCGGGGCTGCCCCGTACCGTCTCGCCGGACGTTCGTATGGTGAGGTGCGCCGGCTCGTGACTGCCCGGCACCTCTCGCTTGACGTTCGCCTCGGCCCTCCCGGCCTCGGCTCTCTGCGTGTCCGCTTCGCTTTCGCCATCCATGGCTGCGCTCGCTCCCACAGCCCGCTCGAGGGCACGGGCAGCCCCGATCCTCCTCAACTGGAAAGGGGAAGGCGAGGGGTTACCCCTGCCGTCGAGACGGCGTATGTGACCAGCGAAGCCATGGATGGCGCAGCGCAGGCACATCCGAGTGAGCGGAGGCCTGGAGGGCCGGAGTGAACGTCCGGCGAGATGGTACGGGGTAACCTCGAGCCGGTTGAGCGAGTGAAGGTACGACGAGGAGAGCGCCGGGGCCTACCAGCAGGTCTTGCCGCCGTTGACCGCGATCGTCTGGCCCGTGATGAAACTCGCCTCGTCGCTCGCGAGGTAGACGGCCGCCCAGCCGACTTCTTCGGGCTTGCCCCAGCGTTGCATCGGCACCGTCGCCAGGTAGGCGTCTTTGTCGGCCTGTGGGTCGTTTTCGTGCCGCTCCACGGGGATCCAGCCCGGGGCGATCATGTTGACCGTGATCCCGCATGGGGCGAGTTCGTGGCACATGCTTCGCGACCAGCCGGTCTGGCCGCCCTTCGCGGCGACGTAGGCGGAAAACGGAGCGACTCCCAGCAAGAAGACCTCACTCGTGATGTTGATGAAGCGGCCTTGCTTCCGCGCCTTCATGCCGGGGAGGGCCCGGCGGGCGAGGAGGTAGGGGCTCTTCACGAAGAA
>Ga0214921_10002098_pt1 | contig 32937 bp, 9 predicted proteins | sample LL1505_MetaG_FD_177992 | JGI IMG/M metagenome (GOLD analysis project Ga0214921, IMG submission 177992) | Freshwater microbial communities from Lake Lanier, Atlanta, Georgia, United States - LL-1505 | ecosystem: Environmental > Aquatic > Freshwater > Lake | place: USA: Georgia | collected 2015-05-28 | reverse complement strand
ATGAAGCGCCCCTGAAACTCAGGGGCGGACTTCATTATTTTTATTATTTAGTAGCAGGCTTTTCGGCTTCAGCAGCTGAACCAGATTTGTAATTACTGTTCAGACCTTTGATCACTTCAGCAGTGATATCGAGTGAAGGATCAGCAGTGAAAGCAACAGCCTTAGGAATAATTAATTGTAAGTTTTTCGCTTTAGCAATTTTGTCGGTTTCGAGACGGATGTCGGCGATGACATTTTGTTCTAACTGATTAGCGCGTTGTTGAATTTGTCCTTGGGCGCTTTGGGCGAATTGTTGGAACTCGTTGAGGCGCTGTTGGAGGGCTTCGCGTTTGACGTTAGCTTCAGTTAAGAGGCTCTTTTTGCCAGCTTCGTTTAAGATAGGATCGTTCGCGCGTTTAACGGTGCTGTCGAAATCGGCCTTCAAGGTGTCGATTTCTTTGGCGCGTTCATTCACCGCGGCACGACTAGCTTCGAGGGACTTGTCGATGCCCGCTTTGATTTCGATGGCCTTGTTGTATTTGGCCATGATTTCAGCGACGTCTACGACGGCGACATTAGGAGCTGCAGCAAACACAGAAGTAGCTGCGAAGATGAGGAGTGCGCTAAGGGATTTCATATAAGGTGAGGTGACCTCCAAAGTGAGTATTTAACTCAGCTTTGGCAATCAAAAGACGGTGCCGAAACTGAAGTTAAATTTGGCTCCGCCACCGTTAATTTCCTGTCCGTTTGCAGGATTCTTAGTGGTTTTAAGGGGAATACCAAAATCCAGTCGCATAATTGACCCGCCGAGTAAAATACGCATGCCCACACCCCAATCGGAATTGGCACCCGAAAGATTAAACTTGGTCGCCTCGCGATCTACGAAACCGTAATCGTAGAAAGTCGCTAAGCGCAGGTTGTCGGCGACTTTGATGGTATACTCGGCTGAGAAAAATCCGTAGCTGAGACCGCCCATGGGCTGATTACCTCCACCGGTGGAATTCAGATCCCAGGTATTAATCACACCCACATCATTATAATTAAAGCCGCGCATATCGTAAGCGCCGCCTAAATAAAAGCGTTCGTAGAAGGGCAACGAACTACCTGCCCCCGTAATTAAGCCCACCCGCGCGATGATGCCGAGGGTTTGTTCCGACGTCGGGGAAACTAAAAACCACTTCCCGGTTCTTAATTCAGAACGTAAATATTTTAAGTCACCACCGAGACCGGCGATTTCTTCCGAAAGAGAAATGCGTTCGCCCTTAGTTGGGAAATTATATTCATCGCGGGTATCTTTAACGAGTGAGAATGTTACGGATGAAGTAATCTTAGGGTTGCCGTCTTCGATGAGTACATCCGCAGGTGCGGTGGGGGAGACATTACCCACTGAAGTACGACGTAAGTCATAAGCGACGCGACCTTCGACCACGCCCCATAAGCGACGACGGGCATAAACGCCAATGGCTTCATTGATGACGCTATAGTTGCTCGAAGCATAACCGGCGTAACGACGTTCGATTTTATAACCGACGGCTAAATCGCGATCCCACAAGGAAGGCTCTTCAAAAGAGTGTTCAATCGTACTCGAAACACTTCCGAGCGAGAGACGTAAGCGGAATTTCTGTCCAGCGCCGCGATACCAACCATCGGGATTCGAGTAATCGAAATTTCCTTCAGAATACTCAACGAAACCAACCAATTGCTCAACGGTGCTATAGCCTGCACCGAAACTAACGGAGCCCGTGGGGCCTTCTTTAACGAGCACGCGCATGTCGCTTTGTCCAGGTACCGAGGTGGGCACTGGCGTGATGCGAACTTCTTCGAAAAATTGGGTGTTTCTAAGACGAGCTTCCGAAACGCGAGCGCGGGCTAAGTCAAATACTTCGCCTGGGCTGAGTGCCAACTCGCGTGCGATGACTTTAGAGCGAGTCTTCGTATTACCTTGGATATCAATTGCGCGGACCGTGAAACGCATGCCTTCGGTCACCACAAAACTGACATCGATAGCGCCGGTATTAAAATTCGTTTTACGCTGCACATCGACGTTCGCGTTGAGGTAACCCATCTGCCCGTAGTATTCTTTAATTTTTTCCGCAGCGGTGTTCAGGGCAACATCCGAAAAAGCTTCACCTTTAATAAAGTGATCCACCTCGCTCTTATACGCACCGCGACGGAGGGAAGGCTCAACGATAATTTTTTGTAAAGACTCCGTGGTAAATGCTTTATTAGTTTGCGCTAACTTATTTCCCGAAATCGAAACATCGCCCACGGTGTAGCGACGACCTTCAGTCACTTTGTAAACAACATCGATCCAACCCTTGGCACTTTCGCCATCTTTTTTTAAATTCTTAATTTTACAGGCTTTTTCTGGGTCTTTTTCTTCGACTTTTACATCCAAGAAACCTCGCGAACGGTAAAAATCAATAATCGCATTCACATCTTTTTTGTAATCCTCTGGGTCGAGTCGACCATTGCTCAAAAGCCAAGAGAATTTCCACCAGCGCCAATTCGAAGCTTTGAGTTCAGCGCCATCGATGACTTCGTTTTGCGAGAGTTGTTTCGCGCCTTCGATGGTGATATTATCCACACGCAAATCGGCACTTTCTCGAATGACATAAGAAACGCAGACGCCGCCAGGGACTTTGTAAATTTGTGCATCCACCGAAGTGAATGGACGTTTTTTACGAATTTCAGTTTGTAGTTTTACTTCCGCGCGACGCAGGGCCGCTTTGTCTAAAGGCTCACCCAATCTTAATCCATCAGCGTAACGATCCTCGTTTTCTTTATCAAACAAACCATCGCCACCGATGTATTCAAATTTCGCAATCGTCGGACGAGGTTCGACCGTGACGACTAAATCTACCTGTCCTTTGGTCACATCTAACTCAGGTACGACCGAAACTTGATCAAATTTTCCCGTATTATATAAAGCACGTACCGTATTCGCCGCGGCATCCTTATTAAAGGGCTGGCCAGCACGGAGCGAAACATAGCCTAAAATATATTGTTCAGAAACAGAATCCCCTTGTGACTTCACGCGCACGGAGCGAATGAGTGGGTCGTTCATGGTCTCGACGCTTTGGCCGAGCAAAATTCCCGGGGCAAGGGCGAGAGTGAAGCAGGCAGCTTTTAAGAAGCTACGGCGGACTTTGGTTTCATTCATCACGGGAAGTTTCACGGGCAGGTGTGTCGAAGCGTGTTAAGCCTGGATTCCATTGCAAGTTAATGTCGTGCGTCGGACCATTTCGGTTTTTAGCCACAATTAACTGGCGAAGGTAGCAGCCTGAACCATCCGACGTTTCCGCCTCCCCTTCCCCGGCCGCCTTACTTTGCGAAGCGGATAACTTGGCAATTAACATCACAATATCAGCATCTTGCTCGATCGAACCCGATTCACGAAGGTCGGACATCTTGGGTGGTCGGCCTTCGTCTTCGGACTTACGGTTCAACTGCGCGAGCGCAATTACAGGGACGTTAAACTCCTTCGCCATCGCCTTAATACTGCGCGAGACTTCAGCAATTTGTTGTTCACGTGGTAACGACGAATCCAACCCATTAATGAGCTGAATGTAATCGATGACGATTAAATCTAATTTACGTTGGGCATGCATGCGGCGGCACTTGGCGCGAATTTCTAAAATGGTCTGTCCGCCATTATCATCCACCGTCAGAGGTAGACCGCGGTACTCATTCGCTGCGGTGACTAAGTCGACTTGCGTCTGGTGATCAGGATGGGCCGAACGAAGTTTCTGCATGTTCACGCGAGCACGAGAACACAACAAACGCAGCGCCAATTCACGGGCGGGCATTTCTAAAGAGAATAACAAAACGTTGGCCGGAGCCTTGTTTGAGTTGGGCTTAGGAAAGAGTGCAGCCTCAATAAAATTAAGGGCAATCGACGTTTTACCCATACCTGGACGGGCCGCCACGATGATCATTTGACCGCCTTGGAAGCCGAAAGTGAGTTGGTCTAAATCAACGAATCCGGAAGGAATACCCTGCACCGAGCGACCATCGCGGATGATGCGTTGCACCATCTCCATCGCTTCATCGATCGGCTTATCAATTTTAACCGCTGAGTCCGAAACACGGTCTTCACTGATTTTAAAAAAGGCCTGCTCAACCTCTTCGAGTAAGCGCTGAATGTCATCCGAGTGCGCGTGCGCTTTTTCTACTGTCGTCACGGCGGTTGAAATCAAACAACGTAAAAAATGTTTCTCGCGGACGATTTGTAACCAATGCGGAGCGTGGGCGGTAGAAGCCACCAAACCTGTGAGTTCATTGATATAAGTAGCTCCACCGGCTGACTCGAGTAAGCCCTCGCGACGCAAGCGATCGGTGACAGTGATTTCATCAATTCCGGAATTCTCTTTCGAAAGTTTTTCCGCCGCCGCAAAAATATCTTGGTGCTTTGGATCAAAGAAATATTCCTTACCCACCTTCTCCGACTGGCAGCGCTGCATGGTCTCACCACCGTCGATGAGGAGACTCGCAATCAATCCACGCTCAGCGTCTAAATTATGCGGAGGCACGCGGTCTCCGTAATTAGGAGCCGCCTCCTTACGGTTTCTTTTTTGATATTTTTCAGCCATGGACGAAATAGGGGAAAGTCCTTTGTATCACTTCCCCCGCCCTAAACGGAGTCTCAAATCCTCCCAGGTTACAACCACCCTAAATGTGAATAAAATGAGGGTTAATTGTGACAATTATGGCATATTTGTTACAAAAATTAAGCCCGTTTCACAACCGTCACAATTGTCAATAAACTGGTGAAGAACTTCCATCTATTTCAGCCGTTAAAGGGTGGCTAAACAGCATTCCTTTCTTTGGATTATTTTGTGCTCTCCGCCCTATTAATTTTCGCTGCTGCTACGCCCGCTCAAGAGCTCCCCGAAATCACATTTCGAGCACTCAGTTTCAACGAACCGGTCATCGAATTAGTCATCGTTGATCCGCAAAAAGTAGCGGCCACTGCCAGTGCTTCTAAGGGTAATGAAAAAGATAAAAGCGTCTCCCCTGCAGGCGAACCACTCAAGGTTTATGGCGTCAGTCTCACCCAAGAAAAAAAGACCCACTACGCGGATGGTCGGCTGACTTTTTATAAGGCGGTCACCAACCCCGACGGCACCACGACGCTCTCCACATTCGTCGACGCCATTGTGCCAACTCCCGACAGTTCATACATCGCCATTATTTCTGGATCCGCGGACAAACCTTCTTTGCAACTCGTGCCCGATTCACCTGAAAAAATGGCGGCCGGAAGTATGCGGTTTTTCAACGTCTGCAAAGCGCGATTGGGTGTTAATTTTCCAGGACTCAAAAAAGTTCTCCAACCTAGCGAAGATCTTTATTACGAACCGCCTGTTAAGGCCTATGATTACGGACAAGGCCAATTCCTGCTCGCCGATGAAAAAGGGGAATGGAATCCAGCAGGCGGCATGCGATGGATTCAGTTAGCTGACTCTCGCACACTTTGGTTCGTTGTTCCGCATTATAATGATCCGTGTCTCGTCATGACACGTGGAATTTCTGAGCGAGTCCCCACCGCCGAAGAAATTAAACAGGCCAAAGAAGACGAAGCGAAAAAAGCCAAAGACGGAAAGCTCGCTAAATCATCATCCAGCGAAACGAATAAAAATCAGGTCAAGTAAAGCCAGCGCATGTCCACTCCCACGCCAACATCTAAAAATCGAAAGGGATTCTCACTGATCCTTTCTTTGACGATGATGGCGATGATTGTTTTCGTGGTGATTGTTCTCGCTGCGTTTCTTAATGTCGAATCACGTGCCGCAGCGACTTTCCATTTAGCTACCCGCGCTCGACTCAATGCACTGATGTCAGGCCGACTCGCCCTCGCGCATTTACAACAAACGGCGGGACCCGATCGACGCGCTACTGCGACCGGAGATTTAGCGGGAGTGTTTTCTCCACCCAGTCCGTACGTCGCGACACTTTCTAATTCCGAAAAAATCAGTCAGGGACAACGTAACTGGACCGGTGTTTGGCGCACGGATAAACCCGATGAACCACCCGCTTGGTTGATTAGTGGTAAAGGCGGACAAGATGTAACCAACACATCGACGAGTTTCACTGCACAATCCGTTTCGCTCTCGGGCAAAAGCGATTACACGAATACTTACTGGCTACCCTGGACAACCGACTATCCCATTAATCCGTCTGCGCCGTCATCATTTGCCATCTTAGTCGGCAATGGCAGTGCCGTGCTTGAACCGGGTACGGATGGAAAATACGGAACATCAGACGACATCGATGGGCGTATTGCGTTACCCAAAATTCCCGTCCCTGGAGTTACTCAAGGTACAACGATTGGAAATTTTGCTTACTGGGTTGGCGATGAAGGCGTGAAGGCGCGCATTAATTTACAAGACTCACGCGACTTAACGGGTACCGCTCCCACTTCGAATAATGTGATTAACGCCTTACGTTCGCCGGGTCGACTCGGCACCGAGCTTCTCACCGGATTGACGGGTGTGGCGGTTAATCAAGCGGAGCTCAATCAAATCACTTCAACGCAACAATTAGCCTTAGTTCCTGGATACACGGCGACGACTCTCGGTTTAGATTCACGTAAACTCTCATTCCATAATCAGACTCTATGGTCGTCGGGAGTTTTGGCTGATAGTTTCCGCGGCGGACTCAAGCGCGACTTATCGCTCGCGTTTGAAATGGATGATTACGATTTTGATAATTCCGATTTCGGATCAGGAGCGAAAGGTGGTACGTCTGCTGAAATAAGTGGTAAAACAAAAGGCGGCTCGGTGACGGAGTTTTACGACACCACGCTGGTGGCGCCTGCCTTACGCAATTCTGCATTTCCAGAGTTTGGTCCAACTACCACTACCACTCCGACAGTTTCGGCAACTTCGCCGACAGACCCCAAGCCACGCGTGTGGGTTCCGATGTTTGAAAAAGGAAATAATAATCCCAGTCGCGAATTAACTTCGGGAACCAATTATTTAGCGTGGTCTCCGGTGTTCATGCGCGAAGATCCTGTCGCGAAGAAAAGATTTGTGGGCCCGCTTTGGCACGTCCTTCGCGACTACTATCGACTCTACAAAGAAATCGATTGGGCCAGCGATGTCGCCACTCTGCCCGCCCGCTCATTCTTCCCCAATAATTCTCAATTCATCAGCGGAAAATATAAAACTCTGAGTAATGCCGGCAACGGCGCCGGCAACAAAGAGCTCTATGATCCTTATGATTACGAAAGTGCTTATTCACCTGGACCCTACGGAACAGCAGCGAGTGGATCAGCCGGCGGTGGTAATAGTACTACCCCTGGAAAAGTTTATCCGGGAGCTAATCATGCCGGTGATTCCTTGGGCACATTAAATCCCGTCATCGGCAAAGATAAATCAGCGGGGAGTATCGGGTTTATTCCGCGCGTAACTCGCAGTGCTTACATGCCTAACTTGCACCGAGTGATTATGATTTTCTCACTCAAAAGAAAAGTCGCTTCACTGGTGACGACCGACCAAGGTACAATAACAGGCTCCCAGATTTACATGATTTGTACGCCCGTGGTTGTATTGCACAATCCGTACAACACGAAATTAAAACTTCAATCTTCACCCAACGAGAGCGACACGAAAATCAAAGGATCGACGGGGGCCGCGATGCGAGTGAGTTTCTCAGGTATCGAACAAATTAATATTCAGTGCCAAGATCGTCTCTACCAAGGTGGCGGGGTTAAAAAGTGGACCATGTCGTCATGGGCGCCTTCAAATAATCGTTACGCTCGCTCCATCCTAAACCTCCGCAAATATTCATCAACGAGCGTCGATATCTCAAACGGTGAATATGAAAGTCTCGTGATGACGATTCCTCCTACCACACTCGAACCAGGAGAATTTGCCGTTTTCTCATCCAAAAAGTTACTGGCAAATAATACCAGTGAATACAACAAGTATAGTGGGACACTCGGTGGATCTCAACTCAGTTATGCCAACGACGATTCTCAGGTTTGGATTCTTCCTTTAGAACGTGGTTATTGGTACACGGGCGGATTCTCCGGACAACTTCCATGGACCACAACGGATTTGTCAGCAGGATTCGTTCCCGGAAGTTATGCCGACACCGACGATCTTACTTTTGGATTAAGAATCGGACGCGGTGGCTCAGGTTGGAGTGCCAACGGCTTTGGCTATTGGAAGTGTTGGACAAATCTGATTTCGGGTTGGAAGGGAAATAAATCGGGAGCCATCGACGAGGTGAATAGTGACGCGACCCTGGAACCTGGTTATTTGGAAGAACTCGGTAGCAGTAAATATACTGGTAAAGCAGGTTTGGGACAGACGGTGTTCGTAGGCAGTTGGGCCGCATCACCTGATGATAATTTTTATGGCAATGCAGGCTGGCCTGCAAATGGAGCAGGCACGGGCACGGGTGTAATTGTTGGGAAGGCTGGTCAGCTACCCCTCATCACCGATACACTTTTGAACGGACGCGTCTTTGGCGTTATCGATACCCGTATGCGCGTTGCGGATACCGTGCGTGATACTCCTGATGCTTCTACTACCTACCGTGATAATTGTGTATACAAAAAACCACAAAATGTCCCCGCACCACACCCAGCTTGGTTATTCACTAATCCTCTCGCCACATTCTCATCCAATACACCACTCGGCGGATTACCGGCAATCGGCAATGCAAGTCTACGCACTCAAGTTTATGGCCCTGATCAGCTGGGTGGTGGCCTGCCATCTAACGCCTGGGATGGAATTTTAAGTACGAATATTAGTGCCGATCCAATGGATCAAATTGCAGGTAGAGCACTCGGCGGAGTTTCACACTTAGCACAAGGATCGACCTCCGTCATCGAAATTGAAATCCCTCAAACAGCCCCGCTATCCATCGGACAACTGATGCACGCCAACGTGAGTACCTCCGACTTATTCCCTTATCGCACGGTCGGAAATTCTTTCCCCAATACCGTTGTACCTCTCGATAAATCTTGGACTTACGGCACACCCTACACTGTCACTCAATACACAGGTGGAGCTACTTTTGCGGACATGAGTTATCTCATGAACAATGCACTCTGGGATAATTTCTTTTTCTCAGGCGCGGCACCGGTTTTAAAATCGGGCAAAACTGGAAACTATAACTCCGTCCGCAATCTTAAAGCCCAAGACGTTCTCAACAACTTTGCCAACGGCACTGGCAAATTAGCTAATCCATCGCTGCGTCTTTATCAACCGTTTGGAATTAGTGATGCCCCTTACGCCTTCGGATTTACGGGCGACGTCTCGACACCTGCATTCCTGAATACTGCCGATCGCAATGTAACTACGATTGCACCCGATGGTTGGAAAAAAATGTCTTCGTATCTTCTCAACGATGGTGCCTTCAATGTGAACTCAACTTCTGTCGAAGCGTGGACTGCACTCTATGCTTCGCTCAAAGGCCTCGGCATTGGCAGTAACAGCAAAACCAATGCACAGTTCCCGCGAATCATCGGGCCCACCGGACAAGCCGTCACGATAAACGATCTCAAGAAATCCAGCTACTGGAATGGATTCATTAATTTATCTGATACTCAAATTAAAGCGCTCGCCGTAGCGACCGTCGCCGAAGTAAAAGCCCGCGCCAAATTCTTCTACCGCACTGAACGCGACCAAGATTACACGCCACTCACTCGACGCTTCCTAGGATTCCCCGCCGCCCAAGAACCTGCCACACCACTCTTAGGCATGTGCGAATTTATTAATCGCTTTTTAGGCCCAACCAAAAAATTCAGCGCCGATATTACCTACTCGCTCTATCCATTGCCGACTTCAGCAACCTCTAACACGGGTGCAGCTTACCCAGATAATTTCCCAGCCCCTGCATCGACTGCTGCTGCTTCTCCCAATAAATATAAATGGATGATTCGTTCGGGCGTGTTGGAATCGGCCATCGCACGCGCCGACAAAACTTTAGGCAGCGACACCCTAGCGTCCACACCAAGCAACGGAGCCATCATCGATCCCGCGGTCAGTCATAACTGGAAAAACAACGGTGCTACCAACGGAGGTAGTACGGGTATGCCACCCGGTGTCTTCTGGAGAAATGTAGAAGTCCTCACTCCCGAAGATAACACCAACCGCACGCACAATGGCTTCGGCGCGGCGGGCTGCCTATTCCAAGGTGATTTACTGCAATCGCTCGGACCTCGCCTCGCGACTCGCTCTGACACCTTTACGATTCGCGCCTACGGCGAAGCCACTGATAATTCAGGAGCCAACGCTAATTGCGTCATCGAACTGGTGGTACAACGAACGCCTGAGTACATCAATAATAACACCCAGCCCCACGAACGCATTGAAGACCTAAAGTCCACGAATGTCTCGAAGGCGGTCAACTCTCTCCTCGGCCGCCGATTTATTATTATTTCGGCTCGCTGGTTATCTAAATCAGAAATCTAATTTATAAAACTCATGGAAGCACTGAACGTACAAAATGTAAGAAAAGTTTTCAACTCACCGAGCACCGGCGAACACATCGCCCTGCAAGGGATCGACCTCACCATCCAAAAGGGTGAGCTCTTCTTCCTCCTCGGTGCCTCGGGCTGTGGTAAGACCACCCTGCTCCGTTGTATCGCTGGACTCGAACACCCAACCTCAGGAAAAATTCTCTTCGGCGATCGCGATGTCACCGGCCTCGCCCCTCACCTCCGCGAAGCGGCGATGGTCTTCCAAAGTTACGCCCTCTGGCCTCACATGTCCGTCGCACAAAACGTCGCCTTCGGACTCGAAGAACGCGGCGTAAAAAAAGAAGAAATCAAACAACGCGTCGCGGAAGCCTTAGCCGGTGTTCGACTCAACAACCTCGACGACCGCGCCATCGACCAACTTTCAGGCGGACAACAACAGCGTGTCGCCCTCGCTCGCGCTCTCGTGGTACGTCCTCGTTGCTTATTACTCGATGAACCGCTTTCGAATCTCGACGCCCAATTGCGTATCGAAATGCGCCGTGAAATCCGTCGCATCGTCAAGGCCAACGGTCTCACCGCTATCTACGTGACGCACGACCAAGAAGAAGCCCTCGCGATGGCGGATCGTATGGCGGTATTGCATAAAGGACGTCTCGCCCAGGTCGGTACCCCTGAAGAAATTTATCGCCGACCCACCTCCGCGCACGTGGCTAAATTTATCGGTGAAACCAATTTAATCGAAGCCACCGTCGTTTCACAGAGCGGAAATAGTTATAAGGTATCTACTGCAGCGGGTGAGTTTACCGGAAGAGTTGGACAAACTGAATGGAAACCTGCGACAGGCGAAAAAGTTTTATTATCGATTCGTCCCGAAGCTTGGGAAGTAGTCGCCAGCGCGACAACTAATATGACGAGCGGTAAAGTTTTAGAAAAAACTTATCTCGGTCAGCGCCAGCAGGTCGAAGTATCGAGCCCGCTCGGACATTTACAGGTTGTGATGCTCAATCCGAAAAAACCTTTAGTCGTCGGTGACTCACTCACCCTCACTGCCACCCACGAAGACGTCATCATTGTTCCGAAAGAATGAGCCAAGCCCGCACCATTTGGATTACCCTAGGCCTGATGGTCTTCTTGGTCGTACTGCCTTTGGCCTTACGCGAAGACACCAATCAAATGCCCAACACGAATGCACGTCGTTTGGTCATTTACACTCCGCATAGCGAATCCATCCGTCGCGAGTTCGCGGAAGCGTTCGCCGCATATTGGGAAAAAAATCATAAGGAAAAAGTTTATATCGATTGGAGAAGTCCAGGCGGCACTTCGGAAATTCGTCTCGTGCTCGATGCGAGTTATAAAGCGGCCGACGAAGAAAAGCGTCCAGGCATCGGCGCAGATATTTTCTTTGGGGGTGGTGAGCCCGATTTCGCTAATCAATCCAAGAAAGGTCGCCTCGTTCCGCTCAAATTATTTGATAAGCATCCTGAGTGGTTTGGTAAAGACGGTGCGATTCCCGAAATCTATACGGGTGAGCGTCTGTACGCGAAAGATAAAACCTGGATCAGCTCCTGCCTTTCTCGTTTCGGTATTTGCTATAACCCCATTCGTTTAAAGTACTTGGATTTACCTGAGCCTAAAACGTGGAATGAGTTAATGCATCCAAAACTTTATGGCATGATTGCTCTCGCTGATCCCACCAAGAGCGGTTCGGTGGCCCGAGCTTTTGAACTCATTGTGCAAGCTGAGATGCAAAAGTCGCTCGAAGACCCTGCGCTGAAAAATCTGTCTGAAAAAGAACGCTTAGCACGTGGATGGAAGAATGGTCTCATTGTTTTACAAGGCCTGTCCGCTAACGCGCGCTACTTTGCGGATGCGTCCACCAAAATCCCTCTCGATATTGCGGACGGAAATGCCGTCGCGGGTATGTGTGTGGATTATTACGGAAAAGCTTTTGCAAATCAGGTGAACAAAACAGAAGTGCGACTCAAATGGATTGCACCCATCAACGGCACTACCGTCAGCGGCGATCCCATTGCCGTATTACGTGGAACCACTGAACCCGAACTCGCCCAAGCGTTTGTGGAGTATGTTTTAAGTCCTGCAGGACAGGCCTTATGGAATTCAGCACCAGGAACACCCGGCGGCCCCAAACGTCGCGAGCTGTATCGTCCACCCGTTCGACGTGACACCTTCCCGATTGGCACAGGAAAGCCTGCGCCCGATTCGCCGTACGTCTTTGGACAGTATCAAACCTACCGCCCAGAACTCACTGCAGCATCCTTCGGCACGTTGCGTCGATTCGTTCGCGTGATGTGCATTGATAATCATGAAGAATTAAAATCAGCCTGGCAGGCAATTATTGAAGCAGGCATGCCAGCGGATGCCATCGCAGCGCTCCAAGACTTTTCTACACTGCCCTATCGCGATGGTGGTAAGGGGGACCCAGAACTCGATAGTCCCGATCCACTTGTATCGGCGCAACGCATGTCGCAACTCGGTATAATTTTCCGCGAAAATTATAAACGCGCTGAAGCCCTCGCTCGCGCCCACTCTTCTAAAAAGCCATGAACCGTCGAACCGCTTGGATTTTTTTAATTACCTTAACCGCCATCATGGCTGTCGGATTTATTTTCCCAGCTGTCAGCGTACTCAAGGAAGCGTTTATTGATCCTCACAACGGCCGATTCTCCATGAGTTATTTCGGGATGGTGCTCACCGATCCCGTGTACCGAGAAGGAATTATCAATGCCTTGAATTTAGGCTTAGTCAGCACACTCTTGGCGGTGTTAATTGCGGTACCGTTAGCGCTGATTAATAATCGCTATACTTTTCCGGGTCGAAAATTCCTCTCCTTAGCGCTTTTGATTCCCATGATTCTCCCTCCGTTTATCGGAGCGGTGGGTATTAAATGTATTTTAGGCACCGAAGGCTCGCTCAATGGATTGCTCTTTAATCTCGGTTGGATGTCGCCCGAAAACCCCCGCGATTGGTTAGCCGAAAATCGTTTCTTAGGCATCGTGCTCATGAACGCGTTGCACCTGTATCCGATTCTCTATCTTAATGCAGCGGCCTCACTCGCTCAAGTGGATCCAGCCCTCGAACAAGCCGCGGCCAATTTAGGCTGCTCACCCGCGCGTCGATTCTTCCGCATTACTCTGCCCTTAATTCTTCCGGGATTATTTGCGGGAGCTTCTCTCGTTTTCATTTGGGCGTTCACTGAACTCGGCGTGCCCCTCGTTTTCGATTTCCCACGCGTCGCCCCAGTGCAAATTCTCGACGGCATCAAGAACCTCGATCGCAATCCCCTACCCTACGCGCTCACGGGCATCGTCTTAGTCATCGCCGCGCTGGTATTTTTAATATCAAAACTCGTCCTCGGTAGTTCCAAGCACGCGGCGGCTCCTCGACCCAGTTTACGTTCTACGCCTAAACCATTACCCACCTGGCTCGGATGGTCTTGTGCGATTTTATTCGCGGGCATCACGCTCGTTGCCTCGCTCCCTCACTTTGGTGTGATATTCCTTTCTGTATCGAACGCCTGGCACGGAACAATTCTGCCCTCCGAGTTTACTTTAGGTCACTGGCAAGAAGCGCTCGGCAGTGCGTTGGTCGTGCCATCAATTCAGAACAGTCTGCTTTACGCCGGTTGTGCTTCTTTCTTGGCCTTGATCATGGGCCTAACCGCAGCGTGGGTGATTGTGCGTTCTGATTTAAGAATGCGACACCTCTTAGACACGCTCACCATGTTACCCTTGGCGGTGCCTGGACTCGTGATGGCCTTCGGTTACTTAGCACTCTCGCAAGAAGGAAAACCTTTTGCGTGTCTTGTCGGTGCGAATGGCAGTCCCTTCCTTCTACTGACCCTAGCTTACACGATTAGACGTCTACCCTACGTGACACGTGCGGCGATTGCCGGACTTCAACAAAGCGATGTCATGTTAGAACAAGCAGCGCGATCGCTGGGTGCGACGCTCTGGTCGACCTTCCGTCGCATTTCACTTCCACTTCTCGCGGCGCACTTAGCGGCGGGTACGATTTTAGCTTTTGCTTTTTCGATGCTCGAAGTGAGTGACAGTTTAATTTTGGCGCAACGTGCAGAACACTTCCCGATTACTAAGGCGACCTTTGCGTTGCTCAGTTCACTCGGTAACGGTACGCAGCTCGCTGCAGCGCTGGGAGTGTGGTCGATGGTTTTCCTCTCCGTGGCGTTAATTGGTGCAGCGGTTCTCGGTGGCAAGCGCGGCGGACTCTCCGAATAATTTATTCGTCGATTCGACTGATATCAGGATCGGTTAATCAGACGTAAATAGTCACCCAATAAAAAAGGGTCTCATTACTGAGACCCTTTTTGTTTAGGCGATGCCTTTATGACTTAGACCGTTGCCTTCTTCTGCTTGCGGCGGCGGATGGCGACTGCTGCGAGAGCAAGGGCGCCGAGGCCGAGACCGTAAGTCGAAGGCTCAGGAATGGTCATCATAAGAGAACCACTGCCATCAACATTCTGGTTGAGGTACACTTGAATGCGTGAATCAGCAAAGAGTGCATTACCAGACGCATCTCTGATGTGAGAGTAGTCGATCGTGAACAGACTAGAGATATTGGCAGTGCTGCTGATGGATCCGAACGAAAGGAACTTCAGATCATAGAGAGCGGTCTTATCTAGGCCAGTCACAGCGGCATTATTTCCAGCTGTTGAATAGAGCTCAATCGTGACACCTGCTCCTGCAGTGGTCAGTGCTGAGATATCCAAGAGTCCACTCGTTGCTAAACTGGAATAGTTAGTACCAGCAAAGCTGCTTTGGTCATACACAGTAGCACCGGTTGGATCGGTACGGTCGCTGACGTTTGCAGTGCTCAGTGAGCTAATATAGACCCTGATAATTGCACCGTCAGTGAACGCGAAGCCGCCTGTGGTGAGTGTGAGGACGTTAGATGCAGTACCTACTTGGAGAGTAGCACCGTTAGCAACGTTCACAACACCAGCACCGGTTGCGGAAGCGTTATCAGCGATTAAGGTCGCTGGGCTTTCAATAAAGGTTGGGCCGTTGTAACTATTGGAGCTAGAAATCTTAACGGTTCCGGTATCAACCACTAAGTCGGATCCTGCTGAATTACCGATGATGTTACCGGTGATATTGATTCCGTTAGAGCCACCTGCTAAGGTAAGTACGGTACCATTCTTGGTTAAGCTACCGTTAAGAGTTAAGGTACCAGTACCGCTATTTTGAAGGACATTAGCACCTGAGCTATTAGCTACGATAGGAGCATCGAGGGCAGCATCACCGGTGGCAGCGATTTCTAACTTAGAGTCCGTTGAACCACCGCTGGATCCGAGTGCAACACCGCTGGTTGAACCGAGCGCTTTGATATCGGTTACTTGAACCGTACCAGCACCGATATCTGTTGCACCGGTGAATCCGGAATTATCACCAGAGAGAGTTAAGGTACCAGTACCAGTCTTAGCGAGAGTACCTGCACCCGAGATAGTGATATCACCTGAGCCTTCGGAAACAGTTAATTTGTTTCCTGCAGTCAGGGTTAAGTCACCACCGCTGAGAGTTGAAACAGAAACATCGGCACCGACTGTGACAGCACCCGCTTTAATTTCAGTAACTGCGGTGTTACCGGCAATATTTACGCTACCTGCGGAAGCGTCGATGGTGGAAACCGTGTTACCAGAACCAGAGAGAGTAACGTTACCACCACCGATGGTTGTGATATCAGCTGTACCAGTTACAGCAACAGTACCGGAGGAAACAGTTCCGATGGTCGAAGCACCACCGAGGGTTACATTGCCACCACCGATGGTTGTGATATCAGCAGCACCTTTTACTTCAACCGTACCCGATGAAAGCGTTCCGATTGTAGCGGAACCTGCGCTTGCGTTGTTGATGGTTACATTACCACCTGAAATAGTGCTGATGTTTGCAGCACCCGTAACAGTTGCAGCAGCACCAGAACTGATGGTCGTGATGGTTGCATCACCGGTGACATTTAGAGTTGAACCAGTAGCGAGTGTGCTGACTGAAGCGGCACCCGTAATATTAGCGGTCGCACCGGACGAAATAGTTCCGAGTGAAACAGATCCACCTTGAGGAGCTTCGATATTGTTTGTACCACTACTTACGTCAGGTGTGCCTGAAGTCTTGAGCGCGAGAGTAACTTTGTAACTTCCATCGCGTGACTGGGTGATATCCCAGAGATCGCTTGTGGTCGTTAGATTAAAGTTAGTTGCTGAACCGCTACCGAATGAAGCGAGGGTGTATTCACCGGAACTTAATGTACCACCCAGGGTAACGTTAACGGTACCAGTGAGATTTAATGCACCAGTAATAGCTAAGCTCTTACCGAGTACATAGTTGATGGTGCCACCCGTTGCAGAGAAGGAACCCACGGTTAAGCCGCGAGCTGTTAAATCGAGCGTAGATCCAGTGACCATGTCTAAACTTCCACCGATGCTACTACCAGCTACATTCGCGACGCTTAAGGTACCAGTATTTCCGATGGATACATTTCCTTCGAGTGAACCACCCGAGAGGTTTAAGGTACCAGCATTAACATTAGTTTGTGCAATGGTATTAGCACCCGAGAGAGTTAAGATGCCATTACCCACTTTATTCAGTGAACCGGCACCTGAGATAACACCAGAAGTGTTACCTGCGTAAACATTTACAGCCTTAGAGCTGCTGACTACATTAACTCCACCACCATTAAGATTGGTGATGGTGGTATCAGCACCCACGTTAACATTACCAGAACCTGCTGCAGTTAAAGTAGTGATGGTGGTTGTGCCAGTGATGCTTAATGAACTTGTTCCGCTGGAGTTAACAGTGGTGATCGTGTTGTTCGATCCGTTCAAGGTCAGGGATGAAGCTGAACCTGAAACAGTTCCGATAGTCGCAGTACCGGCAACAGAAGTGGTGCCACCAGATACTGTGGTGATATCGGCCGCTCCGCTTAAGGTATTATTTCCACCCGAGAGTGTTCCAATACGAGCAGCGTTGGTCACCGTGAGTGAACCAGAGCCAGAAACATTGTTGCGAGTGGTTGCGCCTAAGGAATCGGCAATCACAGTTCCACCAGTGATCGCGGCATTGAGCGCACCCGTAGTAGTTACAGAACCACTAGAAATCGTGGTCGCGGTTAAATCAGTAGCGTTAACGGTTGCACCTGAAACAGTCGTGATGCTGTTACCAGCGCCGTTAAGGTTAAGCGTACCATTCGAAGCACTTCCAATAGTTGCTGCACCACTCACAGTCGTTGTACCACCAGAAACGGTGGTGATGTTCGCAGTTTGTTGTAGAGCGTTAGTACCACCAGAAACCGTCGCGATGGTGGTGTTACCACTCGTGGTTAAGTTACCACCAGAGACAGTACCGAAGGAACTTGTACCGGAGACGGTGTGAGTTCCTTGAGCGGAAGCATAATCCATTCCGGCAGTGTAAGTGAACGCAGAGGCAACCGTGATTCTGTACTTGGTGCCGTCTACGATTTGACCCGACATCCTCCACGAGTCATTGGAGCGATCGACGAGTAAGATAGATCCTAATCCAGACTTAGAACTGAAGGTTAAGACATCGTAAACATCTGCGCCAGTGAGTTCACTGGTGAGATCAACTGTCAGATTGCCAGTAAGAGTTAATGCACCGGTAATAGCCAATGTATTTCCGATGGTGTAAGAAATCTTGGTGACGTCGGAATTGCTAAGAGCAGCGACGGTTAAGCTGGTAGCTTTGAGGCTACCTTCAGTTAAATCAACCAACGCACCACTGTTAAGAGTGATTGCACCCGTGATTGCCGAAGCTGGCATCGAAGCGTTAGTGGCCTTCAGGGTTGCAGCGTTAGCTACGGTCACTGCGCTCGAAGCAATGGATCCAGCAGAGCCAATGTTCAATGTGCCAGCTGATACAGTGGTCGCGCCAGTGTAGGTGTTAGTGTTCGAGAGGTTAACACGACCGGCACCGGTCTTGTTAATTGTGCCAGCACCTGAAATGATTCCAGAGAAATTAGCTGTACCACCTGAAGCGGCGGTTAAAGTAGCCAGGTTGTTATTGGTGATGCTACCCGAGAAGGTGGCAGTGCCTGCGGTGTCGATACCTAGAGCACCGGAACCAGAAGCAGCTGTGTAAGAGTTCAGTGCACCTGTTAAGTACAATCCATCACCTGCAGTTGTAGCGTTGGCAGAAGAGTAGCCCCAACCACCCGTTGAAGTCTGTCCACTCGCATAGTAACGGAAGTAGACATCTTTATCAGCACCTATATTTTGTAGGGCAGCAATACCGCTTAGATCAACGGTCGAGAGCGTGTCTTTTGCAGTAACTGACGCAGCTGTTCCGATTAGAGTAAAGTTTGTACCATCTAAGCTGTAAGCGTATTGAGAACTTACACCTGTACTAGCGTAGAACGTACTAGTTCCGTTGTATCTTGCGCCGATCTGTGTAAGTTTTAAGTCCGCAGTTGTGGTAGAAACCACCCACTGGAAATAATCCGTATTTGAGGTAGAGATACCATTGTTCTGGAATCCAACCGTACGGAAAGAACTATTACCAGCACTGATAGTGGCACCGGTGCCACGTGTAAGGTTGTTATAAATTCCATTAGAATCTAATCCTGCAGCAACAGACGAAGCTAGCTGTGTTGTGTTCGTGCCAGTTTGGCTATTGAAGTTCCAACTTTGTAAAGTCGTGGTGGATCCAAATGCGCCCGATGCAGCAGTTCCAATGACGATATCATTCGAAACAGTGTTTCCTGCACCCGCGTAAAGGTTACCAGAAGAACCAGAACCAGTAGTGCCGAGGTTAACTGCACCAGTACCGAGAGCATTATTGGACGACGCCTTTAATGTACCAGCATTGGAAACAGTGATGGCACCCGAGTAGCTTGAATTGTTACCGGAGAGTGTGACTGAACCAGAACCAGAATGGGCAAGAGCACCACTACCAGTGATTGCACCTTGATAGTTGGAGTTCGTGCTTCCGTTAATGGTTAAATTATTTGCACCGAGGGCTAAAGTAGCACCGCTATTTGAACCTTGGAGAGTCTTGATGGTTTGAGCTGCACCGAGGGCCAGGGTACCGGCACTGACAGTGGTGTCACCCGTGTAAGAGTTAGCACCGCTTAAGGTCAGAGTTCCGTTACCATTTTTGGTCAAGGAACCGTCACCGGAAATAACTCCCGAGGTGGTACCGCCAGAAACGGTGAGAGTCTTGCCAGAAGCGATCGAAACAGCGTTACCATTCAATGAAGCAACTGCAGCGTCTGCGCTAAAGGTCGTTGTACCTGCACCCGACAAGCTGCTCAATGTAGCAGTGCCGCTGGTCGAGGTGAAATTAAGTGTACCTGCATTCGTCACTGCAGCGAGTGTGAGATTAGCAGCACCGAGGTTTAACGTACCCGCGTTAACAGCAGTAGCACCTGCATAACTATTAGCACCCGAGAGTGTTAAAGTTCCGGCAGTCGCCTTGGTTAAAGCACCGTTACCCGTGATCGCGGTCGAACTTGTACCGGAGTTGATGGTTAAAATTTTATCAGCAGCAATGGTGATAGCAGCATCGCTTAAAGTTCCAATCGTGGTGTCCGCGTTAACGGCAATACCACCAGAACCTGTAGCGGTTAATGTCGTAATCGAAGTAGTACCACCCAAAGTTAAGGTGCTGGTTCCGCTCGAGTTAACAGTGGAGATGGTGTTGTTCGCACCGTTTAAGGTGAGCGTGGTATTGGCACCCGAGAGTGTGGTGATCGCAGCTGTTCCACCCACTGTGGTTGTACCACCTGATACAGTGGATGGAGTGGTTCCACCAAGTGAACCACCGAGAGTATTAGTACCGCCAGAAATAGCACCGTTCACTGCGCCGGTTAAACCATTTATACCATTAGAAATAGCACCGGTGGTTGTACCGGTTACAGTGGTTGCACCGCCCGAAATCGCAGCCGCTAAATTGCCAGCTACGGTTACAGTACCTTGGGAAATTCCGTTAGTGATGGTCGCGTTGCTTCCGAATGAAGTTGAGCCAGCACCCGATAATGTGGAGACGGTTACGGTTCCGGAGTTACCGCTGAAGTTTACAGTTCCAGCGTTAGATACAGTACCGACGCTTTGACCAGCAGTACCAGAAATGGTAGCAGAACCAGTTGCATCAACAGTTAATCCGATTGCTGATTTAAAATCTACAGCTGAAAGAATTGCACCGTTAACGGTGATGCTTGAGGTACCATCGAGGGCACCCGTAACCGCAGAAAGAGTTCCGCCATTAACAGTGGTCGCACCTTCGTAGGTATTGGCTACGTTAAGAGCGAGTGTTCCGTTACCCGACTTAGTTAATCCACCTGCGCCGGAGATTCCGACCGTCGAAACTGTCGTGTTACCTGCACCAGAAACGGTGAGGATATTTCCACCATTATTAATTCCACCGGTGAGAGTGAATGTATCAGCATCGGACGCGATGGTCGCAGCACCAGTCAGGGTGATCGCACCCGCGAAAGTATTGTTGCCAGAAGTATTTCTTAATGCACCAGCCGAGGAAATACCAGAGCCAGCAATTTCTAAAGTTTCAGCAGCCGTAGTGATACCACCGGAAACTTCGAGTGCAGCACCAGATGCAACGGTAGTCTTAGCAGAAGAACCAGTACCACCTAAAGCATTCGCGTTAGAGATTCGGACAACACCACCGGTGATGGTGGTCGTACCCGTGTAAGTGTTGGCGTTGGTAATCGCTAAGGTGCCATTGTTGGACTTGGTGATTCCATTTCCACCAGCAATGCCAGCAGCACCAGAGAAGGTGTAAGTTCCAGAAGCAGCGGAAACTGTTACGCTACCAGGAGTAACGTCGCTACCAATCGTTACAGTACCACCTGCTGTATTTGAGAAGGTGACGTTGTCTCCATCGACATAGGCCTGAGTTGAAGAGTTAGCGCTGTTCAACCAGTTAGCTGCCGTGGTTGTATCCCATGCGCCGCCCGAAGCTAAATTCCATCCAAGGTTGGAGGAGGTCTGGGCGATGACGATGTTGTACTGACCAGTTGTATTAGTATTTGCTGTGAAACTCTTACCAACAATGCCCGTTGGAGCGACGAAGTTAAACGCGGAAGCCGATCCTGAACCGAAGGTTAAGAGAGTGAACGTACCAAAGGAATAGGTGCCCGAGAGATTGATGTTGATGGTGCCCGAAGTAGTGAGCGCACCAGTCACCGCTAATGTCTTACCAAGAGTGTAGTTAATGCTACCACCGGAAGCAGTTAAGTCACCCGCGAGAGTTAAACTTCCTGCGGTGAGATCAATCACACCGGAGGTTAAGTTGATGCTGCCACCAATGCTATTGGCTGTACCTACAATCGATGGACTTCCAGCACTGTTTGCTGCACTATTAGTTGCAGAAAGTGTACCGCCGCCAATTGAAACAGTTCCAGCTCCGAGTGCACCCGTACCAGAACCTGTAAGGGCAATCGTTCCGCTGTTTAAAGTAGTACCACCAGCGTAGGTATTAGCACCGGAAAGTGTTAAGGTACCGTTTTCGCTCTTAGTAAGAGCACCAGAACCGGAAATCACGCCGGAGGTTGAACCCGAAGCGACGGTTAAGGTCCTGCCACTGGCAATCGCAACCGCTCCACCATTTAAGTTAGTAACAGTTGAGTTAGCGTTAACATTAACTTTACCGGATCCCGCTGCTGTTAATGTAGTAATAGTAGAAGTACCACCCAGGTTTAAAGTACTGGTTCCGCTCGAGTTAACGGTGGTGATAGTATTATTAGCACCATTTAAAGTAAGTGTCGTGTCAGCACCAGAAACGGTGGTGATCGCAGCTGTGCCGCCGACTGTGGTAGAACCACCCGATACGGTGGATGCAGTGGTTGCACCCAGAGAACCAGTGACAGTGTTTGAACCACCTGAAATCGCGGCATTTAAGTTGCCGGTTACAGCAACAGTACCTTGAGAAATTCCGTTGGTGATGGTCGCGTTACTTCCGAAGGTGGTTGAACCAAGACCCGATAATGTAGAAACAGTGACCGTTCCAGCGTTACCGCTGAAGTTTACAGTTCCAGCATTAGAGAGAGTACCAACGCTTTGACCAGCAGTGCCAGAAATGGTGGCCGAACCCGTTGCATCGGTAGTTAAATTGATTCCCGATTTGAAATCAGCGGCGTTTAAGGTGGAACCGTTAACAGTGATACTTGCAGTGCCATTCAGGGCGCCTGAAGCTGCAGAAACAATACCACCGGTAATAGTAGTAGCACCAGAGTAGGTGTTAGTTCCCGAAAGGGTTAATGTACCTGCACCCGATTTATTTAATGTGCCGGTAGTAGTTGCGATCGCACCAGATACGGTCGTGTTACCTGCACCATTGAATACTAAATCTTGAGCAGTACCCGAAATAGAAGCTAAGGTTAAGAGTGAACCGGAGTTAACGGTGAAAGTAGGCGCACCCGTTACGCTTACAGCACCAAAGGTTACGCCCGCAGTACCGGAAGCGACGTTGCTACCTTTATCGATCGTAAGAGTTTGTGCACCGATAGAAAGAGTTCCGAGAGTTTGAGTGGTACCTGCACCGCTCGTGGTACGATCTGACTTAATCGTCGTGCTACCCGAGATGGTGGTGTTGCGACCGAATGTAGTGTTAGAGTCATTCGCTAATTCTAAAGTACCACCTGAAAGGGCGAGTGTACCACCACCGAGAGCGTTGGCTACTGTACCGCGCAATGTACCAGCAGAAAGAGTGACTGCACCGGTTAAGCCTGAGTTATCACCTGAAAGGATTAATTTACCAGGGCCAGACATGGTGAGGCCGCTCGTACCAGAAAGTTTAGCAGAAATCGTCGCAGTGTCACCAGAGTTAGTAACTGCGATTGCATTCGCAGCAGCACTCGCACCTGCGAGACTAATAAGAGGAGTACCTGAACCAGGTGAAATCGTAATTCCAGCAGCACCGAAAGTAATACCAGCGTTAACGGTAACGGTGTTGTCGACAGTGACAGCTGCACTTGCAGTATCAAAAACTAATGCACCCGAACTAGCTTGAGTTGCACCCGTTGAGCCACCCGAAGTCGTTGCAAATTTAGTTGAAGCAGAATCCCATGCAGCTGAACCACCCACCCAATAGTTACCTGCTAAGACAGAGGAGGCGTAACTAAGAACGAAGTCATCAAGTGCAATACCATCTCGGCTACCTGATCCAGTTGAAGCACCAGAAACAATTCTAATCCAAGCATTGGACTGATTTGATAATGCAGAGAGTTGAGTACCTGTGAATGTAAGAGTCGAAGAACCCACAGCACCAGGATCACCCCAAGTACCTAACTGCGTCCAACTTGATGGGCTCGCACCAGTTCCGTACTGAATGAAGAATGTTTGAGAACGGCCTTGTGCGTTGACTTCTTGCAACTTGAGCGAGAGAGCAGTGCCACTACCCGAAAAAGACATACCAGTTGAATTAAAATTAAATGCCCAAGCAGCACCTGGGTCTCCGAACGCGGCAGACGATTGTAAACCTAAGGCGCGGTCAGTGGCTGCATTTTGTTGTGCACCAGTGGAACTCGATGCGGTAGTATCTATCGCAGCGACATTTCGGAAATTTCCAGTAGTTTGAGTCCAGGATGTCCCAGTGCCTACCGTGAATACAGCGCTACTGTAAACGGTGCCTGTTGAATAGGTATATTGAGCTGAAGAGGTATTGTAGGTTGCAGCTCCCGTGTAGAGACCCCAACCGGTTGTTAGGCCTGAGGCTAAGCTGTCAAAATTTTCAGTGTAGGTGTAACTGTTCGCGCTGGTTAAAGTATACGCAGCAGCTTCAGCAGTTTGCACTTGGTGCGATGCAGCGGTGGCGAACAGCGTGATCGCGGCGGCGTTGCGCAGAAAATTCTGGAACGCTGCGGAATTATTTTTCTTAGCACTTGGGGATGCGGTGGTTTTCATAAATGTGAGATAAAAGTGATAAGACCAAATTGATGAGTCTGAGGCCAATGCAAAGCCCAAAAACACTTTACGCCTGCACAATTAGGTGACAGAATTGCACCTAAAAAATCCGTAAAAAAAACCCCCCTCCCGCGTGCCAAATGCGGACTTTAATCTAAAAAAATTATTCACATCGGCACTTGTCACACGGCTGAAACATTAGCCCTAGTTTAACCAAAAAAATTCTTCAATTTCTCCCAACACCCTACCCGGAGATTCGGAGTTTTTAACAGCGATCAAAAATCCAGATTATGCCTAAAAACAGGCAAATGGTTACCGTCTGGTGCCGCGACTAGGGTAAATACCCTAGGACAACCTGTCACATAGGGTAAACACCCTAGGTCCGACTAGGGTAAATACCCTAGTTCCTTGGGCTTGCGGCCCCCTGGAATCGCCCCCTCGGCCCGATCCCAGAACACCGCGCCATTTTGTTTGTATCCTAATAATGGATACACAAAATTAAACCAATAAACGAATCGTTTAAGAAAAAATTAAACTTTCTTTTTCTTGCGACGACGGACTGCCACGACCGCGAGCGCTAACGCACTCAAACCTAAACCATAAGTGGAAGGCTCTGGAATCATCGTGGTGATGTACATAACATCGCGATCCGCCGAGAGCTGCATCGACCACACCAAGTGGTCGTTGATTAAATTATTATCGATTTCGAATTGCGACGCATCGATGGAGAATAAATCCGTTACATTCACCCCGCTACTCAAGGCCGTGGTGAGTTTCGCAAATTCAAATTGATTCAACTTAGTCTTATCAAAATTTAGGAACGAACCCGTGCTCGTCACATCGACTACAATTTTCTTTTTCGTAGAAATAGCATTATTCAAATTGATGACCGAAACTACTAAGGTGTCGTAGCCCGTACCCGCAACGCCCGTAGCATCGCGTAATTGCCACTTCACGTGGGCGCCACCGTTGAGCGTGAGCTTGTTGAAGGAAAGAGTGCCAATGTTGTCGGCATTAGGAGAAAGGATACCGTCCTCTTCGATGGTCGTTCCATCAACATCGTTGGTGCCTTGACCATTACCCGCCAATGTACCCCCCGAAGAAACATTGATTTTATTGGCTAATATTGCATTCACCACCAAGGTCGCATTACTCGAAATCGTGATCGTGCCTGAACCCACCGCGCCTGCAGCCGTGGCTTTCACGGTTCCAGCAGAGACCGTGAGTCCACCACTAAAATTATTGGCGGCCCCTAACTCAAGTGTACCCGTTCCTAATTTAATGAGGCTCGCCGTAGTCGTGGCACCACCGTTCGTACCGTTAAAAGATTTTGAAAGTGTTACAGTACCCGAGGGAATATTAAAGGCCGCAGTGGCAGCATTATTTAAATAGATGCGACCGGATAAATCTTCGGTGTTACCGCCGTGCCAACTGAGAGTGGCGGATCCGACGTTGATGTGCGCCTTGTGAGTGGATGATCCAAGTCCGCCTGAACCGAAACTAAGTTCTCCACCATCGATATTCATTTCGGTTGCAGTTTCGTCGACAAAGCCAGCACCTGCACCGAGGACGACCCATTTATTGACATCCTGCTTCACGAGTTTGGTGAAAACATTAGTGATATCGGCAGCGTCAAATTTCTTCGGATTGAAAATATTTTCGACGGCGATGTCCGTCGTACCACCAAGCGTTAAGGTGCGATTCGATGCCGCAGCATTATCGAAATCCATTTGCGCACCTTGGCCGATGTTCAGTGCATCCGTGCCCGAGGCGATAAAGCCGGCACCGCCGTTTCCTACAGTAAAATCGCGGGTTAAAGTCTCACCCGACCCAGCATACTCGAGCTTACCGCCCTTGAAAATAATGCTACCAGGAACGTCTGCGGCAGCGCCCAGAGGCGAAGCGGCACCACCAGCACCGAGCGTGGAGACTTTAAGATTTCCGGCCGTGAGTGTGAGTGATCCCGTAAAAGTGTTGTCGTCTTGGAGCTCAACCGTGCCATTGCCCGTTTTAGTCAGTGAACCGAGTCCGCTGATCTCTCCGGTGAACACCGCAGTGCCGCCCGTAGCCGCAGTCAACTCGGCTGTGTTATTGACGGCCACATTACCCGTGAAAGTGGCGGTACCTGCTTCATCGATACCAAGAGCACCCGAACCTCCGGCTGGCGTATACGTATTGAGTGAGCCGATGAGCGTTAAACCATCTGCAGTCGCATTAGCTGATGAATATCCCCAACCACCCGTGCTGGTTTGTCCGCTAGAATAAAGACGGAAATAAACATTAGTGTCTGCTGATAAATTTTGCAGGGCAGTGACCGTGCTCAAATCATATGTAGTAAGCGTATCCTTGACGGTGACAACTATGGGCGACCCAATCAACGTGAAGGTTGTTCCATCTAAACTGTAGGAATATTGCGTGCTTACCCCTGGCGAAGCAAGATAGGTGGGAGTTCCGTTGTAACGGGCCGTGATGGAGTTTAGATTAAAATTCTGCGAGGACGAAGAAACAATCCACTGGAAGTAATCGGTATTAGATGTAGCGATGCCGTTGTTTTGGAATCCAACGGTGCGGAAAGAATTACCACCAGCACTGACCGTCGCAGTGGTACCACGGGTTAAAGTATTATAAGTGACCGATCCGACGGTTCCTGTATCAAAGCCTGTGGCTACTGTATTAGCAGCCTGAGTAACGTTAGTGCCTGTTTGACCAGAGAAATTCCAGGTCTGGATAGCAGCGGTAGCTGTCACTCCACCAGTTTCCACATTTCCAATGGTGATATTATTGGAAACGGTCTTACCAGAACCGGCATAAATATTACCCGAGTTAATCGTAACTGCTCCAGAACCCAGAGCACTATTATTAGCAACCTTAACAGTGCCCGCATTCACAGTGACTTCACGACTGAGATTAGTACTAGCTCCTGATAAAGTCAGTGTACCTGAGCCTGACTTGGTGAAACTTGAAGATCCAGATCCAGTGAATGTTCCACCGAAGTTTTGTGTGGTGGTGTTATTAAGCGTGAAAGTTTTTCCATCAGCGATACGCACCTCGCCTGAACCCGCTAAGCTAGTCAGCGTCTGATTATCTTGGAGGTTTAAAACTGCACCCGAACTAACCAATGCACTGGAAGAAATCGCTTTATTAGCAATTAAAGTTCCTGAGGTGACAGAGGTTAATCCGGTGTAACTATTCGTACTATCGAGAGTTAATTCGCCCGAACCCGCCATCGTGAGTCCACCGAGTCCATTAATCGTAAAGGTGCTAGATCCAACGGTGGTACCAAAAGTTCTGGTGAAGCTTTCATTGATGGTTAAAGTTTTTTCTGAGGCAATGGAGATGATGTTGTTCGCCGTTGTAGAGACGCCGCTAATCAAAGACGCAACCGAGGCTGATTCATTAAGTTCCAGGGTCGCGAGACTGCCATTAGCATTCATCGTCAATGCACCCGTACCTAAACTTGAACCTGCGTTCAGTGTTAAGATACCGTTTTGAACTTCAGTATTACCAGTGAAATTATTGCTCGTACCTGAGATAATAATTTTTCCTAAATCGGTTTTAAATAATTTTCCACTTCCACTGAGAACACCACTCAAGGTAAGAACTCCATTGGCTCCAGGTACGGCAATTTGTGTTTGAGAACCAATGACAAGGTTGCTGGCGAGCGTAACAGCATTACCACTGCCAATATTTAATGCGACGGAGTTAGAATTTGTTGGCGTGAGGGTGACGGTTTGGGTCGCGGCACCATAGGTACCCGCAGAAGAAAGAGTGAGTAGTGATCCGCTCGTGAGAGCGAGCGTTCCAGCTGTGGGCAGTGCGGTGGATGAGGCTATGACGAGTGCACCATTATTTATGGTGATCGAGCTAACACTATTAGTTCCACTCAATGTAACGGTGCCTGTGCCCTCTTTAATCAGTTCGCCTGAACCAGAAATATTTCCTGCGAACGTTCCATCAACCGTCTGATCAAGTTGAAGAATGGCATTCGCCGTAATAGCTCCGGTGAGATTGCTGGTGCCAGCGATGATTTTACCACCCGTAATCGTTGTGCCTCCTGTATAAGTGTTGCTGGTGCCCGAAAGAGTTAAGACACCGTCACCGATTTTATTAAGCGCTAAACCAGTGCCCGAAATATTTCCGCTAATGATGGTGTCGGCATCTCCACCAATAGAGAAAGTAGAACTAGAGCCCGAGATTGATCCTGATAATGTAAGGGTATCGATGAGGGTTGCGCCTTGAGAAGTAATTAAGGTGCTACCGTTCAAAGTAATTGGGCCAGTAACGGTATTGATTCCACTTGAACTCGTGAGTGCACCCACACCGCCAACGCCGGTGCCAGCAAGGGTAAGGGTCTCTCCGGCAAGGCTGATGTTATCAGCAACTTCAAGCGTCGCCCCAGAAATAATTCTCGTTCCGGTCGATGTAGCACCTAACGCATTCGCGTGAGTGACAGCTAAAGTTCCTGCGTTCACGACAACTTCGCCAGTAAATGTATTCTCGGCAGATAAAGTTAATTTTCCGTTACCGGATTTTGAGATGCCACCATCGCCCGCGAGTGTGCCAGATTGGAAAGTATAATCACCCGATGAATTTACCGTTGTGCTCGCAGGACTTACGATACCGCTAATCGTAATGACACCACCGGTGGATTGAGCGAAAGTGACGGTATCACCATCGGCAAATACCTTCGTAGAAGAATTTTTACTATTAAACCAATTGTCGGCAGTGTTCGTATCCCAAATACCATCGCCCGATAAATTCCAATTTAAGTTCGCAGACGCAATGGCGACATCGATGGAATATTTAGTGCCTGTGATGACTGGAGTAATAGACCAGCCGAGACGGGTGGTCGTGACGCTGAAGTTTGAGGCATCGCCTGAGGCAAAAGTGACTAAGTCGTAGCGCTTAGCTTCAAAATTTCCTGCTAAACTAATATTCACTGTGCCCGAAAGAGTGAGTGCACCCGTCATCGCTAAAGTATTTCCTAAAGTATAATTTAAATTTCCACCCGAGGCAGTGAGTGCACCGGTTAAACTTAATCCAGCCGAAGTTAAATCTAAGTTGGAACCGGTGACGAGAGAGAGACTTCCCGCAGACGCAACGCCACTCGTTGCAAGTGTGGCACCATTGGCAATCGAAACAGTTCCCGAGGCAAGAGATCCACCACTCAACACAATCTTACCCTGATTAATATTCGTACCACCGGTGTAAGTATTGGCACTCGTTAAGGTTAACGTGCCGGTGCCTGCTTTGTTAAGAGCGAGTGTGCCGGTATCTCCATTTTGAATGACACCCGCAAACGTGCTGTTGGCATTGGTTGAATTACCAATCGTCAGCGTGGCATTAGTGGAGGCACTTCCATTTTTAACGAAAGTCGTTCCAGCGGTAGCATTAGTATTTAAACCAGCGATGGTAGCATTATTTCCATTGAGGCTTAAAATTCCCGTTGAACCCGAACCAAAGGTGACGGTGTTTTCAGATCCCGCAGTAGAATTTAACGCGCCGGTATTTCCTAATGAAACTGTACCTGCATTAATATTAAGTCCACCCGTGAAAGTATTAGCACCGTTCAGAGTTAAAATACCGTTACCCGATTTCGTTAAACTTCCCGAGGTCGTAGCAATCGCCCCCGATACGGTGGTATCACCAGCACCATTAACAGAAATATTTTGTCCAGTGCCGGTGACGGAAGCTAAAGTTAAAAGTGAACCCGTATTAACTGTAAAAGTAGGAGCACCCGACAAAGTAACCGCACCAAAAGTAATTCCCGTGTTTCCTGAACCCACGTTACTACCTCGATCAATGGTCAGAGTCTGTCCACCGATCGAGAGAGTACCGAGAGTTTGTGTTGCGCCAGCACCATTATCTAAAGCAGCACGATCCGATTTAATCGTAGCATCTGCGGAGACGGTCGTATTGCGACCAAATGAAACGCCGTTGTTGCTCGCTAATTCTAAAGTGCCACCAGCGATGGAAAGTGTGCCTGCACCGAGGGCGTTGGCGGATGATGCACGCAATGTGCCTGCAGAAAGTGTCACTGCTCCGGTTAAGCCAGAATTGTCAGCCGAGAGAACTAATTTACCATTACCTAATTTCGTGAGGCCTTGAGTTCCGGTTAGTGCAGAAGATAGAGTAGCGGTATCACTTAAGTTACTAACCGTAATCGCATTCGTTGCTGGGTTAGCACCCGATAAGTTAATGGTACCCGATGAAATGCTGATTCCATTCGCTCCAAATGTTAAACCAGCGGCAACCGTAACCGTGCCACTCACCGTTGGATTTATACTGGGTGTATCGAAAATTAAAGCACCAGAAGTCGCTTGAGTCGCACCCGTGGTTCCACCACCCGCCGTTTCGGTAGCCCAATTGGTTGAGGAACTAGACCACGCACCGCTTGCACCGTTCCAATAGTTGCCGGTTACAGTAGCGCTAGAATAACTAACGGTGAAGTCATCGATGCCTAAGCCAGAATCATTATTAGCATGATTTATATCACTCCATCTAAACATAATATACTGACCAGCCGTTAATGTAACCGATGAAAGTGATGTAGATACTGCAGTTTTATTAGCATCAAGATTACCATCGAGCGCTCCCGCCAGGCCAGTATTAATTTTACTTCCTGCATTGAGTGCAGAAACAGCAATCCAAGCTGCACTTGGAGCACTATCAGTTACGCCAGCAGTCGCTGCCAAGGGGTTAACACTAGTGATAGCAGAATTACTTATCTGATACCAAAATGAAACGGAATTTGATCCCGCTCCCTGTCCAGATCGCCACTGCTCAAGTGTGTATCCAATATTTCCTAAATTTACAGAACCAGCAGTATTATTTTTGAGTTGTACACCATAGGCCCAAGCACCGACAGCATTGGTGGTTATATTACCCAGAGCTCTATCTGTACTCGATGCACTACCATAACTAATTAAACTAGCTGATGAAACTACTCCAGTGTCCGCTTGATAAGTTGTTGGAGTGGCAGAAGTACTTTGGACATACCAACCAGAGAGCGTGCTGTTATTCGCCCAAGCTACCCCTGTTCCGGTATTTGCTAGTGTATTAAAATTCTGGGTGTAAGTGCCACTACTGTTAATATCTATCGCCTGAGCTCTTAAAATTGATGGTGTAATTACAGGCGCAGCGAATAAAGAAATTGCGGCTGCGTTCCGTAAGAGAGTTTTTAAACTGCGATGACTTTTCCCCGCGGACATACCTCGTCCTTCACTTCCGACTTGGGGATCGAAACGCTTCATCAGTGGGTTTAGTTATGGGGCAAACTGCGTAATAGGAAACAAATAGATTGGGTCGAACTTGACGATTGTGTGTCAGAATTGTGTCAATTATGTCTTAATTTATGTATATCTCTATCATTCAACATTTTATGTAAATTAAGCAGGGGTTTTAATTACGATTAGGAATTAATACTTCGGGCATTTATTATGGTGGGAGAATTAAAATGAGACGGTTAGGGTAATCCGTATGTCTCCCCGCCTGATTACCTCACTGAGCTTAATTCTTCTTGGCTCATTCATCAACCTCGGTGCCGCCGAAGAAACCAAGGCGCCCAGCAATGTCAGCGTCATGGCGTTCAACGTAGAGAACCTTTTCGATCTCGATGACAAATCCATTTACGCGGACTTCCCTGTAACGAATACAACCGAGCATCACTGGACTCCGGAGAAACTCGCCGGCAAGTTACAACGCCTCGCCGAAGTTCTGCGCACGGCCGAAGACGGCAAAGGTCCGAGCATCCTCATCATCAATGAACTGGAGGCTGACCACTCTCCTGAATCAACCATCAGCGTGAGCGACTTCCTCGCCGCTCAAAAAGATAAAAACTATAAAGATATTTTGAAGAACGACCTGTCCAATGAATTGCGCGGCATGCCCATCGAAGCCTGGTTAGTCAAAGCCCTCGAAGACGAAGGACTCAAAGGTTATCAAGTGGTTTTAGGAGATGTGTTCGATCTCACCAAAGAGGCTATTCACTGCGCTATTCTTACACGTTTACCCATTAAGAGCACCAAACAACTCCGGGTTGAAGGTGCACGGACGATTGTCGAAGCTGAAATCGAAATCGCTGGCGAAAGCGTTTATGTTTACGCAAATCACTGGAAGAGCGGCGCGGGCGATGCTGGTTTAGAAAAAACGCGAATTCAAAATGCCGGTGTCTTGCGCAAGCGTCTCGATGAAATTTTCAAAGCTAACCCCGATGCCAATGTCATTGTCGGTGGAGATTTAAACTCTCAATACAATCAACTCCAGCGTTATCCTAAAATGGGACGCACCGGAGTTCAAGACGTCCTCGGCTCACAAGGTAATATCGAGAAATTTACCTCGGCGAATAACAACGGTGCCCTGCTTTATAATTTGTGGTACGATGTGGAACCTAGCCAACGTCACTCCGATTCCTACCAAGGCGACTGGGGTACACTCATGCAGATTATTATTTCCAAAGGCTTAGCCAACGGATCAGGCGTTGATTACGTGGGCAATACTTTTGGTGCAGTCATCATCGAAGGATTAACCGCTAAATCAAAGGCCCGCCTGCCCAATCCAGTGACTCTTTACGGACCAGGCGCTGGCGTCAGTGACCACTTCCCGGTCGTAGCGACTTTCA
>Ga0214921_10002097_pt1 | contig 32938 bp, 23 predicted proteins | sample LL1505_MetaG_FD_177992 | JGI IMG/M metagenome (GOLD analysis project Ga0214921, IMG submission 177992) | Freshwater microbial communities from Lake Lanier, Atlanta, Georgia, United States - LL-1505 | ecosystem: Environmental > Aquatic > Freshwater > Lake | place: USA: Georgia | collected... | reverse complement strand
AATGGCAGGTGTAATGGGGGCAATTAAAATTCCAGAAATAACAAAGTTAAAAGGAAAAATTATCAATTTTGCTGAATTAGAATTAAACATAGAAGTTCTAAAAGAGGACAATACAACATATTTTCCACCTGCCTCACAGATTATTTTGTATTATAAAAACTCTAGTGGAAATTATGTAGTTACTTCTGATGTCATTGTAGCGGGCGAAGACATTAAAAAGCTGGTGGGTGGAAATCCAATGACAGGAATCGATGGTAAGCCAGGGAAATATAGGGTAAACTTAAGCACCCACCTTAACAGAATGGTTGATGGAAAAGTACCATCTGAAATATTTATTAGGGTTTTTCCCAGGAGTGAACGTGCGGCAAGAACTACTTTTTACGGAGCAGGACATCCTCAATTTGGTGCTAAATTAAAGATTACCTATACTGAATTACCAAATTAAAGGGTAAGGATACTCAAGAATGTTATAAATCCCAGGGATATTTCACTTCAGTAAGGGATAGTCCTTCGGCAGGTACAGATAACCCTTGTTTTAACTGGCTTTGATTTTCAAGCGCGTATTTAAGTTCCTCTAAGCTCATCTTTTTTATGCCGACTTGAATCTGAGCGCCTACTATTAGTCGAACCATACCTCTCAGGAATCGGTTTGCGCTTATTTTGTAAATGGCCCATTGATTTACATTATCAAAATGCCAGGTACTCTCTGAAATATGACAATTCATGGTTTTGGCATTATGACCTGTTTTACAAAAAGGAGTGAAATTTGTATATTTTGTTATAAGCTGAGCTGCCTCCTGCATCAACAACGGATCAGGTTTTAATGCAAAATTATATTTCCAGGTGTTAAGTGCAAGGAAAGGATTTTTCTGAAAAGTAATATGATAGGCATAACTTCTTTTAAAAGCATCAAAACGCGCATGCCGAGATGAATCTTCCTGGAGGAAAATCTGTTTGATAGCAATATCCTTTGGAAGCATTCTATTTAAAGTAGAGAGAAAATGGGGTGGAAGGTCATTATTAAAATCGAAGTGGAAGTAATACTGACTTGCGTGAACTCCAGTATCCGTTCTGCCACAGCCAACGATAGCTATGTTTTGCCTCAGAACGGTTGAAAACGAATTTTCAACCGTTTCTTGAATACTTCTTTTATTTGGTTGTCTTTGCCATCCATGATAATGCGTTCCCAAATAGGCTAATTCGACAAAAAATCTATTAAAACCAGTTTCCATAAATTGACCATTTAGGCCGCATGCTGGGAAGCGATCTTGGATCTGTTTAGCTTTTCAGTGGCGTAGGACAACCCTAAATTGAAAATTAATTTATCTTTTTGTGATGGCAATTCAAACATGGCATCGGTTAAAATAGCTTCACATATAGATCGAAGACCTCTTGCTCCCAACTTGAATTCCAATGCTTTAGTAGCAATAAAAGAGATAACTTCATCTGAGAAATTTAATTGGACACCCTCGTAGCTAAATAACTTCTGATATTGTTTGACCAGTGAATTTTTAGGTTCTGTCATAATTCGGACTAAAGCATCGTGATCTAAAGGATCTAGGTACGTCAGCACAGGAAGTCTCCCAATAAGTTCAGGTATTAATCCAAACGATTTTATATCTTGTTGAGAAACATATTGTAATAAATTCTCTTTATCGAAAGATTTTTCACCTTCTTTTTTGAATCCAATAACCTGAGTATTTACTCTTTTAGCTATTAGTTTTTCAATTCCGTCGAAAGCTCCACCGCAGATGAAAAGAATATTTTCAGAATTAACCTTCACCATTTTTTGTTCAGGGTGCTTTCTTCCCCCTTGTGGTGGAACATTTATATCGGTTCCTTCCAGCATTTTAAGTAAAGCCTGTTGAACCCCTTCCCCCGAAACATCTCGGGTAATAGAAGGGTTATCACTTTTTCTGGCAATTTTATCGATTTCATCGATATACACAATTCCTCTTTCAGCGGCATTCACGTTATAGTCACAAACCTGAAGTAAACGACTTAGGATACTTTCAACATCTTCGCCCACATAACCAGCTTCTGTAAACACTGTAGCATCTACGATAGCGAAGGGAACATTTAATAAACGGGCAATGGTTTTAGCGAGTAAAGTTTTCCCCGTTCCAGTACGACCGATTAAAAGAATATTTGATTTTTCAATTTCAACATCATCCTCTTTAGGTTGCTGAAGTCTTTTATAATGGTTATAAACGGCAACGGAAAGATATTTTTTGGCTTCATCCTGACCAATAATATACTGATCTAATTTTTCTTTCATTTCCATAGGGGAAAGCATTTGATTAGAAAAATTATTGGTTTTATCCGAAGCCAATTTACCGTCTTTTCCTTGTTTTGTCCTTACCCCGTTTTTGCCACCATATAGTTCTTCCTGAACAATGTCATGGGCTTGTTCAACACATACTTCACAAATATGCGCATCAATACCCGCGATGAGCATTAATGTTTCTGTTTTATCTTTTCCACAAAACGAGCAGTGAAAGTTTAATTTGCTTTTTGCCATTGATATTTAGAAGAATTAAGCTTCTTTCTTTTTTTCTTTGTTGCTTTTGTCTAAAACTTCGTCAAGCAAGCCATAATTTACTGCTTCTTTTGAAGTCATCCAATTATCGCGGTCACAATCTTTTTCAATTACCTCATAAGGTTGCCCAGTATGATTACTTAGTATATCATAAAGTGCTTTCTGCTGTTCCTTTACCAGGGTGTAATAAATTTCCATATCAGAAACCTGCCCTTGCATGCCGCCCAAAGGCTGATGAATCATGACACGACTATGAGGAAGACCTGATCTTTTACCTTTTGTACCTGCAGCAAGCAATACGGCACCCATAGAAGCAGCCATTCCTGTGCAGATGGTAGCAACATCGGGGCTAATGTATTGCATAGTATCATAAATACCTAAGCCTGCAATAACAGAGCCACCGGGACTGTTTAGAAATAACTGAACATCTCTCTTTGAGTCGGTTGATTCCAGAAAAAGCAATTGAGCCTGTATTACATTAGCGACATATTCGTCGATGGCAAGACCGAGAAAGATAATTCTGTCCATCATCAGTCGCGAAAATACGTCCAGCCCGACGATATTCATCGACCTTTCTTCGATTACATTGGGGGTAAATGCGCTTATTTTAGGGATAAATGCACCAGTTTTTTGAGCATATTGATCCAGGTGCAAGCTGCTCATGCCTAAATGTTGAACAGCATATTTACGGAATTCGTCTTTTTGAAACATGATTGAGATTTATTTAAAATGAAAACACCTGAATCAAAATAGGGTTTTAATGTTTAATTAATTAAAAAATTATTCTGTGGGAGCTTCTTCATCTTCTTTTTTCTGTCTGTTGAATATTTTAGTTTTTTCCTCAAATTCTTCATTAGACAATATGATTTCATTTAGATTAACAGCGTTTTGTATCCTTTGCATCATCAATGAATTCTCAATTTCATCGTAAGCCTGATTCACTTGTTTTTCGTCTTCCATCATTTTTTCAATCATGTTTTGGACAAATGCTTCCATTCCTGCAACCTGATGGCCAAAGTACCCGCTTATCTTGTTTCCAATATGGTTTTGAACCATCTCTTTGGTAACAACAATATTTAAACTACTTAAAAGGAGGGATTTTAAATAACTCCATTTAATGGAAGATAGTACATCGGGAAACTCATTTGAAAGCTTTTCCTCAGTTAAATTTTTATCAGACTCCAGCAAATATCTTTTAATAAAAGCCTCAGGGAGAGGAACTTCATGATTTGAAATAATTTTTTCCTGTATGTCCCTAAATAAAAGACCATTAGAATAACTTATGGTTTCATTTGCAAGATGTTTTTTAATAACTTCCTTACCTTCTTCACGGTTAGTTACCTGGTTAACACCAAAAGCTTTCTGGAAAAAGGCTTCGTCTTCTGTCGCGGGAAGCACTCTTTTCGCTTCTGTTATTTTGATCTGAAACTTTTGAGAAATAGTACTTTCATCATTATCTTCCAGTTTCAACACATGTTTTCTGAATAATTTTATGTCTAATTTTGGTTCAAGGTCAAAAATATTTTCAATGAGGAAAGATTCACCAACGGAAAGAATTTTGACCTGCTCTTTGACATTGTCACTCAAATCGCTAAAACTAACCACATTATTTACCCTTAAGGAATCGGCCGTTTCTTTACCCTCCGGTAATTCAGTGAAGTCACATGTCAGTAAATCACCCTCTTTGAAATCTTTTTCTATGGGTGAGGGTTCTCCCAAATCCAGGAGTAGGTCTTTATATGCCTCTTCTACTCTGTCATCTGCCACTTCCTTAATGTAATAATCGTAGGTAGAATCTTTGTCGATACCCTGAATTTTTACCTCTGGATAAAACCCTATATCAAAGAGGAAATCCATTGCTACAGGTTTGAACACATCAAAATCATAAATGACTTGTTTTTCATTGATGAGTGGCTCCCCAAAAAGGACCAGTTTTTCTTCCCGGATATAGTTAGACAGTCCCTCTTTAACTTCATGGTTGACGACATCGAGGAGCAAAGATTGTCCGTATAATTTTTTAACGTAGCTCTCAGGTGTTTTACCTTTTCTAAAGCCTTTTATCTGAGCTTTTTGAGAATATTTTTTTAGTTCAGAATTTAACTTGGGCAGATAATCTTCTGGCGATAGCTTAACAGTTAGAATGGCACTCAATTCATCCACATTTTCTCTGACGACAGTTGGCATAAGGCTGAATTATTTTTTAAATGAAATGGGAAAGTCCCAAAAAATTTTGCAGTTACCCGAGTAGGATAACTGCAAATGCTAGTTTCGTACGGGTGAAGGGACTCGAACCCCCACGCCTCGCGGCACCAGATCCTAAGTCTGGCACGTCTACCAATTTCGCCACACCCGCGTACAATTAATAGAAAACGGTTAATTGACCTGTTTTTTAATAAATCGACCGCAAATATAAAATATTTTTTGTTGATTATGAAATTTAATTTTAAAGTAAGGCCATTTTTTTTAATGACGATAAAAACACTCCATTTTGTGGGACGAATTCAGTATTTTAGTCGTTATCTTAGATATAGATATTAAATTTATTGTGCTTATTTATTATGGAAACAGTTTTGGTTGCCGCTCCGGAAGAACTTAAAATAGTTGAAAAAGCTTATGACGGGCTTATTCAGTCTATTAGAGTTACCATGGATGACGATGATCGTAATAACATCAGAGATGCTTATGAAATTGCCTTAAAAGCCCATTCAAATCAAAGAAGGAAATCAGGTGATCCATACATTTTGCATCCCATTGCTGTGGCCAGAATATGTGCAGAGGAAATTGGACTTGGACCAACGGGTATCATTTGCGCCTTGCTTCATGATGTGGTTGAAGATACAGAAATCACCCTAACGCAAATAGAAAATAAGTTTGGCGTTCGCGTTGCAAAAATAGTTGACGGCCTAACAAAACTTGACGCGGCTTATAATTCGGAAAGTCATCAGGCTGAAAATTTTAAAAAAGTACTTTCTACTCTCATCGATGATGTGAGAGTGGTTTTAATAAAAATGGCAGATCGTTTGCATAATATGCGAACGCTGGGTTTCATGGAACGCCATAAACAACTCAAAATTGCTGCCGAAACAAGCTATATTTATGCGCCTCTGGCACATAGACTGGGTCTTTATAATTTCAGAACGGAGTATCTGGATTTGTGCATGAAAATTACAGATTCTGATGCATACCAGAATATTGCAAAAAAACTCAACGAAACAAAAAGAGACAGAGAAAATTATATTGAACAATTTATAGCTCCACTTAAAGAGAAATTAAATGAACTTGGCTTTACTTACCGAATTTTTGGAAGACCGAAATCTATTTATTCTATATGGAATAAAATAAAAACTAAAAAAGTAGATTTCGAGGAGGTTTACGATCTTTTTGCTGTACGTATTATCATTGATGTGCCAGCTGAAAAAGAACGTATTAGCTGCTGGCAGGCTTATTCAGTGGTTACCGATGTCCATATCCCAATTGCCGACAGATTAAAAGACTGGATTACTACCCCAAAATCAAATGGTTATGAATCATTACATACCACTGTCATTGGTCCTGGCGGTCGCTTTGTGGAAGTACAGATTCGTACGGAAAGAATGGATGAGATTTCTGAAAAGGGATATGCGGCTCATTGGAAATACAAGGGGATCTCTTCCCAACCTGATGTTTATGAGCGTTGGTTAGATTCCGTAAGAGAAACTATTGAAAATCCGTCTGCCAATGCGATTGAGTTTTTAGTAGATTTTCGCGCAAACAGCCTCTTTAAAGAAGAGGTATATATCTATACCCCTAAAGGAGATGTACAGTTACTGCCAGCTGGTTCAACAGCTCTTGATTTTGCCTTTCATATTCATACAGATATAGGTTACCATTGTACATCCATCAGGGTCAATAATAAATTGGTTCCTTTTGGGAAAGTTTTAAAAAATGGGGATCAAATACATGTTCATACCTCCAAAAATCAGAAACCTTCGGAAGATTGGTTGAAAATGACAACCACAGGTAAGGCACAGGCCAAGATACGTTCGGCAATGAAGGAGGAGCGAAAAAGAAAAGGAGAAATAGGAAAGGAATACCTGGAAAGGAAATTAAAAAATCTAAGGGTTGAATTTGATGAATCTTTAGATCTTATTTTAAAAGTTTTCGATTATAAATCTTCTGTTGATTTGTATTATGATATTGCCACAGAAACCAGAGATATTCAGGAAATTTTCAAAAGATTTCATGTTGAAAATGGAAAGTTAAAAGAAATTTCCTACCAAATTGTTTTTCCAGAATCAGAAAAGCAGGACACGGAAAGGAAAAATCCGATAAAGTCTTCCGAAAAGCCTAAATTACTTGTTAATGGGGAATCGGCGGATCAATATGACTATAGTTTGGCAAATTGTTGTAATCCACTTCCAGGTGATGATATTTTTGCTTTCCTAACTCATAATGTGGGTCTTAAAATACATAGAAGTTCTTGCCCGAATGCAGCCCATTTAATGGTAAACTACGGGTATAGAATTTTATCTGCTTCCTGGAAGTCAACCACAGATGTAAATTTTATTGCGGAAATTAAAATAACTGGAATTGATAGTGGTCCAGGAGTTATCGAAAAGCTTTCTCACCAGATTTCATCACAGCTTGGTCTGAATATTCGTTCCATGGTTATAGAAGGGGATGAAGGTTACTTTGAATGCAGATTAAAACTGGTAATAAAAAATACAGATCAATTGCATTTGGTTATTAAATCATTACAGGAGCTGGATAATATTTCTTCCGTTGTTAGGCTGGATTGATTAAATTTGTTCCATAATTCTTAAAATCATGGTTGAAACAAAGACCACTAATGAAGTCTTTAAAGAGGTAAAGAAAATTTTTACTGCCTTCCTGGAACAACAAAACCAGCGAAAAACGCCAGAGCGGTTTGCCATTTTAGAGGAAATATATCACAGAACAGATCATTTTGATGCTGAGGCTCTTTACATTCATATGAAAAATCAAAGTTATAGGGTAAGTAGGGCTACCGTTTATAATACCCTGGAGCTATTAGTTCATTGTGATTTGGTTAAAAGACATCAATTCGGTAAAAATCTGGCTCAATATGAAAAATCATTCGGTTACAAACAACATGATCATGTCATATGTCTGGATTGTGGTAAAGTTCTTGAATTTTGTGACCCCCGAATTCAACAGATTAAAACTATGATGGGTGAAATATTACATTTCAAAATTACACACCATTCCCTAAATCTTTATGGACATTGTGATGGAGCTTGTGAAAAAGTTAAAAAGGGATTACCTACTACGGCTTAAATAAACACCTGAAAGGATTAATATCATACCCGCAAAATTCCACCAGCCCATAATTTCCCCATCTAAAACCCCCCACATCATAGCAACCAATGGCATCATATAAGCTACCATTGATCCGAAAAGTGGCGAGGTCTGTTGGATTAATTCGAAGAATATAACCGATGCCAATACCGTGCTTACCAAAGACAAAAAGAAAATATAACCAACGGCTTGCCAGGCACCAGGCTGAACGGATAAAATTTCTGTGAAATTGGTGAAGCCTATTAAATAGATAAACAAAGGGAGTCCGGTAAGACCAAAAGAATAAATGCTAATCTGAAAACTTGGTATTTCCTTTAATTTTGTTCCCACAACATTTGTCCCGGTTCCGTACATCAAGGCAGCAAAAACGATTAAAATACCCCATCGGATTTCTCCTTCTGGAACAAATATTTGTCCTTGTGTAAGCAGTAAATAGGCGCCAATCAGACCCAATAATACACCAGATATGCGTAACCAAACGAAGGGCAGATTAAAAAACAATATACCTAATAATAGGGTAAAGAGCGGTGTAAGGGAATTTAAAATACCTGCCATCGATGAACTTATATGCATTTGTGCATTTGCAAATAAAAAGGCAGGAATTGTACTGCTGACTAAACCCACAAAAATGATTAAATGAACTTTTTTCCAGTTAAATTTCCTTGCTTGCATTATCATGAAAGGAAGAAAAATGATGCCTGAAACGCCCATTCTCAAACTGGCAACCTGCTCAGGTGGAAAAACGCTCAGGCCTTTTTTAATTAAAATGAAGGAAGTCCCCCATATTAAACTCAGTATAATTAAAGTCAGATAAGCTCTGCCCTTAGATATTGTGCTGGGGAATAGAATTCTTTTCATAAATTTTTGAAGAAATTTGCCGCAATTTAGCTTTTCTTTGCAGACTATGTTAACTTTTGTGCCTTTAAAAGGTTAATCTCTGTTTAAATATCTTTTTATATTATGACAATCGTTTATTATGAAAGTTACAGATTACTTGAAAAAATCAACTGGTAAAACGCTTATTTCTTTCGAGGTCTTACCTCCTTTAAAAGGGAGTGGCATGCAGGATATATTTAATCTGCTGGATCCACTTATGGAATTTAAACCTCCTTTTATTGATGTTACCTATCATCGGGAAGAATATATTTATAAACGTCAGGATTCTGGATATTACGAAAAAACAGCCATCAGAAAAAGGCCAGGAACGGTAGGTATCTGCGCTGCTATAATGCATCGTTATAAGGTGGATGCAGTTCCTCACCTTATTTGTGGCGGATTTAACAGAGAAGATACAGAAAATGCACTTATTGATTTAAACTTTCTGGAAATTAATAATGTGTTGGCGCTGCGAGGGGATGCCCTCCAGTTTGACTCAAAATTTGTTCCTGAACAAGGGGGAAATGCATATGCTCTGGATCTTGTTAAACAGATTGACGACATGAATAAAGGCCGTTATTTAGACGAAAATATCGAAAATGGGCAAAAAACCAACTTTTGTATTGGTATTGCTGGGTATCCAGAAAAGCATTTTGAAGCACCAAACATGGAAAGTGATCTTGCTTTCACTAAAAAGAAGGCAGATGCCGGAGCTGAGTATATTGTAACACAGATGTTTTTTGACAATAAAAAATACTTTGAATATGTCGAAAGTTGCAGAAATGCAGGTATTCATATTCCTATTGTACCAGGCTTGAAACCCCTGACCAAGGCTTATCAACTAAGTTCTATTCCCCGACATTTTTATATTAATCTTCCTGAAGAATTGGTATCTGCTTTTGTCGCCGCAAAAACGGCTGAGGCAAAACGACAGGTTGGCATCGAGTGGAGTATCGCGCAAAGTAAGGAGCTAAAGGCCGCAGGTGTTCCCTGTCTTCATTATTACACCATGGGGGATGTAGATACGATTAAAAAAATTGCAGAAGCTGTATTTTAATATTAATTTAGCCTATCTTACCTAAAATCATTTTAACATTTATTCTATGTTTCATATTAACCCCTTCAGAAAGCGTCTATTCTTATTTCTAATTTTATCAGGGATAAATGCCTCCCTTTTTTCACAACTCAAGTCACCTTATCAATTTCTGTCTAATCGCTTTGGGCAAGAATTTACTCCTCATGAATCATTGGTTGATTATGTAAAATATGTTGCTGCCAACAGCAACCAGGTTAAAATGATTGAATATGGACGTTCCACAGAAAACAGACCCTTACTGCTTACCTTCATCTCTACGCCTGAAAATTTAGCCAATCTGGAGCAAATAAGGACTAATAATCAACGCAGAGCTGGATTGATGCCGGGAAAAACAGATCCTAAATGGGATAATTTATCAATAGTCTGGCTAAGTTTTGGGGTTCATGGAAACGAAGCATCTTGTTCCGAGACTGCTATGATTACCCTTTTTGAACTGGCAAATGCTGCGAGTGATGATATAAAAAGACAATTAAAAAATACACTGGTTATTCTAGATCCTAGTTTAAATCCTGATGGTTATTCAAGATATACCCATTGGTATAAGCAAGTCGCTACTAAGATACCTGATGTTAGACCTGACGCAAGAGAACATCAGGAGCCATGGCCAAGAGGCAGACCAAATCATTATTATTTCGATTTAAATAGAGACTGGGCCTGGCAAACTCAAATGGAAACACAACAAAGAATAGCTCAATATTTAAATTGGATGCCTCAGATTCATGCCGATTTTCATGAACAAAGCTATTCAAGTCCTTATTATTTCGCGCCTGCAGCAAACCCTTATCACAGTTATGTAACAAAATGGCAGAAAGATTTTCAATATCAAATAGGTAAAAATCATGCTAAATATTTTGATGCAAAGGGTTGGCTTTATTTTACCAGAGAAGTTTTTGATCTACTGTATCCAAGTTATGGGGACACTTACCCTACTTATAATGGCGCTATTGGAATGACCTACGAACAAGGTGGAATCGGCGCCGGTTTAGCCATTTTATTACCTAATGGCGATACTTTAAAATTAGCAGACCGCATTGCTCATCATAAAACAACGGCATTATCTACCGTTGAGATGGCTTCAGCAAATGCAACAAAACTAAATGATGAATTTGCAGCCTTTTTTAAAAAATCTGCTGAAAATCCAGCAGGTATTTATAAAACTTTTATAATTAAAAAATCAGCAGTTGCAGATCGCTTGAAAAGATTTTGTGCTCTGTTAGATAAAAATGGCATTAAATACGGATCGGCTTCAAAAAAAATGAATGTTCAGGCCTTTCAATATGAAACAGGAAAAAACACTTCCATGGATATTGAAGCTGGAGATTTACTCATAAATGCTTGTCAGCCAAGAGGTATGATGGCTCAAATACTTCTAGATCCTGAGGTGGAAGTGCAAGATTCTAATACATACGATATCACCGCATGGTCTTTAATTTACGCTTATGGTTTACCTGGTTTTGCCACTCAGACATGTATCGAACCAGAGGTAAAGGGTTATCTTTTTCCTGACGCTCCGGTAATAATTGACAAAAATCATTATGCCTATCTGGTTAAATGGGAATCTATGGAGCAGACTGCATTTTTAACGAAACTCCTTCAAAACGGGATTCAGGTACGCGTGGCAAATGAACCTTTTTCAGTGGAGGGAAAGCAATACGATCGTGGAACTTTGGTAATAACCAGGGGTGATAATCCTAAATCAGAAAATCTTTCTTCAATCATTTCCGCTACGGCTAAAGAAAATAATATAAACGTAAGCACTGTTGCCACAGGTTTCGTAACAGCTGGAAGTGATTTCGGATCTCGTAATTTTCAACTAATTAAGACTCCTAATGTGGCAGTTTTAGGTGGGGAGCAAGCGAATGCAAATGATTTAGGTCATCTTTGGTTTTATATGGAACAAGAATTAAAAATGTCTTTAGCTATATTGGATGCCTCCAGGCTTGAAAGATCTAATTTAGATGCTTATAATCTGATTATTATTCCCGAAGGATATTTTAGATTTTCTGATAATACCCTTAATACCCTTTCTGGATGGGTAAAAAAAGGGGGCAGGTTAATTATTTTGGGCGACGCTCTGTCTTCATTTAGTGGAAAAGCTGGTTTTGCCCTTAAAAATACCTCAGATGAAGATGCAGCTTCAAAAGTAAACAAGGGATTATCCTTATCCGATTATGCTGGTGAAGACAGGCGAGAATTAAGTGAAGGTACACCTGGGGCTATTTTTAAAGTAAAATTAGACCCAACTCACCCTCTCGCTTATGGACAATCAAACACTTATTTTTCGTTAAAAACGACAAATTCAACTTTTAAACTGGGTGGTGATGGCGCTTTTAGCATTGGAATTACAGATAAATCATTTAAACCAAGTGGTTATGTTGGGTACAAAGCAATGGAAAAATTTAGAGAATCATTGACTATTGGTGCTGAATCAATGGGTCAGGGCAGTATCGTGTATTATGCAGATAATCTGCTTTTCAGAGATTTCTGGGACAATGGAAAGTTTTTATTCAGTAACTCTTTGTTTTTTAGATTCTAAAAGATGGAATGTTACCTTCTTGCTTTTTTTTACTGGTAGCCTCTTATTTTCTCAGGGGATACCTCAAAATACTTTGCCCTTAGGTATTAGAGATCTGGATAAGATTAAACCAGTTCGTTTTTCAAAACTGGATAATCAAAAACTGCTAAAAGAAGAATTAGAAAAACGTAAAAATGGTTCTAATCCTTCTTTTGCAGTTTCCCGATCTACTAATTTAAAACCTTCTTCGGAAGGTGAATGGGAAATAGCTGCCGATGGAAAAAGTGAAATATGGCGATTAAGAATACAATCTCCTGGTGCTTTATCCTTGAATCTAGGCCTTTCAGATTTTTATTTGCCTCCCCATGCAAAATTGTGGATTTATAACCTGTCTATGTCACAGGTAGAGGGGCCTTTTGATTATAATGATAATGAAATTCATGGTCAATTGTGGACTCCCGCTATCGCAGGAGAAGAGGTAATCATGGAAGTTTTGATACCTTCTGATGAAAAAAAATGGTTAAAATTGAAAGTTGAAAAGGTGAATCATGATTTTCAGGGAATTTTTTCTATTTTATCAGGTAGCTGCCACTTAGATGTTGCCTGTGGCGCCAAAGAGGGCTGGAAACTGGTAGATAATTATCGGGAGATTATGAGGTCAGTTGGCATGTATACGATAAATGGAAGAAATTTTTGCTCTGGTGCCCTCATTAATAACGGAAATAACGATTGTAAGCCTTATTTTTTAAGTGCTTTTCATTGTAATGTAAATTCTTCAAATGCAGCCTCTGTTGTAGTCTATTGGAACTTTGAAAATTCGGCTTGCCGCCCTTTATTATCTCCAGAAAATGGAAGTGCGGGGAATGGTAATAAAAATATATTTAATTCGGGGGCCTTTTTTAGAGCAGGTTATGCTCCCAGTGATTTTATCCTATTAGAATTAGATGACCCAGTGCAGGATGCAGCAAACCCATATTATGCAGGTTGGAATGCTGCTGCATTATTACCTGATGATACGCTTGTTTGTATTCATCATCCTAACACTCAGGAAAAAAGAATCTCCATTTCTTTTAGGAAAACATACAGAGGACAGTGGGGTCAATTAGCTAATGAAGTGGCTTCCGGAAATCATATTATTATTCCAAAATGGGATGTTGGTACGACAGAAGATGGTTCGTCAGGCGGACCACTCATCAATAAAAATCAGCAAATAATTGGGCAGCTCCATGGGGGTTCCGCAAGTTGTTCCAATAATTCATTTGACGCTTTTGGTTGGTTTTATAGTTCATGGATTGGCGGTGGTAGTCCTATTAACAGATTAAGCGAATGGCTTGATCCGGAAAATAAGGGAATTAAAAATATGCCTGGTCGAAATGGTATCCTATGTAAAAGAGGATTATCAACAAGTATCAGTACTATTAATTTATGTACACCTGATAATATAAATCTTCAGGTTTATGCAGGTTCTGCGTTTGTAAAGCCAATTTCTTTTGATTTAACTGGCTCTTCGCCTTCCATTTCATATTTATTCAATCCAGTAACTGTTTCTTCAGGTGGTACTTCCACCTTAACAATAGCGTCAAAACAAGTGAATGTATCTGCTGAAAATAAAATCCAGATTAGGGGAATTTCAGGTACGGATACCGTCTATACAGATTTAGTATTAATTTTAAATAAAATGCCTGGAAAGGTAGTTGTAAAGGGTGAACTGTCTGAAGCAGAAATAGAACCAACAATAACCTGGTTTAATATGGAGGGTGTTTTAAACTATCATCTTGAAGTAGCCAGAGATTCTATTTTTAGTCAGATTGTATCTGCTATTACCTTGCCTGATACAGCAATCAGGGTTAAAGGATTGGAATATGACAAAAACTATTTTTACCGTATAAAGGCAATCAATCAATGTGGTCAGTCCCCTTCATACACTACAGGTAGGTTTACCACACCATTAGATTTAAGATTGCAAATTGTCGATCTCGATAATGAACTTTGTGTACCTTCCGATTTAAAAGCAAGGTTAAAAGTTGGAGGTGGTTTTTCTGGTCTATTAAATATATCCTACACGATCTTTCCTGCTATTCCTACCTGGAAATTTTCCGCTTTGGATGCTGATAAAAATTTATATAATTTAAATGCAACAGCGGTACTGGATAGTTTAAAACCGGGTTTTTACTCGGTAAAAGTGACGGTTACGGATGGTAGGAACAGCTCAGAAACAAATTTTAATTTCCAACTAAAGGGATTGCCAGTCCAACCAAAACTCAACTTGCCTGGGGATAATGAAGTTTTACTCACCCCTCGCCCACAAATATCTTGGTTCAGTGCAAATATTACAGATAATTATACCATTCGGGTGGCCAAAGACAACCAGCTTCAAGAAATAATTTATGCCGGGGAAAGAAATTTAAACTTTTTTAAATTTTCTCAAGACCTGGAAAGTGGTGCCTATTATTGGCAGATAAAAGCAAAAAATGATTGTGGAGAAAAGGTAAGTGAAATAAGAAAATTTAGGTTAAACTTACATGATTTAGGTTCTCTGTTTAGATGGCAAATTGCCGTTGAACCTAATCCGGCGAGCGATTGGGTAAATGTACATCTCTCAGAAAAACTATCTGATATCACCATTAGTATATATAATGTTGAAGGAAGATTATTATTCTCACAGCGCTACTCCGAGGAAAAAAGTCATTTTTCTATATATGTACAGCCATTTCCTCCAGGTATTTATGTAGTTCGAATTTTGTACAAACAAGGAAGCTTTTCAAAACGAATCATAAAGCAAGGCTAATGATCATTCGTTGCAGGCAGCCCATCATAACGCTTATTTTTTTGACTCTTGGAATATATTTGAATGGTCAATCAGATAGCCTTTTTATATTTAGTAAACCTGCAATGGGGACCATGTATCAGGTATTTTTTTATGCAAATAAGAAAGAAAACACAGAATTGATTTCGGAAAAGGCATTTGATCGCATTCGTCATTTAGATGATGTTTTAAGTGACTATAAAGGAAATGCAGAGGTTTATCAACTAAACATGAATCAACCTTTGGAATGGAAAAATATTTCAAAAGATCTGGGATTTGTCTTAAAAAAGAGTATTAGATGGAGTAGGTTAACAGGTCAATATTTTGATCCCGCTTTGGGAAGTCTCACTCATCTTTGGAGAAGAGCAAGACGAAGAAATGAGTTTCCTGCTGATTCTTTGCAATGGATAGCTAAGAAATATTCAGGTATTCAAAATATTGCATTGAGGAAAAAATTTAATCAATATCAGTTTAAATTTTTATTAAAAGGAGTAAAACTTGATTTTGGGGGGATTGGAAAGGGATATGCAGTAGATGAGGCATTGAAAATATTAAAGAAGGAAGGAGTTCCCAGAGCAATGGTAACGGCAGGAAGTTCTTTAGCTGTGGGGAAAGCTCCTCCATTTAAGGAAGGATGGGTTATAGAGCCTGACCTTTGTATATTTCCTTCATTTAGAAAAAGATTTTTTAAAAATACAACACAATCAATTTCCGGAGATCAACAACAGTTTTTAACATGGGAGGGAAAGAGGTATAGTCATTTGCTAAATCCACTTACTGGAATGCCTCTGACGAATAGCTCAACATGTTTAGTGGAAGGACCAAATGGAATGATAACAGATGCATTGGGGACAGCTTTTAGTATCATGGAAAGTAACCACATTTCTAAACTACTTCGCAATAGAAAAAGAATCAAAGTAATTTGTAAAAAGGGAGAAACTCTTTTGGAAATTAACTTAAATGATAAATAATTAATGTTACCCATTTTGCAAAACAGATTAAAAAACCCTTTTTCTACCTGAGTGGAAAAAGGGTTTTTTATTTCAGCTTACATTGTGCGGGTATTCATGAAGGTTAGACCTTATAAACGCCAGGCATGGCTATTTTATAATGTCCGGAAGCATCGGGCAAAGACTTGGGATTTGCATTCCAGTCTAATTTTTCAGGGAATAGATTTTCTGGAGAATTAATAGCCTGTTCCCAGGAAATAACCTGGCCTGAATAAGTTGCCATTCTACCAAGAATAGCCGTCATAGTTGACTTGGCTCCATTTTCAAGATCATTAATAACTTCTCCTTTTCTTATAGAGGCAAAAAGTTCTACATGCTCTTGCTGATAAGGATTTGGGTCGCCTTTCTTGTTATGTTTGAAAATGACATTGCCTTTAAGGTCTGTGATGGTTCCATTACTTTCTGCACGACCTTTTGAACCAATGATATGCTCAGATACCTTATCGGCACAACCTTTGATATGACGACATTGACTATTTAAGATAGAGCCGTCGGCATAAGTGAATTCCACATAGTGGTGATCATAAATTTCACCAAATTCTTTGCCTGTACGGACTTGACGGCCTCCCATACCCTGGGCTTTAACTGGATAATCTTTTTTTGCCCAGTTGAAAACATCAATATTATGAATATGTTGTTCTACGATATGATCCCCGCATAGCCAGTTAAAATAGTACCAGTTTCGCATTTGGTAAGTCATTTCTGACATATCAGGTAAGCGATCCTTTACCCAAACGCCGGATCCATTCCAATAAACCTGTCCGCTGGTTACATCACCAATTACACCGGCATGAATGCGAGACATAATTTCTGTATAAACTTTTTCATAATGACGCTGAAGACCAACGACAATATTTAATTTTTTTTGTTTACTGGACTCCAGCAAGCCCATTACTTTGCGAATTCCGGTAGCATCAGTTGCCAGTGGTTTTTCGCAAAAGATGTGCTTATTGTTATTGATAGCATATTCAAGATGGTCGGGTCTGAAGCCTGGAGGGCTAGTTAAAATAACTACATCAGCCAGATCTATAGCTTTTTTATATGCATCGAAGCCTGAAAATTTATTTGATTCCGGTACATCAATTTGCGTTTTTAGAGAAGTGGTTGCTCCCTCAGTTTCATTTACCTTATCGGAAGTGATATATTTGTAGCAACTATCGACCCGGTCTCTAAATGCGTCGGCCATTGCGACTAATTTAGTATTAGGATCAGCGATAAGGGCCTGAACAACGGCACCTGAACCTCTTCCACCACAACCTACTAAAGCTATTTTAAGGGTTGCAGCAGGTTGACCTGACAGGGCACGAAGATCAAAAGGAAGCGAAGCAAGCATTAAACCACCCGTTGCGAGCGAAGCATCCTTTAAAAATTCCCGGCGATTTACGCTAGGTTTGTCAAATGAATTGGATGAAGACATTATTTAGGATTTTAAGTTATTAACAAATAAAATTTTTAAGTAACTAAAAATAGTAAAATTTATTTAAACAAAATAATTAATTAACCTTCATCTAAAACTAATGACCAAAATGCCTCTTGTTCTTCTTTAGTAGGTTGTAGAGCGGGTTTAACTAAGCGAATACCAATAAATGGTGCATCGGAACACCACCAGAAACTTTTGGGTATTTGAGGGTCTCTTCTTTGCCAGGATGGATTTGATGAGGTTCGGGCAGAGGAACGAAGAACAGGTGGATTTTCATCCCATGAACCACCTCTTGCAGTTCGTGGAAGCAGTTTATCAGGGCGTCTCCAGGGTGAACTTGTCTCAGAACCTAGCGATGAGTAATAATCTGCCTGATACTGATCGAGTGTCCATTCCATAACGTTACCATGCATATCATAAAGACCCCATGGATTAGGTTTTTTTGATTTAACAGGATGGTATTTATCCTCACTGTTATTAAAACTCCAGGCATACTGATCTAAAAGGGTAAGATCGTCACCAAAAGAGTAGGCAGTATTTGTCCCTGCTTTACAAGCATATTCCCATTCAGCTTCCGTAGGAAGTCTGTAAAATTCACCAGTTAGCTCGCTTAACCATTTGCAAAATGACAAAGCCGCATATTGCGTCATACTGGTCGCCGGGAATCCATATTTCCCCATACCATAACTTGGATCCAGATAGGGAGTACTCGGTTTGATGATAGCATCTGCATTATTTTTTATGGCCTCACTGGCGTAAATTAAGGCAGCCCTTTTTTCTTTATCGGTAAACAATTCATATAAATCCCAGGTTACCTCTGTTTCAGAAATAAAAAACCCATCGAGTTTTACTTTAACCTGAGGACCTTCGTCAGCATTTCTATTTTGTTCTGAAGGCAGACTTCCCATCATAAAAGAACCAGCCGGAACAGGTACCATATTAAAGGTTACGGTGGAACCCGGAATAGAAACAGACTGAATGGACTGGGTTTTACCTGAAATGACTTGAAATAAAAGGAGGATTCCTATAGAAATATTTTTCATAATGACTTATTTACCAATACATTAAATGAAATGGTTACTTTCTCCCCTGAAACTATTTGTCCAAACATAGCTGATGGGGGTTCTACGTCAAAATCTTTCATATTTAAAGAATATGAACCATTAAAGGTCAGGTTTTTTTCTGGAGTGAAAATGGCTTTTACAGAAAGGGACACTGGTTTTTCTACTCCGGCAACATTGAGGGTTCCAGTTGCATCCAGTTGACTTGGTCCTGTTTTTGAAGGAATGGTTTTAATATTATTCAATGTAAATAGGATGGTAGGGTGTTTTTCAGATTTTAAAGCATTGTAAAGCTTTTTTTCCATAGCAGCACCTCTGGGACTTTTGATGCTCTCCACAGGAACAGAAACTTTCAGTGTTTTAATTTTGCTGTTTTCAGACCAAATTCCCTTAGACAGAATTTTACTGTCCATTTCAATAGAGCCATCTACCTTTGTTACATTGCAAGTCCAGTCGTGCAGAGTAGAGGTTCCTTGAATCTGCATCGTCGTTTTATCGGAAAAGTTGAATTTTTTGATTTGTCCTGACAAATTATTGCTCAGGAAAAAGGAGGCAAAAAGAAAGAGGAGAAGTAGATTTTTAGACATGGTTGAGTATAATATAGGGTTTAATAGGAATCGAACGCAACAAAACTAATAAAGTAATACAAAATTTAGGTCGATTTGCAAATAAATTGTATATTCGCCCCGCAATTTAATTTTTTAACCAAAATCTACCTTTCGTAGATATTAAAACAAAAAAAATGTCTGAAGAAAAAGACGAATTAACAACTCCTGAACAAACGAATGATGCTGCTGAAGAGCAATTGATACCAGTTGAAGAAGAAGTTGTTGCAAAAGCAGAAGAACCTGCTGAAATTGTTGAAGAGGAAGAGGAAGTTGAAATGGAAGTATTGCTTGCCGGACAAGAGTCTCTAGGCACTGCACATGATGATTTCAATTGGAATATTACTAATAAAGGGGGTATTAACTATTCTGAGGAAGAGTCTGTTTCCTTTAAAGATCAGTACGCTTCAACCATGAATGCTGTGTTAGAAAATGAAATTGTTAAAGGTTTCGTTACTTCTATCAATGGCGGTGATGTGATTCTTGACATAAACTACAAATCGGATGGCTTAATTCCTTTGTCGGAATTCAGAGATATACCTGGTTTAGCAGTGGGTGACTATGTTGATGTATATGTAGAGCAGCAAGAGGATGGCCGTGGTCAATTGGTTCTTTCGCGCAGAAAGGCAAAGTTATTAAGGTCATGGGAAAGCATTGTAGACTCATACGAAAATGGTACCATCATTAAAGGTACAGTTATTAGTAAAACTAAAGGAGGTTTAATTGTAGATTGCAGTGGATTAGAGACTTTCCTACCTGGATCACAGATAGATATCAAACCTATTGTCGATTATGATCAGTATGTTGGTAAGACTATGGAATTCAAGGTGGTTAAAATCAATGAAACCATCAAAAATGCCGTAGTTTCCCATAAAGCACTTATTGAAAGCGATCTGGCTGAACAGCGCGAGCATATCATTGGCAGTCTTGAGAAAGGTCAGGTGTTAGAGGGTGTTGTTAAAAATATTACTGACTTCGGTGCATTCCTTGATTTAGGAGGGGTTGACGGTTTACTTTATATCACCGATATTTCATGGGGTCGTATCAACCACCCAATGGAAGTATTGAGTTTGAACCAGAAAATAAGTGTGGCCGTTCTTGATTTCGATGAAAACAAGAGACGTATTTCATTAGGCCTTAAGCAATTACAACCTCATCCATGGGAAGTTCTTGCCGCTGGTATTACCGAAGGCTCTACGGTTAAAGGTAAGATAGTAAACATTGAAGATTACGGTGCTTTCCTTGAATTACAGCCAGGTGTTGAAGGTCTGATTCACGTTTCTGAAGTGAGCTGGAGCAACCAGCCCGTTAATGCCCGTGAATATTTCAGATTAGGACAGGAATATGAAGCAAAGGTAGTAACCATCGATCAGGATGATCGCAGAATGTCTTTATCTCTTAAGCAGTTAAGTTCAGATCCATGGAGTGAAATCGCTAAGACTTTCCCTGTTGGTAGCCGCCACAGTGGAGAAGTTAAAAATCTGACTCCTTATGGTGTATTTGTTGAGTTACAAGAAGGCATTGGTGGTATGGTTCATATCTCTGACCTTTCCTGGACAAAGCGTTTCGGACACCCATCGGAATTTACGAAAGTTGGAGACAAGATTGATGTTCAGGTATTAGATGTAGATGCAGAAAGTCGTAAACTTTCTTTAGGCCACAAACAGTTGGAGGAAAATCCATGGGATACTTTCGAAAACGTATTCCCAGTAGGTTCTTACCACGAAGCTACCATCTTACGTCGTGATGATCGTGGGGCTATAGTACAATTACCGTATGGTTTAGAAGCCTTCGCGCCAATCAAACATATCCGTAAAGAAGACAACGCTCTTGCTGAACCAGAAGAAACATTAACTGTTAAAGTAATAGAATTCAACCGTGACGATAAGAGAATTTTGGTTTCTCACTTACGTTATATCGAGGACATAAAGAAAGAAGCGGAGGAATCTGTTAAGAAAGAGAAGGCAGTTGAAAAGGATAAAACACGCCAGGCTGTTAAAAAACAGCAGAGTTCAGTTGAAAAAACGACTTTAGGAGAACTTGAGGGATTAGCTCAATTAAAAGAGCAATTAAATCAAGATTCTTCTGCGGAAGAATAAACCTAATTTCGAGGTATTAAGATAAGGTTTTTTTATAACGAAATCTTATCTTTACGCCTTATGGCGCGATAGCTCAGCAGGTTAGAGCGCAGGATTCATAATCCTGAGGTCGGGAGTTCAAGTCTCCCTCGCGCTACAAAAAATGAAAGGACTTACGGTAATTCGTGAGTCCTTTTTTGTTTTTGTGAGGATTGCAGTAGGGGGCGTTAGGATTGATTCTAAATGATGTAGCATTAAGCGCAATTTCCCCAACTGTTAAAGAGATATATATTAGTGGTCTTCGACAAGTTGTTTAGTTAGAAATAAAACGAAACGATACCTTCTGTAATCGGTAATTAAAACTGCACCATATTTGGCAACAAGAATGCACCACTAATGATTATGTACTGAACAAGGTATATAGTTCAAAGTATAAATTTTGTTGCTAAGGAATTTGAGCATCCAAATTCAAAAATTGAAAATTGTGATATTAGGTTAGATGAAGCAATATTTGTTGAATGAAATTTATTTGATGATTTAATTAATTTACAGTATGATTTAATTTAAGAACAGTAGATCCATCTTTTAAATAAACTTTTTGTTCAGCTCCTTGGGATATATATAATTCAATATTAATATTATCTACCCAAAGATTATTATCGTTTACATATTGAATTAATATCTTTGTCTCTTCTTCTTTGTATTGCTGTTGGTTTTTAACCATTGAACTTGCTCCTTGGCTTCCTTTATGGAAACTGCATGCCATCTCTCATAGAGTTTTTAGTCATACAAAGTTAATCAATTATTTCAATTGAAATCGTGTAAAATATACTCCTTGAAGAAAACATAATAAATTGTATATCAGTTTATTAATTTTAAAATAATATTCACAACGTATACATTGGGTGTTTAAGTCAGCCTTTGTGCTAAAGGTTGAAAGTGTATTGTTTCTTCAATCTTCCTTTTCTTTTAAACCCTACTTTAGAAATTGCGTTATGTATTAAATAAATTTAAAAAGGGTCATGAGTCAGCATTTTCACCGTTTACAAGTCAGAGAGGTAAAAGAAGAAACCCAAGAGGCTTTCACTATAAAATTGTTAGTTCCTGATGAATTAAAAGACTATTACGTTTATCAGGCGGGACAATATTTGACCTTAAAACTTAACATTAAAAATAAGGAAGTCAGGCGTTCTTATTCTATGAGTTCAAGTCCTCTGGAAACAGATTTGTGTATTACGGTCAAAAGAGTTAAAAAGGGATTGGTTTCAAATTACCTGGCTGATCATCTTAAAAAGGGTGATTTTTTGGAGGTATCTCAACCAGAGGGTAAATTTTATCCCGAATTGAATCCTGATCAAAGGAAAAATTATTTTTTAATTGGTGCTGGAAGTGGTATAACTCCTTTGTTTTCTATTGCAAAAGCAGTGTTAGAAGAGGAGCCTCAGAGCGCAGTGTACTTACTTTATGGAAATAGAAACGAAGATTCTATTATTTTTAGGAACGAATTAGTGCAAATGACAAAACGTTATGCGGGACAATTTTTTTGTACTTTTACCCTTTCTCAACCTAAAAAAGAAAAACCAGGTGGGATAGGGGGCTTATTTGCAAAAGGTAAATTAACCTGGGAAGGAGAAATTGGAAGAATTGATTATAAAATGATACAACGATTCAAATCAGAAAATGTAACATTGGGTGTAAGAAGTGAATTCTATATCTGTGGACCGGAAAATTTAGCATTAGAGGCTGAAAAGGGTTTGTTAAGCGATGGAATAAATAGTGAATATATACATAAGGAGCTTTTCCTTTCTGCGGATATATCAGGTGCAAAAAGCGGCAAAGAAGGTGTAAATGCAATGATGAGTGTAGAACTGGGGGCTGAAACATTTAACATTGAGCTTCCTGCACAAAAAACAATACTTCAGGTTCTGATTGCTGCAAAGAAAAATCCTCCCTATTCTTGTACTGCAGGGGCATGTTCAAGTTGTATGGCAAAAGTTATTTCTGGTTCTGTCGTTATGGATGTATGTCATGCACTCGATCCGGAGGAAATTGAACAAGGTTATATTTTAACCTGCCAGTCACGTGCTGGTTCAGAAAATCTGGAGATTACTTTCAAAGTTTAAAATGTAATTATGATTAAAAGGGCGATAAGTATTCAGTTCTTCATTTTTGTCTGCTGCTTGAGCCTTAAAAGTCAATCTGTTTTACCAAGAATTCGTGTTTTCCCTCAATTACCTTTTAATCATGCTTCACCTATACTTTCTCAAGATGGGAACAAGGTGTATTTTAGCATAAAAGACCATTCAATTAATGTTGGAATTGATAAAAAATCGGATGTTTGGGTAAGCGAAAAAACTGAAAATAATGGTGAGTGGTCAAAACCATACCCATTAGCTGGAGACATAAATACCAATGAAGAGGAGTATCCTGTAGCTGTTTTAAATCAATCTAATTGCCTCTTCATTCGTCGTGGTACGGAGGAAATAAATTATTTATATTATGATTTTAATGGAAGAATATGGATTCAAAATGAAATATCTGAATATCCAGCATCAGCAGATCCCTTTAAATGGATTTCCTTTAATACCTATAAGACAGCCTGTTTTTTGGGAAGTGGGGATTCAACAAATTATTCGGTGCAGGTAGCTGTTTTGGATTCTTCTTTAAACTGGACTAAGCCAGTAACGCTAAAAGGATTTGAAAAATTTAAGAATATAAAGGATTTAACGATTTCCCCTGATAATGAGACCATTTATTTTAGTGCTGAAAGTGAAGTAGGGTATGGAGGCTTTGATATTTTTTATTCAAAAAGAAAAGACCATAGTTGGTTTTCCTGGTCGAAGCCTGAAAATTTAGGTCTTCCCGTGAATTCCTTATCAGATGAGTACCAGCCGTCTGTTTCGGCCGATGGGAAAATATTATTTTTTACCGTTAAGGATAAAGAGGCCAATGAAGCCATTTATCAGGCGGTATTACCTGATGCCTTTCAATCAGATCAAGTAATCAGATTAAAGATACAGGGACAAATATTTGCAAAAAACATTAAAATGGATGGTACTACCCGTTTTTATACAGCAGGTCTAAATAGTTATGCACTTTCGCCAATCTATAATAATCCATTAAATTTCGGGTTAACGACTTTATTGCCCATATCGGAATATCTTTTAGTAGTATCTGATAAACCATCGTTTTTTATTCCTTCTATTCAGCTTCCTGCAAAGGAAGGGAGAAGTATTTATTCAGCAAATTCGCTGTTGAAACCTAATTTAGAAGCGTTTGATATGGAGAGGGTAAGATGGCAAAAACAACTAAATAATCAGGATAATCTTATTTCAGAAATTCAAAAGGAAATTTATAACATACTGAAAGAAATTGAATACAGCAAATCAGAAATTTGGGCTGGTATTCATAAACTTCCAGAAATAGATCTAAAACCTATTGAAAACGAATTAAGGATTATAGCTAATTCTTATTCGCTGACTTTAAAATTATCAGCTCCACAAGAATCAAAGGTGGAAACTTCTTTTTCTGATGGAGCCAGCAGGATTCAGTTCTGGAGAAGCGAATATGATGCATTAAATACAAAATTTGAGGAAGAGGATACCATGCAAAATTTCCAGGCATTTGTCAATGAGGTGATTAGGTATCAATGGTTTTCAAATCAATTAGAGGTTGTCAGAGAATTTGAAAAGGAATATGAAAAGGAAGCATTAGATAGATTTAAAAACTTAATTACAGCAGATGATTTAGCCCTTTCCAATATTTTAATGGAGGAATATATTCGTAAATTAAAAACCTTGCGACAGCCTTCCGTTTTTCAAGGCCTTCCATTAGAAGAATCTAACAGGGACAATCTGGTTTGGCCAGTTATCAACCATTTACAAATTCCTTTTTACAATGAAATTAATCTTCGGTTAAAGCCCTTGATAGAAAGAGAAATAGGAAGGAGAATAAAAGTTTCGATGATAGATTTATTAAGTCAAAAATATTATTTACAGTTTTTAAGAGAGAAAAAGCTATTGTTGCAATTAGAAAGAAAGGAAATAACTTCAAAAATTGAAGTATCAGAAATTAGAAACGGTAATAATAATGTAACCCTTACAGAAGATTCCCTTCTTTTTGACTTGGTAAAAGTGTCCACAGACACCCTAATAAATCTGGTGGCTTATCCTTTTGATTACGAAGAATTAATTCCTTTAAATGTGCCTTTTTTTCCATTAAGAAGTGTGAATCCTGATGTTTTTGGTATGTTTGAATTGAACAGGCTTTTACAAATTCTCTCAGAATATCCTGGATTAGGCATTGAAATGGCGGTTCAGTTAAGTGGGAATAATTACTTGGAAGGAAGAGTACTCGGAGAGAAACGAATTGGATTTATTAATACTTTTTTTGAAATGGCTGGTATTGGTTCAGACAGAAGAAACATTTACCTTTTGGAGAATGAAGAAACCAGAACAAATAATAACTTACCAATACAAGTATTGATTCGCTTTTTTTATCGAAGTTGACCTTTGTTTTTATATTTTTGTGATTATTTATTTTGTTTAAAATATGTAGTATGTACCGAACGCATAATTGTGGAGAGTTAAGAATATCTGATATTGGCAAAGAAGTTAGGCTAAGTGGCTGGGTCCAGGCAAACAGAGATTTTGGTGCGATGACTTTTATGGATCTAAGAGATCGATATGGGATAACGCAACTGGTTTTTTCTTTGGAAGAAGATAAACATCTCTGTGAATCGGCAAGAAAACTAGGAAGAGAATTTGTCATAATGATTGATGGAAAAGTAAGAGAAAGAACGAATAAAAATCTTAACAGAGATACAGGGGAGATTGAAATTCAAGTATCGGGCTTACAAATTTTAAACGCTTCAAAAGTCCCTCCTTTTACTATTGAAGATGATACTGATGGTGGTGACGATATACGGATGAAATACAGATACCTTGATTTAAGAAGGAATCCGGTTCAAAAAAATATTCTTTTCAGATCCAAACTATCTCTTGAAACGAGAAAATATTTGGCAGATTTGAATTTTGCAGAAATTGAAACTCCTTTTCTTATTAAATCTACTCCAGAGGGAGCGCGCGATTTTGTGGTTCCAAGCAGAATGAATGAGGGTCAATTTTATGCCCTACCTCAATCGCCACAAACCTTTAAGCAGATTTTAATGGTGGCTGGTTATGATCGCTATTTTCAGATTGTCAAATGCTTTAGAGATGAGGACCTTCGAGCGGACAGACAACCTGAATTCACTCAAATTGATTGTGAAATGGCTTTTGTTACCCAAGAGGAAGTTTTAAATACTTTTGAGGGATTAACTAAACACCTTTTTAAGCATACTTTAGGATTAAAACTGGATGATTTTCCACGGATGAAATATGATGATGCCATGCGTCTCTATGGTTCAGATAAGCCCGATCTTCGATTCGATATGGCCTTTGTTGAATTAAATGAGCTGGTAAAAAACAAGGGATTCAGTATTTTTGACGAGGCTGAATTGATTATTGGAATCAGGGTTCCAGGTAAAGCTGAAATGACAAGAAAACAGACAGATGAACTGACTGACTGGGTGAAACGTCCTCAGATTGGAGCCAAAGGTCTGGTTACGGTAAGATATAATCAAGATGGAATAAAATCTTCTGTAGATAAATTTTATGATCAGGATGATTTAAAACAATGGATGGACCTTTTTGGTGCGACGCAGGGTGACTTGATTCTCATCCTTTCAGGTGAAACAGATAAGGTAAGAAAACAATTGGGCGAGCTTCGTTTAGAGATGGGGCGTCGTTTGGATCTGATGAAAAAAGGAGATTTTAAACCCTTGTGGGTGCTCGATTTTCCATTGTTAGAATGGGATGATGATTCACAGCGTTTTTATGCCATGCACCATCCTTTTACATCGCCAAAGAAAGAGCAAATTGAAGCAATGGCAAGTGATGACAGGGAAGTTCTTAAAAATCTACGTGCCGACGCCTATGATTTAGTTATCAATGGAGTTGAGATTGGAGGAGGATCCATTCGGATTCATGACAGAGCGCTTCAAGCCAAAAATTTTAAATTACTTGGGTTTACACCTGAAGAAGCAGAAAATCAGTTTGGCTTTTTACTGGGTGCTTTCGAATATGGCGCTCCGCCTCATGGCGGTATTGCTTTTGGGTTTGACAGACTTTGTGCGGTATTAAATGGACAAAATTCCATCAGAGATTTTATCGCTTTTCCTAAAAACAATCAAGGACGAGACATGATGATTGATGCGCCTTCTGAAATTGCCTCTCTTCAATTAGAGGAATTATCGCTACAATTGAATATAAAGGCTTAATGATTACAAGTTAAAGTACTATTTCCTTTGCTGCTTTCATTGGGACCCCAACGCACTTTTTCTCCATATAGGTAAGCATTTTCTCGATTAGCTCTTTTGTTGGTTCATCGAGCCCAGCCAGATCTTTTTTAAAGACTTCTGTTATTGCTTTTTCTTTTATGGCTTTTATTTCATCAGGAATCGTACTAAAAGCCTTTTCAATTTTTCTTTGTTTAAAAAGCCTGCTAAACTTTTCAGCATTTGCTGAAATAATATCGGATGCCTTTATCACCTCAGCCTCCCTAAAGGACATATTTTCATTTGCAATATGTCGCAAAGATTCAACTTCTATATAATGCACTTGTTTTAAAGAAGCTACTTCTTCAGAAATATTATTCGGAACTGCCAGATCGATGATAACCTTTGGTGATTTTTCGTTATTAACCAGAGAAGCAAACAGATTTAAATCAATGATAGGAGATGGAGATGAAGTACATGCTATTAAAGCATCAAATCCCTGGGTATAATTTTCCAGCCCTTTTAATAATGAAGCCTTTCCGTTAGGAAAAAGTTTAGCAATAGCCTCGGCTTTTTGTAGGGTTCGGTTAAATACATGAATATTGGTGAATGAGTTACTTTGGAGTATTTTAGCAACAATATGGTTTGTTTGTCCTGCACCTACCAATAAGATTCGGGCATCAGGACGAATAGAATACCTCAATAATTTTAAAACTGCCAGTGAAGCTACCGACACTGGTTTTTCTCCGATACGCGTATTGGAAAAAACCTCTTTAGAAGTCACAACAGCCTGATCCATTAAAATGCGCATGGCATCACCACATAAAGTTTTGTTTTTAGCATGCTCATAAGCGTCTCTTAACTGGGAAAGAATCTGTCTTTCTCCAACAACCAGGGAATCAATGGATGAAGCAACATTAAGCAAATGATTTACTGCATCTAAGCCATAAAAAATTTTAATATTTTCTTTTAATATTTGATTGTCTGTTTCTGTCAGATTCGGAAGAAAATGATGGTAAAATGGAATTACACTTTTTATATCTAAATTAGTTTCACCATATAGTAGAAACATAACTCTATTGCAAGTAGAGACGTAAAATATTTCTTGGATATTGAATTTTTCTTTAGCCTTAAAAAGTAAATCAACGAGTATATCCTCCAATTCAGGTAAAACAAATTTACCCAAATCTCTAAGGTTTGTTTGGTGATGAGAAAGCGTTATTATTTTGTAATTAGACAGCATAAGAACCTAAAATAAGTTCAAAATTAAGCATTGGCTAATTTAGAACTGTCATAAAATTGTAACAAGTGCGACTTCGGTGTAATTTGGAATATTTCTAAAGATTAAGAATCAGCAGAAGAATTTTCGATAAAATAGTCAATGGCCAGGGAATAACCTGTTAAACCAAGACCTATAATTATCCCTTTTGAGACGGGCGATATAGTTGAATGGTGACGAAATGATTCTCTTGCATGTACATTTGAGATATGTACTTCAATCACAGGAGTGGTTATAGCTGATATAGCATCTCTGATAGCAAAAGAAGTGTGGGTAAAGGCGCCTGCATTAAGAACGATTCCGTTATAATCAAATCCACTAGCATGTAATTTATCAATAATTTCCCCTTCGTGATTACTTTGAAAATAGGATAAAGAAAGGTTGGGGTATTTAGTTTCGAGAGAAGAAAAATATTCTTCGAAGGTCAGATTGCCATAAACAGAAGGTTCTCTTTTTCCGAGCAGATTTAAATTAGGGCCATTGATGATAATGATTTTCATAGAACTGGACGCTTAATTTGCTAAATCAGAAAGGAATTTAATTCTAAAGATTCGAATTTCCTCTTCTGTTATATCTTCCTCTTGAAGTGCCTTAAGCGCCGGTTTTAAAAGATCAGTATCTGCGTCCATAAAATAGTCGTAAATTTCCTCTCGGGTACCTTCATCAATGGCCTCTTCGATATAATAATCAATATTTAATTTGGTTCCGGATTCTACAATGGCCTCCATTTCTGAAAGGAGATCGTCTAAAGAAAGCTGATTTGATTTAGCGAGATCATCGAGAGGCATTTTTCTGTCAATTCCTTGAATAATCTGAACTTTTACCTTTGATTTATTGGCAACTTGCCTGATAAGAATATCATCGGGTCGCTCCACCTCATTTTCTTCTACATAGGAAGAAATAAGCTGAATAAATGGTTTTCCGTAACGTATTGCTTTTCCTCTACTTACACCAGCAATCATGGTCATATCATCGAGAGAAATGGGATATTGGGTAGCCATATCTTCCAGAGAGGCTTCCTGGAAAATGACAAAAGGAGGCAAAGAGAGCCGTTTGGCTTCTTTTTTTCTAAGGTCCTTAAGTAGGTTAAACAGGGTGGTATCGAGCGCGGCATGTTTTGAGGACTCTTCCTCAAATCCTGCTGAGAGAGCAACGAAGTCCTGATTGATTGGAATATAGAGTGATTGAGGATTCTGGATGAAACTTTTACCTTTATCGGTTATTTTTAGCAGACCATAACTTTCAATATCCTTGTAAAGGAACTCATTTAACAGGGCATGACGGAAAACAGAATACCAAAAACTGGCATCCTGGTTTTTGCCGTAAGCATATCGTTCCAGTTTATTAAAATTAAAATCTCTGTTTTCTTTATTATCGGTGCCATGAATAAATTCTACAAGGACCTTGATACCAAAATTTTGTTTTAAATCTAGTACTGCCTGCAAAGCCACTTTCATTTCCTCTTTTATTTCCTTTTTTTCCTTGGGAAATTTGCAGTTATCGCACATATTCGTGCATTTGGAATCATCAAATTCTTCCCCGAAATAGTGGAGTAAGAATTTTCGTCGACAAGCACTTGTTTCAGAATAGGCCATTATCTCCTGCATTAGTTGCATTCCCATTTCCCTTTCCGCAACAGGTTTGTCGCGTAAAAATTTTTCCAGGCGTAAAATATCCCGATAAGAGAAGAAAGCTATACACTTACCTTCCAATCCATCTCTGCCTCCGCGTCCAGTTTCCTGATAGTAATTTTCAATACTTTTAGGAATATCATAATGAATCACTAATCTAACATCGGGTTTATCAATACCCATACCGAAGGCAATGGTTGCGACAATAATGTCAATTTCCTCCATGAGGAAATGATCTTGTGTTTTACTTCTAACTTTAGGATCGAGGCCAGCATGATAGGGAGCAGCTTTTATTTCATTGACCAGTAATGTTTTAGCTATTTCTTCAGCAGCACGACGACTTTGTACATAAACAATACCTGACTGACCAGGATGTGCTTTAATAATCTGTACAATATGTTTAATTGTTTGTTCAGGTTGAAGTTTTGGTCTTACCTCGTAATATAGATTTGTCCTATTGAAGGAAGCAATAAAAATATTTTCACCTCTCATGTCCAGATTTTTCACAATATCGGACTGCACTTTTGGGGTAGCGGTTGCGGTTAAAGCCACAAGAGGAACTTCTTTTCTGATAGCATCGAGCATGGCTTTGATTCTTCTGTATTCTGGTCGGAAATCGTGTCCCCATTCAGAAATACAATGTGCTTCATCAACAGCCACAAAGGATACATTTACAGATTGAAAAAACGCTATATTTTCGTCTTTTGTCAGGGTTTCCGGAGCAATAAAAAGCATTTTAGTTTTGCCATCAGCGATATCCTGTTTAACCTGTTTCATTTGTACTTTGCTCAGAGAAGAATTTAGGAAATGAGCAATATCGTCAGTTGAACTATGACCTCGTATAGAATCAACCTGATTTTTCATGAGTGCAATGAGAGGAGAAATAATAATGGCAGTTCCCTCAAGCATTAAAGCAGGAAGTTGATAACAAAGTGATTTTCCGCCCCCTGTAGGCAGTATCACAAAGGTATCTCTACCCATCAGTACACTTTGGATAATTTCTTCCTGATTACCTTTAAAACGATCGAACCCAAAAAATTTTTGAAGGGAAAAATAGAGATCTTCTTTTGCAAAAACCATGTTTTCGATACTGTTGAGAGGGGTCATTAATTATGAGATTATATTGACTTTAACTAAAATTAAGCATTTTTCAGATAAAATCACGGAAAAAAAATATTTGCTTCAAAATAATAAAATGATAATTAGAAACAAAGGGTAGAAAGTTAAGTTTACAAACGCTTAACATCTTCCGATATAGATTTAATTTCTTGTTCTTTATTAAGTGGGTGTATAAGGAGAATATCCCCTTCATCAATTATCATATAATCATGCAAATCCTTTACGACAAGAATTTTATTTTCTGGTTTTCTGATTAGACAACCTGTGGTATTATACAACAAGCTTTTACTTTCTGCATTTACATTTCCGTGTTCATTTTTTGATGACTCGGCATATAAAGAAGCCCAAGTACCCAGGTCAGACCAACCCCAGTTGCCAGGAAGGGTATATACATTTTCTGCTTTTTCCATGATAGCATAATCGACAGAGATGGAAGGTGTCTTAGGGTATTCTCTTTTTATGAAATCGTTTTCGGCCGAAGTATTATAAATGCTCGCTCCAGCATTTAGCAAAGTATAAATTTCAGGGGCATGCTTTCTAAAGGAATCGAGTAAGGTTTTTGTTCTCCATATAAAGATGCCAGCGTTCCATAGATAATCACCACTTTCCAGGTAAGCTTTTGCTGTTTCAAAGGGTGGCTTTTCGGCAAATCGAAGCACTTTATGAACACTCCCTGAAAAAGGGGTTTGAAGTTTTTGAATATAACCATAACCTGTGTCAGGTCTGACAGGTTGAATACCTAAAGTTACCAGGGCATCATGGGAAGCACTAAAGGACAAAGCCTCATTCACTGTGTTAATAAATGATAATTCCTGCAAAATGAGGTGGTCGGACGGAGCTACAATTAAATTAGCATTTTCATTTAAAGCATGAATTTTAAATGCCGTATAGGCCACACAGGGAGCCGTATTATTTCGACCTGGTTCACCAATAATCTGAGAAAGAGGAATATGAGGTAATTGCTCCTTAACTAAAGGCACATATTGCTCATTGGTTACAATATAAATCTGATTTTCCGGGCAAATAGTTTTGAATCTGTCAAAAGTAAGTTGCAATAGAGACTTTCCGCAATGGGTAATATCAAGAAATTGTTTAGGACGGTCTTCTCTGCTTGCAGGCCAAAATCTGCTGCCGATTCCACCGGCCAATATTGCAACGAAAGTATTTTTATTAAGTTCCATTTATTAAATTTTCGCGAATATAATTAAATACACAGATAAATTGGAAGACTTTTAATTATAAAAGCTTCTTAAACAGGTCTGATATCCATG
>Ga0214921_10002096_pt1 | contig 32947 bp, 49 predicted proteins | sample LL1505_MetaG_FD_177992 | JGI IMG/M metagenome (GOLD analysis project Ga0214921, IMG submission 177992) | Freshwater microbial communities from Lake Lanier, Atlanta, Georgia, United States - LL-1505 | ecosystem: Environmental > Aquatic > Freshwater > Lake | place: USA: Georgia | collected... | reverse complement strand
GTGTCCAAAATTTTCAGCCACCCAGGCAGAGTTAAAATAACCCCACTTGCAATTATTTATGCAGCCAAACTCTAAAATGGCTTGATTCTGTCGAATTATTTCAGTTAGCATTGAGGTACTATCTGTATATGCAGCATAGCAAGGATACTTAATTTGAAATCCCCCGGCCTCATGCCACCATGCAAAACTGGATTGATCGGGTCGATATACCATCATGATCCAGTCATTGGGAAATTTATTTTTGATTTCCGATAGGTTATATGCCCAGTCGTGACTTTTAACTAGTTTACAACCAGCAGTATTTTCCCAGGCCTGATCTATATAGGCAGCATCTAGTTGGGGTTCTAACTCCATGCCCCGACCAAAATACGCACCTTTGTGTCCGGTATATCTGTGGTGAATATACTCTCGATCAGGTGTGCGGTCCGAGATGTTCATTCCAGGTATGGTCTCAATTATCTGAGCAATGCCACTCCATCGACTGCCAGGCACCCCGGTAAAAAATATTCGATTGGGTAAATTCATAAATATTATTTAACTATGAATCAAGTCGACCTTAACAAATATTTCGCCACCCATTGGCAAACCAATTTAGATCAATATACATACACTGGATGGGACCTTGTCAACAAGATAACCCCGGACGAAGCTGTTTTGGATATTGGGTGTGGTTCGAATCCTTTCAAAGAAAGAATTCCCAATTTGACAGGAATTGACCCAGCATTTGCTGAGGCAGATTATCAGACAACCATCGAAGAATTTGTCACTGATCAAAAATTTGATGTGGCATTTTGCCTGGGCAGTATTAATTTTGGAACCGAAGATCAAATTACCAATCAGATCAGATGCATGGTCAATCTATTAAAACCCAAATCCAGAATCTATTGGAGATGCAATCCTGGTCTCCAGGATCACGGCAATGCAGAATGTGCTAATATTGAGTTTTTTCCTTGGACCGTGGAAAAACATATATTCCTTTCCGATCAGTTTGGTTTTAAACTGATGGAAGTTATTCCCGACAGCAACAATCGGATCTATGCACTCTGGACTCGGTAGCCAAATATTTAGTTTTATAAAATCCAACTTAACTGCTTGCATTGCTGGGTTTCCTGTTACTTAAATAGTTTAGTGGATTGTAACATAATCCATTTTTCGACAGGAGTGACATAACTTGAGTAAACGTAGAGCAAGAAGCAACGCACTTTACGCAGTAGACAACACCATATATTTAAATGAATATACCAGTAATAGTTTCGCCAAACAAAAAAGAATTGTAACTCTTAATCCCAAAAGCACAAATCAAAAAACATATATCAATTTACTCACCGACGAAACCAAAAACATAGTGTTTGCAACCGGTCCTGCCGGTACCGGCAAAACCATGTTGGCCATGTTGGCTGGGCTCAAAGCATTACAAGATGGTGCAGTTAGTAAAATAGTTCTGACTCGACCAGCAGTGGGTGTCGACGATGAGCAACATGGATTTTTACCTGGTGATATCAGAGCCAAGATGGAACCCTGGACCAGACCTCTGTTTGATGTTATAGCAGAGTATTACAGTCCTAAAGAAGTAGCCAAAATGCTAGACGAACAAATAATAGAGATAGCTCCACTAGCATTTATGAGAGGTCGAACATTTAAGGGCACCTGGATTGTTGCAGACGAAATGCAAAATGCCACCCCTGGGCAAATAAAAATGCTGCTAACACGACTCGGCGAAGGTTCTAAGATTGTGGTGACTGGTGACACCCGTCAGGCCGACCGTTTGGACAAAGACAACGGGCTCCTGGATTTCAAACGACTGGTAGAAAGATATCAGGAGTGTCAGTATGTTGCTGGAGTCGAGTTCGCTGCCAAAGACATTGCCAGACATCCCGCAGTCGCGGAGATATTAGAAATATACGGGGAATCTTAAATAATGGAGGCAATTTATTTTTAAATTTTGGTAAAAAGTTTATCCCACGAGCCAGGTTTTTTAAAATTAGATAACTCAGTTTGAAAAATTCCTGGCTGCAAATTTTTTGCTACTAGATTGGCAAAAATTTGATTATTTTCTGTACTCATATGACAGGAACGTTCCTCTCTATATTTTTTAAAAAAGGTATAATAATCTTTGATGTCTGGAAAACAATGTTGTATTTCCATCATGCATATCTGACTCATGCAGAATTCTGCATTTATGGGCTCGTCAAAACAAGGTATAATCATTAAATTATCATATTTTTTGAGGTAATAATCCACCAATGATTCGCCTATGATTTTTAATTCCCTGGGATCATATCCATATCTGAACCATTTTTTTAGACAATCTATTTTTTGGCGTGTTTCTTCTAAATTAAAAGACTCATTGTCATATGAGTCCAGATCCCACCGAGTATTTAATACACCGGGTGGTTCATTAATGGGCAAAGTAACACGTGGTGAACACGAGTAACACCAAATTAAAAAATCATACTCACTAGCGAATTCCTCTAGTAATTTGGCACTCCAAAGAATACTGGTTCCGCCTTTGGCAAAACTATTGACCGTGTGTCCGTGATCCTCAAGAAGTTCAACCCATGCAGGTTTGTCGGGACCTCTGAAAGTTGTTGCGTAACTATCCCCAAATATTCCAATTTTCATTATTGCAACTGACCCAGTTCCACCAGAGTTGCCGACAGATTAATTTCTGCATCTGCGCACATGGCGTGATTCACAAGTCCCCGTCTGATAATAAGGATAGCCTCATCCTGTCCGTCGGGGGTCTTGCTCCAGAGTTCCAGATTGTCATAGCACCAGCGGAATACTTCCTCCATTTCTTCTGGACGAGCTTGGCTGCACAACAATTGTCTGGCTTCTCGAATCTTGCCTGATTTGAACAATTCCACCATGGCCAATTTGTAATCAGCAGTGGTGCCGCCAGTGTCCTGTGATGATTTCAGTTTTCCACCAGTGCTGTTCATCTGCAGCAGATTCAGACATTTGCGTAGATCGGGATATGTGGCCTTGACATAATTGTCCAAAGTTTCCAGATCAAACTCCACCCCTTCAGTGACCAATACTGTGGCTGCTCTGGCGGTAAACTCGGTGTGATCCACTTTTTCAATATGAAATCCCTGGCATCGACTATGCAGTGCCGGAATGATCTTGTGTGGATAGTTACAGGTTAAGATGAATCTTGCTGTGCTGCTGTATTGTTCCATGACCCCGCGCAAAGCAGCCTGCGCATTTGGACTCAGATAATCTGCTTCATCCAACAGTACCACCTTAAAGTCACCAAATGGCATGGTACTGACAAAGTTAGTGATGCGATCTCTGACAGTATCAACGTTGTTTTCTCGAGACGCGTTGATTTCCAACACATCGTATTGGTCAATGTCCAAGGTCTTGATTAGAATTTTGGCTAGCGTTGTCTTACCAATGCCTGCTGCTCCGCTAAACAGCAGATGAGGAATTGTGCCCTCAGCAATCCATGTTTTGACTTGTTCACGTTGTGCATCGTCGCGAAACACATAGCCATCAATGTTGTGCGGACGATATTGTTCTACCCAGAGTTGTTTCATGATTCTTCCTTGTGAGTACGCCAGTATAACACAGATAATTTACCAGGTGCACGTTGATAACGATCAAATAACCAGTCGCCCACAAACTTTAGTTTGATTTGTTTGCGTCGATGTGGCATGCTGTAGGGCAAATAATGATATCGCCCATGCCATGGCCGATCCCATCTCTGAAAATCCAAACGACTGTTGATAAATTTAAAATAGTACATTATTTTTGCAACAATTCCAGTAGTCTCTTTTGCTCCCACTCCTTTTCCTGTTGTGGAAACACAGGTAGGTCGCGGTAAAGATCATCTAAGAGACATTTTAGCAAAAATAGATCGTGTTTGCAACTGCATTGAGTAAAACCGTCACTGTGTGGGCTACTGGCGGCAGCAGCCAGATGTCTCAGATGTCTGGCCACGCCAATGCTGTCCATGGTATGTACAATGAAGTCTTCGTCAGTCAATTATAGACTGTTGCCTATGGTTTCATCCTGCATGGGCTCATCACTGACCATGAGAATGTCATTGTTGTCGATTCTGCGTATGGTCTTTTCGCCAGTAGGATCTTCAATTTCCAATCCACGAGTCCAACGACCATGTGCTACGCAGACATATTGTCCGACCTTGATTTCTTTCTGATCAGGACCCACTGCCCAGACTCGACCCCACCGTGGATGAATGCCTTCCAATTTCTTATCGTGACTCAACAACACGATGCCACCGTGTGTGATTTTTTGATCAAAGTTCATGTCGCAGACTATGACATAATCTCTGAGAGCTTGGAATGATTCAATTTTTACACTGTTCATATTTAGATTCTCTGTACTTTCTTTTGTGCTGCTCTTTTTTCCAAAACTGGATTTGTAATTTCTTGCTTGACTTCGGTCTGTTTGGCCACGGCATCAGCAAAACTTCCGCGCGGTTTAGTATAACCTGTGGGTGTTTCGGATGCGCTGGATTCCGACACAGAGTCACTTGCCGGTGGGATGTCCTGAACGGTTGGTGTTACCAGATTGCTATCCAGAAATTGATCGTCAACTTGTGTCATCTCCTGACTAGCTATCGTGCCTGGTAGAGTATTATCAGCCACTGGGCTATGCAGTTGATGATATTCCTGCATAATCTGTGCTCGAGATTTCACTACTTTGCCTCCGGAGCCCAGCTGATCGCCACGTGCGTTGGTTTTCATATTGCCAATGGCAATCACAGATTCATTGGCCAGTCTGAGCATATCCAGGTCCACCACTTCACCCCTGGCAGTTCTATAAGTATTCGGCATACGATTCTCCCATAATATACGTATTTATCTCAAAAATTCTTCAATTGACAAATCATAATACATACTGTCTATCTTGTGTATGCCAATCAGAAACAACACATAACTGGCCACACTGGAACCTCGGCCAACTCCCCAGACAATATTGTGTTTTCTCATGACATCCACCAGGTATTTCAAATATCGCAATAGATTGAACAAATTTCTTTCCTGGTAAAGCAGCAGTTCCTGACCCACACGCTGTAACTCAGCGTCAGACTGACATTGATCCAACAACCATTTGGCAACGTCTAGCTCCAGATATTCATCAGGCATCTGCCAGGAATTCTGATTTTCCTGATCAAATTCATCCACGGCGCAGGTGTATTCTTTGAATGATTGGAGCTCAGGTAGACCTGCATAGAGTTGGTGATTACCAAAATTATACTTGTCCAGACCTGGGCTATCTTTAATCAGAAACTGTTGAATGTTCAGTTCAGGATTTTTATAGAGCAGATCAGTAAGTTCATCACAACTGACATAACACTGACCAAATTGATCGTAATTCATTTGGTGATGTTGATGAGATCTTTGAAGTTTTTGTTGTTTTTATTGATGTCGTTTAGCATTTTCTGATTTCGAGATTCTACTTCTCTGCCGTAATCATCCAGTAACATCTGCAGTTGACCCACCAGATCACCGTGACCCATACGATAGGCAAAACTCAGCTTGTTCTGAAGTTCTGCTCGTTTAGTGTGCAGTTCGTCATCAGCAAGTTTGCTTAAATCAGGCGACAGGGGATGCATCAGATGTCTCCCTGTTGTCGATTTTCACTGTAGTAGGGGTCAAAATTGCCGCCAGGATATCTGGCTTCTAATTTTCGCACATTTTCAGCGATGACATCATTGGGGTCCAGATTCAACGCTCGGCAGGCATTGATCCAATACCAAAAAACATCGCCCAGTTCTCGTTTCATATGGAATCTTGCATCTTCTGACAGATTCTTGCCCTGAAAGAAAATCTTCTTGGGAATCTCACAGAACTCGCCAGTTTCAGCTGCCATACCAATTGCCGAAGTCAGCAGCAGTGGCACATTGCAATCAGGTCCTGTCTGCATTTCACCATCAGGCCCATAGGCTTCATAATTGCCGTCCACCCGATCCAGACGATTCATAAATGCAGTCAGGTCCTGAGATTCCTGGCTGGTCACAGCACCCACAAATTCACTATACTTGTCAAGATCTATTTTCATAAATAAAAACTCCTTGTGTATTATTATATGCTAATAAATCACAAGGAGTCAAAAGGTCGGGTTAAAATTTATTTGGTTTTAAACCAGGTGTCCAGGCTTCGGCTATAAAAATATTCCACCCCAACGCCAGCGGTCAGGGTAATATTTGCACTGGGTTTGACTGCGGCATTTCCGAATCCCCGTACTCGAAACGCTGTGACTGTGGCCGATGACGAGACACTGAATGTTGTGGCATCCACATTGCCTGCGGGCAGTGTCAGGGTACCGTTGGCCAGTGTGGTGGCTGGGTCAAAGATTATGCGACTTCCACCAGTGTTGGCCTGAACATCAAAATTATTGACAGGCACATTGTATTGGTAGTCAACATTGGTTTTTCTCAGTGGATCAGTCACTGTGATGGTTGTGCCATTGTTGTAGGTGCTGCAATCAAACAAGTAAACGCCGGGGGTTGCTGGGGTAAAAACGTTATTGTAAACGTTCTGAATTTCATTCAGCCCAATATAAATAACCCCACTGTCTGAAAATGTCACACTATAATTGTTGTTTACTGCATTATTACTGGCAAAAATTTGCAATCTGAGGCTGGTATACAGACCACTGGTGGGCCATTTGTCTATATTCACAGTGACGTTGCCACCAATTTCCAAGTATTGAAACGGGGCTTGCTCCCAGTCTATGGTCAGATCTCCTGAAACTGTGCCAAGATTGTTGATTGTTTCAGTGGTTTTTAATAGTTGTGCACCTTTGATCTGTGCATTGTTCAGCTCATTGTTGAGGGTGGTACCTGGCAAGGGATTTTTTAGCAATGCATAATTCTGAAGATCTTCAATTTCAGACTTGGCAAAGGCCAAATTGTTTTTTATGTTGGTAAAGTTGTCACGGAATCCCTGGCTACTATTGTCCTGGCCGGCAATGGGATATGTTCCGTCAATGTTATTTGGATTAATGCTGCTCATTATATGAATACTCCAAGTTTTGTAAATTTAATATATTTATCACCAACCCCGGGTTCAGTAAATTCATTTCTGTAGTTGAAGAATCTAGTTCCGCCACCATCAAAAGTGGTGTATCGTGTGCTTAATTGCTGTGGGATAACACTGTAGTTGGGCACTGTGTTTCCAGTTTTGATTATGGGATCATAGAATATATTGGATGATCCATAGGTGCGTCCGTTCTTGACATACAATTTATTGTGTGATTGGATTTCTTTGACGAACTTTAAGGTTACAAATTGGTTGCTATCAATGCTTATTTGCCAGATGCCTGCGCGTTGATTGGGAACACCTTGCGAGGTGTGCTCCTGGAAACCTGGCACATAGTTGCTGGCGTCCCAGCCAATGCCAGGAGTTTTGTTTTTATTTCCTGGTTTTGGTAATTCTGATAATGCAGACAGCACAACAGAACTGTCAAAGGTCTGTTGGTCGTAGTTTTCTGAATTTCTATCGAAACCATATTCAACAACTGCTAATTCAAAAATTCCTCCAGAGGTAAATGATTCGTTAACACGATAATATTTGCTGTTGTACAGTAATGTTACCCCAGCTGCAAATCTGGTGTTGGGTGCCCAGGCCACAACAATGTATCCATATTCTGGAGTATAGGGATTGTCGGCAACATCACTATCGTAATCCCAGGAAATGTCATCCCAGGTGGTCTGAACATTGGCCCAGCCCTGATTATATCGGTTGGTGGTTTCTTGAATTAAATCAAATTCCTGTTGGGCAAATACCAGGGTTTCACCATCTCTAAAATATTTGATTCCGTCCAGGCCACCAGCAGTTGCGTTAATGTCAGCAATATTTCGATGATTCAACTGTTCAAAAGGTACACTTACTGCATAGTTGACAACACCTGCATCAGTGAATAGATCAATCAGCTTGGGATATCTGTCAAACGTTGTTTCTGCATCGGTCAAGAAATTTCCAGTAGCAACATTGTAATAGTCAGAATAACTGTTGTCCAGCTGATAACGATCCACCACAAATTCCAAATCGTTAAAGTTAAATTGATAACTTTTTAATCGATAGGCAATTAACTCACTGGTGCCAGGAGTGGTGTATGCCAACACCAGTGCACGAGTAAATCCGATGACACGCCCGTCAGCCTGTCTGCTGGTCATCCAGTCTGGCAATGCCCCTTTGTTGTCATAACCAATGGCGTTGGCCATAACTGATTGCATATTGTCGAACGAGTTGGGGTAAATTGTGGTGTACTCGTTGCCACCAGAGTCCCAGAAAGGATTTTTAATTATACCAGACAAATTGGTGGAATTTCTGGGGCCCGACCCATTTTTGTTGGTATTTTCATCCATCAATTCCACGTACACTACTTCGTATTTGGTATTGAAATTTGAATCAACTGCTACGGCAGTTTTAACATCACCGAACACCAATCGTTTTTTAAAATGATTGGTCGATGCTGCAATGGTGTATTCTGCTAATGTGCTGGGACTCAACCCCGGTAAAAATAAAGTTTTGATATCATTGGCGACACCAAAGTTGGGATCCTCGGTCCTATAAATAAACTCTGTGGGAAACAGGGTTTTGTTTTGCAGTACTGATTGGAAAGCATTTCTTTCTGACTGGTCTGGAAATGCTTTGAGATAAAGATTTTCGTACGGGGCTGTATTTCTTTTAATAACTTTAATTGCAAAGGTTTTATTGGATGAAATCCCAGCATCTGTTGTTTGTGCCGTTACCGTGAACTGATAGGTTAAATCAAAAGTGGTTTTTTCACCGTCCAGCGTTATCTCACCAGAATCCAATCCGAACAATTCAAAACTGACTTTGCCAATAATTAGTCCAGTGGTTGATAACTTCAGTCCCTGTGGCAAAGATTGTTTTTTGTCTGGCGTGAGGAAGTACACCAGATTCTTAGGACCAGAGGGGCTAACGTGCCTGGCTTTTACATAAAGATCGCTGATTTTTCCATTTTGTATGCTGCCAAGATCATTATCAGTGACCCACTCAATCTTGTTGTTAAGATCACCCAGAACTGTCAGAGTATATAATTTTTTGTCCAGATACGCGACGTCATCACGCTTATAAGCAACCACTTCAAAATCATAATCAATCTGATTTTTCAATTGCACGGGCGCAGTTCCATAAATCCAACCACCAGTTGGGCTTATAATCAGTCCCTGTGGCAGATCTAACACGCCCTGATCAAATTTTGAAGAATCAAATCCATTAGTTCCCTCATCAGTCAATGCTCCCAGACTGATGCCCTGGCTTACGAGCGAGGTTATATTGCCAGCCGAAACATTTCCATTGATAATTACTGGGCTAACATATCCTTGGTCGCCAATATCAAAATAACTGGCGGTCTGATAATCAGCAGTGATGTCAGTGTTACAAATGACCTCAGTGGGATATCCGGTGACATTTGCTCCTTGAACGGCAATATTTCCCGACCCCACGGTAAATGTATTGCTGACAAACTCCACAGGAATCACAGACCCATTGATAACGTTGGCCGTGACACGGGCGTTTGCTCCGGAGGATCTTTGTGTGATGTATTGGTTTTCGGATACAGTGACACCAAACGGGTTGGATTCCAGAATTAAATTCTCCACAGTGGTGCCAGTATCAATTCCATTAATTTTTACATTGCCATTGAAATTACCAAACTGTGTGACATCAAATACCACTGGAATGGATATGGCATCGGTTACGTCTTTGGTCACAATGGCACTGCCTGCTCCACCCACCTGTGTGATGACGTCGCCTCGACTGGCACTGAGCGTGATGTTTTTAACATCCTTGATACTGGCTGTGGGAAAGGCCGCTTTTGCGACACCATTAACGGTAATTCTACCAGATCCCAGTGTGAAGTTGCCCTGTGTATACAAAACAAAGATGGAATTTGAGTTGGTTGCAGCCGCCGTGGTTCTGGCAACAATCTGACCATTGTTCTGTGTTATGACGTCCCCAATACTGACAGAAACGTTACCAGAAAGAATTATCTGATAGGTTGGCAATATTGTGTTGATAAATCCTGTGGTAATGGTTCCTGTCAATGCAATAGTGCCAACGCTTTTGTCCACACTGGTGATAACTGCGTTAGCTCCGCTACTGGACTGGGTGATAAAATCTCCGGCATTGGCAGATATTATATTGTTGCCAGACAGTCTGACTGTTACTGAATCGGTAATTGTGGCAGTTTTCCAGGCATTGTTTGTACTCAGAATTCTAATCTGATCGCCCACACTCCATTGTGGGTTGCCGTAATCCAAAGTGCCATCGGTGGCCTTGGGGAAAATTCCCTGGTATAATCTGTTATTAATTGGCATAGATGCCACATAAGGAATACTATTTCCCACCAATTCCAGTGCATCAAAACTACCAGCCACTGCGGCAGGTATAGAATAATTTATAATGTCTCCGTCCAGATCCAGAGCATCAATTTTAAAACTAAAGTGTTGCCCCTGGCGGACTGGCACAAAATCTTCTGGTTGAGTGAATATGATGGGAGGATGTTTGGATCCAGCGTCCACAGTCAACCCCGTGCCAGTTTCCAGACTGGCGGTGTCGACAGTTAATTCAACATTGTCTGCAGTCAGTGCATTTCTGGGAAAAACTTTTAGCGTGTAGGAAGATTGGTCATAATTGACTCCATCAAACACCTCCACTGTAAACATAAAAGTTTTACTGGTAAAAATCCTGGAAAAATCCCATCCTCTGAAACTCCAGCTGGATCTGTCCCAGCCCGAGGTTGAGCCCGGTTCAATGCCGGGGATGGGCTCAATATAGCCGGTGATTGTGCCATTCGAGGACAATGTCAGTCCTGGTGGCAGACTGCCCTCCTTGATTTTCCATTGTAAAACGGCCCCTGGAGTAAATTCTATGGCTTCCAATTGATAATCAACTATTGATCCATCCAAATACAAGCCCAGATAACTGTTTCTGGGAGGATATTCAATGATGGGTGGTGCTATATTTGTGACTGTTAGACTGAAAGATCTGTCAGAAAGTCCACCAGTAATACTATTCTGCACTCGTATGGTGAACTTATACTTTACGTTTTGGTCGCCACCCAGCTCACTGACTGGCACTCCCTGTATTTTGCCCCGAGGATTTATTTGTAATCCCAGGGGCAGTCGCCCTGACACCAGACTGAATTTCAGTTCACCGCCCGATGCATCGTAGGCATCCAACGGAAATTCATAATATTCTAATTCTGGTATGATGCCTAACTGTCCATCAGGAGTTATCCATCTAGGGAGAGCCATCTATCGTTCCTTTACCATGTGGCCAAACTGGCTCTTTTCCATGTATTTGTTGCAACACAGATGTATATGTAATTGCTATCCCAGGTGATCTGCCCAGCTGCACCAGCAGCATTGGAAGTCGCTGGAACGCTGGGTTCCTGCAGTATCAGATTACCTAGAATTTCTATTGTGCCCTGGCAGCTGATATTTCCAGTGTTAACACCTGTGTCACTGATGTTAGAAAAGTTTTGATTAATTTTAATAAATGCATTGCGTAGACTGTCGCCAGTGCCATCATTGATGCTGGCGCCTACATTTATGGATGTGAACTGCTCAGTACTTATTGTGGTCATGTTTGTCACTCAAATGATGTAAGTATTTAGCAAAATCATGACATTAAAGTTTTACGCACATCAATAAAAAACCCGCCTTGAGCGGGTTCTTTATGTAAACTATTATTATTTACACGCTAAAACTGCTGCCACATCCACAAGTGGTCTGGGCATTGGGATTTTTGATACTGAATTGGCTGCCGTAGGCATCTTCCACGTAATCCACCACTGCGCCTTGCAGATACTGACTGCTCATGCTGTCAATCAACAGATGAACTCCATCGACTTCAAAATCAAAATCGTCATCATTTACTTGTTCATCAAAAGTGAATCCATACTGGAATCCACTGCAGCCGCCGCCCTGTACGAACATACGCAATTTAAGATTGTTGTTGTCTTCTTCTGCAAACAGTTCTTTGACTTTGTTCACTGCTGCAGGTGTAACTGTGACAAATTGTTCCATGATGTTCTCCATTAAAGTCTCTGATTGACAATATCCCAGTTGATAATTCGCCAGACATTTTTGAGATACTTGGCCTTGTCTGATTGGTAGTCCAAACTCCATGAGTGTTCCCACCAGTCAATCAACAGTGCAATATCTGTACGTTTCTGATGGTTGGTGATAGTCTTGATTTCTCCGCTGCGACTCATGTAGACCCAACCACTGCCTTGTATTTTCATTGCTGTGGCAGCAAATTCTTTCTGGAAGTTCTCAAAATTTCCGTATTTTCTTTTGATCAAACTGTCTGCAGCACCATTGGGCTTGTTAGCATTTTTGGGTGCTCGTAGCTGAGGGAAAAACAAATTGTGCAGATAGGCGCCGGCCTCGTTGAAATTTTTGTCACCTTCCCCAGAATTGTATCTGTCCACATATCCCCGAGCCAGTTTACCGTAATGATAATCGATGGATGCCGAGCTCAGCACAGGATACAATGCACCACGATCATATGGTAGTTTGGTCAGCTCTAGGGGATTTTGGGCTTGAGCTTCCACCAGTTGTATTAGGTCTCTCATTGTCGGTAGGTGATTCTTGCTTTGCTCAAATCATATGGAGTCAGCTCAACATCCACTCGATCTCCCAGGATGATTTTGATGGCGTTCATTCTCATCTTACCGCTTAGATGAGCAGTAACTTCGTGATCATTTTCTAACCGGACACGAAACATGCTGTTGCCCAAAACTTCTTCAACAACACCGGTCAGTTTAATTGCATCTTCTTTTGCCAAATTTCTTTTCCTAAACAAATATTTATTTAAAAATGTCATCCACGACGCATACGGCTGATGTCTGTGGCTTCTTCGTCTGAAAACACCGGAACAGCGTTGCTTTTATGCATGGTGGCAATGCCCTTGACCTTGGTGCCAGTGTAGACTTTGGGAGCACTCAGGGTGGCCTGACCCTGACCGGTGTCTTTACTGGGCACGGCCACTGACTCACGACCAATGGGAGTCTGATAATTTCCAGTCCAGACTCCTTGTTGGCTGGGTCTGAGTTTTGTTTTGGTCACTCGACCATGCAATTCATCCACATATTGTTCATATGTGATCTTGGGACGACCCTGGCGTTTGAGTTCGCGATTCTTTTCCTGCCAGTCTTCGTGCCACTGCGCTTGTTTGCTTTTGGTCGCCTTGGTCTTGCGTCGACGATAGTTGGTGGTGGTCAGATAAGGACCTACAAGATGCATGCTCATTTGACGAATTCGTAACTGAGTTGATGGTTAGAGGAATCTTTAAGTACAAATTTTTTATCGGGATATCTTTGCTGTGCAACAACCCAAAGTTCTTGTTCAGTGCTGGCCTGGCAAACAAAATTGTTGGTCATGCTTTCATACATTAAAATTACATCATCCACTGTTTCTGTGTAGACAATCTTATAATGTTCTCTGAGATCTTGCACAAGTTCGCTGACCTGTTGATGTTGTTGTCGTTGTTGCTGAATCAGTTGATAAGTTCGATAGACTCTGAAGACGAAATATGCTGCTTCGATTGCCAACCAGATCAGCAGGGCTTGTAGAATGAATTCCATCATAGTCCATGTATTATATCAGATATTTATAGAAAAGTCAACTAGCCAGCATAGCCAACAGTCGATATTCTGCAGACGCAAATTCAAATCTATACACACTAGGGCTGAATCTCAACAGTTCAATAGTCCATTCTTTGTCAGGTAAATTTTCCAGACACCAGCCGATGATGTTGTCAGCAGCGGTGGTGCTGCTGATGTCAATCTGGTGTTTCATCCTGGTCCTGACCGTGTAGCAGGGCTTCCAGAGTTCGGTAGTGTTCGTATGCCTGCTGCAATGCAGTGAATTTTTCCAACAGTCGAGGATTGGGCTGTAGAATACTCAGTCTGTCATTGACTGTTTTCATCCAGTCTCTGAGACTGGTGTCGCCCACCATGATGTCATTGCTGCTGAGATTGTAGGTATCTGTGATATTCAACGTACCAGGCGAGCTGCTGCCACCAGTCACACCCACATAGGGCTGTGCTGCTCCCATTGCACCGCCACCGCCCATATAAGGATAAGGAAAATCCAGATTTAAATCTGTCAAATCGATATCAATCAGATCAGATGCCTCAGAGCTGGTGGTGATGATTATGGTGTCATCGTCATTTAATGGAGATAAATTTATTGAGTTAGTCATTGTCAACCTCTCTTACTGAATGTTCTGTGCTTTTGCTGTTGGTGTTTGCGTCAATGTTTTCAATATACTCTGAATCGTATGTGAGACTGTCCACCAATGTTAGTCCATCGTAATCGGTACAATGAATCTGTAGTTTGCTGGGAAAAAATTTTCCCAAAACTAGAAATTCCCCCGAATAGAACACGCCCTTTTCCCAACTGGTGCCCTGATAATAGTGCGTGACTCCTGGCAAGTGCTGAGGATATGTGTCTGCCAGAATGATATTTTGTTCTGAAATGCCTTTTTCCTGCAGACTGTGTGGATCCAATTCGCAAGTCCAGACTTCATTGCCCTGATCATCGTGTACTGTGATCCAGGAGCTCTCGCAAAACTCAGCACCCTGGGTGTGATAAATGTCATCGCAGTTATACCACTCACCATCCTGAATGAATTTCATATTGTCAGGGCAATCGTGCTCTTCTTCATAAATCAAGCTGTCCAGATCGCCAGCACCACCTGCTCGGAAGAAATCATATTGCTCTGCAGTGATGGCACCAGCCACCAGCTCACCACCATACCCAAACAGTTCAATTTTAAACTTTTTGGGCTCGGCTCGGAGAATATCCAGCAGTTCTTGTTGTTGATCCAATGTGGCCACGATTATCCCAGGGTCTTTTTTAATTCTCTCAGATACACCGTTGTCCAACCAACCATGGCCACTGCCCAGGCTGTGGCTGCAACTGGGTTGTTGTAATTCTCAATCAACAATACCAAAGATGATGCGGTGATTGCAAACGCGAGAAATCGATCTATATTCATTTGTTTTTCCTTTATTAACAAGTCTTTTGTACACTAAGTCGAATGCTTGAAAGATTTTTCAACTGATGTTGACGAGTCAATGGTAATTCCAACGTACCATATACATTCTCATGCGTCATGATATTTGGCAGTGAGTTTCGAGCAAGATCATTGTAGTTGACTGTGCCCTTGGGCTGTCGGTAATTAATGAATCGCTCGTTATTGATTCTGGAACATCTGGACTCAATAATACTGCCATTGCTGTCAATTAGATCCGCCCTGATCCCGATGTGCTGTTGTCCCTGAGGTGGACGAATTGCCGTGTTGACCACATGCAACGTCTGAAGATCTGCAAAGTAGTAGCCATCGGATTGTGTGAACCAGTTGCCACTGGGCTTGCTGAATACTTGTACATCAAAATCATTGGGACACAATCTGGATCCCAGCTCTTTGACAGCAGGGCCCCTGTTGGGATCAGCTCTGAGTCGGTCTGCAATTCTGATTGCCAACCTGTTACAGTCAGCGTTTTTTACAGAAACAACCGCCAGAGCTTCTTTGAAGGACCCAATCCAGTGCTGATTCATAGTCAGGCTATAGGGAATCTCCACGGATGATTGCCTGAGATTTCCAATCTTGATTTCAGTCTGACCAGAGTTGATGACATAGGCGTTGTCAGGGTAGTTATTGAGAACCAAACTCAACAGTTGATCACCATTTTGTCGTTGTTCCAGTTGAGTGCCCAACTGGGTTTGCGCTCGATCCACATTGATGTCACCTGGCTTGTCCGACAGCATGCGCTGCGGCAACCGGCTGCTGGCCACCCAGGCAACCACAGTCACGTGCCACTGCCTGGTGGACTCGTCGTAATAACTGTCAACAAGTTCATATCGGTCAACATATCCGGCACTATAGCTACCTGCAAAGTCACGAGTCAACTGACCACCCTGTGCTTCCTGTTCACCCACTACCACCGAGCCCACTGCCTGTTCAATGGCATTTCGAAATGCCTGACGTTTGGCCAGTTCCTGAGAAGTTCCTGTGCCCTCGGCCTGAACAGCCAGGGTGGGACTATTTGCAGGTCGGGTGCGCGGGACTTCAGCCTGCACCACAGTTGTGGCCAGCAGGGTAGTCAGACCAGCAATGGCAATTAGTTGATGAACTTTCATTGACTCAGGTCCTGAGAAGTGGATTTGATAGTGTCGACCCCCCGATCCAGCATACGAGCGATACCAGAAAAGCCCACTGTGGCCAATACCAGACCAAATACTGTACCCGCAATGAACATTTTCATGTTATTGGCCCGCCTGTTCCATCATACGACGCAAATTACCGGCAGCACCAATGCTCTTCTGGCTGGCGTGCACTTCCACTGTGACCACTCGACCAGCTGGGTCAATCCGTTCGCTGACCACATACAGACCGCGCATGAGCACACTGCTGCTGGCAGACACAGTTTCGCGCACAGTTTGTGCAATACGTTCACTGTTGACATTGTCATGGGAAAACTTCGAAGGGTTATTGGACAAGCCCGTGCCGTCGTCCATGGTGACAATGCCGCCGGCGCTGTCAAATGCGCGGTCATCCATCTGCACTTCGTCTGCCATGCCGTTGGCGGTGTTTTCCTTGCTCTTTTGCACAGTATGGCTCAGTACCTTAAGAGTGCGAGTGGTGTTGAGTTGTGCACTCATGAACTCTGCAATGTTGCGCTTGGCCCGTAGCACTGCTACTTGTGTGGCTTGCTCGATCGAATAAGCATTATTGCCAGCAATGGGTGCACTGGCTCGGGCAGTGATGCCCAGGAATTCGCCCGAATCAGTGAATTCCAGCTGAGTAGGACCTTGCGGGCGATTAAACACAGCACTGACTGGCTTGGGTCGGTTGATTTCAGCAGCAGGGTCCTTGTCAACCTTGACAGAATTGACCTTGATGGTTTCTGGCTTGACGCCGTTACTGGCACAACCAGTGATGAGAAAGCCCGCAGCAGCAAGTGCAACAGCAAGTTTGTTAAATGTCATCTGTAACTCCTTGGTTTGCATGGCACCATTGCCATGTACTATCATTATACAATCAAATCAGATTCTGGTCAACCGAATTTAGAAATGTCATGGTCTGTATAGGAAAACTTCTTACGATATGCTTTGGTTGAATAGTGTCGAGCTACACGAAGTTGGTGCTGGGATACTCCAAATTTATCATATCCTTCTGCCACTGTCTGATAGTAGTAATCGTTGGGCGGGGCAGGCAGCATGGTGGAATCCATGACATAAACCATGGCTCGAAAATGTTGCCCCTGATGTTCGACCATTACGGTCCTCTTCCCGTAATAAACTGGATACCCTTCTAATCTGTCCAGAGCATCCTCATCTGAGGGCGTGATCTCCCAGAGCACGCCTTCCACCACTTGACCTCGACTGGCTGAAATTGTGGCATGTGTTCGAAATTCAAATCTGTGATGGTGGAGTTTGGCCAGACCCAGTGCCCGGGCAGTAGGGCATCGCAGACTCATCTGCTCTGGGTTGGTGTTCATTCCGTATGCAAAATAATATTTTGTTTTTTTCAAATTCGTATCTCCATTCAGTGTAAATACCAATTATACTGCTGTAAAAAAGCAAGGTCAAGATAAATAATTATAATTGGAGATTATAACATGCCTACACTAAAAATTGCAACCACCAGACCTTCATTGGAATCTAAATTTTGGATGGAAGAAGTTTGTCAGGTTGGTCAAACTGGTACTCTAGAAACTTATATTGGGCTACTAAATTTCATGGGTGCTGGATTCGTTACATCATATTACGACGAGGTTATTCCTGACAGTGAAATCCAGGCCAGAGAATCAGAGATAAAAGGAGATCTTAAATCAATTTTTTTACTGCCACGAGAAGAGTGGGGTGATAATTTCTCTCCTAAAGTGGATACCCTTCCAGAAGATTTAGTGCCGTGGTGTGGTTGGGGATACCATCACCAACCACCATACAATCCTTTTGTGTTAACCTGGACATTTTATATGGTATTTGATACTATGGAGCATTTACAACAATTCCGTAATCGCCCTGATATTGTTGTTATGTATGAAGATATAGTAGTACCAACAGTAGCAAAAACTAACAACACTATCAAATTTTACGTGGACGGTGTTGAGAGTTAAGCTAATTTAAAATTAATTTGTAATGTTTTAAAAAATGAAAAGCACCCGTCGGGTGCTTTTCCTATTGGAGTTTTTATTAATCAACAAAAAAGCACCCGAAAGTGCTTTTTTTGTTTTTGTGCAGCAAGTAAAACAAATTAAAAAATACTTGTGTGTGTCTGAATCCAAAACATCACACTGCAGTCACTGAATAAGTCAGGGTGCTGGTGGCATCAGTCAGGGCGCTGGCAGTGTACGTTAAAGAAACACCGCCCATTGTGCTGGTGCCTGTGCCAGGGCCGCTTGCTAGTTCAGTCAAACAAAAGTCCAGGGTTTTACCCCTGGACTTTGTTCTAAATCACTCAGTCAGTTTAGAAACGACCAACTGCTACTTCAATTACGCCTTCACCTTCAGCATGTGCTTCCAGTGCCTTACCAATTACTGAACCAACTTTGGGGTCGGCTTCTGCACGAGCACGGCCTGCGCCTGCTGATACCAGCATGTCACCCTTGGCAACAGGACCAACAACCTTACATGGCACACGACCTTGCAGAGCAATGGCTGCTGAGTGCTCAGCATCAATTGCATCATTCATCATGTAAGCAGGATTGGTTGTCACAACACCAGCAACCTTGCGGTCTGCATCGTGGTCGCACTCTGTAACTTCTGCTGAGCCACCGAAGCATAGTACTGTGCCTGGCTCGTATTCAGCATCTGCTGCATACTTTTCTGCCAAGTCAGCGTATTGTGCTGTGGTTGCTTTGGCAAATATGGTGTTGAATGTCTGACCACTTGCACCAATGTTACCAGTACCATTGGTACCACCGTTGACGATGGCTGTCACATTGTTGCCGCTGTTAACAGTAATTGCACCAGAAACTGTCAATGCTGACAATGTACCCACTGATGTCAAACTTGAAGCAGTTACACCTGAAGCTAGTGTTGCACCAGTCAGTGTGGCTGCGTTGGCTGTGACGGTGATGTCAGCTGTGCCATTAAATGCCACTCCGTTGATGTTACGTGAGGTGGTCAAGCTGGCTGCACTACCAGTGGTGTTCTGGTTCAGGGTAGCAATGTAAGCTGGTTGAATTACTGAACCTGACCAGGTACCACTTGTGATGTTACCCACTGATGTCAAACTTGAAGCAACTACTGTTGCGTTCAATGTTGTACCAGTCAGGGTGGCTGCGTTGGCTGTGACAGTTGCAGTTCCGCCCAATGATACCGCTGTGCCGTTGACTGTGACGCTGCTGTTGGTCAATGCACCGTTGGGGATTGATGTCAAGTAAGCACCACTACCACTGAATGCTGTGGCAACAACGTTACCAGTGACATCCAGGGGCTTGTTTGATGCCCACTTGTCACCAGTTGAAGCATAGTTAAATGTTGCACTGGCACCGGCCACTGTTAGACCAGCACCGTTGGCAGCCGCTGCTGTGGCAGCATCCTTGGCCAGGGTGATGTTCAAATCAGCCACTTCCACTGTGGTTGAGTTAACAGTTGTGGTTGTACCTGTGACCTGCAGGTTACCCTGAATAACGACCAGACCACCTGAACCTGTGGGGTTGGGATCCAGTGTCAGTGTACCACTACTGGTGATGGCATCTGCTGTGGCACTGATGCTGATGTTACCAGCAACCACTGATCCCACTGTGGCCGCATTAGTGACTGTTAATGAACCCAGTGTACCCACTGATGTCAAACTTGAAGCAGTTACGCCTGAAGCCAATGTTGTACCAGTCAATGTTGCTGCATTGGCTGTGACAGTGATATCAGCGGTGCCGTTGAATGCCACACCGTTGATGTTACGTGATGTAGTCAAGCTGGCTGCACTACCTGTGGTGTTCTGATTTAGAGTGGCAATGTATGCTGGTTGAATTACTGAACCTGACCAGGTACCACTTGTGATGTTACCCACTGTAGTGATGTCTGTACCAGAAACCAGGTTGGCGTATGTTGAGCCATCATTGGTAAACTGCCACTTGTCAACAGACTCGTTCCAACGCAACTGAACGTTGGGGTCGTCACCACGAATAACTTGTAGACCAGCGTTGGCTGATGGAGCACCAGTTGCGCCGCTGGAAATGTTGATGATGTTGTCTTGTACGTTCAGGTTTGTGACGTTCAATGCTGCTGTGGTGCCGTTGACTGTTAGGTTACCAGTAACGGTCACATCGTCGTTTAGGCTGATACTGCCTGTGCCTGTACCAGCCAGTGTCAGTGTGGCATTGGTGCCATAAGCAGTGATGCCAGAGGCCTTTAGACCAACTGAGAATGGCACAGCATTGCCGCTGGTTGTGCTGAAGTTATAGGCATCATCAAACTGTACTGCACCCTTGAATGCAATAACACCTGTGTTGGCTGGATTGATTTCAATATCACCTGTGCCAGTGGTGCGAATTGCGATGTTCTGGTTGGGATCAGCACTGAAAATGATAGTGTCTGATTGTTGTTCCAGGACTTTGTTACCGTTAACGTAGATAGAACCTGGACCCACGTACAAGTCCTTCCACTGGTGTGTCAGATCACCCAGGGTGTATGTGATGTTGGCACTAGGGATCAGGTTACCCACTACCTTGCCGCTGACTGTTACGTTGGCAATGGTGGTGGTGCCAGATGCCAGTGCAGTGGCCAAATCACTGTTGGTGTATGAAGTAACACCAGTTAGACCGCTGCCGTCACCGTAGAACTTGGCAGCAACTACACTACCAGTTGTACTAATATTACCACTGGCATTCAGTGATGTCAGGTTGCCCACTGATGTCAGACTTGATGCAACAACTGTTGCGTTTAATGTTGTACCAGTCAGTGTTGCTGCATTGGCTGTAAATGTGCCACCAACTGTGCCTGTTGTTGTGATACTACCGTTTGCTGCGAAAATTGTCAATGGACCTACTGTTAGACCATTGTGTACGACGAAATTTTTATTAGCCATTGTTCCATGTCTCCCATATGTGCTGTTGTATTACACTTCAGCTTTAGATATTTATGGCAAGTGCTAATAAAGTCATCAACTACCTGCAGTATTTTAACTGTTGTTATAACGGAGATATGTTAGATTCGACTCTTCTCAGCATTCAATCCATAGCCCAGAATACAAGCTGTGTCACCATCTGACTGTATGAAGGTCCAGGTTTTGGTGATGGGATTATAGCTGAGTGCGTATTTGCTCTGGCCCTGAGTGTCATCGCCTGCCCAGATGGGCTGCTCACCGTGCTCCTGAGTCAATTCCGCCACCAATTCTGATTCAGGCTTGCAGTACACTGTCTTGCTGCGAGTTTCCAGATCTTCCGCAAAACTTGTGCCTGCTGCTGTTAAAAATGCCAGACTCACCCAATATCTCATGACAGTTCTCCCCGTTTAACGGAATTGTAACATTTGTATCAGTATTTAGTGCCATCATGAAAAAGGCCCGCCTGAGCGGGCCTGGTGGTTTCTGTTGCCAGGAATTTTCCTTCCCCGAGTGATTAAGCGGCTAGCGCGAAATCCTCAGCATAAACGTTGTCATTTGCGTTTATAAATTTTGCTTGATTTACGGTCATCGCCTACCGTGCTGTCTGTATCCGTACTCATTTGCCCTGTCGAAACCTGGACATCCCCGTTGATGTGGAGATGGCGAGAATCGAACTCGCGTCCAAGACACCTTTCCATCAACTTCATACAGCAATAGCAGATATTTATTGCACTGCCTGTGTGTTCTTCTTCTTCAGGCTTTTCCGGGTGATTTTTTCATACAACTTTTTTTGCAACTCTGTGTTCTTGGCCGCAATGGCTGCATACAGTTGCTGGATTAGTTTGGTAACCTTCATAATGTTTGTCTCCTGAATGTTAAAAAAATATTTGTTACTTATGTATTGTTGGATTCTTCAGAAATCGTCTCGGAGTCGCCAGCGGGATTCAGATATGCCAGTTGACAAAGCCCGCATTTAAAATCCGGCTGCATGATTCTTTCCCTGAGGCTGTCTTCTGAATCATATTCCGATGTTCTGATATCTCTGCACACACAGACAATCATATCACTTACTTATCAATAATGACTTCACGAGTGATTTTGACACTGTCACGGTCATATCGGGGCCAACGACCAGTGATCCACAAACAGAACCACCAGGGCGTAAACACAACAATCAGCAGACTGTAGATGGCAATGTACCACATTTTAGACAGTCTCCTTGGCCCTTGCTCTGGCTTGTAGATCTGCCAGGTTGGGTTGTTTGTTGCGTTTCCCTGCCACCACCATTGCTGGGTGGTGCTTGGTCCAGGCTGAGTTGATGGCTTCGGCAAATTCCACAACCTGCATCAGATGGCTGTGGCGTAGATAATCGGTGGCCTCGATCCGGGTCATGGGTTCAGGTAATTCCAGCAGGTGCACCGCAGTGTGTCCTTCCTTGACCAGTTTGATGAATCTGGTTTCCCGATCAGTTGCATAACGCACCTTGACACGACCGTTGTGTGTGCTGACACCAGCAGCCGTAAATTGTGTAGACATAGTAGACATCAAATGACTCCTTTAGTTAATTAATTCACGATCTTGAATAACGAAACTTTGGACATCTCCAAAGGCACTACCCATCTCAAACATGTATTCCCAGAATTCCTGTCGAACTTCAGACCGCTGAGAATCCAAGTCCATCCAAACACACTTGAGTGCCAGAGGCGTAATAACACCACCACAAACACTATTAAGATTCTGATACTTCACAGTTGGTCCTCGCTGGTTTAAAAAAAATTAGTACACACGCATGCCAATACGACGAATCTCGCGAACAAAATCACTACGAAGCTCGCGCTGAACATTGTCGATGGTCACGGTCTTGATGGCGGTCAGATCCCAGGCGTCCTTGGCTTCTTTGAGACCCATGCCAGTGGCCTGACGAATGGCCCGGACGGCGGCTACTGCTTCGGTGCAGGTACCACGACTGACTCTGATACGGTTGCTGCTTTCTCCTGTGAGCATGGCCAAGAAAACCTGACTCTTGACATCTGGCCCCAGGACCTCGCCCAGCTGGTCCCAGACCTCAATGCTGCGCTCAGCACCATAATGACGGGCCAGACTTTCCATAAAACGTATGCCATCAAAGACGACTTCGTCAAAACTGTTAGGATCAGTCATCATGGTGTTGATTTTCTTTCACAGAGTTTATGATCTGATTCAACCAGGGCGCACAGGCTTGCCAGGTGCGGTAGATATGAGCATGCCCACCTGCCTGAGTCCATTCGTTGCAATTGCTGGTACGATCATCGATTAAAATATCACCTGGCTTGCAATGTCTCCATTTGTCATGGCTGAATGGTCCCAGAAACACTGTAACGTCTGGGAAGTGCTCATGTGCCCACCACATCTTGTCGCTGGCGGCATAAGGCATGGAGTAATCACTTGGCAGTGCTGTCAAAAAGAATAGCCCATCCGCCTGGCCGGCAGCCACCGCATCTCGACAACGTTGCACCAGTTCTGTGGCGCCAGGCTTGAGTGGCAGAGTCCTGTAAAAATGCGCATCCTGTTTGATACGACCCCAGGCTTCACGGGGAATCCGCTCGTCTTCTTCCGACCACTGCTTGTTAAGAACAAGTTGTGCGGCCCCATGCCAATCAGCAACTACACCATCCATGTCTAAATAAATGATCATTTGCAGTTATTGCCCATTTAATGATTTCAAATGCTTGCAATGGCCCTGATAGGTGTGCCCTGGACAAGTGCAGGTCTGCGACTGTACATCAACATAGTAGACGTTGCCCCGACTACCTGTAACAGCAATTCTGGTGTCCTGAACAGGCTTCTTAAAAACATCAGTGCTGACACGCTGAAAACTGCGGCGTCGGCGATCAAATCGCAAGGGCTGATCAAAATAATCTGCTGAAGTTTCACCCTGCCTGATATATGCCAGCAGTTTGGTGCCATCCAGCAGATAGGTATGACCGTCAATTTCCTGAATGGCTTCCATGATGTTATACAGTTTCCTGACTCAGGATCTTGATGAGTTCTCGCTTGAGAGATGCGTCCAGGAGATCGTTCAGTTGCGTAATGGCTGCTTCGTCCAGGTACATGGGAAGGATAGCCTTAAAGGTTCCCAGCAGTCTGGATTGCGCATATTCGGGCCGATCAGTTTGGCTGAAGGCCTGAATCAGATCATTGTTGAGATCAAAAAAACGTTGGATTTGACTCATCAGTGCTCCATTAGTTGTTTAACTATGATACTATAGTACATGATTTTGGTCTGATAGTCAACCAAAAAATTAGGCGATCCACCCCTGACCAGTAATTTCGTGATACCAAGTGTAGAAATTTGGAATTGACAATTCCCAGTGCCCAGTAAAATCCAGATAAGAGGTAGGCGGAGAGGCCTGATTCAAATAAAGTGGCAAAACTTCTCTGCCATCCACAGTCAAAAGGTCAATATGAATTGCCTGTGGATGTGTTCTTTTTACAAAAAACTTCAAGTACAGGGGATCGCACAGTGGAATTTTTGCATTCAAATTAGTTTTTTCTGAAACTAGCCCAACAAACAGCACTTTCTGATTGAGTTCAATTTGACAATAGGTGTCACCGCCCCTGGGGGATATCACCAGGTTAACATCTAGCATTAAATCTGATTTAATAACCGCAGCTTCTGAGAAATTTTTCATATTCAGGTAGGTAGTCCAATATGCTATTGCCATGCAATTTTTCAAATGCTCGAATAAATTTAACTAACTCTTCTCGGTCGGCTGTTGCTGTTGCTGGCGTCTGATATGATTCCAGAAAATTTCGATATTCAAAAACTACTTGAGAAATTACTGGACCAATTAGATCATCACGTCTTCGATTAACTATGGATTGGCATGGATCAATAAGATTGTATTGATTTATTACTTTATTAATTTTTTCTAGAACTGTCTGCCGCAAATCATCCGGCAACAATTCCACCCTTAATGATCGAGGATCTTGCAAGATATTGCAACTTTCTGCAATAACATTATTTTCAATCATGTACTTAAATATTGTATCCAAATGATACACTGTGAAAATGGTTGGAGTAATGCGTAATGAAACTTGTATATTATATTTGTCGCGCAAGGATAAAAACTTTTGCATATTAGATCGAACATCAGATATTTTGCTGGGCCATCTGACGTAGTCATTGATGTCATGCATGGATTCCACGCTCAACCCCAAATGCACATGTTTGAATTCGGTAAGAATTTTCTCTAATTTAGGTGTATATACTGTACCATTTGTTGTGGTACCAATACTGATATTTTTTGCAATCCCCCGCTCAATTAACTTTTCGCAAATGTTGTAAAAACTTTTTAAATATAAAGTTTCTCCCCCCAGAAAATGCAAATACTTGAGATCCGGTATTTTTTCCAGATCATTGATGAATTTTTCTAATAAAACTGGATCATCTGCCCAGTTATGAGACCGTGCTGGGACAAAAAATAGATTGGGTTCAATGGCACTAAGTTTGATGTACTCGTCTTGTAATCTACTACTAAACATTGGATGACACATGATACATGCACTATTGCAGGTGTTCCCCAGATCAATTTGTAAATCTACTGGAAGTTTACTGGTTTTCCCCTGATGTTCGTAAGAGTGTTTGAAAATTTCATAGTGGGGACTAGAACAGAAAGTTTTATCAAAATTTCTGACATCTATGGCACTTTTCAATAACTGTCGTTGTCTTCCACTGACTTTGTTTTGTCCATCTTCATAATGACAACTCTGACATGTCAGTGTCGCTTCACCATGTAATAAAGAATTTCTGAGCCCACACATTTCTTCTGAATTAAAATATTCCAGTAATCCAGTATCTCGAATATTTTTACCGGAATTTCTTAAAGAAAAATCCCAGCGGCATGGAGCATAGCCACCATTGGGATTTATTCGTAAATGAAACCAGGGGCTAGAGCAAAAGTGATCTCGAAGCATTATCGCTTGTTGATGACTTGATCAGCCAAACCGTATTCCACAGACTGATGAGCAGTCATGAAGAAGTCACGTTCCATGTCCTGAGCAATTTCGTCATACAAACGACCACGGCTATTGTGGTGGACATAGATTTCAGTCAGACTGCGTTTGATCTTGAGAATTTCTCTGACATGGATTTCCATGTCAGTGGCCTGTCCGCCAGCACCGCCGCTGGGCTGGTGAATCATGTGACGAGCATTGGGTAGAATAAGTCGCTTGCCTCGGGCACCGGCCTGCGCCAGTAATGATCCCATACTGCAAGCCTGGCCCATGACAATGGTGGAAACATCAGGTTTGATAAATTGCATGGTGTCATAGATGGCCATACCTGCAGTGACCACGCCGCCGGGACTGTTGATATAAAACAAAATGTCCCGATCAGGATCTTCTGCTTCCAGGAACAACAGTTGTGCCACAATCAGGCTGGCCGAGTGCTCATTGACGTCAGTATCCAGCATGACAATGCGATCTTTTAGCAGTCGGCTGTAGAGATCATAACTGCGTTCGCCTTGGCTGGTGCGTTCCAGCACCATGGGGATTAGATTTGGCATGTGTTTTCCTTTTGTTTATTTAATGTTTCTCGTGCACTTCCTGACAGAATACACATCGTTGAACTCCTGGCACTGCCTGTTGGCGCGCCTGTGGAATATCCTCACCGCAGTCCTGACATTCAGATAGACTGATTTGTTGGGTTTGTCTGCTGAGCTTCTGACGAATATCAGCAATGGCATTCATATGCAGATGGATGCTGTGCAGTTGCGCCATTTCTGATTCTTCTTCATTATTGTATACAAAATCATCCATATTCTCTGTCACCATGAACTATTGTAAAAAACTTTGAGTCCTAGAAAAAGGTCAGCCCGGGCTTCTTGAATAAATTTCAGATCCTGTTCACGATAGTAATCATCGCTGGCATCACCGAAGAAAAATCCCTGGGTCTCCGGCAACTGTTGATTCAAAATGTCTTGTTCCAGGGCATCAAGGTCTTGCCAGGTCAGTTCCAGTTCCACACCGTTGAACATTTTTTCTGCATTATCTCCCGGACAGCCTTTACTTTCCCACAGACGTTCCATCCATCCATGCAGATTGGGGTGTTTGCGCCAATAGGCCAGTGATTTGGGCTCTGGGCAGTTGGACTTTTTTTCGTCAAAGTCATATCCATCCCAATAATCTTGTTGAGCACCGGCTTTGGCGGCGCTGTAGGCATACATATCAAGTCCCAATGCTCACTCCTCACTAGTGCATATCAACAGGGCAAATTATAAGCAATTTTGATTAGTTTGTCAAATTATTATTAATTGACACGGCCGCTGAGTGCAAATTTCATGAATTCTGCCCGGCTGAGCCAGTGAGTTTCAATAACAGGATGGTCAAACATCTGATAATATCCGTGTGTTGCTCCATTCCAGATGGCTTCACCCTGATAGGCCTTGGTCAGCCAGAGCCATTGGCCAGACTGATCACAGCGTCTGGGAATCCAACTGGTTTTCAGATACCAGCGTGCTCGGCCATAAAATGAGCTTCTGAGATCGTTTGGCACTGTTTCAAATGGTATTGGCATGTTCGTACAGCGCGAAACTGGCAAGATTCTTGGCTTTGCTCTCGCACATGATGTCAAAATTGTCTCGGAAGGACAAAGCCCAGTCGTTGACTGCTGTGTTCCAGTAAAAATCCGAATGTGCACGAAGTTTGCTTTTTTTGTAGCCCTGGGACAACAGCAAACTCATGTCAGGTCGAGTATCAGCACAGTGATCTAGGAGTAGATCTTCACGACTAGTGCTGAAATGGCAAGTAGGACGCCGGCCCCGCCAGCTGTCAAGAACCCGCTGGACTCGATCATCTGCTGGTGAGATATACTCCCCCTCACGTACCCAATGATGGTGTAGGTCGAGTACGATAGGAACAACATCGCCAATACTAAGACAATCATCAAGTCCATGCTTCATTTCCTCATTTTCAATAGTGATGCAGTTACGTGCTTCGGGACTGAGCCTGCTCAATACTCGTCTGATTCCTTCAGGGCCAGCGCGGCCAGAAATATGCACGTTGATTTTCAGATCCTGGAATTTTTGTCCATAGCCCATCCAAGCAGCCATGGTGGCATGATATTCAAATTCGTCTATGCTTCGGTCAATAATGTCTGGATTATCACTAGCCAGAACCACGAATTGACCAGGATGAAAACTAAGCCTGACGTCAAGGCCACGAGCAAGCTCACCAACCTCCATAAACGCTCGTTCAGCATAATGCCTAACGTCAGGCTGCTGCCAAAAATGACGCCAAGTAGGCTCAGTAAAAACTGGTAATAGATCACTGCCCAACCGAACCATTCGAAGCTGTTCATCTAAACTGCCAACCCTTTCCACGAGACGCCTGGCGGCCTCGATATTATGTTTTGCCAGAGACCACAGACGGTCTTCGGCCTGATCACGATGTTCGTTTAACCATCTGACAGTTGTTGTGCTGGTATTTAACGCTTTGGCAGCATCAGTGGATTTAATGTTATTGACCTGATCAGGACGATCAATCCACTTGCAGGCAAAACCCAGACGTTTGATCATGTCTGCCACGGCCTTTCGATGACATGTAAAAATTTATTATAACATCTATTGACATTTTTATCAATCTTTTCTGTGAACAAATTCATGACCACCTCAGAGAGTACAGCATGACAAATTTGGAATCTCTGATGACAATCATATGATGAACTGCATTGTATTCCCATACGCCAGCAAAGCTCCTGGGACCAAACGTGGTTTCGCACCAGGTGATGCGTTCTTTAACGTTGTTCCAGTTGTCTATTCCCTGCGGTAGTGGAAAGGCCTTCATGACCACATCAACAAAAACATGGTATACTCCTGGTGGTCGTCGAATCTGAAAATGCCCTCACCTTCATACCACCAGAGATGCCGGCAATTGTCCTGACACCATTCTATACAGGGTGTCCAGCCCTGATAGGGATTCCTGACAGGTGCACATACACTGGCAACGTTGTTCATTTAATCGGAATTTATGATATCAGAGTATTTGAGTAAAAACCAGGTTTTCTTAGTATCATCATAAAAGTCCAGATGCACTGACTCCAGATAGTAACCTAAATCTAAATCGTCACCTGGAGTCTGACTTCGGTCAATCCACTCCTGGTGCCGTCTCACAATGAATCCCAGGGTCTTCTGCATGCGCTCACGGATCAGATAGACACTGGGATTGTATTCATCCTTGATTTTCATCAGAACACTATCCCAGTGTTGGGGTGTCAGTGTCAGATGTTTGATTGATGAATTTGTCATGTGCCAGTATCGGATACTCGATCAAGTAACTATACTTGAGCACTGATGAATTGTCAAACTATCCAAAAAAAACTTAAATGGGTGTAGTATTGGAAAACATCCCACAATGACTCAGCCTCTTTCTGGAAAGTAGTCTTTCTTAACACCTTCTCGATGCAGATCACTGGTAATGCAATGCAATCCGCCATCCCAAAAGTATCGATGTCGGAAATTAACAACATGTGGTGTTATACCGTGTCGGTCAAATGCTGCAAACACTTTTTCGTTATAGTTATTACATACCACATTCTTTTCATCAATGACCAGCATATTTACGTCGAAAACTGTTTCTTCCACATACCCAACCCAATGTTCCAGCCAGGTTTCGACAAAATCGGTAAAATCATCATTCAATTCTTCACCCGGAACCCACCATTTGCCATAATTCTTTTGTTTTAACTCCAGAAATGGTTTGACTGCGGACCAGCTCTGCCCAGGCAAATAGACCACCTCCCAGTCCGGAAATGTGGTTGAGTAACTGGGAACATCGTATAAACTCACAATCAACCCAGGTTTAACGGGACAAAATGTGCCGTCACTATGCCCCCCAGTATTGACAACATGACATCGATAATCAGGAAACAATTTCTCTACACGAGTTTTTAATTTACGTTGATCCTGATCGTATGTGTGTGTGCCAAAATATAAGTCTTTGCCTATGCGTGTAGTCATGGCAGAGCTAATTTTTTTATTATATAATATTTTATTGCCTTGTTTTTCTAATAAAGTTTTTATTGGTCTCGTTGGGGAGGGTGCATTATAAAATTCCCATCCAAAATCTTTTAATTCTTGTTTAATAAATTCTGGCAAACTATTAAATTCTTCATGGTTGGTTGGATATCGGCTAGGGTAATCGGTTCCTTTTAGTAAATCATATTTTTTTTCAAAATCAGTCTCAGGCATATAAAATATATTACCTATCATGGCAGTATAGTCTCTAGGAGTCATGGGTGGTGGTAAATATTTTCCTGTTACTACATTAAGGTGTTGATTGATATCTGTGCCAATTTCAGTACGAACAATCTCTACATTAAAACTTTCCAGTAATTTAATTAATTTTTGATAATCCTCTTCGGTCTCCATGGCAACACGTTCCATGACGTTGCGAACTTTAGAATTTTGAATGTAACTATAAAATTCTGGCGGATAACTGCGACCCACTGCACAAACTTTAAGAGGGTCCCAATGTTGATGAACTGAATATGTCATATCTGATCTGGCCAATCTCTATATAATGCATGTTGAATGTTGCCACTGACAAACTGATTGAAACTTCGATGTTTGTGCTCAAGATCGCCTTCTAATGGTGCGACCCGCTTAAATGCGTTTTCCATCTGAGACATGTCGGTAAATTCCATCATGACATGCCACTCAGGTATGTCCATGCTTCTAAACCCCATTTTGCATCTGGTGATTCGATAATTATGCATTTTGTTTTCCTGCACCAAGTGATCTAAAAAACCACGCATATTATTGACCCATTCCAGGTCAGTGATGTCACCTGCCTTGTCTGCCCATATATGATATATATCCATTAGATCGGTCCCAAAATTTCAAATCCCATTATTTCTTTTTTATACTTATCTGCTGTTCCCAAATACAAATAATTAAATCCCCGATTGCGATAAATTGCACATTCATTTTTTAAACTTTCAATTCCTAATCGCAATCCGGGATTTTGATAATCCCAGGCAAACTGCAGGCATTCAGCATTTTTATCGTTAAATCTTTTTATTAGACTGAATGCCACCAATTGGTTTTGGTCATAATATCCAATGACATCGTTGCTGCTATCAGTATATTGGCTGTTAAATATCGGCATAACGCTGCTGAATTTTTTATATCGACAATATTGCTGGTATATTCGATTCAAATCAGGTATAACGGCTGGATCAGTGATGTAATCCCAATTACTCAATGGAGAATACTCGGTCTTAATAAGATTAATTCTGGCGAATTCCATGGACATTGGCATTGGGAGCTTGTCTATTGGTAAAAACTTTATCAAAATATTCTTGAGACCAGCCTGAGTAATATCCTTTTTGATACAGCAGTTCAGCAGCATCATTTAATTTTTTAGTTTCCTGAATAATACTCAATGCTGCTGGGCCAAAATTCATTACAACACCGTTGACATCTTCAGTGTCATCCGGATGATCTTCCAGACTGATCATACCGTGTGGTCTCAAAAATTCATTTAATTGTGCAATTGTTTGGGTAAAATTATCATATGACCAGACATTTAAATCATAATAAAATATCACTACCTCTTTCTGCCAGAGTCGATTGGCAACCGCAGACACCCCGTCTGATATGGGATTCTGGCCGGATGCAATATATATGGAATCTTTGATTCTGGCCTGTCTGGCATATGGACACGGGGACCAATTCCTCAGCAGGGGATTTGGCTTCTCAACAAAGTCTTCCATCCATTTTAAAAGAGTTTTTGGAATGTCTAACTGGTCCACTATTCAATTCTTCCAAATCCGGCCCAGCGAGTGCCACCCAGGCAAACCCAGCCAATGGATCTGCCACTGTCGGGGATTTCATTCCAGACTATTTGACCACGAGATCCCTCGTAGTTGGGAACTGCATCAGCTGATGTCATCTGAGTCTGCCCCACACTCAAATTCTTGATTTGCACAGAGCCATCAGTTTCCAAAACTATGTTTTCTTTACCATTACTGCCTACCACCAACTTCTGATGACGCTGTGTGCCCATGTAGGCAGTGTCTTGCTTGCGTTTGGACAATACAATTTCGCATTCCTCATCCCAAACCACAAATGCTGCGCTGGGATCCAGGGTGTTGACGCCAACTCTGCGTTCGGTAACATATAAAGTGTTACTTAGCAAGGCTTCCCCCACGGTCTGTAGATCTCGGACCTGACCCAATCGTTGCAAGTTACTATCCACAATGTGATAACCCAACTGATTGCCTCGAACAACGTCTCTGCCAGCCTGAGTGACCCGATCCAGGTCCAGCCCATGCTCTTTGATGTTGTTGTAGATGGTGTTGCTGAATCCCTGAAACAATTCCTGATTGAGATTTTCCTGAACACGTCGGCTGCTGTATGTGACTAAATTTTCAAAAACTGGAGAGTCGGTGGGCACATCGCCACGAACAATCAGGTCACCATCAATGGTGACCGTGCCCTTGACGCGGAGTGCAGGAGCATGCACTGTGCCCTCAAATGCGGCGGCATCGTCCATCAGAGTCAACTGAACAAAGCTGGCGCGGTCTTCAATTCCAGTGCTGCCGAAATTTTCAATTATACCACCTCTGATGTGGTCACCAGTGATGCTGAGTCCAGCAAAATCAATCTGACTATGCGGAATTTTGGCCAGGCGCTGTTCAATCTGACTCTGGACAATTCTGGAAATTATAGGAGTCAACTCAGCACTGATGACTCGATTGACGACTTCTGCAGAAATTGTCTTGCTGATTTCTTGCTCTAACGAACCCTTGAGGTTATTGAGTAATGCCGAAACCACTGGCTGTAGTTGATCTTGAGTATCCATGTTTAAATTTCTAAGTTAATGCTTTT
>Ga0214921_10002095_pt1 | contig 32973 bp, 27 predicted proteins | sample LL1505_MetaG_FD_177992 | JGI IMG/M metagenome (GOLD analysis project Ga0214921, IMG submission 177992) | Freshwater microbial communities from Lake Lanier, Atlanta, Georgia, United States - LL-1505 | ecosystem: Environmental > Aquatic > Freshwater > Lake | place: USA: Georgia | collected... | reverse complement strand
GATCGCTGCTGGACCGCCCTCCGCTTCGCTCCGGGCCGTCCAGCAGCGACTTCCGAATCGGATGACTACTGCGTAAACTGTGGAGTCAACAGCGGGGTAAGGTCAGTGGCTGGTGGTGGGGACGCGGGTGGGGGCGAAGGGCAAGCCGTAGGCCCGCGAGGAAGACCGACGAGGAAGACCGGCGAGAACGGCCAATGACCGCGGGAGATCGGAGGCGCGTCCGCCCGGAGGGGACCGGAGGCTACGATCCGAGCACGCGCTCGACCGTCCGGGCGACGGGAGCGACACGGTCATCCGCTGCATCGAGCCCGCAGCCGTCGGAGCCGGTGCGATCGGGGCGCGGCGCGCCTTGGGAACGAACATCGCATCACCCGCACTGGAGACTCGCAACGGTGGCCATCCTCATTACCGGCGGTGCAGGCTTCGTCGGCAGCGCGTTCGTGCACTCGTGGTTCGCGCAGGGCGATGAACCGGCCGTCACCCTCGATTCGTTCACCTACGCCGGGAACGCCGACAACCTCGCCGACCTGCCCGCCACCGCCGCCCACGTGCTTGTCCGCGGGGACATCGGCGACCGGGCGCTGGTCGGCCGGGTGCTCGCCGAGCACCAGCCGCGGGCGATCGTGCACCTGGCCGCCGAGACGCACGTCGATCGCTCGATCCGGGATGCCGAGGCGTTCATCCAGACCAACGTCGCCGGGACCGCGCGCCTGCTCGACGCCGCCACCGACTACTGGCGGACGCTGGGCTCCGAGCGGCAGCGCTCGTTCCGCTTCCTCCACGTCTCCACCGACGAGGTCTTCGGGTCGCTTGCCGCGGGGGAACCGCCGTTCAGCGAATCGAGCCCGTACCGGCCCAGCAGCCCGTACGCCGCGAGCAAGGCGGCCTCGGACCACGTGGTCTCGGCGTGGCACGTCACGCACGGCCTGCCGGTCCTCACCACGCACTGCTCCAACAACTACGGCCCGCGCCAGTTCCCGGAGAAGCTCATCCCGCTCTGCATCACGCGCGCCACCGCCGGCGAGCGGATCCCCGTCTACGGCAGCGGGACGCAGATCCGCGACTGGCTCCACGTCGAGGACCACTGCGCCGCGCTGCGGCTGGTCCTCGAGCGCGGCGCCGCCGGCCGCCGGTACGCCATCGGCGGCTCCGGCGAACGCACCAACATCGAGGTGGTGCGGACGGTGTGCGACATCCTCGACGGGGAGCGGCCGCGCGCCTGCGGGAAGTCCCACCGGGAGCTCATCGAATTCGTCGAGGACCGCCCGGGCCACGATGCGCGATACGCGATCGACGCGTCACGCATCCGGGACGAGCTCGGATGGGCGCCGGCGCACGGTTTCGTCGAGGGCCTGCGGGACTCGGTCCGTTGGTACCTCGACAACGGCCCGTGGCTCGAACGGGTGCGGAACGGGGCATATCGAACGTGGATCAGGAGCCACTACGGACGATGAGCATCGTGCTGCTCGGTGCCGGCGGCCAGCTGGGACGGGAGCTCGCGTCGAGGCTCCCGGCGGTGGCGCCGGTGTGGTCGCCGTCCCGCGCCGAGCTCGACCTCGGCACTCCGCTCGCCGCGTCGGACGCCATCCGCGGCGCGCGCCCCCGTTTGGTGGTGAATGCCGCCGCATTCACCGACGTGGACCGGGCCGAATCGGAACCCGCGCTCGCGCGCCGCATCAACGGCGACGCGGTGGGCGAGATCGCCCGGGCATGCGCCGCGTGCGGATCGCACCTGATCCACTTCTCGACCGACTACGTGTTCGCGGGCGACGGATCCGCGCCGCACCGGGAAGGCGACCCCGTCGCTCCCGTCAACGCCTACGGCGAGAGCAAGCTGTCCGGCGAAATCGAGGCGCTCGGGAGCGGCTGCCGCCTGACCATCCTCCGGACGAGCTGGCTGCATTCGCCGCACGGGCGGAACTTCGTGCGGACCATCCTCGGGATGGCGATGCACCGCGAGGAACTCGCGGTGGTCGACGACCAATGGGGGGCGCCGACGTCGGCGCACTGGCTCGCCGGCATCGTCACGACCATCTGCCGGCGTTCCCTCGACGGGCAATGGCAGGCACCGCGGACGCTCCACGCCGTGCCCCGGGGCAGCGCGTCGCGGCACGAGGTGGCCCGATGCGCGGTCGCCTGCGCGATCGCCGCCGGGATGCCCCTGCGGGCCATCCCCACGTCGATCGTGGCGGTCTCCTCGGGGAGCTTCCTGGCGCCGGCGCGGCGCCCGCTCAATTCGCGACTCTGCCCGGCAGCGCTCGAGCACGCGCTCGCCGACGAATTCCCGTCGTGGACCGAGGGTTTGCAGCACACGGTGTCGGCGATCGCCGGGACGGGCACGGCATGAGGCCGGCATCCACGGGTTCCACCGGCCGCCGTGCCGGCGACGCAACGGGCGCGCAGGTCACCGCCCCGGCCGGCTGCGTGACGATGGTCGTCCCCGCGCGCGACGCGGCGGCGACGATCGGACGTTGCCTGCTGGCGGCGCTCGACGTCCGGATGCAGCCCGGCTCCCCGCTGGCCCGCATCATCCTGGTGGACGACGGCTCGCGCGACGGGACCGCGGACATCGCGCGCGAGATCGGCGTCGAGGTGCTGGGCGGGACGGGCCGCGGGGCCGGCGCCGCGCGCAACATGGGTTGGCGGGCCGCGACCACGGACCTCGTCTGGTTCGTCGACGCCGATTGCGTCCCGGATCCGGACTCGCTCGGCGCGCTCCTGCCGCACCTGCGGGACGCGCGGGTCGCCGGCGCGGGCGGCACCTACGGGATCGGGCCCGGCGCGTCGCTCCTGCAACGGCTCATCCACGAGGAAATCAAGGTGCGGCACGCCAGGATGCCGGAATCCGTCGACTTCCTCGCCACCTTCGACGTCCTCTACCGGCGCGGCGTCCTGGAGGATCTGCACGGATTCGACGAGCGCTACCTGAAGGGGCAGGACGCGGAGTTCGCGTTCCGGGCGATCGAGGCCGGTCACGAGCTGCGCTTCGAGCCACGCTCCGTCGTCGAACACCACCATGCCGACCGGCTCGGCCGCTATCTCCGCGTCCAGCGCCAGCAGGGCTACTGGCGCGTGGCGCTCCACCTCGAGCACCGAGGACGCGGGCGCGCGAACTCCTACAGCAACGCGCTCGACCACGCACGCCCGTTCGTCGCCACCGCCGTGCCGCTCGCCGCCATGACGGCGCTCGTGGGCACGCCGTGGTGGATCGCGGCGCTCCCGCTCTTCGCGCTGCTCGCGCTGCAGGTGCCCATGGCCGTCGCGATGTCGAGGCGCGCCGGGCCGGCGATGCTGGCGTTCGTCCCGCTGGGGGCGATCCGCGACGCATGGCGGGCCGCGGGCATGTGGCACGGCGTCGTCGACCGTGTCGCCGCTACCTGGCGGTCGTGGGCGCGGAGAGCCTGAAGATCATCGGCACCTCCATCACCTTCGGGTGATGGAAGCCGTGCTCCCACACCCCGCCCTCGCCCCAGGCATCGCCGTGATCGCCGCAGATCATGATGTTCGACCTGGAGAACGCGCCCAGGATCGGCCCGAGCATCCCATCGACCCACTGCAGGCACGCTGCCTGGCGGCGGGCGCTCTCCGCGGCGTCGTTGCTGCTGCCGAAGGCGCGGCAGGGGACCTCGGCATTGCTCCACGGCGCCCCCTCGTGGTAGTACGGCACGTGCGTCTCGCCCACGTTCAGGAATGCGAACACGGGCCGGCGGGCGCCTCCGACCGTCGAGGAGAGCCACTTCAGCTGCTTCCGGAGCGACCAGGAGTTCCCGGCGTACATGTAGTGCTGGAAGTCCCGCACGAGGTGCCGCCCGACCTCGGAGCCGTCGTCGAACCACTTCACCGCGCCCGTGCCGGCGGTGATGTACCCCGCGTTGTTGAAGCCGTCGATGATGCTGCGGCCCCGCAGGACGAATCGGTCGGCCCCCCTCGACGGCGACCCGCCGCCGTGCAGCCGCACCAGCTTCCCGCACTTCGGATTCACGATCGGCCGGTCGCTCAGGCCATCGCCGGGGGTGAAGCCGACGAACATGGCGGCGTGGGAGGCGTAGGTGAAGTAGCTCGGCGCCATCGTCCGGTGCAGCGGGCCGACGGCGCCCATCACCGGGATCCGTTCCGGGGACACGGTGTCGAACCGGCACGAATCGAGCGTCACGAGCAGCAGCGACTCCGGATGCTGGCTGCCCTCGACCCACGGCCCGGGCGCGCGCGGGCGGAACCCGTTCCGCCACGCCGTCCGCGAGGCAAGTCGAAGGGCTCGGAAACGGCGCCTGATCGCAAAATTCATCGGTCGATCCTCCCATTGTCCAGAAGCAGCGCCACGAGCCGGCGCATCAGCGTTGCGTGGGAAAGTTCCTGGACCGCGATCTCGCGGGACGCACGCCCGAACCGGGCGCGCGTCGCGGGATCCGCCAGGCGCGACATCGCCTGCGCAAGGCCGTCCGCATCGCGCTCCGCGACCGTGAGGCCGTTGATCCCGTCGCGCACGATCTCGGGAATGCCGCTGTGCCTGGTGCCGAGGATGGCCAGCCCCGTGGCCATCGCCTCCATGATCACCACCGGCATGCCCTCGATGTCCCCGTCCGCGGCGGTCTCGCTCGGGGCGATCAGCGCATCCGCACGGGCGAGTTCCGCGGCCACCTCGGCGCGGCCGAGCCACCCCGCGAACCGCACGCGGTGGCCGACGCCCAGTGCCACGGCGAGGGCGCGCAGTTCGCCGAGGAGCGGGCCGTCGCCGATGACGGTCAACGCCGGCGCATGCTCGCCCGCGAGCGCCATCGCGCGGATGAGTGTCGCGAATCCCTTCTTCGGGACGCAGCGCCCGATCGCGACGGCGGTCCAGGCGTCGCCGGCTCGAGGCGTCGAGGGCGGCGGGGCGAAGCGCGTGACGTCGACGCCGAGACGGTGAACGACCATCCGCTCCGCGGGCGCCCCGACGGCCCGGAGCCGGGCGGCCAGGTGCTCCGAGTTGGGAAGGATGAGGTCGGCATCGCCGAAAAGGTCCGTGTACAGCCCCGCGCTCGAGGTGCGCAGCGCCCGCGTCGTGTCGTAGCCGTAGAACGCGCACGAGAGCGGCCCCTCGACCAGGCCGGCCCGGCGCAGCACCGACGCCACCACTCCGCTGGGGCCGAACTCGGCGTGGATCCGGTCGAACCGGTGCGGGGCGCCGGACATGCCCAGGGCGGCGGCCACCTCCAGCAGTTGTCCGGACGACGCCCGCCAGCCGAGCCGTGGGTCGACGGCACGGAGCGCCAGGCGCGGCGCGACGCACCCGAGCCGGGCGGCGCGGGCGATCCCCAGCGCGAGACGCAGCGAGACGGGCCGGTTGATGTCCGCCGTCCGCACGCGACCGGGCAGTCCGACGGCCTGCTCGTGGGCCTCCCACGGCGAGGCGTCGCCGGGATGGAGCGCAAGCACCGTGACGTCGCAGCCGGCGTCGATCAATCCCGTGGCGTGGTCGCGGATGAACGTCTCCGAGCGCAGCGGGAACCCGCCGGACACCAGCAGGACGGCGGGACGCGCCGGCCTCATCGGCGCTCCGCGGGGGACGGCATCCCGAGGGCAAGGGAATCCGGGCCGATGCGATCGACCGGGCGGACGCCGATCGCGAGCTCCACCCGGCGGACCGCGTAGCCGGTGCAGCGGAGCGCGTAATAGAGGATCAGCGCGGGCGCGGCCCGCAGCAGCCCGAGCGGCGTCTTGCCCTTGCGCGCCGTCTCGTTCCACGCGACCGCCGCGACGCCGGCACCCAGCGGGAGCAGCGGGACGAGCAACGCCCAGCGCGACCACGGCGCCCCGGCCGTGCACGCGATCGGCACGGCGGCGACGGCCGCCAGGAGCGCCAGCAGGAAGGGCGCGACGTCGAGTCGATCGTGCAACCGGAACTTCCACACCAGCTCCGCGGCGGCCCTGCCCCCGTGGTACGCCTGCCGCATGAAGCTGCGCGCGGAATACGGGTGGTGGTGCCGGAGCACCGCGGACGGCTCGGCCAGCACCGCCCACCCGGCCGCACGGATCGCCAGGTAGAGCCCTTCCTCGTCGCAGCGGCCCGAGAACGAGGTGTCCGGCGGCGCGACGCCCGATCGAGTGGCGTCGGAGAAGTCCTCCTCCCAGCGATGCGCCGACAGCAGCGTGCGCCGGACGCACAGGTTGCAGGAGGTGAAGCGCGACGTCGGCCCGCGCCGGGGAAGCCGGTGGGTGCCCGCGAACGCGCGCTCCCACGCGTTGTCGCGGCACGTGTCCTCGACGAGGCCGGAAACCGCCCCCACCGAGGGGTCCCCGAACGGCCGGACGATGTTCTCGAGCCACGTCGGGCTCGCCTCGCAGTCGGAGTCCAGGAAGGCGACCAGCGCCCCGCTCGACGCGGCCACCCCGACGTTGCGGCTGGCGTTGGCGCCGAGGTTCCGGCCGTTGCGGACGACGCGGAGGGACGTGCCCCCCGCACTCGGCGCGATCGCCAGGATCGCCTCGGCCGTGCCGTCGCGGGAGTGGTCGTCCACGACGACGATCTCGGCGGGCGCGAGCGACTGGCGCAACAGGCTCTCCACGCACGCCACGACCTGCGCACGTCGGTCGCAGCTCGGCACGACGACGGAGACCCGCAGCCGAGCGGATGGGCCGGAATGAGGTTGGTCGTCAGCCATCGCGACAGCCGCAATGCTACACTTTGCGGGGATTGCGGCCCATTCGCATGCGCGTTGCAATCGGCGTCATCACCCGCAGGAGACCGGAGGGACTGTCCCGTCTCCTCGCGTCGATCGACGCCCTCGACGGCATCGACGCACCCGGAAGCGGACCCGAGGCCTCGCACGTGATCGTCGTCGAGAACGACGAGGCGAGCGCCATCCGGCATCCCCTCCGGTGCCGCGTCCCGATCCGTTACGCATTGGAACCGCGCGCGGGAATTCCCTGTGCGCGCAACCGCGCCATCGCGGAGGCCCTCGCGCTCGACCCCCCCGCGGACTGGCTGGCATTCGTCGACGACGACGAGACGGTCGATCCCGGCTGGCTGCGGGCGATGGGCGCCGTGGCCGCGACCACCGCCGCCGACGTCGTGACCGGGCCGTCGGTCCCCGTGCTGCCGCCGTCATCGCCGGGATGGGCGATCGAGGGCGGGGCGTACGACCAGCCCCGGCACCCGACCGGCACCGCCCTGCCGCATGCGTACACCAACAACGTGTGGACGCGCCTCTCGTGCCTCGCCGACGGGCGCTTCCGCTTCGATGAGCGGATGCTTCACACGGGCGGCAGCGACACGCACTTCTTTCGCCGTCTCGCGCTCCACGGCCATTCCATCGTCTGGTGCGACGAGGCCGTCTGCCGCGAGTGGTACCCGACGTCGCGCATGACCCGCCGCTGGGCATTGCAGCGGTCGTACCGCATCGGCGCCACGAATGCCTGGATCATGGCGGACCTCGGCGAGGGGGGGCGAACGCGATGCGCGTGGCAAGGCGTCCGCTTCGTCGCGCGCGGGATGCTGCGGACCGCGCGGGAAGCGCTTCACGGACGGTTCTCCGCCGCATCCATGGCCCTCCCGCTCGACTGCGCCCGGGCGGCCGGCCTGGTGATGGGCGCGTTCGGCCTCGCACGGCATCAGGAATACCGGGTGCATCATGGACGCTGACCCGCCGGCGACCATGGTCGCCGTGTGCATTTCCACCCTGCGTCGAGCGGAGGGTCTCGAGCGCACCCTCGCGAGCGTCGCCCGGCAACGCGATTCTCTCGATGGCCGCGATCGACTGCTGGCGGTCGTCGTCAGCAACGATCCCGACGATCCCGGCCCGGCCGAGGTCGTGCGGCGGGTGTCCGGGCGGACCGGGCTCCGCATCGAGCTGGCGACGGAGCCCGAGCGGGGCGTCGCACCGCCGCGCAACCGCTCCCTCGAGATCGCGCGGTCGCTCGTCGGGGAGCGCGGACTGATCGCGTTCATCGACGACGACGAGGTCGCCGAGGACGGTTGGCTCGCCGAACTGCTCCGGGTGATGCGGTCGCATGGTGCGGGCATCGTCACCGGCCCCGTGCTGCCCGTCTTCGACCACCGCCCGCCCGGCTGGATCGTGCGGGGCGGGTTCTTCGCGCCGACCGTGCTGCCCACCGGCGCCCCGCGTCGCTGGGCCTTCACGAACAACGTGCTGTTCGAGGCTTCCCTCCTCGACCGGTGGAACCTCCGGTTCGACCCACGCTTCCGGCGCGCAGGCGAGGACCGCCACTTCTTCCAGCGAATGGCGGCGCGCGGCACGCGGATCGTCTGGGCCGCGGATGCCCGCGTGCAGGAGTCGATCCCGGCGTCACGCGCATGCGCACCGTGGCTGGTGCGACGGCAGCGCTCGGTGGGCCGCTGCGTGGCGCCGATCGAGCGGGAGATCCACGGCGCCGCCCATGCGGCCGCGAACTGCACCATCCGGGGCATCGTGTGGCTGCTGCTGGGGTCGGCGCGCGCGGCAATCGGGTGCCTGAGCACGCGGCAACGGGTGCGCGGCATGATGTGGACCGCGTGGGGGTTCGGCCTGATCGAGGGCGCGTGGCGTCCGTCGGTGGCGGGCTCACCCGTCTCGCGCACCGACTGACCCGCGGCTCGCGGAACCGGTCACGCGGCGGAACACAGCCCGGATGTGCGGGCTGTCCCAGGGCAGGCCGGCGGGATTCACGTGGACGTGCTCCACCAGCACCGGTTCCACCTGCCCTCCCAGCGCGGCGGCGACGTCGACGGGCTCGCCGCCGCGGGCGGCGATGCGCAGGCGATCGCCGTCCACCGAGCAATCCCACTGGTGCAGCCCCGTGTATCCGGCGCGCATGCCCTCGCGTTCGCCGACCTGGACCACGACGTGTCCCCCGATCCGGGTGACGCATGCCATCTCCCCCAGGACACGGACCGGGTCCCGCGTGTGGTCGAGCGCGTTGTTCGAGAACGCGACGTCGAAGCTCCCCCGCGGCAGCCGCGCGGAGAGTTCCTCGCCGGCGACCGCCACGATCGGGTGCTGCACCGCGATCCCGTGCCGCCGCAGGAGCGCCATGTACGGCTCCGCCAGCGGGTCGCAGCAGGTGACCTCGATCTCGCCCATCGGGCTGCGCCGCCCGAGCACCGTGAGCGGCCCGGACCCGACGTCGACGATCCGGTGCGTCGATCGGCCCGGGTCGAGCCAGCGCTCGATCCAGGGCTGCAGCCGGGAGGCGGGGTCCATTCGGAACCGGAATCCCGGGGCATCGGCCGCCTGCAGCCAGCGATCCCAGAAGGCCAGCTCGTCCGCGAGCCCATCCTCCCATCGCCGGGCGGGTCCGGGTGCGGTGGCCAGCATGCCGCGGAGCGAGCGCAGCCATCGCCCGAGGCGGGAGCGCGGTGCCGGCGAACTCATCCCTGGCCCATCCACGGCGGTGCGTGGCCGTTCCAGTGGAGGAGATTGGCCTCCGGGACCTCGGCGCGGAGCCGCTCGAGGGTGCGGTCGTCCCATCCGCACCGCGACGCGCGCGTGTGCTTGACGCACATGTTCCACGACCACGCGTCGACCACGCGGTGCTCCAGCCCGCAGCGCTGGATCGCCCAGATGAGCGCGCCCTGGTCCCACCAGGAGATCGCCTCCGCCACCCGCCGGTCCGCGCATGCCGCGCGCACCGCGGCCATGTATGCCTCGAGCGCCGCGCGGTCGACCGGTCGGGAGAGGTCCCAGCCGGACACGCCGGCGTTGACCCGCGGCTCCAGCGGGTCGAACGGCCGCGCGATCGGCAGCAGGTCGTAGAGCGCGGCCTTGTTGGGCGTCACCTGCGGGGCGAAGTTCTCCGGCGTGAAGACCGGACCGTCCTCGAGCAGCGCGAAGAGCCCCTGCAGGTTGCGCAGCACCACCACGTCGCTGTCGATCCAGAACACGCGCCGAAACGGGCTGGCGGCGATGAGGAATGGGCACGCCCAGATCGGCCAGACGCGCTTGCCGGGCTTGGCGAGCGGTCCGGCGCCCTCGAACGCGCGGCGGACCGCGGCCATGTCGTCGGTCGCCGGCATCGGCAGCACGGAGAGGTTCGGGCACGTCCGGCGCGCGCGCTCGAGCTGCGACGCATCGAGACCGAGGTCGAAGCAGGCCACCGGGACGTCGAGGCTCTCGCGGACCGACCGGCAGAGCAGCTCCAGCCCGGGGAAATAGCGGCTGTCGGCCAGCGTCACGATGCCGGCGCCCTCGACGGGCGGGGGATCCGGCGCGCGGGACTCGCCCTCAGCCACGGGGTGCCGCCTCCTCGCGAACCATCCCGTCCTCGACCCGCAGCACGCGGTCGCACCGCGCGACCGTGGCGGCGCGGTGCGCGACCACCACGATGGTCATCCGTCCGTGCAGCGCGTCGATCGCCTCCATAACCGTCTCCTCCGTCTCGCCGTCGAGCGCACTGGTGGCCTCGTCGAGCACCAGCACCTCCGGGTCGCCGTACAGCGCGCGCGCTATCCCGATGCGTTGCCGCTGGCCGCCCGAGATCCGGACGCCGCGCTCGCCGACGACGGTGTCGACGCCCTGCGGCAGGGAGGACACGAATCCGTCCAGGTTGGCCATGGCGATGGCGCGCGCCACGGCCGCGTCGTCGATGCGATCCTCGGGGATCCCGAAGGCCACGTTGCGCCGGACGGTGTCGTCGAGCAGGTAGATCGACTGCGGGACGTATCCGAGCCGCCGCTGCCACCACTTCATGCAGCGTGCCGTGTCGACGCCGCCCACGAGCACGCGACCGGCGCCCGGCGCAAGCAGGCCGAGCAGCACGTCGACCAGGGTGCTCTTGCCCGATCCGCTCGCGCCGACCAGGCCGACGGCATGCCCGCGGGCGATGACGAGGGAGGCATCCTCGAGCACCGGCGACGCCTGCGGCCCGTAGGAGAATCGCACGTTCTCGACCGCGATGCGGTCCCAGTCGCCGGGACCGTCGCCGGACGGCGCGTCCGCGCCGGCGACCTTCGCACCCAGCTCCTCGGACAGGGATCGCACCGACACCAGCCCCAGCGCGATGGCGTGCACGGAGGTCAGCATGCGGCTGACCGACGGGATCAGGCGCAGCACCGCCACCCCGAACAGCCCCGCGACGGGGACGATGGAATTCGCCGGGCGGCCGCGGAGCACCATCACGATCACCAGGACCGCCAGCCCGGCGATCGCGAGCCACTCGATCCAGACCCGCGGCAGGTCCCTCAGGGTCTGCACGCGGCGCCCGATCCGCGCGCTCCGCTCGCCGGCGGCGGAGAGCTGCCGCACGAACTCGTCCTCCCGGCCCAGGAGCCGCGCCTCCTTCACGCCGCCGAAGCCCTGCTGCAGCACGCGAAACCGCTGCCGGTCGAGCTTCCTGCGCTCCGTCGCCATCCCGCCCGCCCGGGCATCGGTGACGCGATGGAACCCGTACGCGACGAGGCCGAGGACGACGATCACCACCAGCCCACCGACCGGCTCGATCACGAGCAGGAGCGCCCCGAGCGCGACCGACACGAACGCCTCCGACACGAACGCGAGCGCATGCACCACCACCCCGAACGTGAACTGGTCCACCTCCTGCGTGACGGCCTGCACGAGCGTCGCGGAGTTGTGCTGCAGGTGGAACGACCACGGCTTGCGCAGGTAGGACGCGAAGAGCCGGTTGCTGAGCGACCATTGCAGCGCGAAGGCGTAACGATTCTGCTGCCAGACGAGCAGCAGCCGGTACAGCGCCTTCAGGAGGTACGCGAGCAGGAGCACCAGCACGCCCGCCACCACGACCGCGGACCGGTCCCGGGCGGCGAGCCACTCGGCCATCGCCTTGGGCAGCGGCAAGGGCGAGCCCGCATCCGCCAGCAGCGCGATGACGGGGATGGCCAGCCCGACGCCGATCGTCTCGAGCGCGGCCCCCACCGCCATGAAGCCCACCAGCACCGCCGCACCGCGCCGCTGCCGGGGCTCGAGCAGGTTCCAGGCGCTGCGGAGGTCTCCAACTCTCATCGGCCTCCCACCTTACTTGCCGCACGGAGCGAACGCAGCGCATCCCGGAGCCGGAAGTCCTCCACGAGGCGCCCGGCGGCCACCTGCGACTCGAACTCCGCACCGTCGGGATTCTGCCGCCGGAACTCCTCGGGCAGCCGGCCGTCCCGGAGCGCCTGGTGGAGCACCCTCCACGTCCTGCCCACCGCCTGGCCCAATGACCGGTTGCGGGCGTATGCCGCACCGCCCGACAGGATCTTCCGGTGGAACTGCGGGTAGGAGCGGGCGGGAAAGTGCAGGATCCGCATCGGCACGGCGACGCATCCCGGCTCCTCGCCCATCACCCGGACGGTGTGGTTGCCCTGCGCGACCTCCACCCGGGGGTCCGCGCGATGCGCGACCTTCGGCGGCAACGGAAGGCCCAGCGCCTGGACCGACTGCGTGTCGCGCCAGGTGAGCCGCTCGAAGAACGGCGACGACTCGGGAACCGCCGTCGGCACGATCGGGAAGTTGTCGCGGGCGACCGTCACCGCCCCCACCCCTGCGGGAACGTCGCCGAGGACGTCCTTGAGGCCGGCGCCGCCGGCATCGGGGAACCAGAACTCGTCGGCGTCGCCGTTGATCACCCAGTCCGCGCCGTGCTCGGTTGCCGCGATCCGTGCCATCCGCGTCACCCACGCGTGCTGCATGTAGTCGTCGCGCCGCTCCTGGATCACCTGCATCACGCCAAGACGCCGGTACCGCTCGAGGATCAGCGGGGTCCGGTCGCGCGACAGGTTGTCCGTCGCGACGATGAAGTCCACGCCGCGCGAGAGGTGGAACGCCACGAGGTCCTCGAGGATGTCCTCCTCGTCGCGCAGGAGCAGCGTCATGACGAGCCTCACGAAGCGCCCCCGTCCCGCGGGCGCGCCGCCGCCGGATGCGCCGCTGCCCGATCGCATGATTGAATCGCGGGGTGGATCATGGCTCGTACCCGAAGGCCTCGAAGTCCGTCGCGTAGCGCCCGGCGACGAGTTCCCGTGCCCGGGGGGTGATCTCCCCCTCGCGGAGGGACCGATGGGCGGGGTTCCGGTGCGGCAGCTCCGCCGAGATCCCGAACCTGCCGCAGATGCGCGAGAAGTCCGCGTGCAGGCGCTCGAACCGGCCGACCTCGTCGACGGCCACCGACCCGTCCCCGCGCAGGATGAACTCCGACTGCGGACGGACGTGCGGGTGATCGAGCCGCACCGCGCCCGCCACGAATTCCTCGAATCCGACGCCGGCGAGCCGCACGTTCCGCGCCCGGGCATGCTCGAGCAGGTCGCCGTCCGGGTTCGCCCACGCGGAGACCATGCGGCGAAGCGGGTGCCGGACGAACGCGAACGATCGGTATCCGGCGCGACGGCCCGGTGGCACCGCCCGCATGAGCTCTTCCCACGTCAGGTGCTGGAGGAAGCCCGACCGCAGGCCCATCGCCAGGAACTCGCGGGAGCTCACCCGCCCGAACATCGCGTCGGCGTCCTCCACCCGCCAGTCCCGGTGCATGCCGAGCGCGGCCTCGACGCTGGTGCCCGCGCACTTCGGGACGTGGACGAAGATGCATCGATGGGCGTGCGAGATCGGCATCGGTCATGCCCCCGTCCCGCACGCGGCATGCAGCCTGCGCATGGTGGCCGCGACCTTCGCGGACAGCGTCGTCCGGAGCCGGAGGTCGAGGGGCGGCCGCACGGACAGCAGCGCGGGCTCGAACCGCTGCGTGGCAGCCTCGTCCGAGAGCGGCACGCCGCGGACGTCCCGCAGCCAGCGCAGCACTCCCGGCAGGTCGGACCGGGTGCGCGTCCCGTCGACGAACGCCACGCGGCCGGGGTACCGCTCCGCGCACCAGAGGGCGTGGCGGTTGTACCGGTCCCACAGACGGATCGCGGCGCCGTCGCGGGTCATCGGCAACCCGAGCCTGCGGAGCGGCCATGCGCCGTGGAATCGGTGCTGCAGCGGCACGTCGCGCCGGCGCCGCAGGCTGCCGACCACGCCTGCGGCATCCCGGAACGGGACCACCGCCGAGAGGGCGGGGAGCAATTCGAGCCAGAAATCGAGGAACAACGTGGTCCGCGGGTCCTTCCAGCCCCATGCGACCGCCCCGGCGCCCCGGGCCGCACCCCGATCTTCGGACGCCTGCCGCGCCTCCTCCTCGCGCCGGCGCACCAGGTCGAGGGCGGAACGCCGCAGGTCGTCGGGCACGCTCAGGCGCCCCGTGCACCCGGTCAACGCCCAGTCGGTCCCGTTGGCGCGCAGCATCGCGTCGTGCAGCTCCACGAAGCGCCGATCCTCGAAGTACCCGCGCCGGTTGTGGAGGTTGGCCGCGAGGAATCCACGCCCGAGGTCGACGCCCGCATCGCCCAGGACGCTCGCCACGAGCGAGGTGCCGCTGCGATGCATGCCCGCGACGGCGACGCACGGAGCGGCTTGCGGGCGATCGTCCGTCACGGCTTCCTCGGATGCGTTCGGACCATGTACTTGAGCCAGAGGGAGGCCTTGCGCCTCGTCGCGGCGTTCCGGCCGGGCAGCGGCGGGATGTTCCGCAGGTACGCCGCGGAAAGCCCCGCCATGTGCGCCACGAAGCCGACCGCCATGCCGACGGTGCCGAGCGTCTGCCTCGCCAGGCGGCGGTGACCGGAGATGAGGAGCGCCGGGTCATGGCCGTGGAAGGCGTGCGAATCATCCAGGTGCGAGGTGCTCGCCGCCCGGACATGCGTGACGGTCGCGCGCGGCTCGTAGCGCCCGATCCAGCCGGCGCGATGCATCCGCCAGCACCACTCGATCTCCTCCGCGTAGAGGAAGTAATCCGCGTTGAACCCCCCCACCGCGCCGACGATCTCCGCACGCGTCATGAGGGCTGCGCCGGTGATCCAGTCGGCGTCGATGGGCGAGTCGTGCCCGTGCAGGTGGTGCAGCGAAAGCGCGTGCTTCGAGCCCGGAAACCGCCGATCGAGGCCCAGCATCGACCAGCTGAAGAACCCGGAGAACGCCGTGTGGAACCGATAGGCGGACCACTGGTGCGACCCATCGGAATTCAGCAACTTCGGCCCGACGTACCCGATGCGCGGGTCGCCCTCGAGGGCTTCGACCAGCGTGGCGACCGATCCCGGATGGCTCACCGTGTCCGGATTGAGGCAATAGACGAACCGGCCCCTGGCTAACCCGAACGCGAGGTTGTTGCCCGCCGCGAAGCCAAGGTTCCGTTCGCTGCGCACGAGGCGCACGCCCGGGAACTCCCGCTCCACCATGTCCGCGGAACCGTCGTGCGAACGGTTGTCGACGACGAACACCTCGCTCGACCGTCCTGCGCACGCCTCCGGCAGCGAACGAAGGCAGTCGCGGAGCAGGTCGCGGGTGTTGAAGCTGACGATCACGATGGACACATCCGGGGATGGATCGGAGCGGATCGGCACCTCGACGTTTATACCACCCCTGCCCCGCAGGCATCGAGGAACTCCGGCGCACCGCCGTATGATCATGCGATGGGAAATCCCCACGACGCGCCCCGGGAATGCCGCCTCGCCGAGCTCGCCGACCGGGCATGGAGCGGGACGTGAACCGGCGAGGGATCGTCCTCGCGGGCGGATCCGGATCGCGGCTCCACCCCGCGACGATCGCCGTCTCCAAGCAGCTGCTGCCGGTGTTCGACAAGCCGATGATCTACTACCCGCTGACCACGCTGATGCTCGCGGGGATCCGGGAGATCCTGATCATCACCACTCCCGCGGACGCACCGCTGTTCCGGCTGCTCCTCGGGGACGGCAGGCAGTGGGGCATCGAGATTTCCTACGCCACGCAGGACACGCCGGCCGGCATCGGCGAGGCCTTCGTCATCGGCGCGGGCTTCGTGCAGGACCGCCACTCGGCGCTGATCCTCGGCGACAACGTCTTCTACGGGCACGACCTCGCCGGCGTGCTGCGGAGCGCGTGCGGCGCGCAACGGGGCGCGACCGTCATGGCGTACCGCGTCTCCGACCCCGGCCGCTACGGCGTGGTGGAGTTCGATTCCGCGGGGCGCGCCACCGGCATCGAGGAGAAGCCGGCCGTCGCCCGGTCGAGCTTCGCGGTCACCGGGCTCTACTTCTACGACCAACGCGTGGTGGAATTCGCGAGACGGCTCCGCCCGTCCCCGCGCGGCGAGCTCGAGATCACCGACATCAACCGGATGTACCTCGATGCCGGCGACCTGAACGTCACCGTGCTCGGCCGCGGGTTCGCGTGGCTCGACACCGGCACCCACGAGTCGCTCCTCGAGGCCGGGCAGTTCATCGCCACGCTGGAGCGGCGGCAGGGGCTGAAGGTCGCGTGCCCGGAGGAGATCGCGTTCCGCCAGGGCTGGATCACCGCGGAGGACCTGCAGAGGATCGCGTCCGGCCTCGTCGGCAAGGGATCCGGCGCCGCATCGAGCCTCGGGTCGTCGCACGGCTACGGGCGCTACCTGCTCGACGTGGTCAAGGAGCGGGCGCAGTGAGGAGCGAGCCGCTGCGGCTCCCCGGCCTCGTGCTGTTCACGCCGCTCGTCCACGAGGACGCCCGGGGATTCGTCTTCGAGGGCTTCAACGCACGGCGCTTCCGCGACGCGACGGGCATCGACGCACGCTTCGTGCAGGAGAACCACTCGCGCTCGGCCCGCGGCGTGCTCCGCGGAATGCACCTGCAGGCCTTCCCGGGGGCGCAGGGGAAGCTGGTGCGGGTGGTGCGCGGCGCGATCTTCGACGTCGCCATCGACGCTCGGCGGAATTCACCGACGTTCGGCGAGTGGTGCGGCGTGGAGCTCTCGGAGTCCGACCGCCGTGCCCTCTGGGTGCCGGCGGGATTCGCCCACGGCTTCGTCGCCCTCGGCGACGGCACCGAGGTCCAGTACCACCTGACCGAACACTGGCAGCCGGGCCTCGAGCGGGTGGTGCGGTGGAACGATCCCGACGTCGGCATCGCGTGGCCGCCCGGGGTCGCGCCGGTCCTGTCCGATCGCGACGCGAACGCGGGAACCCTCGCGGAGATTCCGGAAGCCGAACTCACGCCGATCTGAGGGATCGGACCGCGGCCGGCAACCGGCCCCGCGCGACGCTACCTGCACTGCCCCCAGTCGCCGAGCAGGATCCCCAGGTCCGCGCCGTTCACGATGCCGTCCCGATTGATGTCGCTGGCCGAACGCATGCCCCAGTCGCCGAGCAGGATCCCGAGATCCCCGCCGTTCACCACGCCGTCGTGGTTGAGATCGGACGCGCAGGTCCTGCAATTGTCCGGGATGCCGTCGCCGTTCGCATCGGCCAGGATCCCGTCGGCGATGTCGCAGCCGTCCGGCCTCCCGTTCTTGTTGCAGTCATGCGGCAACGCACCGGAGAAGCCGTACGCGCGCACCATGGCGTCCGCCTGGGTGAGGAATCCGTAGATGGCGGCGGCGCTGACGTTGTCGGGATCGACCGTCGGGCCGACGGCGATCCACGTCTTGAGGTCCGTGCCGCTCAGGTCGACGCCGATCGGCGCCTGATTGCCGAAGGAATCGCGGTAGATCACGCCCACGAAGAACGACGTGCCCGCCGGGCCGACGTACGTGGGCGGGATCTGGATGGTGTCGAAGGCGTCCCGGTTGGCGAATTCGGACTTCGCGCGCACCGAGACCAGGACCTTGGCGTCGTTCGGCTTCCCGTCGCCGTCGGGATCGCTCCACAGCGCGACCCGGTAGGAAACCCCGGAGAACGCGTTGCCGAGCATCACCCGGATGGCGCCGATCGTCTCCCCGCCCCCGGAGACCCTGAACGCGTTCATCCAGACCAGGTCGGCGACGCCGGACACGCCGTAGTTCCCGTCGCGGATGCCGTCGTCGTAGGAGTACTCCACCTCGGCCGGGGCATCGCCGAGCTGGCACTCGTCCGGGATGCGGTCCGAGTTGCAATCCTTGCTGAAGCCCGTGATCACGTCGGTGCTGTCCAGCGTTCCGTTGCGATTGCAGTCCTCGCACTCGTCCGGGATGCCGTCGTGGTCGGCGTCGGCGCTCGTCCCCGCGGCGAGATCGCACGCATCGAGCACGCCGTTGCCGTTGCAGTCATGGCCCGCCAGCTCGCACTCGTCCGGGATGCCGTTGCGGTCGCAGTCGCCGCCCATCAGCTGGCACTCGTCCGGGGTGCCGTCGTGGTTGCAGTCCGCGCTGGTGCCGCCGGCGATGTCGACGCCGTCGATGACGTGGTTCCCGTTGCAGTCCTCGCATTCGTCCGGCACGCGGTTGCCGTTGCTGTCGACGCTGGTGCCGGCCGCGAGGTCGCACGAATCGAGGATGCCGTTGCGGTTGCAGTCGTTCGCCGTCGACACGCCCACCCCGCGGATGAGCCAGGTCCCCGGGAACAACGAGTCCTCGATGGCCTTCACTTCCAGCGCGTTCGCCGTCAGGTTGTCCGGATCGATCGTGCCCGAAGCCCCCACGAACCACGCCTTGCGCCGCGGCGGTGCACCGCTCGCGTCGAGCGCGGCCGGGTAGTAGCTCGTCTGGTCGAGCGACACGATCGCGCCGACGAAGAACGACGTGCCGTTGGGCCCGACGACGGTGGGCGGGAACTCGAAGCGGCGGATGACGCCCTGCGGCCCGGCGACCGTGTCGATCACCCGGAGCAACCGGGCATCCGAGGGATTGCCGTCGCCGTTGGGGTCCGACCAGATGCACAGCCGCACCGGCTGGAGCTCCGTCATGAACACGAACTCCATGTCGATGGCGGTGATCACCGAGGCGTTGCCGGAGACGCGGAACTGGTTCATCCACGCCATGTTCGTGCCGACCGAGCGGATCCCGAATTCCGCGCCGCCGTCGTCACGGCGGTACAGGTAGTCGCCGTTGATCTGGCAGGAATCGGGGATGCCGTTCCCGTCGCAGTCCAAGCCGGGGTTCGTGGCGATCTCGCAGGCGTCGACGACGTGGTTGTGGTTGCAGTCCTGGGTGGCCCATTCGCAGTCGTCCGGCACGCCGTCCCGGTCGCAGTCGTTGCCCGAGAGCTGGCACTCGTCGGGGATGCCGTCATGGTTGCAGTCGTGCGACCAGCCGCCGGTGATGTCGCAGGCGTCGGGCCGCCCGTTCCGGTTGCAGTCGGGCTCGCATTCGTCGGGGATCCCGTTCGAGTCGCAGTCCTGGCTGGTGCCGTCGGCGAGGTCGCAGCCGTCGGGCCGGCCGTTCTCGTTGCAGTCCGCGCTTCCCGACCGGTTCAGCAGGATCGGCGCGTCGATCAGCCCGGACGAGATGCGCAGTTCGTCGATCGATCCCCGCAGGCGCTGGTTGACCGCGCCGGTCGAATCGGTGTGCGCGCCCACCAGGAGCGGCGCCGCCACGGCCACGTGGCCCTGATCGGCGAATGCCACGAATTCGGTGATCCCGTCGAGGACGAACCGGGCCTCATGGTTCGAGCCGTCGAACGCGACCGAGACGTAGTGCCAGCGCGTGTCGGCGATCTGCAGGTTGGACGTGACGGTCCAGAAGCTCCCGGAAGCGGCGCCGTTGTTGCCGAACGCCAGCACCAGCTCGCGCCCGGTGAACTGCGCCGTCTTGCCGTAGTTGCGCAGGCCCGCGCTCGACATGTTGCCGCCCTGTGCGTACACCAGGAAGTCCGCGGCCTTGTCCCCGATCCCGATGGCCTTGCGCTGGACGAGCGCCTGGCGCGCGTCGGCCGTGGCCCCCGTCGCGAGCGTGACCAGCCGCACCCACGCCTCCACCGTGAAACTTTCGCCCGCGGAAGCGAGGATGCCGCCCGGGTCGTTCACGAGGAAGGACCCGTTGGACGACAGGTCCACCGATCGGTGATTCGCCTGTGCGGTGGCGGGCACCGTTGCCACCGGCACGTCGTTCGACCGGATGATCCCGGTCGGCACGCCCGTCAGCCCGGAAGGGCTCGAATCCAGCAGGTTCCCGGAGGCTTCCTCGAATCGCCAGTATCCGCGGGTGGCGCTCTGGCCGATCTCGCACTGGTCGAGCACGCAGTTGTCGTTGCAGTCGAGGCCCGTGTGCCCGAGGATCTCCTCGGCGTCCACCACGCCGTTGCCGTTGCAGTCGTCGCAGGAATCGGGCCAACCGTCGCCGTTGACGTCGGTCATGGGGCGGAAGGCGCTGCCCGGGACGACGGTGCGCGACTGCCCCGAGGGCTGCCACTCGAGCACGGCCGTGGCGCCGCCGCCCGCCTCGAAGTACTCCATGCGGAACTCGTACCGCCGGCCCTGCTGCAGCGTGATGGTCCCCGCCCACGTGGTGGGGCTCTGCGGGACCCACTTGTCCACCAGGAGCTGGCCGTTCACCCAGAGGCGGACCCCGTCGTCGGTGGTGGTGAAGAAGGTGCACGGCCCCGTGGAGGCGGCCGTGATGGTCCCGGTCCAGCGCACCGAGAAGTCGTCGTTGGGCAGCGTTGGGTCCGGGCTCCCCTGGTTCCACTGGAAGTTGACGTTCGGATCGATGCGCGTGAGGACCCGCACGCGAAATTGCCCGCTGCCGCCCTGGTCGTTGAAGTATTGCCCCACGAGGCCCGAGGCCGCGGCGCGCTCGATCGCATCGGGCATGCCGTTGCCGTCGCAGTCGGTGCAGTCCTGGCACTCGTCGGGAATGCCGTCGCCGTTCCGGTCGGCGGAGGTCCCTTGGCGGATGTCGGTCGCGTCCTCGACGTAGTTGTGGTTGCAGTCCAACAACGGGGGGGACATGCCGAGGACAGCGGAGAGACAGAGGGCGAGTGCCTGCATGGGGAGAGGATCCGAACCGGAGGGGGAGAAGCAACGACCTCGCCCGACGGCACCGGGCCGCGCAGGCACCACTCACGTACACGCAATGTAAGCAGCGGGTTCGCGAACGCAACCACCATTTCCGGAAATCTCCCGGATGGCTCCGTTCACTCCGCGCGCGACCGCAATCCGGGCCTCTTCAATCCAAAGACAGCATTATCGGACTTCCAACCGGGCTGTCACGTCCCCGGCTGCAGCACGTCGAGGGCGAGCGAGGACGGAATGGGCGGGTATTCCACCGCCGCACGGAACACCTTGAAGGCCCGCGGATCCCAACCCAACGCGCGCATGCGATCCTCGAGGAACGAGGCGAGGAGCGGCACCCCCTCCACCCGGACGTCGGCGATTCCCTTGGGCAATTGGGACAACGAGACGCCGCAATGCAGCCGATCGCCGAGGCTGTACGGCACCGACCGTTCGGGTGCCGCGTTCAGGTCCCCGTAGACGGTCGCGTCGGGCTGCGCCCCGTCCTCGAGCAGGCTGCGGTGCACCGCGAACACCATCACCTGCGCCTCGCTCGGCGTCCGGAGCTTGAACACCTGGAAGATCCCGGACTGCCCGTCGGCCGCGCCGATCGGCTGCACGCGCCGCAGCAACGCGCCATGCACCACCGTCGACACGCTGGCGCGGCCCACCTCGCCCTCGCCGAGCTCGAGGCTGGGCACCTGGCCCACGACCGAGGCATGCAGTTCGGGAAGTTCCGGCGAGCACAGCGACGGGATCAGGAACGGCGGCTGCGACCGGTCGGAGGGCGCCAGGGCAGTCACCGCCTTCACCGCCCGTCGCCTGCACCGGTCGTCGATCACCGTCGGCGATTCAAGGCGCCACGCGGCGTCGAAGCGCAGCCGTTCGAGCCCGACGAAGCCGCGGACGGTCGCGCAATCGACGAACTTGCGCCGAGCGTCGGGCGCGACGACGTCCACGCGGAACGCGATGCTCGCGCGCATGCCCCAGACGTGCATGCCTCCCTCGAAGAGCTTGCGGCGATGCTCCGAGATGAAGCGCCCGTCCGCGCCGCTCGAGATGTTGGCGCTGAGGAGCTCGAAGGCACGCTTGCTGCCCGCCCACTTCACGCCGACCTGCTGCGCCGATCGCATGGCGACCGTCCAGCGATCCACGGTCGCCTTCGGCACGCCGCACCTGGCGGCTGCCTTGGCGACGATCTGCAGCGCCATCGGGCCCGGCAGGTGCCGGACGCAGGCGAACGGGTCGCCGGACTGGGCGATGTGCTTCAGCTTCCACGCCAGCTTGAGGTCGATGCCGAGCGCCTTCTCCAGGTCGACCGGCCGGAACCCGGGAATGCCCGGCACGCCGGCAAGCAAGTCGCGCGTGCCGGCCTTCAGCGCCTGCAGCTCTTCGCGGACTTCCCCGACCGCAGCGGGCTTCGCTCGTTCTGGCGACCTCATGGGGTCCAATCTACCGCGCGGTCCCGGACGCGCCAAGCACCTTCAGCGCTTCCTCCGCCTTCGGATGCTCGGGGTCGAACCGGAGGGCGCGCCGGAACTCGGTCACCGCCTCCTCCCGTCGACCGGCCCGCACGAGCGCGTTTCCGAGGTTGAAGCTCCCGGATGCCGCCAGGCCGTCGTCCTGGGCCTCGACGGCCAGGGCAACCGTCGAGCGGAACGCGTCGATGGCCTCGTCGATGCGCCCCTGCGCCTGGAAGGCGTTGCCCAGCATCAGCATGATGCGCGGATCCGCCGGCGCGAGCGACCGCGCCATCGCGTAGGAACGCTCCGCGGCCTCGTGCTGCCGGAGCGACATCTGCGCGTTGCCCAGCTGATACCACCCACGCGCCATCCCCGGGTGCTCCTCGACCAACTCGAGCAGGCGATCGTGGGCATCCTCCGCGCGGCCGCGGACGATCTCCCGCCCCAGGTCGGCCACGCGCGCCTCGATGCGCATCGCGGGATTCGGTTCGTCGCGGAGCGTGACGACGGTGTGGCCGAACCCGGTCGACTGCTCGAGCGCCCAGTACTCGACCCACGCGGGCAACCGTCCTGCAAGCACCGCATGCGTCACGCCGTAGTGGCGGAAGAGCAACGACCGCCGAGCCTCGTCCGTCCGGTCGTCGAGCATCTCCGCCGCCTGCCGCACCCGCGTCGCGCCCCGCGGAACCCCGGTGCTGCTTCGCTCCGAGCAGACCAGCGCGGATCCGCGCAGCATGGCGATCCATGTGCCGGTCAGCCGTCCGCAGGCCACGATGGCGCCGTCCGGGATCGCCTGCCGCATCCACGCCTGCTGCGCGACCAGGCCCTCGTAGCGGTCGCCGAGTCGCGACTGCCGGCTGGCCGTCGCGCGTTTCCACCAAGCCGCCGGCGAATTGGGCGGGACGAACGATGCGTGCGCCACCGCCGCGCACAATGCGAGCGCCGCGACGGCCGACGAGAGCAGGAGCGCCCGGCCCGCGCGCCATGGCCGGATCGCCTCGATCGCCGCGGCCAGCGCCGGCACCGACAGCGGGATCCACAGGACGAACGCGAGCGCCTCGAATCGCGAGATCATCCACTGCGCGCCGAGGAACCGGATCGCCTCCGTGCACACGGGCGGCGTCGTGACCACGGCCTGCACGACGCCGATGGCGGCGGCGAGGAGCAGCGCCTCGCGGCGTCGCGCGATGCGCACGGCGAGGAACGTGCCGATGGCCATCGCCAGCAACCGCCATCCCGGGACTCCCAGGAGCCGCCCCGTGAATCCGCGGCCGAAGGTGCGGCCGACCCACTGGACCTCGCCCAGCCGCCACGTGATGAAACCATCCTGCGACTGGACCGCGGACCCGCGATCGCGTCCCTCCGCATCCGCGTTGCCGCGCACCGTGGCGGTTCCCGCGGCGGCGTCGGCCCGTGGCCGGCCCTGCGCCTCCAGTTCCCGGTCGCGCGCGCGGCGCGCGAGCTCCCGCTCCGACGGCGGCGCGACATGCCCCGACGCGGTCTCGGACGCGGTCATGCCCTTGGCGACCAGCGGGAACGCCCCGCCGACGGCGGTCACCGTCACGGCGACCATGAGGGCCGCGGCCGCACCGGGCCTGCGACGGACCGCCTTCCACAGCCCGATCGCGCCCGCCACCGGCGCGACGACCACCACGAGGAATCCCGCATAGAGCGGGTGGATCATGCCGACCACCGCGGCCACGCCCGCCATGACGAACGCGGCCCGGAGCACATGCGGCGCGGGCCCGTCCCGCGGCGCGCTCAGCAGCCGGATCGCGGCCGCGACGGCGACCGGGATCGCGAACCAGGGCGCCAGCTGGTTCGGGTAGAGCGTGAAGTCGTACGGCGCCCGGTCGACGGCCACCATGATCGCCGCTGCCCACGGGGCCCACGAACCGCCGAGGACCACCCACGCGAGGTACGCCCCGGCGCTCGCGATCATCAGCCGCGATGCCCCGAGCGAGCCGAACCAGAACTCCACCGGGTCCATGGACGTCAGCCTGCACGCGACGGCGTGCAGCGCATGCAGGACGTTGGTGTGGTAGATGGGATACGGGAACTCCACGGGCCCCTGGATGAACGGATCGCCGTTGGACAGGCCGTGCTCGAGCAGGAAGCGGATCCGGGCGACGTGCACGCGCGCGTCGTTGCCGAGGACGGCGCCCACGCGCTCCGCGAGGACCAGGTCGAGCAGGACCGCCGCGCACCCGATGACGGCGATCGCGGAGACGGCCCGTCCGGCGCCGACCCACGCACGGGCACGCACGAGGTCGACCGCGCCCCAGAGGATGAATGCCGCCAGCAGCGCGGCGATCGGCGCCACCGGCACGCGCAGCAGGTAGCCGGCGATGACCACGGGCGCCAGCGCCACGAGCGCGGCCATCCATGAGACCGCCATGGAAGGAAGCGCCCCGCCCCGCAACTCCCCGGGTACCAGTCGGCGCGCGATCGCCGCTCCGGGCAGGAGGAGCGCCAACCAGAACAGCAAGGGGATCGCGTTCACCGCCCGGGACCCTCGGCCGGCGGATCCTGCGCCGCGCCGTCGGCTCCGCAGTCGGAGCGGCTCGACTCCTCGAGGACCCGCCAGCGCGGCTGGCCCGGCGCCAGGTCCGCCGCCCGGCGGAACGACGCCGCCGCCGCACACGGCCGACCGAGCAGGCGGAGCGACTCGCCGATGGCGCCGTGCAGGGTGGCGCTGTTGCGCAGCGCGGGCTCGACCAGGGTCAGGAGCTCGAGCGCTGCGTCGGCATGGCCGCGACGCAACTCGAGCACCGCCCAGTCGAGCCGCAGCAGCGGGTCCTGCGGCCGCAGCTCCCCGGCGACGTCGAGGTCCCGCTGCGCCTCCTCGTCGCGGCCGCGCTGCATCAGGATCGCCGCGCGGTTGACCCGGGCGCGCACGTGCGAGGGGCGTCGCTCGATCACCTCGTCCCAGAGCACCAGCGGATCCGCATAGGCGCGGTTCCGCACGCTCGTCGCGAACGACTCGCACGCGACGAGCACCAGGAGAATCGCGGTCATCGCGAGCCTGGCGCGACGGGCAGCCGCGTCGCCGTGCCGCCGTGCACGGTTCCACGCGGCGGCGCACGCGGCCACGGCGGCGGCCACCACCGCCAGGAGCGGCAGGTACATGCGGTGGTCGGCGGCCACGTCCGCCAGCGGCACGAAGCTCGACGCCGGTGCCAACGCGAGGGCGAAGAAGACGGGGATGACCCCCCACCAGCGTCCGCGCACGAAGGCGAACGCCGACAGCAGCACGACGGCCACGACCGTCGTCCCGCCCACCGCGGCGGTCCACGGCGCCGACAGCTCCTCGGGACCATGGTCGATCGACATCAGCCACGGGCAGGCCACCTCGCCCATGTAGAGGCCGACCGCCCGCACCTGCATCGAGGCGTAGTGCAACGGCGTCGTCCCCGCCACGCGCAACCCCGCGCCGGCGTTCCCGGCCCCGCCGGCGAGCACGCCGCGGACCACGCCGAGCGGAACCAGCGCGAGCGTCGTGGACCAAAGCGCGACGTGCAGGGGCCACCGCTCGCGGAGCGCCGCGCGGAGGGAGCCGGCGACCACGAACGCGTCGATCGCGAGCAGGATCGCCGGCGCCGCCGCGGCCGTCGGCTTCGCGGCGATCGCGAGCACGCAGCACACGAACGTCGCGACGCCCCACGCCGCGGCGCGCGCCCGCCGCGGCTGCGCGCGCACGGCCCGCGCCGCGCAGCACAGGCCGACCACCGCCGCAAGCGTGAACAGCCCGGCCATCGACTCCGCGCGCTGGATGACGTAGGTCGCCGCCGCCGTCTGGAGCGGGTGCAGGGACCACAGCAGCGCGATCGAGAAGGCGCAGGAAAACGCGGCGGATTCAGGAAGTTCGATCGCGCGCCGGGCCTGCAGCCGACGGATGCAGCACAGCACTGCGGCGAACGCCGCCACCGCCGCGGTGGCGTGGACCAGCACGTTGAAGGCGTGGTACCCGCGCGGATCGAGCCCCCCGAGCGAGTGGTTGAGGCCGAGCGTCAGCTGCACCAGCGGCCGCTGACCGCAGACCAGGGCATCCCACGAGTCCCACGGCGCGACGATCAGCCGCTCCTCGCCGACGATCCGCACGACGTCGTCGAAGACGAAGTCCGCCTCCAGCGCGGAACGCCACGTCACCACGGCGACGACCCACAGCACCATCGCCAGGACCGGTCCCCACGCGGAGCGACCGCGCCCATCCGCGCCGTCGGGTTGTGGATCGGACGGTTGCATCGGTCGACGAAGATGGTAACTTCGGCCACGCCGTGACTGCCGGCGCGCGCCACGATCCGGAGATCGACCAGCCCACGGCCGAAGGGACGTGGGTCGTGGTGGCGGTCTACAACGAAGCTCCGGTCGTGGCCGACGTCCTGCGGGAACTGCTGCAGGCGTTCCCCAACGTCGTCGCCGTCGACGATGGTTCGGTCGACGACTCGTGGAACCGGCTGCGCGAGGTCGCGCCGCACGCCATCCGCCACCTCGTCAATCGCGGCCAGGGCGCGGCGCTGCAGACGGGCACCGAATTTGCCCTGAAAAAAGGGGCAGATCGCATCGCGCACTTCGATGCCGACGGCCAGCACCGGGTCGCTGACCTCGTGCACATGGCGTCCGCCGTGGCGCGCGGGGAATGCGACGTGGCGCTCGGGGACCGCTTCCTCGGCGGGTCGCCGATACCCCCGCACCGGGCCGCCCTGATCCGCGCGGCCGCGTTGATGCACCGCTTCTCGAGCGGCATCGCGCTGTCCGACGTCCACAACGGCCTGCGCGTGCTGTCGCGTGCGGCCGCCGGGCGATGCGAGATCACCGCCGACCGCATGGCGCACGCCAGCCAGATCATCGACCTCGTGGCGCGCAGCGGGCTGCGCGTGCGCCAGTACCCGACGTCGATCCGCTACACGGAATACTCCATGCGCAAGGGCCAGCATGCATCGGCCAGCGCCCGCATCCTGTTCCACTACGCCATCTCGAGGATCTTCGGATGACCACCTTCCAGATCGCCCTTCTCACGTTGGCGGCCCTCGGCGCCGTCACGTCCGTCGCACTGCTGTCGAGGCAGCTGGTGGGCCGCATCACCGGGGCCGCCGTCCTCGTCCTCTCCGTGGTCGGGGCGATCTTCACGGTCTTCCCGAACTCGACCACCGCGATCGCGCACGCCCTCGGGATCGGCCGAGGCGCCGACCTGCTGCTCTACCTGCTCGTCATCGGCACCTCGTCGGGATTCCTGGTGATGTACGTCAAGCTCCGGGCGGTTCGCCGCGAGCTCACCCTGCTGGTGCGCGAGATCGCGGTCGCCAAAGCAACGGGCACCGATCCGGACGACGGGGCCCGGAAATCGCAGTGAGGCCTGCCGACGCGGGACCAACTGGATCGCACGGAGGCCGGTTTGAAGCCTCTGAAATTTGTTATTATTAGCCTACCTAGATCGGAAATGTCTTTCCGGAAATGAGGGAAAGCGGTCTTGACTCGCCGTACGGGGGAGTTACCTTGTCTTCACCATGAGCAATGCCGCCGTTTCCGTGATCGTGGGTGTCGTCGGACTGGCAGTCCTGGCACCGGTTGCCGCCGAGAAGTTCCATCGGGCGGGCGACGACGGAGCCCTGCGGATGCCCACCAACGACGACTTCACCACGTCCTCGGGACCGATGAAGCCGATGTCCGGCGGCGGATCGTCTCCGCTGCCCTGCCCCGCAGACCTGAACCACGACGGCGTCGTCAACGGCGCGGACATCGCGGTCCTGCTCGGTGCCTGGGGTCCGTGCAGCAGCAGCAACTGCCCGGCCGACCTCAACCACTCGGGCACCGTCGACGGCGGGGACCTGGCGATCCTGCTCGGCGCCTGGGGCCCCTGCCCGAGCTGAATCGACGAATCGCGAATCGACGCACCGCGATCGGTGCCGGGCGTTCGACCAGTCCCACAGCACAGGAGCGTTCGACCATGAGCATCCGATCGGCGGCCGTCGTGGCCGCGGCGTTCTTCGGTTCCCTGTCCGTGCTCTCCCCGGTGGCGTGCGCCCAGGACTGCAACGGCGACGGCATCGTCGACGCGCAGCAGGTCAACACGCAGGGGCTGGTCGGCCAGTACTTCCCGAATGCGACGTGGAGCGGGACACCGGTGTCCCGGATCGACTTCGGCGGACCGGGGAACTTCGACCTCAACGGCTCCGCGGGCTGGACGCTGCCTCCCGGCATCCCGGACGACAACTTCACCGTGCGCTGGACCGGCGGCCTGCGGTTCGACCAGTCGGGCCAGTTCCAGTTCAAGGTCAGCCATGACGACGGCTGCTGGGTCTACCTCGACGGAATCCTGCTCGGCGGCTTCGACTCGAACGGCGAGCACACCATTCCCGCAAAGCCGCTCCAGGTCAGCGCCGGCATGCACTGGCTGCGGGTGGACTTCCTGGAGAAGACGGGCGCGCAGAGCATCCGCATCTCGCGCAAGCCGTCGACTTCCGGCACGTGGAGCGTGATCGCCGACGGCGACCTCGTCGCCGGCATCGATGCCAACGGCAACGGCGTGCTCGACATCTGCGAGGGCGCCGACTGCAACGGCAACCTGGTCCCGGACTCGGTCGAGATCGCGCGGGACCCGGCGCTCGACTGCAACGTGAACGGGGTGCTCGACCAGTGCGAGTCGACGGCGATCGACTGCGACCAGAACGGGATCCCGGATTCGTGCGAGAACGGCCTGGCCGGGCTGGTGGGCTACTACTACGCCACCGACGACTTCAGCGGCCCGGTGGTCGCGCGGCGCCTGGACGCGAACGGGCCGCTCGGGCTTGACTTCAACGTGACGGACCAGAGCGTCGGCAACACGTGGCAGCCGTCGAACGTGCCCACCGACCACTTCTCCGTGCGTTGGACGGGGCAGCTCGTGGTGCCGGCCACGGGCAACTACTACTTCCAGATGCAGAGCGACGACCGGGCCACCATGCGCGTGGACACGACGCTCCTGATAAGCTCGAACACGGAGACCGTCGAGCGCGGCCCGTTCCTCCTGACCGCCGGGGCGCACCTGGTGCAGTACGACCTCCGCGAATTCGGCGGCGACCAGCGCATGCGGGTGCGGATGCGCATGGCCGACAGCGGTCCGTGGAGCGCGCTGCCGGGAAGCTGGTATCGGTCGCGGATCGACCTCGACGGCAACGGGACATGCGACCTCTGCCAGTTCGGCGACTGCGACCATGACCGGGTGCCCGACAACCTGCAGGTGGCGCAGGGCGCGACCGACTGCAACGGCAACGGCAGGCTCGATGCCTGCGAGATCGCGGAAGGCGCGCTCGACTGCAACGGCAACGGCGCGATCGACAGCTGCGAGGGCACGGTGCACGGCCTGTACGGCCGGTACTTCACGGCGATCGGCGGGTCGAATCCCGCCGACCCGCTGCGCCCGGGCACCCTGCGCGGCAAGCGCCTCGACGCCACGATCGGCTTCGAGGGCGGCAGCTGGTTCCCGGATGGCCTCCCCGACGACGACGTGATCGTCATCTGGACCGGCGCGCTGGTGACCCCGGCCGAGACCGGCGTCTACCAGTTCCTGACCGACACCGACGACGGCTGCCGCCTCTACGTCGACAATGACCTGGTCATCAACCGGTGGCTCGACGGGTCCGGCAACGGCTTCGCCACGAAGTCGCTGCGCGGGGGGACCACGTACGGCATCCGGATGGAGTTCCACGAGGCCAGCGGCGGCCAACGGGCCGTCCTCCGATGGCTCCTGCCGTCGCAGTCGGGCGCAGCACCCGACATCATCCCGAGCAGCGCGTTCCGGGTGGCGACGCCGGACTGCAACCACAACGGCCGACCGGACGACTGCGACATCGCCGACGGGACGCTGCCGAACCCCGGCAACGGAATCCCGGTCCCCTGCACCGCTGCAGCCTGCCGCGGCGACCTCAACGGCGATGGGGTCGTGACCGGAGCGGACCTCGGCATCCTGCTCGGGGCATGGGGCTCCCCGGGAGCGGACCTCAATGCGGACGGCGTGACCAACGGCGCCGACCTGGGGATCCTGCTCGGCGACTGGGGCCCCTGCAACCGATGACCGCGCGCGGGCGCGGGCCCTTCGTGGTGCGAGGGCCCGGGGGCCGCTACGGCAAGTGGAAGACCTCCCGGAGCGGGACCATCGAGGTGTCCGCGCGGCCGCCGGGAAGCTCCTCGAAGTACTTCACCATGGTGCGCTGCCAGCGCGCGTTGACCTCCTCGGCCTGCATGCCGGCGACGGCCTTCGCGAAGTCGGGCGTCTCGAGGTAGCCAACCAGGAGCCCGTCTTCGCGGAGGAAGATCGAGTAGTTGGTCCACCCGTGGCGCGACAGCGCGTCGAGCATCTCGGGCCAGACGGACCGATGGCACTCGCGGTACTCCTCGAGGAGGTGCGGCCGGACGCGGAGCGTGAAGCAGACGCGATGCATCGGGGGTACCGCCTTTCCGTGGTCAACGGACGAATGCGTCGGCGAGGCCGCCGTCGACGTGCAGGAGCTGGCCGGTGGTGCGCGCGCTCTCCGGCCCGGCGAGGAAGCGGATGGCCGCGGCCTGGTCGCGCGGGGTGATGGTGGCCTTGAGGAGCGTGCGGCCCGCGTAGAAGCGCCCCAGGCGCTCGACGAGCTCGGCGTCGGTCATGGAGCCGTCGAAGGGGATGGCGTACTTGCGCAGGCTCGCCTCCACGCGGGCGCGCGGGAACATGGTGCTTCCCTCGATCACCGTGGCGGGCGCCACGGCGTTCACCCGCAGGAAGGGCGCGAAGGTCACCGCCAGCGAGCGCACCACGTGGTTCGCGGCCGCCTTCGACGCGTCGTAGGCGGTCGACCCCTTCTTGGCGACGACCGCGTTCACGCTGGTGGTGATCACCGCGCTGCAGGGGAGCCCCTGCGGCGCCATGGTGGCGGCCGCCTCCTCCACGAGCAGGGTCGGCGCCAGCACGTTCACCTGCATGGCGCGCATGAAGTCGCGGTCGCTGGTCGTGCCGTCGGGGCCCGGCGTAGGGAACAGCCCGGCGGTCACCACCAGCTCGTCGATCCCGCCGTAGGCGAGCACCACGTCGTCGAGCACGCGGCGGACCGACGCGCGATCGGTGGCGTCGCAGCACAGCGCGATCGCCGGGCCGCAGGCCGAGATGCCGCTGCCGGCGACGCCGATCCCCGTCCCCGCGGACCGCTCGATGTCGCGCGCCGCGGACTCCGCGGCGGCGGCGTCGAGGTCCACGCAGGCCACGCAGGCATCGTCCGACGCCAGCGCCGCGCTCGCGGCGCGCCCGATGCCGCTGCCCGCGCCGACGACCACGCTCACGTGCCCGGCGAGCGGCTTGGGCCGCGGCATGCGCTGCAGCTTCGCCTCCTCCAGGCGCCAGTACTCGATGTCGAACGCCTCCTGGCGCGCAAGCGCGCGGTAGCCGCCGATGCTCTCGGCGCCCTTCATCACCTCGACCGCGCAGCGGTAGAACTCGGCGGTGGTGCGCGACTCGGACTTCGAGGAACCCCACGCCACCATCCCGATGCCCGGCACCAGGATCACCGTCGGCTCGGGCGCGCGCATGGCGGGGCTGTCGGGATGCCTGCAGGCCTCGTAGTACGCCGAGTAGTCGGCGACGTAGCGCTCGAGCGCCGCCTCGGTCTTGTCGCGCAGCGCGGCGAGGCCCTCGGCGTTCGGGTCGAACTCCACGAACATCGGCTTGATCTTCGTGCGCAGGAAGTGATCGGGGCACGAGGTCCCCAGCTCCGCGAGCCGCGCGGCGTCGTGGCTCGAGACGAACTGCAGCATGGCCGGGTCGTGCTGCACCGTGCCGACCATGCGCCGGCGGGTCGACACCCTGCCGCGCAGGAACGGCAGGAACCCGGCGAGGATCCCGCGGCGCGCCTCGTCGCCGACGGGCTTCACCTTCTGGCCGCCGAAGGTCATCGCGCCGCGGTCGTGGGACGCCAGGTACCGCGCGGCCCGCGAGATGATGTCGAGCGTCAGCTCGTAGCACCTCGCCGGGTCGTCGGACCAGTTGATGAGGCCGTGCTGGCCCATGATCGCGCCGTCCGCCTGCGGGTGGTCCCTGCACAGCCGCTCGAGCGCGAGGCCGAGCTCGAAGCCCGGCCGCATCCAGGGAAGCCACTCGAGCTGCCGGCCGAAGACCTCGCGCATGACCTCCTCGCCGCGGACGCACGCGGCGATGGCGATGAGCGCGTTCGGATGGGTGTGGTCCACGTGCGCGTGGGGCACGAAGGCATGCAGCGGCGTGTCGATGGAGGTGGCGCGCGGGTTGAGGTTCCACGTGCAGTGGCGGTAGAGGTCGACCATGTCGTCCTCGGCCCGGGACTTGATGCCCGTGGGCGAGCGGCCGGCGTACACCCTCTTCAGCTGCTCGAGCTTCGGCATCGACAGCGACGCGAAGAAGTCCCGCCCCGCGGTCCGCAGGTCGCCACCGGAACCCTTGACCCACAGCACCTGCACCGGCTCGCCGGTGAGCGGGTCATGCTCGACGACCTTGCTCGAGGTGTTGCCGCCGCCGGTGTTGGTGACGCGCTGGTCGTCCCCGAGGCGGTTGGAACGGTAGACGAGGAGCCCGACGGGGTCGAGCTTCGCGGCCTCCGCGGCGTCCCACGTGCGGGCCACGGCGTCCGCGCCCGGCGCGGTGGCTGCGGCGGACGCCGTGGCGGCGGTGGATGCGGTGGTGTGGTCGGTGGTCATGGGGTGCCGATCGCATCGCGTCGCCCGGGGCGGCGCAGGGACGGAGGCTATCGCATCACGCGCGCCATGGCGGCACGCAGCGCCGCCTGCGCGGGGGAACCCGGCACGAAGCGCCGCGACGGGAACGACGCCCGCACCATGGCGCGCAGCGGAGCGGCCTCGCGGATCCCCTCGAGCGCGGCATGCTGCACGAGG
>Ga0214921_10002094_pt1 | contig 32985 bp, 31 predicted proteins | sample LL1505_MetaG_FD_177992 | JGI IMG/M metagenome (GOLD analysis project Ga0214921, IMG submission 177992) | Freshwater microbial communities from Lake Lanier, Atlanta, Georgia, United States - LL-1505 | ecosystem: Environmental > Aquatic > Freshwater > Lake | place: USA: Georgia | collected... | reverse complement strand
TGCTGGCCATCCGTGGGTTTGACTTCATGACCCCAGAGACCGACAACAGCACCCATTACTTTTGGTTTTTGATCCGCAACTTTGGCCTCACCGACCGCTACATCGAGCGCCAAGTGGTCGACCAAGCAACGCTGGCGTTCAAAGAAGATTTGGTGGTGGCCGATGCGATTCAAGAGCGCATCGATGGCGGCATCTTGCCCAAGCCCACCCATTTGCGCATGGACGCGGGGCGCGCCCAAGCCCACATGCTGCTCGAACGCATGCTCGCCGCTGAGCAAGCGGCACAAAGCAGCCAGCCATGAAAAAAGTCATTTGCGTGGTCGGCTCACAAGGCGGCATTGGTGCGGCTTTGTGCGAGCGGCTGCAAGCCCATTGCGACATCATTCGCATGGACGTTGACGGGCCCATCCCCATCGATTTGGCCGATCCCGCCAGCATTGAGCGGGCTTTTGCCAGCGCGCGTGCGATCGCACCACAGATTGATGCGCTGGCCGTGACCGCTGGCATTTTGCACCTGGACAAATTGGCCAACCTGAGCTTGACCGAATGGAACCGGGTGATGGCCATCAATTTGACCGGCCCTTTTTTGTGTTGCCAAGCCGCCCAAACCTGGTTGCGCGATGGCGGGCGGATGGTCTTGACGGGCTCTTTGGCCGGGCGCACCGGTGGCGTGCTCACAGGCACCGCTTACGCGGTGTCCAAAGGGGGCATTGAAAGCCTGACCAAATCCATGGCCCAAGAGCTGGCACCCCGGCGCATCACGGTCAACTGTGTGGCGCCCGGCGGTGTGGACACGCCCATGGTGCGGCGCAATCCACCGGCATCGGTTGTGTCGCTGGAGGCGGCCACCCCGCTCAAGCGCTTGGGCTCGCCCCACGAGATCGCAGCGGCGATGGCGTTTTTGCTCAGCGATGACGCGGCCTACATCACCGGTGAGGTGCTGGCCGTCAATGGCGGCATCCGCATGGACTGAGCACACACCCCCGAACCCATCACCCCCAAGGCCCACATGACTTCTTCCACCCGACCCGCCAGCATGACGCGGCGCTTGCGCGAACTGTTGGCCCGCCCCCAGGCCCTGATGGCCCCGGGCGCAGCCGACGCCTTGACCGCCCGCTTGGTGGCGCGCCAAGGCTTTGAGGCCATCTACATGAGCGGCGCGGGCACGACGGCTGTGCGTTTGGGCATGCCCGACATTGGCTTGCTGACCATGGGCGAGATGGCCGACAACGCACAACGCATTGCCGAAGCTTCCGGCCTGCCCCTGGTCGCCGATGCCGACACCGGCTACGGCGGGGTGATGAATGTGCGCCGCACGGTGCGCGCCTATGAGCGGGCCGGCGTGGCCGGCATCCACATTGAAGACCAACAGTGGCCCAAACGCTGCGGGCATTTGGCCGGCAAATCGGTCATCCCCGTGGGCGACATGGTCAGCAAGGTCAAGGCGGCCACCGACGCGCGCCACGATGATGATTTTGTGATCATTGCCCGCACCGATGCATTGGCGGTGGAAGGCTTTGAGGCCGCCATGGCGCGTTGCCAAGCTTATGCACAAGCCGGTGCCGACATGATCTTCATGGAAGCGCCCTCACTGCGCGAGCACCTCGAAGCCGTGCCCCGGCAGATCAAGGTGCCCACGCTCTACAACATGGCCTCCAGCGGCAAAACGCCTTTTTTGGGCATCGACGAAATTGGCCGCATGGGCTACAAGTTGGTGATCTACCCCAACTTCGCTTTGCTGTCGGCCATCAACGCGATTGAAAAAACCCTCGCCACCTTGCACCAAACGGGAACGGTGGCCGGCATTGCGCCGCACATCACCAACTTCCAACAGTTTTTTGACCTGCTGGGCATGCGCGAAGTGCAAGCGCTGGAAGCCCGCTTTGGGGTGGACGACACCCACCGCGTGGGCTACTGAAGCCAGCCACATCGACCCTGATATTCACCGATAGGAATTCCCATGTCATCACACAGTTACACCAAAGGCCTGCACGATCTGGGCCGTGGCCACTTTGCTTATTTGGTGCCCGATGGCAGTTGGGGTTGGTCCAATGCCGGCTTGATCGAAGACTCGGGCCAAACCATGTTGGTCGATACGCTGTTTGACCTGAAGATGACCGCCGACATGCTCAAGGCCATGCGCTCGGCGGTGCCCGCGAGTTCGCAAATTGGGGCGTTGATCAACACCCACGCCAACGGCGACCACACCTTTGGCAACCAATTGGTGGAGGGCGCGCGCATCATCGCCTCGCAGGCCTGCGCCGAAGACATGAAGCTGCGCCCGCCCGAGGAGCTGGCCCGCTGGGGCCGCGAGTGGCCCACCATGGGCATTGCGGGTCAATTCTGGCAAGAAGTGATTGGCTCGCGCTTTGATTTTGAGGGCATACACCTGACCTTGCCGACCGAAACCTTCACCGGGCAAATGAACCTGCGCGTGGGCAACAAAGAAGTGCAATTGATCGAAGTGGGCCCAGCCCACACCCGGGGTGACGTGCTGGTGTATGTGCCCGAAGACCGCATCCTCTACACCGGCGACATGTTGTTCAACGGCGGCCACCCCGCCATTTGGGCCGGCCCGGTGAGCAACTGGATCAAGGCCTGTGATTTGATGCTGTCGTGGGATTTGGAAGCCGTGGTCCCCGGCCATGGCCCGATGACCGACAAAGCTGGCATCCGTGAGTTTCGCGACTACCTGATCTATATTTTTGAACAAAGCCGCATCTGCCACGCCAACGGCATGACCTTTGAGCAAGCCGCCGACCACATGTCCTTGGACCGCTGGGCCCACTTGGCCGAAGACGAACGCATGTATGTCAATGTGTTTGCCTGCTACCGCGAGCTGGGTGGCATGCAAGGGCCCAAGCCCAACTTTGAGCAGATGTACCAGCTGATGGCCAAGAAGCACTTTTCCAAGCAAGCGGGGCATGGTCACCACGATCATGGCCACGGCCATGACCACAAGCATTGAGCCCTTGACCGTCAGGTGACGGTGTAGTCGTCGCGGTCAAAGACCCGCGTCATTTCCCAGTAGTCCACCATGCGCCAGGGTGAAGTGGCAAAAACGCGACCTTTTTTGTTTTTGTACCAGCTGCCCACGCCCTTGTGCGACCACACCATTTGGCTGTGGATGTCGTCCACCCGTTGGTTGAACGCATCATGGACTTCGGGCTTGCAGTCCAGGCTGGTGTAACCCCCTTCAAGCATGTCGCGCAAGGCCAGCAACAAATACCGCGCTTGGCATTCACTGAAAAAGATCGCGCTGCCGCCATGGGCCAAGGTGGTGTTGGGGCCAAACATGACGAAAAAGTTGGGGAAGCTCGGCACGGTCAAGCCCATGTAGGCACGCGGGTCATCATCGCCCCAGCGCTCACGCAAACTGCCTTGGCGTCCTTCAATGTGCATCGGCCAGGTGATGCGACCAGCCTGAAACCCGGTGGCCAACACCAAGGTGTCCAAGGTGTGCTCTTGGCCGTCACGGGTGCGCACCCCATGGGGCAGCACGCGCTCAATGCCGTCAGTGACCAAATTGACCTTGGGATTGGTCAACATGCGGTACCAATGGTTGTCGCGCAACATGCGTTTGCCATAGGGCGGAAACATGGGCACGGCTTTGCGGATCAACTCGGGGTCGCCGCCCACCTCACGGGTGATGTGGGCGATCAGGTTTTGGCGGATCTCATGGTTGGCCGCATTCAGCGACAAGTCGGGTTGTGGCCAGCTGGGGTCCACTTTCAAGTGGGGGTACAAGCCATCGGCCGAGGCCCAAAACAACTGGAAGCGATACCACTGTGCATAGTGGGGCAGGTTTTTGAGGGCCCATTTTTTGCCTTCGCTGACCTCGGAAAAGTACAGCGCATTTTTGATCGCCCAATGCGGGCTGCGCTGAAAAATGGTCAACTGCGCCACATCGTCCACGATGGACGGACCCACCTGCATGCCACTGGCACCGGTGCCCACCATGCCCACGCGCTGGCCCTTCAAGGGCGCGCCATGGTCCCAGCGGGCGGTGTGGAATTGAGCCCCTTGGAAATCACCCAAGCCGGGCAAGTCTGGGATGGCGGGGATGTTGAGCTGGCCCACGGCACTGACCAAAACCTGGGCCTTGAGCGTGCTGACCGCACCGTCGGGCCCACGCACCTGCACCTGCCACAGCTTGTCGGCCTCGACCCACTGCGCGGCCGTCACCTCGGTGCGAAAACGCACATGGCGGCGGATGTCAAAGCGGTCGGCGCAGTCTTCGAGGTATTTCCAAATTTCATCGCGCGGCGAAAAGTAGCGCGACCAGCCGTGGTTGGGCGCAAAAGAGTATTGGTAAAAGTGGTTCGGCGTGTCCACGCCGCAACCGGGGTAGCTGTTCTCCAACCAGGTGCCCCCCACTGAGACATTGCGCTCGATGATCTCAAAGGGGATGCCCAACTCTTTGAGCTTGACCCCGGTGCCAATGCCCGACTCGCCCGCACCAATGATCAGCACTTTGAAGTTTTGCAGCACCTGCTCGCTGGGCCGTTGGCGCCAATGCACCTCCAAGGCCGGGGTTTGGCCCAGGCGCATCTCGTGGTGGATCAAGGGCAGGTATTCGTCGGGCACGGTTTGCCCCACGCAGGTGTTCATCATCTGGTGCAACACCCCCTCGTCGGGCAAGGGTGCATCCGTGTGTCCCGATTCACGCGCCTGCAAAAACACATTGAACTTGTCGTGCAGTGCGGCCTTCAACGGCGCGGGCACTTCTTCATGGAAAGCCCACGGCCCTTTGATGTAGGGCCGATAGGTTTCCAAGGCCTGTGTGTCACCGCTGAGGTGCACGTACGACATCAACAAGGGCGCAAAGTCCGCTTGCGCCAGCAGGGGTCTAAAGTCCAAGGTAGGCCTTTTTCAGCCGGGGGTTGCTGGCAATCTCAGCGGCGCTGCCGCTCAGGCTGAAGCTGCCGTTTTCCAATACGTAGGCGCGGTCGGCAATGGCCAAGCTTTGCACCACATTTTGTTCAATCAAAATGACGGTGACGCCCTCGAGGCGAATGCGCTTGATCATCGCAAACATCTCTTGCACCATCATGGGCGACAGGCCCAACGAGGGCTCGTCCATGATGAGCAAGCGCGGCTCGCCCATCAGCCCACGCCCGGTGGCCAGCATTTGCTGCTCACCGCCCGATAAGGTGCCTGCCAGTTGCGGCAAACGCTCGCGCAAACGCGGAAACCAGTTGAGGATTTTTTCCAGGTTGCTGGCGCGGCGGGCTTTGGCGCGTTGGTAACTGCCCAACTCCAGGTTTTCCAGCACCGTGAGGTTGGGGAATATCAAGCGACCTTCGGGCACTTGGATGAGACCGCGCGAAACGATGGCATTGGCCTCGACGCCATGCAGGGATTCGCCCAAAAAAGTGATCTCGCCTTGCGTGTGTGGAACCAAGCCACACATCACATTGTTAAGGGTGGTTTTGCCCACCCCATTGGAGCCCAGCACCGCCACGACTTCGCCCTCTGCGATGGTCATGTCGATGCCGCGCAGCACGCTCAATGCGCCATAACCGGCATGGATGTTGCGCACCTCAAGCATCGGCGGCCCCATGGCCGAGATAGGCCTCGATCACCTGCGGATTGGCGGTGATGTCTTGTGGCGTGCCATTGGCAATCATGCGCCCATTGTTGAGCACATAAATGTGGTCAGACAAACTCATCACCGCTTGCATCAGGTGCTCGATGAGCAAAATTTCAACCCCGCTGTCGCGGATGATGCGAATCATTTCGGTCATCTCGCTCACCTCGGTGGGGATCAGACCGGCCATCACCTCGTCGAGCAACAGCAAGCGCGGTTCGGTGGCCAAGGCCTTGGCCAACTCCAAGCGCTTGCGCCCGGCAATGGTCAAGGACTGCGCCGGTTTGTCGAGCATGTCTTTCATGCCGATTTTGGCGGCCAAGGCGCTGGCTTTGTCCAGCGCCGCCGATCGGTTGCGTTCGCGCAAATGGGCACCCACGGCGATGTTCTCGCGCACCGTCAAACCGGCAAAGGGCTGAACAATTTGGAAAGTCCGCACCAAGCCCAAACGACAAATATCAAAAGGCTGCATGCCGGTGATGTCTTGGCCTAGGAAGGTGACGCGACCTTCGTCAGGGATGACAAAGCCCGACACAATGGCAAACAAGGTTGTTTTGCCCGCGCCATTGGGGCCGATCAAGGCCGTGATCTTGCCCGGCTCCACCTTGAGGTGGGCTTGGGCATTGGCTTGCAAACCGCCAAAACTTTTGGAGATGTTGTCGACTTCAAGAACGGCCACGGAACAACCCCATCAGCCCATTGGGCAAGAAACGCAACACCACCAGCAAGAGCACACCATAGGCCATCAAGTTCGCGCCGGGCGAGTCCCCCATGGTGTGCTTGGTGATCTCGCTCAGCACCCCCAAAGACAGCGCGCCGATGAAAGGCCCCAGCACCGTGCCCGGCCCGCCAATCAATGGCACCAACAAAGCGCTGATCGACATTGACGGCCCGTAACCGATGTGTGAATCGACGAACAAAAAATACTGCATGTAAAACACGCCTGCCGTGGCGGCCAATGCCGCAGAGATCACGATGGCCTTTAACTTGACCCGAAAGGTGTTGATGCCCAAGGCCTTGGCCGCATCCTCGTTTTCGCGGATTGCCACCAAATGGGCGCCAAATCGGGATGACTCCAGCCACATGGCCACACCGGTGGCCATGATGGTCAGCAGCAGGACCAGGTAATAAAACCATTGCCGATCAGCAAACTGCATGTGGGCCGCACCGGGCTTGAGCGCGAGCAACATGCCAAAACCCGAGCCGGTGAAATCCCATGCGTTGACGATGACCCGAAACACCTCGGCGAACGCCAAGGTGACCAACGCAAAGTAAGACCCGCGCAAGCCATAGCGAAAACTCACGGCACCAATGAACAAACCCACAATGGCCCCAGCAGCAATGGCCACCCCAGCGCCCGCCCAGGCATTGACGCCAAAGTGGGTTTGCATCACTGCGGTGACATAAGCACCCGTGCCAAAGAAGACGGCGTGGCCATACGAGGTTTGTCCGCCATAGCCGCCCAAGATGTTCCAGCTCTGCCCGATCAGCGCGTGGAACAGCAGCATGACCCAAAAGCCCATCCAAAACTTGGACGAAACAAACAGGGGTATCAGCACCAGCGCCAAAATCAGCACCAGCATGACCTGGGTTTGCCGCTTCATGTTTGTCATGTGTTGCGCTGTCCAAACAAGCCGTTGGGCTTGAAAAGCAAGACCAAGATAAAGATGATGAAAACCCCGATTTGACCCAGGCTTTCACCCAGCCACAAACCGCTCCAAGCCTCCACCACGCCCAAAAACAAGCCGCCCAGCAGCGCGCCAATGAAGCTGCCCATGCCGCCCAGCACCACCGTGGTGAAGGCGATCAACACAAAGCCGTCACCCACTTTGGGCGTGACGTAATAGGTGGGGATCAGCAAACATGCAGCCACCGCGATGCAGGCCGAGCCAATGCCAAAGCTCATGGCAAAGATGTGATCGACACTGATGCCCACGATGCGTGCGCCGCGCCGCTCGCGGGCCACCGCCCGAATGGCTTTGCCCAAATCGGTTTGGGTCATGAGCAGCCAAAACAACAAGCCCACCACAATCGATGCGGCCACACCAATGATTTTGGGCAGCGCCAGCGATATGTCGCCCAACTCGACAAACATCTGGGCTTGGGGAATGTCGATGTTGCGCGTGTTGGATGTCCAAAGGTACAGCGCCAGGTTGTCCAAAATGATCGAAATGCCCAAGGTGACCAGCAACACATTGATGTCTTTGCCAAAGCCCAGGGGGGCGATCAAATAGCGCTGCAAGGCGTAGCCCAGCACAAAAAAGGCGGGTGGAACGATCAACAAAGCGGTGTAGGGGTCGACACCGGCGCGCTGGTGCAAAAAGAAGCAGGCGTACAAGGCCATCATCAAGGTGCTGCCATGGGCAAAATTAATGATGTGCAGCACGCCATAGATCAAGGTCAGCCCCAGCGCACCCAAGGCATAGATCGCGCCGACAGTCAACCCGTTGAGGGTGACTGCCGTCAAGATGCCAATGTCAAACACAGTTGCCCGGTCAACCCAAAGGCACAGGGAAGACCATCTTGGCCGTGGCGTACTCGGGTGGGTAAACCACTTCGACCTTCATGCCCTGGATTTGGGTGTTGATGGGGCGTGCGCCTTCGTTTTGGCCATTGACAAACTTGGTCGGGCCATAGGGCATCACATGGCCGTCAAAGGTGCTGGTGGTCAAAGCCTGGTTGATTTTGTCGCGGTCACCCGAGCCGGCCTTTTCAATGGCGTCAATGGCCAACAACACATTCGAGTAGTTGAGCAAGACCTCATAGGTCAAGTCCACCTTGGCTGCATCCAAGGCCGACACCAAACGCTGGCTGCGCGGTTTGCGCGGGTCAATCCAGTGGTTGCAATCCATGATGCCTTGGGCCGCGGCATTGAACTCGCGCACAAATTTCATGTTGGATGCGCCGCCGCCGATGACCGAGTAGATGGCTTTCTTGGGCACCTTATTCTGGTGAATCGAGCGGGCCAGCAGCACGTACTCATTTAAGTAGCAAGAGGGAATGATCAGATCAGGTTTGCTCGACCGGAGCTTCAAACCAATGTTGGTGAAGTCGCGGGTGGGGGTGGGAAAGCCAATGCTCTCCACAATTTCAAAGCCGCGCTTGGGCAGCTCACCGGCCAAGGTTTTGGCCAGGCCCGAACCAAAGGCGCCATCTTCAAACACCAAGGCCACGGTTTTGACTTGTTTGCCGGTGGCGTCGTTGATATTGGTCAGGTTTTGCAGCGCCACATCGGTGATTTGCTTGAACCCCGGCGCCAAGCGAAACACGCCGTACAGGCCGCGCCCGGTGATTTGATCGGACACCGCACCATCCACCAAAAAAGGCACTTTGTTGCGTGCCGATGCTTGGGTGGCGGTCAAAGCCAAACCGCTGGCGTAGCCACCCACAAAGCACGAAATGCCTTGCTCAGACAACTTGTCCACTTCGGACACCGCCGCCTCGGGCTTGGACTGGGAGTCGCCGATCACCAGTTCGATCTTGGCGCCGCCCATGGAGCGGATGCCGCCCGCAGCGTTGATCTCGTCCGCGGCCATCTTGGCGCCGACCATGCCCTGTGCGCCGTTGTAGGCGAACATGCCGGTCATGGGCTGGATCATGCCGATCTTGACCGTGCGGGTGGACGCTTGCCCAAACGCAACGGAAGGCATGCCCAAAGCGCTGGCAGCGCCCGCGGCACCCACCACCTGCAGCAAACGCCGACGTGGTTGATTGACCAATGTGGGGTTGCGCTTGTCCTCGCTCATGGGTAACTCCTTGTTCAGTGGTGAGTGATGAAAAATCTTGTCATTCTGGCCAGGCCGATGGCGGCCATGCCTTGCGAAAGACGCTCGGATACTAGGGCCGTGGGTGATTCACTGCAAGAGGGGAAGCACCATGAAAACCCTATAGGGTCGCAAGCGTTACTCACTCCATCTTGAGGTTGGCCCCATGCGCGCCACCTTGGCCGCGTTGGCGCGGTCGATGCGCAAAATGATGTATTTTGGCGCGGTACAGTGCATTGATAATCTTCAACGGAGTTGGTTCTGCTCTGCGGAATCAAACCGCTTGCGAACCCGCTTTTGCAGGCTTGGCTGGGCAATTGCTTCCCCCTGAACCGCACTTGATGCTGGGCCACCCATGGCCCGAAACCCCACCAGAGGCCCCCATGTTTGACCTGCACAACCAGCTGGACGTGATCGAAAAAGACGTGGTTTATCAAACCGTCGCGGGCTTGGATTTGCAATGCCGCATCCACATGCCGGCCCAGCCCGGCAAACACCCTTGGCCGATGCTGCTCGATGTGCACGGTGGGGGCTGGAACCGCTTTGACCGCACCCGCGATGGCCCAGTGGACCAGCAGCTGGCGGCATTGGGGCTGGTGGTGGCGTCGGTGGACTTTCGCCTCAACGGACAAGCCCCGCACCCGGCTGCGATGCAAGACATCCACAGCGCCATCCGTTGGCTCAAAGCCCATGCGGCGGACTTTGACGCCACGCCGGAGGGCATGGGCGCTTTGGGCTTTTCCAGCGGCGGCCACCAGGTGCTGATGGCCGGCATGCGCCCCCACCACGCGCCCTACGGCAGCGGCGATTCAGGCGCACATAACGCCGAACTGGCCTACCTGATTTGCAGCGGTTGCGGCTACGACCTGATCACCGCCATGACCGAGCCACACCCCGTAGCGCCGCACAAACACGACCACTTCAATTTGTACGACTACATGGGCGGTGTGGAAGGTGTGCGCAACGAGAGCCCGCTGCATGTGATCCAAACCCAAGAAGCCCTGGCCACCCCGCCCTTGCTGTTGATCCAAGCGGGTGCCGATGTGCTGCCGGGCTTCACCAACGACAAAGCGGCCGAGTTTGCACAGCGCTACACCGAGCGCGGCGGCCAAGTGGAGCTGGCCATCTTGGCCGGTGCGCCGCACATCTTCATCAACTCCGGCCTGATGCCCGACAGCGAGGCCATGCGCCGCGGTTTGGCCATGCTCAAGGGCTTTATCGCACGCCAATTGGATTACCAAGCGCACCCCTTTACACCGCCCCGCTGAAGGGTGCGGGCCATTGGGGTCAATGCCGATGGCATCCCCCCAGTTTGGCTGATACATTTTTTTGCCCTGCGCAGTAAACGCCCCTTCACCCCTCCGAGCGAGACAACCATGAAACACCTGATCCGACTCTCCATTGCCAGCTTGTGCACCGCCTTGGTCATGCCCTTGTCGGCACAAGCCCAAGAAACCACCTTGCGGGTGGTGAGTGGCTTTGCCGAAAATCTGAGCTACGTCATTCGCATGCAGCAAATGTTTGACAAGCTCAACAAAGAGGGCAAGGGCGTTTTGCAAATGAACTTCATCGGCGGACCCAAAGCCATCCCACCGTTTGAAGTGGGCAATGCGGTGAAAACCGGCGTGGTCGACATGGCCCTGACCACCGGCGCTTTCTATACCAACCTGATGCCCGAGGCCGACGCGCTGAAGATGGCGCAGTTGACCATCACCGAGCAACGCAAAAGCGGCGCTTTCGATTTGATCAACGAGATCTGGTCGAAAAAAGCCAATATGTACTACCTGGGTCGCATGGGCGAGCAGCAACCTTTTTACCTGTACCTGACCAAGAAAATCGACAAGGCCGATTTGACCGGGTTGAAGCTGCGCATCACCCCGGTGTACCGCGACTTTTTCCAGACCTTGGGCGCCACCGTGATCACCACCGCACCGGGTGAGGTCTACACCGCCTTGGAGCGCGGCGTGGTCGACGGCTATGGCTGGCCGCTCACCGGCTTGTTCGATCAAAACTGGCAAAAGATGACCAAGTACCGGGTGGAGCCGGGTTTTTACAACGCCGAGGTGTCGCTGGTGGTGAACCTGGATGTGTGGAAAAAGCTCAACCCCAAGCAGCGCGAATTGCTGCAAAAACACATGCTCGAGTTGGAAGCCGACAACACCGCTTACTGGAAAAAGAACAGCGAAGACGAGATCAAGCGCCAGGACCAAGCCGGCATCCAAGCCATCAAGTTTGATGCCGCCACGTCCAAACAATACCTGGACAAAGCCTACGAATCGGGCTGGGCCGGTGTGATCAAAAACAGCCCCGAGTACGGGCCCAAACTCAAGCAAGCCCTGACCAAGTAATCCGCCATGTGTGGACCGATGCCGTGCGCTGCATGGCTGGGTGCTTGACGTGCAACAACTCGAAACCTGGTTTGGCCATCTGCTCACCGCCTTGGCGATGGTGGCGGCTGCGTTGTTGCTGGGCATGGTCTTGATCATCAGCGCCGATGTGCTGCTGCGCAATGTGCCGCTGGTGCCGGGCATGATGGGGCTGGACTGGGCCAACCAAGTCTCCGAGAGCATGCTCATGCTCATCACCATGCTCGCTGCCCCGTGGTTGCTGCGCCGGGGCCAGCACATCCGGGTCGACATCGTGTTGCGCGCCATCCCCAAAACGGCGGCTTGGTACACCGAGTGGCTGGCCGATGTGTTGGGGCTGGCGTGTTGCGTGCTGATGATGGTCAACAGCTGGAGCGCGCTGATGGCCAGCTACCGATCGGGCTCGCTGGCGATCAAAACCCTGGTCACCCCCGAGTGGTGGTCGCTGGCCCCCATGCCGGTGGCGTTTGCCTTGCTGGCGATTGAAATGCTGTTTCGCATGTACCGCTTGTGGCACGCTGACAAAGGGCCGCGCGACGACGCGGTGTCGGCCGCATGAGCTGGGAGCTGGCCGCTTGGTTGTTGCTGGGCGGCTCGACCGTGTTGATTTTTTTAGGCCTGCCCGTGGCCTTTGGCTTTTTGGTCATCAACCTGGTCGGGGCTTGGCTGTACCTGGGCGGTGAGCCTGGCTTGGTGCAACTGGCGCGCTCGAGCGTGGTGTCGGTGTCGAGCGCGGCGCTCACGCCCATCCCTTTGTTTGTGCTGATGGGCGAGGTGTTGTTTCATACCGGGCTGGCGGTCAAGGTGATCGACGGCATCGAGCGCTTGATCAAAGAAGTGCCCGGCCGCTTGGCGGTGGTGGCAGTGGTCGCGGGCACGGTGTTTTCGGCCATCTCGGGCTCGACGATTGCCACCACCGCGATGCTGGGCAGCTTGATGGTGCCGGTGATGTTGGCGCGCGGCTACCACCCAACCATGGCCACCGGGCCCATCATGGCGATTGGCGCGGTGGACATGCTGATCCCGCCCTCGGCGCTCACCGTGTTGCTCGGTTCGCTGTCGGGCATCTCCATCTCCAAACTGCTGCTCGGCGGCGTGCTGCCGGGTTTGCTGCTCTCCTTGGCTTTTGTGGCCTACATCATCGTGCGCTCGCGATTACAGCCCAGCTTGGCCCCCATGGGGGAAAGCACACCTTACCGGGGCTGGGACAAATACCGTTTGTTTGTGTTTTACGTGCTGCCGCTGACGTCGATTTTTGTCATCGTCATTGCCTCTATGACCTCGGGTTGGGCCACACCCACCGAGTCGGCCGCCATTGGTGCCTTGGCCACCATGTTGTTTGCCGTGGTCTACCGCGCCCTGACGGTCAAGAACTTGATCGGCGCTTTGCTGGGCACGGTCAGCATCTCGGGCATGATTTTGTTCATCATCGTCGGCGCCACCACGTTTTCGCAAATCCTGTCGTTCTCGGGTGCCAGCAATGGCTTGGTCCAGTGGATCACTGGCCAAGCCCTGGAGCCTTGGGTGGTGGTGGCGGCCATGATGGCCTTGCTGATTTTTTTAGGTGTCTTTGTCGACCAGGTGAGCATGATGATGATCACCCTGCCGATCTTCATGCCGGTGGTCACCAGCTTGAACATTGATCTGGTGTGGTTTGGCGTGATGTTCCTCATCTGCATGCAGCTCGGCATGTTGCTGCCCCCGCATGGCATGTTGCTCATGACCATGAAAGGTGTGGCCCCGCCCGAGGTCACCATGGGCCATATTTTCAAAGCGGTCACGCCGTATGTCATCATGAGCATCGTGTTGCTGGTGCTGGTGTTTTGCGTGCCCACTGTGGCGGTGTGGTTGCCCAATTTGATGGACTGACCACCTTGCCAAAGCCACAGCGCCCGATCCGTCTGCGCCCGATCCGTCTGCGCCCCATCCACCAGGAGCCCCTATGAATGCCAACGTCAGTGCCTTACCCCAACGCAGTGCCACCCCCCACCGTGTCTCCGACGCCGAATGGGACACCCGCGTGCAACTGGCCGCGTGCTACCGCTTGGCGGCGCATTTTGGCTGGACGGATTTAATCTACACCCATATCTCGGCCGTGGTGCCGGGCAGCGACAACCAACATTTTTTGCTCAACCCTTTTGGGTGGACGTTTGACGAGATCACCGCCTCGAGCTTGGTCAAGATCGACCTGGAAGGCAATAAGGTCGATGGCTCGCCGCACAAAGTGCACAAGGCCGGCTTTGTGATCCACAGCGCCATCCACCAAGCGCGACCCGATGCCGCCTGTGTGTTTCACTCGCACACCCGCGCGGGCATGGCGGTGTCCATGCTGAAATGCGGCTTGCTGCCCTTGTCGCAACACGCCAATTTGTTTTATGGCCAAGTGGCTTACCACGACTCGGAGGGGTTTTCCATCAACCTCGACGAGCGCACCTCGTTGCAGCGCGACATGGGCGACAAGTCGGTGATGATTTTGCGCAACCACGGCACCTTGGTGGCAGGGCCCAGCATCCCGATGGCGTTCAGCATGATGTCTCACCTGGAAAAAGCCATGCAAGCCCAAATCGACGCCATGGCCACCGGGCAAGAGCTGACCACCACGCCACACGCCGTCTCTCAAGCAACGGCCGAGCGCGGCTTCACCAGCCGCACCGTGGCCGAGTACCAAGAGGGCGAAAGCCCCTTGGGCCGCATGGAGTGGCCGGCCATGCTGCGCCTGCTCGACCGCATCGACCCGTCCTACCGCGATTGATGGCCGCTGTGCCCTCTAATGCCCTTGCGCAAGGCTGCCTCACCGCGCGCGTTCATCTCACGCGGTTGAGGTCGCCATGAGTGTGGTGGTTTGCGACGTTCCGGAATTGCCCCACCTCGACCCATTGCTCGACGGTGTGCGCCAATGGTTGGCCGCTGAACACATCCCACACCACAACCTGCCGAGTGTGCAAGCGCTGCTGGGCGACCCTGCCTTGATGGCCCAGGTGCAAGTGGCCGTGGGCTTTGGCACCATGCCCATTACCGCCGCCGTGTTTGACGCCGCGCCCCAGTTGCACGCGGTGGTGTCGTGTGTGTCGGGCACCGATGGTTTTGACGTGACCGCCGCCAGCGCACGTGGCATCTTGGTGGCCAACGCGGCCACGCCCGACAACCAACGCGGCATGGCCGAAGCCGCGGTGATGCTGATGCTCAACTTGGTGCACGACTTGGACGGATCGCGCGAAGCCATGCGCCTGGGGCTGCCCCGGCCTTACCCCATGGCGGCGCAATCCCTGTGGGGCAAAACCGTGGGCTTGGTGGGCTGGGGCCGCATCAGCGCCATGACCGCCGAATTGCTGCGACCTTGGGGCGTTCGCCTGTTGGTGCACAGCCGGCGTGAACACCCCGGCACCATGCCCGATCATGTGGCGCTGACCCCACTGGACGCCTTGATGCGCGACAGCGATGTGGTGTGTGTCTTGGCCGGGGCCCAGGCGGGTGCACCACCCATCGTGACGCGCCAACACCTGGCCGGGATGAAACCCACCGCGTTTTTCATCAGCTTGGCGCGCGGCTCCACCGTGGATGAAGCAGCCCTCACCGAGGTGCTGGCGCAAAAGCGCATCGCGGGCGCGGCCTTGGATGTGTTCCACACCGAGCCCTTGCCCGACCACTCCGCTTTGCGCGGCTTGGACAACGTGATCCTCACCCCGCACCGGGTCGGCCACACCTGGGAGTCAGACCAGTCTTTGATCGTTGCCACCACGGCGAATGTGCAAGCCCTGTGGCGCGGTCAAGCGCCGCCCCTGCTGTGCAACCCCGACGCGCTGGCGTTGTGGCTGCAGCGGCGTGGTCATTCTTGAGCGCTGGTTGACCCAGCTCCTGGCAGGTCACGCCACCACACCACTAGACAGTTCGCACCCCAAGGGTCGCCTGTCAAGAGCGGCACCGGGCTCGCCGCCGGGTGATCAGCTGATGGCACCCCCAGCCAAGCGCACATCCCCCACATGGCCGCTGGCCCGGTGGTCCACACACAAAACCAGCAACTGCTTTACCACTGCCACTTGATCGGCCAGCGCCATGCTCGGCGGTGTGGGCCGCCCGGCGCTGGCGGCTTGTTCGGGCAAGGCCGGCAGGTGGACAAAACCACTCATCACACCCTGGCCGTGCAAGTGGTGTTGCAAGGCGTAGAACACATGGTTGCACACAAACGTGCCTGCGGTTTGCGAGATGTGCACCGGGTGCCCTGCTTGTTGCAAGCCTTGCGCCAGCCGCTTGATGGGCAAGGTGCTGAAGTCCGCCGCAGGTCCACCGGGCACCACCGGTGTGTCGATCGGTTGCTGGCCGGTGTTGTCGGGGATGCGCGCATCGTCCACATTGATGGCCACGCGCTCGATGGAGATGCCTTCGCGGCCCTGCGCCAGGCCCAAGGCCAGCACCACATCGGGCTGGTGTTGCGCCAAGGACTGCACCAACACTTGGGCCGATAAGCCAAATACGCAGGGCAACTGCACGGCCTGCACCTGCACGCCAGCGATGGACGCCCGCGACAGATGCTGGGCCACCAACCAAGACGGATTGACGCTGTCGCCCCCAAAGGGCTCAAAGCCAGTGACCAAAACGCGCAGATCGGGCATGGCGCGCATCAGGCCTTAAACCGTGCGCTCGCCATAGCGGTCGGAGAGCGCATTGAAGTGCGGCGCATCGACCATGATTTGGCGCTCTTTGAACATCATCAATTGGTCTTCGATGCCGTTGACCGAGCCATGGTCGTGCAAATGTTGCAGGCTTTTTTGCATCGCCATCAGCGAGGCCTGTAGCGCCAGGTTGGCATACAAAACAACCGAAAAGCCCATTTTGGCCAGCTCTTTTTGCGGCAACAGCGGGGTTTTGCCGCCCACCACCAAGTTGCACACGTGCACACCGGGCACCTCGCGGGGGATGGCGGCCAGCTCTTCGATATTGAGTGGGGCTTCGATGAACAAAAAGTCGGCCCCTGCTTCTTGGTAAGCGCGGGCGCGGTCCATGGCGGCCTCCAGGCCTTCCATGGAGCGGGCATCGGTGCGGGCCAAGATCATCATTTGATCGTCTTCGCGCGTGTCCACGGCGGCCTTGATTTTTTGCACCATCTCGGATTTGGAGATGACCGTCTTGTTTTCAAAATGGCCGCAGCGCTTGGGAAAGGTTTGGTCCTCGAGCATGATGGCGTTGGCCCCCGCGCGCTCGAGCACGCGCACCGTGTGAACCACATTGATCGCATTGCCAAAGCCGGTGTCGCCATCGACCAGCAGCGGGATGTTGACCGCGTCGCGGATGGCGCCCACATGCGAGGCCAACTCGGCCAGCGACACCAAACCAATGTCGGGTGCACCCAAATAGGTGTTGGCCACAGCCGCCCCACTGACCATCAGCATTTGGTGGCCGGTGGCCTCGATCACCCGGGCGGCCAGCGCATTGGCCGCACCCGGCATCAAGTGGCCGGCGCCGGGCGTGAGGGCTTGGCGAAATTGCTGGTTCAACAAGGCGTTGGCGACGCTGCGGGGCATGGTGGGTTCCTAAACATCAAAGGGTTGGGCGAGTTGCGGCGCATTGTTGGGCCCCGGGTTTGGGTTTGTCAATGTCGCAGGGGACTGTACTGCGCGGCCCGGCGCCAATGGGCACCTTGGGAGATTTTCATTTTGGCGACAATCCGGCGACCACAGTCCCCCCACTTTCGGAGAAACCCATGCCCCAACTCAGCGATTTTCAAGCCCAAAGCATCGATGGCAGCAGCATCCCATTGGCCAGCCTGCAAGGCCGGGTGCTGCTCATCGTGAACACCGCCAGTGCCTGTGGCTTCACACCCCAATTCGCAGGTTTAGAAGCATTGCACCAATCCCATGGCGCCAAGGGCCTCACGGTGATGGGCTTTCCGTGTAACCAATTTGGCGGCCAAGACCCGGGCAGCAACGAAGAGATTGGCACTTTTTGCCAAAAGAACTATGGCGTGAGTTTCCCCATGATGGCCAAAATCAATGTCAACGGTGCCGACGCCCACCCCTTGTTCCAATGGCTCAAAGCACAAGCCCCAGGCATTTTGGGCAGCGAGGGCATCAAGTGGAACTTCACCAAGTTTTTGATCGGCAAAGACGGGCGCGTGCTGGCCCGCTATGCACCCACCGACACCCCGGCCAAGATCACCAAAGACATCGAAGCTGCATTGGCGGCCTGAAAGCCCAGTCAAGCCATGGCCGCGTCCACCACCTCCACCCAATGCCGCACCGGCACGGCGGTGCCGCTTTGCAAATGGGTGATGCAGCCGATGTTGGCGCTCAGGATGGCGCTGGGTTGTATCTCGTTCAAATGGCCCAGCTTGCGGTCGCGCAATTGGGTGGCAATCACGGGTTGCAACACGCTGTAAGTGCCCGCCGAGCCGCAGCACAAATGCGCTTCGTTGCTGGCCACGCGCACCTTGAAGCCCAAGGCGCTCATGTGGGTTTCCACACCGCCCTTGAGTTGCTGGCCGTGTTGCAAAGTGCAAGGCGGGTGAAACGCCAGTTGCCCTTGGGCCAGGGCTTGTTCGGGTTGGATGCGTTGTTGCAAGGTGGGCATCAGGTGGGGCAGCAACTCGCTCAGGTCTTGGGTGAGCGCGCTGATGCGGGCAGCCTTCTCGGCATATTGCGGGTCGTGGCGGAAGATGTGGCCATAGTCTTTGACCGTCACGCCACAACCCGAGGCGTTCATCACAATGGCTTCGACGCCTTGGGCCACATGCGGCCACCACGCGTCGATGTTGTTTTTCATTTGAACATGGGCCGCGTCTTGGTCGTTCAAATGGAACTTCACGCCGCCGCAACAACCCGCCAAGGGTTCAACCACGGTTTGAATGCCACAGGCGTCCAACACCCGCGCTGTGGCGCTGTTGATGTTGGGGCTCATGCTGGGCTGCACACAACCGGCCAGCATCAGCACCTTGCGCTCGTGGGTGCGTGTGGGCCACGCACCGGCGCTGCGGGCCTCGGGCACCTTGGCTTTGAGGCTGCTGGGCAACAAAGCCCGCACGCTTTGGCCCAGCTTCATGGCGGGTGCGAACAATGGCGAGGACAAGCCCTCTTTCAAGGCCCAGCGCACGGTTTGCTCTGCCGCGGGGCGGGGCACTTTTTCGTCCACCAGTTTGCGCCCAATGTCGACCAAATGGCCGTATTGCACGCCGCTGGGGCAAGTGGTTTCGCAGTTGCGACAGGTGAGGCAGCGGTCCAAATGCAGCTGGGTGTCGCGGGTGGGCTCTACACCTTCTAACACTTGTTTGATGAGATAGATGCGGCCACGCGGGCCGTCCAACTCGTCGCCCAGCAACTGATAGGTCGGGCAGGTGGCGGTGCAAAAACCGCAGTGCACGCACTTGCGCAAAATCGCTTCCGCCTCTTGGCCGTCGGCGGTGTGTTGGTATTCGGGGGCGAGGGTGGTTTGCATGGTGTTCAGGAAAGGCCGGTGCGCCCAGTATTGAACACACCGTGCGGGTCAAATTGTTGTTGCAGTTCGCGCTGGATGCGCTGCTGCACCGCAGGCAAGGGGTGGAACACCGCGGGCATCTCGCCCGTGGCTTGCGTGGGTGGGCGAAACAGGGTGGCGTGGCCACCGGCTTGGGCCGCCGCAGCGCGCAAGGCGGGTGCGGCTGACAGCGGCGCCCACAGCCAGCGCAAAGCCCCGTGCCATTCAATGAATGGCGCAAAGGATAAGTCCAGCACGGCGGCGGTTTGCGGCAGGCTCAAGCGCCACAGCGCCATGTCAGCGGCCGGTGGCGTGAAAAACGGCAGGCGTTGATCGCGGCAAGCGGCCCAATCGGCTTTGGCTTGGCTTGGATCGATGGCCGCGGCCTGCCCGCCCAAAGCGGCCACATCGGCACACATGCGTGGCACAGCAGCATGCACCGCCGCCACCGCGCCCCGCAAGCGCACAAACAACATGTCTTGCGCGGGTTGGGTGTGGGTGTCGTTAACCCAGCAACTGGCATTCAAAGGCAGGGGCTGGGCGCCCCAGCGGTGCAGCAAGGCCAAGGCATCTGCCTGCGGCAAATGGCAAGCCAACGTGACTTCGGCCGGTGCTTGGGGCAGCACTTTGAGCGACACCTCCGTGATCACACCCAGCGTGCCCATGCTGCCAGCCAACACCCGCGACACGTCGTAACCCGCCACGTTTTTCATCACTTGGCCGCCAAAGGTCAACCACTCGCCCTTGCCGTTGAGCATTTGCACGCCCAGCACATGGTCGCGCACGCCGCCCACCACCGCACGGGCAGGACCTGCCAAACCACAGGCCACCATGCCGCCCACGGTGGCTGTGTCGCCAAAATGCGGCGGCTCGAATGCCAAGCACTGGCCTTGCTCGGCCAACACAGCTTCCAGCTCTGCCAAAGGGGTGCCGCAACGCACCGTCACCACCAATTCGCTGGGTTCGTAGCTGACGATGCCGCTGTGCGCACGGGTGTCGAGCACTGCATCGCTGGGCGTGGCGGGGCCGTAAAAATGTTTGCTGTTGCCGCCTTGGATGCGCAAGGTGTGGCCTTGGCGGGCGGCGGTGTGGATTTGCTCTGTCCAAGTGGTCAATAGGGCTTGCATGGCCCCATGTTAGCCGTGCCCTGTGCCTTCGAACTCGGCGGCCAGATTCCCCCTGTGGCGCTGTTGGCCACGGGCTTGGCTCACGCCATGAAGCCCATGCGCTGGCGCTGCGGGCCGCGATCGGGCAAGTCCACGCCCAGCAAACGGTCGCGCCGCGCCAAACGCGCATTGCCAAAAGCGGTCATCAGCGAGCGGCGCATGTCGCGCGGGGGCATGCGGGCCAATTGGTCCAGCACCTCGTCGCCCAGTTCAGCCTGGAAAAACCGGCCCCAGTGGTGTTGCGACAAGATCGATCCACACATGCGGCTGGCAATGCCCCGGGCCTCGTCCACGCTGGGTGGGGCGATCTCCCACACATTCATGCGGTTGAGGATGGGCGCTGGGATGTGGCGCTCGTCGTTGGCGGTGGCCAGCCCTGCGGGCCGCATCGCGGTCAAAGTTGGCGCGGCCCATGTCCAGGATGAAGCGATCCGGTTTGGCCGTGATCAGCGAGGGGGCGCCCTTTTGCGCAGAGGGCATGCCCGCACTGGCTTTGGCATTGCCGGTGCCGGTGCCGGTGCCGGTGCCGTCTCCTGTTCCATCGCCAATGCCCGCCACCTTGGCCAAGCGGTCCACTTGCTCTTTGGAACCAAAGCCGGATCTGCGGATGGCCTCGTTGTAGCCTTCGGTGATGGTGCCAATTTGGCTGATGGTGACTGCCAACACCGCCAAGACCAACACCAAACTGAGCAGCAGCGACGCCATGGCAGCGACATAGCCGGGCCAAATGCCATCGGTGAGCTCTGACGAGGAGACCGCCATCTTTATGTGTGAACAGCGACGGAGGGGAAATGCAATGGTGTTTTCACATGCTTTGGCTTTAATCCAAGAAGACTCACCACAACCACCTTTAATGCTTAATAAGTTCTCATTATTGCATCATCTAATTCAAAAGTAAACATTATTTGCTGTTTTTGTTTATTTAGTGGTATATCGAACCGCAAAGTAAGTAAATATTTGCGGTTCATTTACATCTTGTTGCAAATCTGCCCTTTTGACCCCCGTTTTTCGGGGTTTGCTGTGTGCACGCGCGCACCGACCCCTCGGGCCTTGGTAGACATTCCAGGGGGGGTCGAATGGTTGCTGGGCGTGCAGCGCACACGGTGCGCCCTGCTGTGCGCGCGCATGGGCTGCGCTGCACATCCGTGCGTGTATGGCATGAAGAAGCTGTGCGCCGCCATCCAGCACGGCGCAAAAGGGGCCCGCCCCTGGCCCCGCCAACAGCACCGCCAAGGCCCGCAAGCTGGGGCCTAGTTGGGGGTCTTAGCTGCGCTGTGTGCTGATGGTCATTTGCACGCCAAATGACTCGCCCGGCAGGGCCACGCGCAAGCCCAGGGGATCGGCCTGATCGACGCCACGGCGCTGGCTGGCGCTGTGGCTGGACAGGTGCAGGGCGTTGTTGACATGGCTGACGGGCTCGATGGCCACCATGTCCAGGTCTGCATGGGTGTAGACCACCAGGTGCTGCAAGTTGGCCTCGATGCGGGTGTGCAGCAAGGTGTCGGTCAAATGGGCTTGGCCGTCCCAGCCATCAAAGCAGTTGTCGATGCGCAAGGCTTGGCAGTCGCTGTCCAAGCCGGGTGCGGCGCGGCGCACGGTGGGCAGCTTGTCTTCGCCCATTTCCCACACGCCGGTGGCGGCAAAGCGCAGGTGGCTGCCCGGTCGTTTGACGAAGTACGGGTGCCAGCCCAGGCCCACGGGCGCGACTTGGGCCGATTGGTTGGTGATGGACAGGCTGACTTGCAAGCTGTGGCCTTGCAGGGCAAAGGCCTGCGACACGTCAAAGGCAAATGGCCAATGGCTGTCGGGCCGGTGCTCGTAGCTGATGAGGGCGGTGGTGTCGGTTTGGTCCAGCACTGTCCAGGCCCGCTGCCAGCCCACCCCGTGGATGGCGTGGGGTTCGTCGTTGAAGTTGCGCACCAGCGGGTGGCTGGTGCCGTTCCACACCAGCTTGGCCTGGGCGATGCGGTTGGAAAACGGCACCAAGGGGTAGCAGCCCGAGGCGCGCACGCTGTGCAACTGCGCGCCAGGGGTGGAGCGCAAAACCGGCACACCCCCCAGCCACAAACCAGCGATGCTGCCCCCCAAGTCGGGGCGGAGTTCACAAACCATGTCTTGGTGGCTCAAACGCAGCGTCATGCCGTCTCCTGGGTCAAAGTGCGTGCATTGTCACTGGGTTTGGATGCGTCCGCGCCAGGGTGCAAACTGGCTGGGTGCCCATGCCATCAGGCCCCGCAAAGCACACGTGCAAAAAGCCCAGGCAACGGGTGCCTGGGGCCTGCGCTTGAAGAGTGCCCAGCCATGGCTTGCTGGAAAGGCGCGCATGAAAAAAACCCGCCGGGCTTGCGCGCGGCGGGTCCAACTAAGGCTTAACTCTTCTGAAATGGATCAGCGGTTGTAGGCGCTCTCGCCGTGGGCGCTGATGTCCAGGCCTTCGCGCTCGTCTTCTTCGCTGACGCGCAGACCAATGATCATGTCGACCAGTTTGTAGGCGATGTATGAGACCACAGCCGACCAGACGATGGTGGTGGCCACGGCTTGGAACTGGATCCACACCTGGCCGCCGATGGAGTAGTCGGGCGATGCGGCGTTGGCCACGTAGTCAAAGATGCCGGTGCCGCCCAGCGAGGGGGCAGCGAACACACCGGTGAGCAAGGCGCCCACAATGCCGCCCACGCCGTGCACGCCAAACACGTCCAGCGAGTCGTCGGCACCGAGCATGCGCTTCAAGCCACTCACGCCCCACAAACACACCAAGCCCGCGATCAAGCCGATGATGATGGCACCCATGGGGCCCACAAAACCGCAAGCAGGGGTCACAGCCACCAAGCCGGCCACGGCGCCAGAGGCCGCGCCCAACATGGATGCCTTGCCTTTGGCCAGGGCTTCACCCGCGATCCAGCTCAGGGTGGCGGCGGCGGTGGCCACCAAGGTGTTGATGAAGGCCAGGGCGGTCACGCCATTGGCTTCCAGGTTGGAGCCGGCGTTGAAGCCAAACCAGCCCACCCACAACAGGGCAGCGCCCACCATGGTCAGGGTCAGGCTGTGCGGGGCCATGGCTTCTTTGCCGTAACCCACGCGCTTGCCAATCACATACGCCCCGACCAAACCAGCCACACCGGCATTGATGTGCACCACAGTGCCACCAGCGAAGTCGAGCGCGCCCTTGGCCCACAACCAGCCGGCAGCGGCGGTCACGGTCTCGAGGGTTTTCTCGTCGGTGATGGCGTCAGGGCCGTCCCAGTACCACACCATGTGGGCGATGGGCAGGTAGCTGAAGGTGAACCAAATGGCGCAAAACAGCAGCACCGCAGAAAACTTCATGCGCTCGGCAAACGAGCCCACGATCAAGCAGCAGGTGATGGCGGCAAAGGTGGCTTGGAAGGCGACGAACGACAACTCAGGGATGACCACGCCTTTGCTGAAGGTGGCGGCCACCGAGTCAGGTGTGATGCCTTTGAGGAACAACTTGTCCAGCCCGCCAATGAACGGGTTGCCGCCAGTGAATGCAGCGGTGTAGCCGTAGAGCACCCACAAGACGTAAATCATGGAGGTGACGACAAACACCTGCATCAGCACGGACAGCATGTTTTTGCTGCGCACCAAGCCGCCGTAGAACAGCGCCAGGCCAGGGATGGTCATGAGGATGACCAACAAGGTGGCCACGGTCATCCAGGCCGTGTCGCCTTTGTTGGGCACCGGGGCGGCTGCAGGGGCAGCGGCTTCAGCGGCAGGGGCCGCAGCAGCGGGTGCGGCGGCTTCTGCGGCGGCCGGGGCTGCCGGGGCAGGGGCTTGGGCCAAGGCCGCTGACGTCACCGTCAACAGGCTCAAGCCCAGCAAAAGGGAGGCAAAGAAGTTTTTCATGATGTTGGCTTTCAGTGGGTTCAGGGGTGCTGCGGCTCAAAGCGCCTCTTTACCGGTTTCGCCGGTACGGATGCGCACCACCTGCTCCAGGTCGTACACAAAGATCTTGCCGTCGCCGATCTTGCCGGTGCGGGCAGCGCCCTCGATGGCTTCGATGGCGCGCTCCACCAACTCGGTGGACACAGCGGCTTCAATCTTGACTTTGGGCAAAAAGTCCACGACGTATTCGGCGCCGCGGTACAGCTCGGTGTGGCCTTTTTGGCGACCAAAGCCCTTGACCTCGGTCACGGTGATGCCTTGCACACCGATGGCCGACAAGGCTTCGCGCACCTCGTCGAGCTTGAAGGGTTTGATGATGGCGGTGATGATTTTCATGGGATGTCCAGTCGTGTTGGAGGTTCTTTAGAACGTGTACTTGAGGCCCAGCACCAACGCCGCTTCACCCAAGGGCTTGTTGTCGGCAGGGCGGATGTAGTAGCCATTGGCCGAAGGATCGGCATTGGTGGAAACCCAAGCGCCTGTCGCCACAATGCCATTGCCAAAGTCCTTGGCCAAGGTGACGCTGTAATCGTTGTAGCGGGCCGCATTGACATTGGCAACTTGTTGGGCGCCAAAATGTGGCACGACCGACAAGCCATTGCCCAGGTCCACCGTGGCGCTCAAATCCAAGTAACCACTGCCCGCGGACGTTTTGCGCACGCCGCCATCGAACGAACTGGCGCCGAACAAGGGCGTTGTGGACAACGAGTACTTCGCGGTGAACATGCCAAAGGTCAAGGCACCATAAACCTCAGTGGTGTTGGCGTTATCGTAAATACCGTACTTCGTGCCGCCGGTGTCTTCCAAGGTATTGCCCAGGTATTCGTAGCGCAAGATGCCCACGTCGTAGCCCAGGCCTTTGACGATCTCTCCCTTGTAACCGCCGTAAATATCGAGTTCACCCCCACCTTTGATGGTGGTGGCTGTGGCCACCACGCTGTTGTCGGTGATCCACTGGATGGTGGAGTGCCATGCGCCAATGTAGAAGCCGCTCTTGTGCGCGTAATCGGCACCGATTTGCACCGCCGGGTTGCGGCTGGATTGAGAAATACCCCGGTAACGATAGTCGGTGACCACGCCCACATTGAAGCTGAGCGTGCTGGCGGGCTCTGCGGCAGCAGGAGCGGCGGTTTGGGCCACAGCGGCGCCGCTGGCCAACGCCAAAGTGATCAGGGACAAAGCGGTCTTTTTCATGGGTTTCTCCAAAGTAAGGTGTAACCCTTGTTAGCAGACTTTGTGCCACCCGCCTTTTTCTCCAACTTGGTGCGGTTTCGCTTTGGATTGACCCCAACAAAGCCACATGCATTTCATATCTATATTAGTGGCCGCATTATTTTGGTGCGCATGATTGCTCTTTTGGGTTATCTGCCAAATGAATCCCCAAATTGATGCGCGCTATGACAACGGCGTGACGGGTCACAAGCGCCTTGATGGGCCGCTCAAGTTGGGGGGTAGCGCTTTTGGGGGGCCAAGAAAAAACCCCGCCGGGCATAGCACCGGCGGGGTTTGGGTCAGGCCGTTACAGCCTGGCAGGGGGTCAGAAGTTGTACTTCACGCCCAAAACGGCACCGCGTTCGCCCAAGAATTTGGCGTCAAAGGTGCTGCTGTAGTTGCTGATTTCGGCGGAGGTGCCGTAATAGCCCAATGAAGCGCTCAAGCCTTTGCCCAGGTCTTTGGTGACTGTCAAAGCCATGTCGTTGTAAGAAGCGTTGTAGCGGGCTGCGGTCACCGTTTGGCGACCAAAATGGGGCGTGACCGTCCAAGTGGGGATGACTTCAAAGTTGGCCGACAAATCAAAGTAGCCGCTGCCTTTGGAATCAATGTAGCCAAACAAGTCACCCAAGCTGTAGGAGTACTTGGCAGTGATGGGGCCCATGGTGATGGCGGTGTACACCTCGTTGGTGTTGGCATCGCCATAGTTAGAACGCGCGGTACCGCCGGTCTTTTCCAACGTGTTGCCCACGTATTGGTAGCGCAAGAAGCCCACGTCCATGGTCACGTCTTTGGCCAAATCAAATTTGTAGCCGCCGTAAACGTCCAACTCCATGTTGCCCGAAATGTCAGTGCCAGTTTTTGCTCCACCGCTGTAAGAGTAATCCGCAATCCACTTGATGGTGGAGGCCCAAGCGCCGACGTAAAAGCCGCTCTTGTGGGCGTAGTCCACACCACCTTGCACAGCGGCTTCGTTGCGGCTTTGGGTGATGCCACGGTAGCGGTAGTCTGTGACCACACCAACGTTGTAGGTCAGGGTGGTGGCTGGTGCGGCTTGTGCGAACACCGCGCCAGACACCAAGGTCAGCGCGGCCATGGCCAGTGTTTTTTTATTCATTTTGGGCTCCAAAGCAGGGTTTTTGAGGATGAAAGATTCGGTTTCCTGGGCCACGATGAGGGTGATCGGCGCTGTTCGCAGCGACACAGCCACAGCAGCCAGGGAAAACCATGATTCTTCATGGCTTTCGCCAAATTGTCAAAACTTACATTTTTAAAAATTAAGGGGGCTTGATGGGCTTGGCCAGTGTCAACAGCCGCTGTTTGGTGGGCCTGCAAGCCCCAGCCGTCACGGTGGAAGTTCACTTGGCCAATGGGCTTCCCAGCTTCACCTTGGTGGGCCTGGCCGACACCGAAGTGAAGGAGGCGCGCGAGCGGGTGCGCTGCGCCATACAAAACGCCGGACTGTCGTTTCCTAGCAACAAACGCATCACCGTCAACCTGGCGCCGGCCGATTTGCCCAAGGATTCTGGGCGGTTTGACCTGCCCATCGCCATGGGCATCTTGGCCGCGAGTGGGGTGGTGGACGCTGCGGCCATGGCCGGGCACGAGTTTGCGGGTGAGTTGTCTTTGTCGGGTGAGCTGCGCCCGGTGCGCGGCGCTTTGGCCATGGGGCTGGCTTTGGCCGCTCAAACTTCGCCCATGCGGCTGGTGCTTCCCATGGACAGCGCGCGCGAGGCCGCGTGGGTGCCGCACATCAAAGTGCACGGCGCCCAACACCTGCGCGATGTGGTGGCCGCCTTTGCACCAGACGCAGACAAGGATGGGCGCGCAGATTGGCCCTTGCTCGACGCCGCTTTGCCCAGCCCTCATTCGTGGGGGGTGGACATGGCCGAGGTCAAAGGCCAAGCCGGGGCCAAGCGGGCTTTGCAAATCGCAGCGGCTGGCGGTCACAGCGTGTTGATGGTGGGCCCGCCGGGCAGTGGCAAATCGATGCTGGCGCAGCGCTTTGCCAGCTTGCTGCCCACCATGGATTTGACCCAATGCCTGGAAAGCGCCGCCGTGGCCAGCCTGGTGGGGCGGTTCTCGCCCCAAGACTGGGGGCGCCGACCCGTGCGAAGCCCGCACCACACGGCCACCTCGGTGGCTTTGGTCGGTGGCGGCTCACCGCCGCGCCCCGGTGAAATATCGCTGGCCCACCATGGCGTGTTGTTTTTGGACGAGTTGCCCGAGTTTTCGCGCAGCGCTTTGGAGGCCTTGCGCGAGCCGCTGGAAAGTGGGCGCATCACCATATCGCGGGCGGCGCAGCAAGCCGAGTTTCCGGCGCGCTTTCAGCTCATCGCCGCCATGAACCCTTGCCCCTGCGGGCACCTGGGCTCCACGCTCAAAGTCTGCCGCTGCACAGCCGACCAAGTGGCGCGCTACCAAGGCAAGTTGTCAGGGCCATTGTTGGACCGCATCGACCTGCATGTGGAAGTGCCCAGCCTGAACCCACAGGCTTTGCTGAACACGCCACCGTCTGAGAACAGCGAAACCTTGCGCCAGGTTTGCTGGGCAGCGCGCGAACGGGCCCTGGCACGCCAGGGCCACACCAACCACTTGTTGCAAGGCCAGGCCTTGGACCGCCTGGAACGCCAACCCGCCGCGCAGCAATTGCTTGAGCGTGCGGCGCAGCGATTGGGCTGGTCGGGCCGGGGCACCCACCGCTGCCTGCGCGTGGCCCGCACCGTGGCCGACTTGCACGGCCACTTGGGCATCGAAGCCGAAGACATGGCCGAGGCGCTGCAATACCGATCCACCTGGTGAGTGCCTGCGGATAATGGACCGATGCCGCGCCCCAGCCCCGCCACGCCCTCCCACGCCCTGGTGTGGTGGTTGTCGCTGGCGCAGTTGATCACCTGGGGCAGTGGCTTTTACGGGTTTGCGCTGCTCATGGGGCCGATGGAGGTCGAGCTGGGCATGGACCGCGCACAGTCATCGCTGGCCTTCAGCCTGGCCTTGTTGGGCGAGGGGGTGATGGCCTTTGCGGTGGGGCGGTGGGTCGATCAAGGGCACGCCCGGCGCGTGATGACTGGGGGCTCGTTGGCCGTGGCCCTGTGCTTTGTGGCCCACCGCTGGGTCGACAGTGTGGGCGGGTTTTATGCGGTGTGGTCGTGCATGGGTCTGGCCTGGGCTGCCACCTTGTACGCACCGGCCTTCACGGTGCTGACCCAACGCTATGGCAGCGCCTACCGGCGCGCCATCATCACCATGACATTTTTGGGTGGGCTGGCCAGCACGGTGTTCATCCCCCTCACCGCCGCCTTGGTCGAACACTGGGGCTGGCGCGACGCGCTGTGGGTGCTGGCCGCCCTCAACGCCTTGGTGTGCGCGCCTTTGCACGCTTGGTGGCTGCGCCCTTCGGGACATGGCAGCGCCCATGGCCCCAACACGGGGGTTACCACGGTGGCCGCGCAACTGCACGGCTCACCCTCACCCTCACCCTCACCCTCACCCTTGCCCTTGCCCTTGCCCGCGTCCACATCCGCCCCCGCGCTTATCAACCGCTCTGCGCGCGATGAAGACCACGCTTGGCCCGTGCATTTGAAGCAACCGGCGTTTTGGTGGCTCAGTGTTTTTGTGGTGTTGATGATGGGCACCACGGCTGCGCTGCCACCGCACTTGGTGAGCCTGTTGCGCGAAGCCGGCATGAGCGAGGCCTGGGCCATCGCCATGCCCGCCAGCATCGGTGTGTTGCAAGTGGTGGGGCGCTTGGGCCTGTACAGCGCAGAGCGCCACTTGCCCGTCAACGCAGGCAACCTGTGGCTGCCCGCCCTCATCCCCTTGGGGTTTGCGGTGTTGTTGTGGGGCTATGGGCAAGTGGGCTGGTCTTTGCTCTTTGTGCTGCTGTTTGGTGTCGGCAACGGTTTGCTCACCATCGTGCGTGCCACCGCCATGACCGAGTACGTCAGCCGCTTGCACACCGGCAGCTTGAATGGTTTGCTGGGCTTTCCCACCGCCTTGGCGCGGGCCTTTGCGCCCTGGTTGATGGGTTTGTTGTGGTCCAGCCAATGGGGCTACACATGGGGCTTGGTGTGCATGTGCGCGTTGGGTCTGGTGGCGGTGGTGTGCATGTGGATGGCACAAAAATCGACGGTATTGAAACCGCATTAAAAGCGCATTAAAAGCGCGGCATCAATGTTTATTTTGGTGGTTTGGTTGACATAAATAATTTTTTATTTGAGTCAACAGGGCGTCATCAGGGGTCGTTGAATGATCACTCCAGTCTTCGGAGTGATTCAAACCTCAACCAAGGAGCTCTCCATGAACAAACTCTTCACCACCATCCTGTTGTCTGCCTTTGCCAGCGCATCGTTTGCCAGCACCCCCAACCTGGCCCCAGCAACAGGCGACAAATCGCCCCCCAAGGCAGCAGCCAAAGCCGAGGTCAAGGCAGAGGCCAAAATTGCACCAGCAAAAGAAAAAGCCAGTGTGAAAAAAGAAGAAGCCAAGAAGTAATCTTCACCTCAACACCAAACGCCCGCGCAAGCGGGCTTTTGGCTTTGGGGGGCGTCATTTTGGGTGCGGATGGGGCTCACGGTCACCCCTGCTTCAGCGCGCATGGCTAAGATGGCACATGTCTGACGATCCGCAACTGGAAATTCCAACTTCATTCATCGCACTTTTTGTCAAACCAGGGCAATCCAAGCCCAGCGCCAGTTTTTTCCATGTGGCCCAGCGCTATGACACCTGCGAAGACCTGGCCAACTTGCTGACCGACCACGCCCAGTCGCAACAATTCAAACAAGGCGGTCACACCGACGAGGTGTTGTCTCAATGTATGGCAGGCCTGTTATCCGCTGGCAGCGGGGTGGATGCTGCCGAGGCCCGTTGGGTGGTGTGCCGATTGGCCGAGTTGCTCAACTGGCCCATGCCGGAGCTGACCTGAGCGCCGGTCACTGGGTCCCCATGGGCCAGTGACACTGGTTGAGCTTATAAGTTGGGCGCCAGCAAGCGCTGCAAATCCTTCTCCGCCACGCCCTGACGCAGGGCCAAGTCATGCACTTGGTCGTCACCAATGCGGCCGACGTTGAAGTAGGTGGCCTCGGGGTGGGCGAGGTAAAAACCGCTCACACTCGCCGCAGGCGTCATGGCCATGCTGTCGGTCAGGCCCATGCCAATGTCTTGGCATTGCAGCAACTCGAACATGGCGCGTTTCACGCTGTGGTCGGGGCAGGCGGGGTAGCCGGGTGCGGGGCGAATGCCTTGGTATTTTTCTTTGATCAGCTCTTCGTTGCTCAGTTGCTCTGCGGCAGCGTAGCCCCACAGGTCGCGGCGCACCCGCGCATGCATGCACTCGGCAAAGGCCTCGGCCAAGCGGTCGGCCAAGGCCTTGAGCATGATGGCGCTGTAGTCGTCGTGGTCGTCCATGAAGTATTTTTCTTTCGCGTCCACACCCACACCGGCAGTGACTGCGAACAGGCCCACATGGTCTGCGCCTTGGCCCACCGGCGCAACAAAGTCGGAGAGACAACGATTGGGGTTGTGCTCACCTTCGCGCAGTGGCTTTTCGGTTTGTTGGCGCAGGCCGTGCCAAGTGAGGGCGGCTTGGGTGCGGCTCTCGTCGGTCCACAGCACGATGTCGTCGCCCACGCTGTTGGCCGGGTACAAACCCACCACCGCATGCGCTTGCAGCCAACGGCCTTCGATCAGGCGCTTGAGCATGCGCTTGCCGTCGCTGAACACACGTTGGGCTTCCGCACCCACCACCTCGTCTTTCAAAATAGCGGGGAAGGGGCCAGCCAAATCCCAAGTTTGAAAGAACGGACCCCAGTCAATGAAGGCTTCCAATTCAGCGAGGTCAAAGTTTTTGAAGACCCGCTTGCCAATGAATTTCGGTGCTGTGGGTTGATAAGCCGCCCAGTCGAGGCGCGGCGCGTTCGCTCGTGCCTTGGCCAGTGGCAGCAAGGGCGTTTGTTTTTTGTTGGCGTGCAGCTCGCGCACCTTGGCGTAGTCGGTGTTGAGCTCGTCGATGTACTGCGCGGCTTGGTCACTCAGCAAACCTTGGGCCACGCCCACGCTGCGCGAGGCGTCGGGCACATAGACCACAGGGCCTTCGTAATGCGGCGCGATTTTCACCGCGGTGTGCACCCGGCTGCAGGTGGCGCCACCAATCAGCAGCGGGATTTTGCGCAGGCGGAAGTAATCGTCCTTTTGCATTTCACCGGCCACGTACTGCATCTCTTCCAAGCTCGGGGTGATCAAACCAGAGAGGCCGATGATGTCCGCGCCCTCCACCTTGGCGCGGGCCAAAATTTCGTGGCAAGGAACCATGACACCCATGTTGACCACGTCAAAGTTGTTGCACTGCAAGACCACGGTGACGATGTTTTTGCCGATGTCGTGCACATCGCCTTTGACCGTGGCAATCACGATCTTGCCCTTGGTTTTCACGTCTTCGCCTGCGGCTTCTTGCAGGCGCTTTTCTTCTTCGATATAGGGAATCAGATGCGCCACCGCCTGCTTCATCACACGAGCTGACTTCACCACCTGCGGCAAAAACATCTTGCCTTGGCCAAACAAATCGCCGACCACGTTCATGCCGTCCATCAAGGGGCCTTCGATCACATGCAGCGGTCGGCCGCCTTTGGCCAACACCGCTTGGTAGGCGGCCTCGGTGTCTTCGTTGATGAAGTCGGTGATGCCATGCACCAGCGCGTGGCTGAGTTTTTGCGACACGCTCGCCGGCGCCTCGGGTGTGCCGCGCCACGCGAGCTTGGCGCTGTCGTCTTTCGCCGCGCCTTTGGCGCTCTCGGCCACTTCGATCAAACGCTCGCCAGGCGTGAGGTGTTCTTCACCCTCTTTGTACTGCGGCGTGCGGTTCAAGACCACGTCTTCGACCCGTTCGCGCAGCGTGGGTTCGAGGTCGTCGTATACGCCGACCATGCCCGCATTGACGATGCCCATGTCCATACCTGCTTGGATGGCGTGGTACAGGAACACGGTGTGGATGGCTTCACGCACTGGGTCGTTGCCGCGGAAGCTGAATGAGACGTTGGACACACCGCCACTCACCTTCGCGCCGGGCAGGTTTTCTTTGATCCAACGGGTGGCGTTGATGAAGTCCACCGCGTAGTTGTCATGCTCTTCAATGCCGGTGGCGATGGCAAAAATATTCGGGTCGAAGATGATGTCCTCGGGCGCAAAGCCCACCTCGTCCACCAACACCCGGTAAGCACGTTCGCAAATCTCCACCTTGCGCTGGTAGGTGTCGGCCTGGCCTTTTTCATCAAACGCCATCACCACAGCCGCCGCGCCATAGCGTTTGATCAGCTTGGCTTGGCGCTTGAATTCGTCCAAGCCCTCTTTCATGCTGATGGAATTCACAATGCCCTTGCCTTGGATGCAGCGCAGGCCCGCTTCGATGACGCTCCACTTCGAGCTGTCGATCATGATGGGCACACGGGCGATGTCGGGCTCAGACGCGATCAGGTTCAAGAAGCGCACCATGGCCGCCTGGCTGTCGAGCATGGCCTCGTCCATGTTGATGTCGATGATTTGCGCGC
>Ga0214921_10002093_pt1 | contig 32986 bp, 21 predicted proteins | sample LL1505_MetaG_FD_177992 | JGI IMG/M metagenome (GOLD analysis project Ga0214921, IMG submission 177992) | Freshwater microbial communities from Lake Lanier, Atlanta, Georgia, United States - LL-1505 | ecosystem: Environmental > Aquatic > Freshwater > Lake | place: USA: Georgia | collected... | reverse complement strand
CGATACCATAAAAGATTTGATGAAGCATTTGTATTTTCAGCAGATGTATATTCTATATGATTTCCTGTTATATCTGTTGTGCCACTTGGAAAGGCACCACTAAATATCTTACTTATTCCTTGATTCATACCCATCATTACTAAACTTACACCACTAAACGGTGATATTAACCATCGTGGTGCTAAAGAAACTGTATTTAATGCCACAAAACAAGACCAAGATGGTACATAATTCCAATTACTAGAAGTTACTAGCACTTGACTTGGAGCAAAATTAACATTTTTAAACGCTGCGTTAGAATTATAGGTTGGCAATGTAGTTCCAACATAATTGGCATTCGAAATACATATATGAGCATTGGAAGACTTATCATTCCAAGCAGTAACGTTGGAACCACTCGTTATAACACTAGAACTATCAGCAGCATCCAACCAAAGCGCAAGACCAGCAACTTGATTCGGTTGAAACAAAGAAATGTTATCTTTATTATACGGGGTCACTGCGGACATCTAATTTCTGCGTAGAATATGTTCTAAAGAAAACAAACTTACTATTAATATGCCCAAGTATCCTGGCTATACGGAATGCGATGAAAGTTTAATTTTAAAAGAAACACCGTTTGCAAAACTCTCATCTGATCCAATATATAAACGTAAAATTGTACTGCTAGCAACTGCCGCCATTACAGATAATAATGTTTTTTCAAATGGTCTTTTCCAAAACGTCTATGTTTTATACAAGATGTTTGAATCAATGGGCATGTGTCCCATTTTAATTGTAAATGAGAAACCAAAGAGTTTAGATAACATCCCCCATATGATTAAAACAACCCGTATGATGGTAGCAGAAGAGTTACTCAAACAGCCTATACCAGTATTCGCTTATATTGAAATTGGAATGTCAATTGATCCTGTTGTTCGTAAGTTCTTACGTATGATTGGTGCTAAGAGTTATAAGTTGTATTTAGGAAATATTCTGAATATTGATATTGAAACACCTATGTTTTATCCTAGTACAAACTTTGCCCATCACGTGATTGGTGAACTTGATGAAGTATGGGTATCTCCTCATTATAAACAACATGACGAGTATGCTTGTTATTTAAATCATACAGATCCTAAAGTTCAACGCAATACAACGGTTCCTTATGTATGGGACCCATGTTTCATTAGCAATACAACAAAACATATTAAATGGAGACCTAGAATTGGTTCTGAAAAAGAAACATATATTATTAGTGAACCAAATATCAGTTTTCAGAAGTCCTCTCTAATACCAATTCTAGCATTAGAACACTATTATCGTAAAACAAAGAATGATATTAATATTATTGTTGTAAACGGTGAGCGGCTGTTAATGAACCCTTATTTTAAAGATGCTATATTTGATACTTTGGATATTGTAAAAGATAATAAAATTTCTATGATTGGGCGCAGCGATATTCAAAAAACGATGGAAATATATCCATATGCCACCTTTTTCTTACATCAACTCAATAATGAATACAATTATATGACGTTAGAACTATTACATAATAATTATCCAGTATTACATAATGCTGATAGTTGGAAAGAATACGGTTACTATTACAAAGGATCAAGTTTAGATTCCGCATATGAACAGATAAAGAAGACATATAATCATGAAACGAATCTAGAACTCTATAAGGCACATGCGATGACTTTAATTTGGACACATAGTCCTTATAACCCAAGTGTTCAAGAAAGATGGTCTAAAATTTTATAAATATGAATGGGTCTAAAACTATCTTTTTTAATTATTAAAGATAATTATGAAGGTTGGTATTCTATCTTCTTGTCAGCATTCTATGTTTAGTGGAGGAAATGCGAATACGACAATCGCCCTCATTGAAATGATGAAAATGCTTAAATATGATGTAACACTTCTCAATACAAATCATTCTGTCGATTGGTATGATGATGTGAAACTTCTAAAAACACAAATACAAGTTTTAAACATTACAAAAGATACAGCGGCATTTGAAGAACTTTTTGATTTAATTATTGAAACTGTTCCATTTTTTGAAAATGAAACTATGAGAAAAAAATATGGTAAACAGTTTGTATATTTTTATCGTTCCAATATATTAATCCCTTTTATTGAACACTCCTTATATCCAATTGTAAATAATAAGCCAAATTATGATGGTATATCACAAATTTGGTGTTTTGATAAGTTCTGTGATAATGACGAGTTACAAATTCTTCAACTGCTTACACGTAAACCAGTGCTAAGACTGCCATATGTTTGGACTCCTTCCATTATTGAATCTCACAAGTCTGAAAATTCTATGCCAATTTGGATTCAGTTTCAAAACATGTTGAAGGAACAACATAAGGAAAATATTCCTAAGGAAAATGTTCCTAAGGAAAATGTTTCTTGGAATCCTCATATTTTTGAAACAAATGTAACATCTACATCTTCTTGTACAATAGGATTATTAGTTCTAAAACAAGCAAAAGAACATGGGTTTGATTGTGTAAAATATAAGGTTCACAATGCGGATCAAGTATATAAATCTCAGTTCTTCAAGGATAATATTCTCAAACATAGTGAAACAAGCGATTTATCTGGTGAATTTGTCGGTCGCCAACGTATTTGTGATTTAGTGCTAGAACCTAAATCAGTGGTGATCAGTCATATTCGTCTAATACCGTTCAAGCCTATGTTATTTGATATGGGTTGGATGGGAATCCCATTTATTCATAATTCTGAAGTGTTAAAACATATAACATGTTTTGAACGATACTATTATCATTCTAATAAGATTAGTGAAGCATCTGAATGTTTAAAACGTATTGATGAAGATTTTAAAACTGGTGTTGGTTGGTTTGATTTAGAAAATGTTCAAAATTTTAGAAAACATGTATTAGAAAATTATTCTTGTTTAAATTCTAAAATTGTGGAAGAATATTCAACTGCTATAAATAACATATTTAATACTGTTTCTACAAGCATCGTTCCTAAAAAAGAAAAGTATTATTTAATGTTTACAGATTTCTGGCCAGACTTTCACTATTCTTATAACTTCTTTACACTACTACTAGATTCTATCAATCATGGATTAGATATAGAATATGTAAATGAATCAACAATTCCTAAAGATGTGATGCCCAACGCTATCGTGTTCTCACTATTTGGAGAGTCTTGGAAGAACTATCCAACTGTTCCAAAAATTCATTTTACTGGAGAAAATACGATGCCTGTAGAAGAAGCATCTGTAAAACTAAATCTATGTTTTCAACATTCTGATATGGTTTCTGATAATTATTTACGCTTTCCCTTATGGTTACTTGAAATTGATTGGTTCGGCTGTGACGTTGAAAAGATTTCAAATCCTAAACCGATTCCTCTTGAACGTTTCACCAAAAAATTTCCTGAAGAGAAGAAAGAGAAGTTCTGCGCTTTTATAGTATCGAATCCCACAAACGACTTGCGTAATAACGCATTCTTCTGGTTAAATGAATATAAGCCTGTAGATTCTGCCGGCAGACTATTTAATACTATGGGTTCAGATCTATTTGCGGGTGGTGGTGGAGGTGGTGGAGAATTAAGAAAACATGAATTCTTGAAGAAGTATAAATTCTGTTTCGCCTTTGAAAATAGTTCTTCTCAAGGATATGTGACAGAAAAACTCATTCATGCCAAGGCTGCTGGCTGTATCCCTATTTATTGGGGAGACCCTAAAGTAGAACGTGATTTTGATCCCAAGAGTTTTATTGATGCTCGCAAGATTCGTTCCAAAGAAGAATTAATTCAAATGGTCAAAGAGATTGACGAGAATTCTGAAAAATACCAAGAAATGTTTAACACTCCTGCACTAGACGACTATCATCTAGATTGGGCGAAGAGAACAATCGCAGAATGTGGATCCAGAATTCTAAAAATCCTTACATCAACACATGTAGAAGTTCCTCGTTTTATTCAAACAAAAGAGTCTGTTAAACCAGTGAATAAGAGTTTAGAAATCCAAGCACCTTTAATGGTAACATATGCCACACGAGAGTTTCTACCATCACTCAATCAATGGCTAAGTAGTGTTGGTGCTCAAACAAGAATAGTTCCAGATCTCAAAGCACGTATATATTTGGGGCACGATGTATCTGAAGAATCCAAGAAGAAGTTATTAGAAGCGTTTCCTTTTATTGAACTTGCTTCATTACCAGATTCTGTATCATCTGATTTCCCAGACTTATATGATGCGCAACACTACGCTTGGAAGATCTATATATACCAAGATTTAGCAAATAACGTAAGTTCTAGAATGGTATTTTATATTGATGCTGGTGCATTCTTATGTAGATGGCCATCAGACTATTTACGTATATCACAAGAGAATGATATATGTGTTCTTGAAGATAACCAACAGTTGAATGAACAATGGTGTCATGAAACTTGTGTAAAGAAGATGAAAATTAGTAATGATGAACTGAAGCAACATCAAATTGTTGGTGGAATAATGTGTTTTAGAACTGGTGTTCAGAAAGTGAAAGACTATTTTAATGAAGCATGGAACTATGCCCAAATGAGAGATGTAATTGTAGGAGAAAAATGGAGTGGTATTCGAGATGGAAAACCTTATGGCCATCGCCACGATCAGTCTATATTATCTGTTCTATCATTAAGATATAATTTAGCGAAATATCCTTTACATACTTTATACTGTGATGTAAGTCTTCGCAGAACATTTATATCAAACAAGTATATCTATGTTCACAGAGGAAATTTTAAGATTCATGAAGAGTTTTTACCAAAGATTGATGACTGTTTTGTAATTAATCTACAACGTCGCAAAGACAGACTTGAACGACTGTATACAAACTCCCCAGAATTTCAAAACAAGATTATAGAGTTTGAAGCATATGAAGGTCGCAAGATTCAAATGACAAAAGCGTTAGCGAGACTTTTCAAGCCTCACGATTTTATGTGGAAGAAGGCGATTATGGGATGTGCTCTCAGTCATTTAAATCTATGGTTCAAGTTAGCAACTGATAAACCAGAAATTAATTCCTATTTAATTTTAGAAGATGATGTGAAATTTAAAACTACATGGCAGAAGATCTGGGCAGAAGCAGCTCCTCATATACCAGAGAACTTTGATGTAATTTATTTAGGAGGAATTCTTCCACCAAATAGAGCTGGATTTGAAAAATGTAAGGAACCAGTAAACAAGTATTTTAGTCGTGTAAAAGAGAATAGTTTCTTTGGCCAAAATCCATCCAATCGTTATTTCCACTGGTGTGCGTATGCGTATGTAGTATCGAAGCAAGGTGCCCAGAAGATTTTAGATGTATTAATGGCAAGAGATGGATACTACACATCAGCAGATCATATGATTTGTAATCCAATCGATTATATGAACATCTATTTCTTAGATCCTCTTATTGCTGGATGTTACCAAGATGAAGATCCTAAGTATATGAATAGTGATTTTAATAACTTTAATAGAGTGGATGGATTTGATAGTGATTTATGGAACAATGATGAACGATTTACACCAGAAGAGATTGGTGATAATTCAGAAGGCGATATTGATATTGTAAAGGCACTCACAGAGGCACGTAATTATAAAGTAGAAACAGATACAAAAGAAACAGTTATCAACGCTCCAATTAAAAAAAGCCGTTTTTATTCACTCAAAGAATATGATATGAAATGGAATGAATTACATGAGTATAAATGGTTATTAGAAATGCTTGGAACTTTAGAGTTTGTAACTATGAACTATATAGAACATAATGAAGTTCCTGATGTTGAGAATCCTATATTTATTATAGTTCGCAGTCAAGATTATAGTTCCTATTTTAAGAATCTTGAAATGGCAGGAAAAGAGTTTAGTATAATTCATTTAGGCGATGAGTATCAAAGAGAACCTATTGAGTTTTATGATTATAAATCTTGTAAAGCAGTGGTGCGAAACTATGTGCGATCGAATTTAAATCAAAAAGTCTTAGTAATTCCTCTTGGTTATCATACAAGTTTTGGAAAACCGATTGAGAACCCTTTGGAAAGAACTCCACAACTCCCATTTCGCACAAAGACTTGGTCATTCTTTGGAACAAACTGGATAGGTGTTCGTGAAGCAATTTTAGAGCCTTTAAAACAGTTTGAAAAACATAGTGTGATCTTATTTAATAAATGGAATGATCCCAATAACATATCTGAAAAAGAATATTTATCTTATATGTTAGATACAATTTTTGTCCCTTGTATTGGAGGAAATAATGCTGAAACATTCCGTTTTTATGAAGCGTTAGAATGTGGTTGTGTTCCTATATTAGTAGAAGATCAACAAACAAAAGAATATTGTAATTATATTAAACAGTATATCCCTATAACATGTTTACAGAGTTGGGCGCAAGCATCAGCACTTATTCAACAACTTCTGAATGATAAGCAAACACTTGAAGTATACAGAAGTTCACTATTACAAGCGTATCGCACTATGAAACAAATGCTAAAAGAACAAGTTAAGAAATCTTTAGAGATATAAAGAATTACATATACTATTATCAAGAATGTCACAAGAAATGTCTTCACCAATGCCTAGTTTCTTTAAAACTCTTGAGCAGCAACTTAAGAAAGAAGTTAACTCTGATAATGTAAATAATATTGATTTATCTAAAATTGGATTTGGTTCTATTATCGCAAAGCCTGAAGATAAAGATGATAAGAAAAAGTTAAAGTTTCTACTTGTATCAACACATCTTCATCAGTTCACTGGTTATTCTAAAGTTTCTCATAATATTGTTCAAGACTTATCAAAGAAGCCTTGGATAAAGCTAACACATTTTGGTTTCCAGAAGATGCCTCAAACACCTGAAGGGTTCCGTCCTTATCCTTCCAATGTAGATGTGTATGATGCCGCTGTAAATGAACGCCCTCAGCACCAAGGGTTTGGGTATGCGCAACTACCAGATTTTATTCGTCGCAAGGAACCGAATATTGTAATGATTTATAACGATCTTTCTGTAGTATCTAGATTTCTAGAAGAGATTCGCAAGTCTGGTATTCCTCGTAACTTCAAGATCTGGGTATATTGCGATCAAGTATATAATACGCAACTCCAGCCTTTTCTCGATATATTAAATCGTGATGCTGATCTAATATTTACATTTTCTACATTCTGGAAGAAGTGTTTAAAAGAACAAGGTATTACTCGTCCTCTTGATATAATTACACATGGGTTTGATAAAGAGAAGTTCTTTCCTATTCCTCGTGAACTCGCACGCAAACAAATGAATATGCCGAACGATCGCTTTGTGATTCTGAATCTAAATCGTAATCAACCTCGTAAGCGTTATGATATATTAATTATGGCGTTTGTTGAACTGATTTGTAAGTATCCCACCAAGCCTATTTATCTCTTCTGTGTATGTGATAAAGGTGAGAAAGGCGGATGGGATCTATTTGGACTTTATAAGCGTGAACTAATGCTACGAAAGGTTCCTGTAGAACAGTTTGCTGACCGTTTAATGGTAAGTTCAGTAGATATGGTATTCCGTGATGAAGATATTAACATGTTCTACAATGCCGCAAATATTGGTATTAATACCGCAGATGGTGAAGGTTGGGGACTATGTAACTTTGAGCAAATGGGTGTAGGAGTTCCTCAAGTAGTTCCCGATGTAGGAGGATTCAAAGACTTTTGTAATTCAAATAATTCAATGCTTGTAAAACCAAAGGTTCGTTATCATCTACCGATGGTATATTGTCCAGTAGGAGGTGAGGCAAACGCTTGCGATCCTCATGATGTATGTTTAGCGATGGAAGAGTATGTGCTAAACAGTTCTAAGGTTGAAGAACATGGTAAAGTTGCTCGTGAAACTGTGCTAAAGTATACTTGGCCTACGTGCCTTGAACGTTTAGTAAAACGTCTTGAAGATGAAAAGCGTGAGTTAGATGAAGAGAATGAGTAAAGAAAATGGTGCTAACTAGTAGGTATGAAATTATATGTAATAATAACATTATTAGTAATATTACTAATAATTTTATTTTATAATGTTTACAATGAATCATTTGCAAATCTTCCGAAACCAGTAACAGTAAATACTCCAGTAAGAGTTGATTTTACATGTCCATCGAGTGATCAAAAGAATATTTTTGATAGATTTGATTATGCCACGAAATCTATTTCAAATATATGCCCTTCAAATTATACAAAGATAAATAACTATTTTGGAATATCAAATCTATGTTTACCCAACTGTCCATCTGGCTATACAGTTTCATCGAATGATATTACACTGTGTATAGCAAACGTATGTTATAATACACCAGATCTAAGTGAAAATATACTTAATAGTTGGAGAAACACATGTTCTGTTATATATAAAAATCAGTATAGTTTGGCAAGCACAATAGCAAGTATATCAACGGTTTCACGAAGTTTTAATAATCAATTTACTATAGTTAATAGTCAATATACTGATTTAAATACAACACTAAGTGGATTTAATTGTTCTATAAATCCAGCAAAATGTCAAATACGAGATAGACATATGAGAGATATCGGTTCTAATTATACAATCTTAAATTCTTTAACACAAGATATTAATTCTAATTACATTTATTTATCCAACCGAAAAAATGTTTACGATAGAATATACTACGATTTATTATGCGATAGATATATATAAGTTATAGATAGATGAAATTATCAACATACATGTATAATCTATTTATGACAGTAATAATATTACTATTTTTATTAGTAGCTTATCTATATTATAAGATAAGAATAAGCTTTAAAGAGGCATTTCAAACATCAGATGATAAATTTATTGTAAATAATATAGATGTATCAAATATGGATCCAAATAATATTGATATAAATAAACTTAATTTAGATAGTCTTGATATAAAACGTATTAATACAAATATTTCAAGAAATGATTTAAATAAACTAGAAGCAGTAGCAAAATCTACGGATGGAGAAGGCGATGTATTTACAAATGTTAATACACAGTGTAAATTATATAAAAAGCAAATTGATGTATTGGGAGAGAAATTAGATGAATATAGATTTCAAGGACGTTTTAATGATTTAAGTAGAACATATAGTTCTATTGAAACGATAAAAGATAAAATGAAACTAATGAGTTGTAATAACTAATATAAAAAAGTTTTATTAAATTAGGTAGATAATGAAAAAAATATTATTAATGATTAAATATATTTTTTTAATTGTAATTGCTTTAGGATTAATATTTTATGTATATTTTAACAAAAATCTTGATTCAAATGAAAATTTTCAAAATATGGTAAATAAAACGTTTAACTATTTTAGTACAAATGAAGATGATTATTATAAATTAAATAAAGAAGAATATCCTGAAGTGATAGAAACAAAGTTTGATGAACTTATTTTAGATATTGGAGGCTCTTTTGGTGATTTAGATGCTGGCCGAATGCCTTGGGATACAGAAAATAAAGAATTATCAAAAGAAGAAGCATTATGGGGTGTTGTTCCTTTAGACGCTACAACTGCTTTATTTAAAAAGATTTATCTTGCAAATCAATTTGATGATATAAGTAGTTTAAAAAATGATGAAGATGCTTATTATTATCAAGATCCTATGTTCGGATTTGGTTCAGATAATCGTGAATTAGGAGAAGGTATGCAAAAATTTGAACAGGCATTAGGTTATTATATGACATTTAGACAAGCATTTGATGCATTTGATGATTTAGGTAAAAATTTAGCAAAAGAGTCATTAAAAGGAGTTAAACAAGCTAAAGTAGGGCCCGGTGTATTAAAGACTGTTAAATTAAGATTAACTAACGTAGTAGGAAAAATACAAGGTAAAATTGTTAAATTTCTTGAAAAAAATACTTCTAAAGTTTTACAAAAAGGTGCAGTAAAACTAGCATCAAGAGTAGCAAAAACTGCTCCATTTAAAGGATTCTATTTTATTGCGAAAGCACTTTTAAAACTAAAAATAGTTGCAAAAATGACAGCAAAATTGATAGCATTTGCAGCAAAACATGTATTTACAAATGCTTTATTAGAGGGAATATTTCCACCATTAGGAATGTTTCTTTCATTTATTTATGATCTTATTATAACTCCAATATTATTTATGTTGGATGGTATGATAACAGAAGCAATGGATAAATGGGCTGACAGTCAAGGTTCTTGTCCAACTGGAACTACTGCGTTAGATGTATTACTACCAGCACCAGGAAGTATGATTTTTCAAATGATTCCTGTTATAGGTGATATATTTGGATTCTTCTATCCTTATGTATGTTCAGATGATAGAACTGGAATTCTTGTATTTAAAGGTCAATTACAATTACCAAAATATATTGATTACGCTTGGTTAAGTTGCTATTTTTGGAAATGGCCAAACTATAGTGGTGACTATAAACCACCACGTTTTCAAGGGAAGTATTTATGTACACAAATAGGAAAAAATAATGCGGGTCACTGTGATAGGCTTAATAAAAAAGAAGGTGCCAACCCATATGATTTATATGAAACAGTATACTTTTGGGGAGATAATACAGATAAAAATAGAGATAATATACTTAACCTTGACCCTATATATGCTGCTGTAACTGCTATTATTAGAGCTACTACTGAGGGACCACCTATTTATGCTGATAATTATTATGATTTTAATGACATTATAGATTTAGGTAATCGTGATCCAAGTTACAGTGAATTAAATCAAATAAATAAAAAAATGGTTAGCATGAAAGCAGAATATACTACTGAATATTTTTTACCAACTGATGTTTTACCTCCAAACTCTAAATTTTTTTATGCCGATTTTTCGGATCCAAGTATGCTTGTTAAAATGGGACAGTTTTACTATACACTAGCTATTGCAAATCCAGTTATTGATGAAGATGGATTTCATAATATTCAGTTTATAAGTAAAATTAATTATGTAGTTGCTTCTTCATTATTTACGTGTGATATTGAATGTGAAATGTTAAATATTAAATATAATCCAAGAAATGGAAGCAGTTACAATGAGTTTATAACATTAAATCATGATAGACGTTTTTATTATAAAGTAAATTATAGTAATACTGCGCCATATTATTGGGAAACTGTTTCTAATGTTAGTTGGGCAGAGTTAGATAATAGATATGATGATGCAATGTATAATTTAAATGAATATTTACATAGAGCAGATATATTTGATTATAAGTATGTAAAAGATGACATTATTGCATCTGGAGCATTTATAGCTGCTTATGAACAAATACAAAATACTGGAACAATATATTCAAATTTATTAGCATCAAGTAATTATAGAATTGAAGATTCTAATGCATTATATACTAACTACAGAACTAGTCAAGAAAACTATAATATATTATTTACTACTATAGCCAGAGTTGGAGGAAATACAAGAGAACGTTTAGACTATAGAGTAAGTACTCTTGTTGGAATCAAAGATGAACTCTGGACATTACAGAAAAACTTAAATCCAGTAACAAGTAATCCTCATCCCCAATATAGTTTATATGGCTGTACACATATTGATGATACAGCTGGAGCCGCTTCTCCACCTGATATTTCTGAATATCAAGAAGATTATAGAAAACGAGTAAACTTTGATGTATTACCTTATTTAGAAAGATGTAGAGATAAATTTATTAATATAGATCAATGTATTGATATATCAAATGTTGAGCAAGTAATTAATAAATATAAAGAAAAATATCCAAATAAAGATATTAAAAGTATATTAAATATTAAACCACAAGGTTCAAATGTTTGCCAGTTCACTTGGAATGAAGTAACAACCGGTCAAAATGATGAAAGAAAGCAAACATATAATTTTTTATATCAAATGGATTTATCGTCATGTACATTTTGTTTACCTAATAGTTTAATAGAAGAAGGTTCATCTGAATTACCTGCTATTGAAAGTATTAAAATGTATAAGAATCCTATTAGTGATTCAAATGAAAGAATATATAATCCAGATTATGCTACACGATTGGCATATAGAAAAGCGTTTTATTTTAAACCTACACTAACATATACTGGCCCAACATCAAATATTAAAAATGTAACATTTGAAAAGATCTCTAATGTAGATACAATACTTAGATACGATCCTAATACATGTGAACAATTACCAGATTTAGTGAGACCTAAGAAGCCTATTCGCATAACATATCCTAAACCACCAGAAACGAATCTATTCAAAGGTTCGAACGATGCGTGTTCAAATCCTAATACATTGAATAAGTTTATATTAGATTATAATAATACAAATCCAACAAATAAGATTTTAAGTATCGTCAGAGCATTTACATCTAGTTCAAATAGTTGTGATTTAGAAGTAGATGTATTAATTAAAAATTCTAGTAATGATAATAAAGTTCAAAGAAAAACTTTATCGTTTAATATGAAAGAAAGTGAAGGATTTGAAAATATTTATACATATGATTCACTTAAGAACTCAAATGGATTAAATGTTACGAAAAAAACTTCATATTTAGAACCACCATATAATCAAAAAGGTGTTACATATGGAACCCCTTATAATAATAAATTTAATCCAACTGTAATGTCGAATATCTCATTTTTTAACAATGATTTAGTAACAAACTATACAACAAATACAAAAGGGATTGTTGGAAATACAAGAGATTTATTAGTTGATTTGAAAGGGGCGCAGTATTTAGGAAACGATTCAACATACTGTAGAAAAAAATGTGATGATCCAGAAATAATGCAAAGAATTATGGAACAATATAGTGTAGACAATCAAGCAAAAGGTAGATTTAATCAAGAATCTGATACGATGTATGCTATATTTAAATCTGCCACCGATTCTGCTAATAGATGTCACATTTACTTTGCTCAACACAAAGAATTATATGCGGATAAATACGCTGCTAACCTAACTAATTCAAACAACTATTATGATGAAAGATTACCTGCATTACGAAGAGTCGCTATGAAACAGTTGCCTGGCACATGTACATTCTTACCAATTGCTGGCCAAGAATATATAGATATTAGTGCATCAGATTTAGCTTTACAAGCAAATACAAATGAATCAAACTTCTATTATTCTTCTAGAGACGCATGTACAAATCTAAACTGTACCAATACAACATTATTAAATCAAGCAATTCTTGACTATCAATCAAGAAGTGGTTCTATAGTTACACGTGTATTAAAAGCAATGAAAATTACAAATGATACATGTGACTATAATATAATACAAGATTTAAATTACGAAGGAGATTTAGTTCCAGATGTTGAAAGTGTATTACGTGTAAAATACACATATCCATATTACAATAATTCTCAACCATGTGGAAACTTTAGTTATACTGTATCAAGCACATATGATGCTGAATATTATAAGTCCGATACGTTTGAAGTACAGTTTGGTGGAAATTTAGATGATTCTGATCCTAATATATCACCTATGTTATCTTATAATAGTAATTCATCCGCTTCCCCAAGTTCACTTGGTAATTATCTCCAAAATATTACATAAATATAGGATGTTGCTTACAGCAATAGTAGTATTAATAGGATTATTGTTAATATTATTAATATATAATAATTATTATTATATTATTGAAGGGTATAGTGCTTACACAGATTCTTGTTCAGAACTATCATCGAAACGAGCTTTTCTACAAACTTATATAAATAATCTTAAAGATAAAGTAACTAATATTAATAACAGTCTTATTGGAACAGCGAGTGTTAAAAAAGAGAATATGAATTTTCAAAAGTTTTTTACACAGTTTTGTATGACAACACGACCCATGAGTGAAGCGTGTAAGAAACTTGCTTCCACTGATAAGTATCCTTTACAAGAGCTACCAAATATGGATGTATATCTTGTTTCTTTATTCAATTCTGAAGTTGATATAGATAATTTATTACAAAAACTAAACTATTATTCAGATTTAATTGGTTGTTCATCCAATACTGTTGACGCGAGTGGATATACGTTTGATGTTTCAACGGGGCTAGGAGAGATTGATACAGAATCAGCTTTTCTTGAACTTCAAAAACTATCAGCATATTATCTATCTCCGGATACAATTAAGTATATTCTCAAGTTCTTAATATCAAGAGAGAAACTAAATGAGTTAAATTTTACTTCAAAAGATTATGTAAATCAGTTTCCACCATTGGTAATTAGTGTGAAATCAGAGTATCCTCAAGTATAAAGAAATCTTACTAGAAATAAAGAATAGGATGAATAATACGATATATTTATTATTATTTTTAATTATAATAAGTATTTCAGTCTTTATATTTTATAACTATAGAGAAAAAACTATTGAAAAATTTCAAACTGTAACAAATAACTATATAGAATCTGATACATTTCCAAATGTACCAACACCTAGTAACTATATTGAAATAGAGTATTATTCAACAATACGAGGTATTCAAAATGAGTTTATTACATTAATAAGTGATTATAGAAATTTTAGAGGTGAGATTGATAGGTTTAATACTTCAAACAATAGAGGTTATAATTACCGAAGTGGTGGGAATACTATATATGATATTAAACAAGTTGTTTATTTAACAGGTGGAAGTAAACGTTATAGATCTACAGATGTAACTACGTATGAGCAAGATGGGAGTAAGGGATATGCTCTAGTTTATAGTGGAGGGTATATAGGGGCTGGAAGATATCCCAAAAGCCCATATGATAACTTTACTGTATATAATTTAAGGTCAGGGGGCGAAATGGATCCCGTCCTCCCAGCTTCTGTAACACTGAATGAAATTCCGACTTATGACAACTTTCAAACTAATTATAATAAATTTAAGAATTATGTTTCAGGAAATATTGATCATAATATGAAGCAATTCCTTTATGCTTTAAGAATGGATTCAATTAATAAACTAAAATCTAAATTACTTCTTCAAGATAAAAGTTTATATAATCTTAAGGATTATACCAGAAAAAGTTTTTGGAAACCAACTGCTGAATCAACTTATAATGTTATAACTCGAGATCAGGCCTCTCAACATCTAGAAGAAGAAAGTAGCCCTAGTGGTTGCTATTATAATATTGGAGAATTTTTAGGAGTATTTCCTTCACGTGATACAGATATTAATAGAGCATCAAATGAAAAACTACGTATACGTATATATGGTTCAATTAATCCAGTTCAAGAAAAAGATTTTAAAGAATCTGCGTTCTTAGGTTCATTATTTAATTTTAATAATCTAAATATTATTGATTTATATTTACGTATATCTTATTCTAGTTCTAATTTAAATGGTTTAGATCTACAGTATAGTCATGGATTATTTTCAAATGATGTAAAACCATTAAATGTAACACAAACTTATTTATATGAAGCAGATACTGATGCAATTAATCATAATAATACAATATTTAATTATTTAACAACTAATACATTAACTTTTCCTCCTTCATCAGCAAAATATTATATAGAAGGAAATCCAGTTGGTGTTACATGTAATCTTGATAGTTTAAGTCTAAAACAACAGTTTGTTGGAACTATGAATCCAACCTTTGTTAGTATTATGCCAGTATCACTTCGTAAATACATAACTAGTTGGTCATATAATAGAACATTACGTATTTTAGAAAAGCGCTTTACTGATTTAGGTGATAACAACAAAAAATTCTATTTCTTAATGGGGTTAGCACTAAATAACTATTTTTATTCTAAAAATATCAAAGATAGTACTGGTATGAATAATTGGAAAAGTTTATTAAGTCAATATGGATTAAATAGTCCTGATACATCGTTTGGACGAGAAACGATTGGTGGTATCGCGGGATCTTATTTAATGGGAGATCAGAATAACAGTTATTCAACAGATATGGCTTATGGTATTATAAATGCATACTTTAACAGCAATGCTGCTGCGATGACATATAGAATAAATGATGGTTATTGGTTGTTACATACTTCTAATTATACAACTAACACAATCTATAATGATAATAATCATAAATATCGCACTATAAACTCTCATGGAACATTACCTACAATTACAACTGAACTTATAAGTGAATTATACAGATATTATACAAGTTATATACAAAAACTTGTGCCAGATTATGGGACACCATTGAACGTATTGGATGAGAAGATTCTAGATTCAATTGCGCAGCATTTTTATGAAATATCAGAAGGTTTATATGAGATTACTTATATATATGATGTGTATCGTGTAGGTTCCAATATGATAGATATTCGGTTTGATAAAAAACAACGTTTAGATAATATTCGTTATTTGAATGTTCGCAATCAGTATATTCCTCAACTAAATGAATATAATAGATTATTAAATATTTATGATGATGGAACTTGGACAAATACTTACTCTAATATTGACGATTATAATAATACTTTATCTACCTCTATAGCAAATTTAGAACCTGTATTTAATCCAGTATATCCTATTGGAGGTAAGTATAATTATATTTATCTAAAAAATTTACAAACTACTAATAATACTACCATGCTTATTTTATCTAATAGATTAAATACTACATCAGAAACAGTGAAATCTCAATTAGGTTCAACTGGTAATTTATCAAATGTTTTATCACAAATCACACCTACACCTGGCGCAACAAATGATATAATAAATGTTTATAAACGCTATCAGAATACAACAAACGATCAAGATATAACAGTTTACCAAAATCAGTATAATAGTACTCTAAATGCTGCATATGAATTATCTAATATGATAAATGGAATTGAATCAAGTGTGGCAAGAATATTTATAACATTAGATAATTCCAATTTTAGTATAAATGCTATTGCTTTGGGAATAAATGCCGCACTATCTTATAATACATTATATAATGGTAATATTGATACTCCATTAACAGGAGAAGGAAATGCCAATTATACACCAACTATTCGTTACACAAAAAATATTAGACCTCCAGTTCAATGCGGAAATATAGAATTTATGAAAACAGCGGCAAACTTATATCGTGATAATATCTTTACAGATATATCAAATGTAGTATTATCTAATATACCTTACGATTCAAATGATGGTGTTGTAGTTGTAGATAAAGTTTTAGGATTTAGTCAGATTAATGATACTACATGCGGATACACTTGGGTCGAAACACAATATGATGATTTAACCAATAAACCTGTAAAAAGAAATACTGTAAATATTCAAATACCATTTATATACGATGATTCTGAATATCAAAATTCAAGACTTACATTTTGTAATGATCGAACTTTAATGAAATATAGTTCAAATACTTACCCTTTTGGAAACTTAGCTAGATGGGTAGATAGATGGATAGTTGATACACGAATTTCTTTACAAGATGATATTTCTAATATTAGATCTAAAATACAAAATATAGATATCGAACTATCAAATGTAGCAGGAAAATCAAATGAAATTTATAATTTTTCAAATACAGATGGATGGGCAATGTATAGTAATATTACCACTTTACGTATAAACACAGGCGACGTAAGTCGTTACTATGTGTGGGGGGGCGCGGCTTCTAATTATAAAATTAGAGGTGTTAATATAAATACATTTATAACAAGTAATTTTTCAAGTAAAACATATTTTCAGTTATATGATGCAAATCAAGATTGGTTTTGGTTTGGTACCAAACAGAATGGTGCATATTCAAATTATTTAGAAAAAACAGATTCAGTTATTGGTAAGTTATGGGATTTTAGGACCGAATTTACTAATACTATATCGTATGGTAATTTAAGATTAGATGTTCCTGGTATTTTAACACTTTTTCAGGATCCTTATTCAAAATATTATGATGCTGTATATCCCGATACAAGTCAGGGACGTAGGGACTTAAATCCATATGTATGGGGTATAATATTAGATATAATTGATGATAATGAGATTACTAAATTTGTAGAAGATGCAAGGAGAGCTTATGCTACTAAATTAGCAGAGAAAAATGAGATGTTAGATTCTTTAACTAAATTTACGAATGAATTAAATAATATAGATTCAACTGCTGAGCAAATGAGAAATTCTATCTATATAAATCCAACTATAATGAATTATATACAAAACAATTTTGTTACAATTCCAAGATATTTATCTGATGCTAATAATAAGTTGAATGATGCGGATGGCGCATGTAAAGTGCTACGATGCGATGATCCAACTGTTATGACACAAATCATGGAACAATATAATACAGATTCCAATAATAGAGAGAAGATTTTAAATATATTAAACGCATATACTGTAAATCCTTATCAATGTGATTATAAGGTAACAACTTTGGTAACTGCTTCTAATATTGCATCAAATATTATTTTAAGATCTCAAATACAATCTAATATATCTCTTTTAAATAGTCAATTATCACCTATTAATTCAAACTACAATTTATTAAATAATCAGTTAACTACCTTGAATAATAGTTATAGAACAATTGATAACCAAATAACTATTATTAATAACCAAATAACGAATGAAATAAACGCTATACCTCAAATTGTTACAGCTAGAAACGAGGTTGATAATGCACTTTCTCAATTAGATACTCCTAGAAGTAATGTAGTGACATATATTAATAACTATTTAGATGCTACATCTATTTCAGTGATAAATGATGCTTTTACTAGTTCATATGGAACATCACCTTTTTCATCATATAGTTCACGAAGATTATATGATATATTCACTGGTGATATACCTTCATTATGGGCGAATAATTTTTTTTCAAGACATTCCGCAATTGTCAATTATATAAATGAATTCGATGATAACGAATACAGTATATATAATACTCTTATTAAAATTTTTACTATACTATCTCAAAATGATCCAAATGATTATATGTATGGTAATCGGCCTCTATCTCCTAATCAAACATTATCTTTTGGCATAGATGGAACCACTATGAATAATTATAATATAGCATTATCAAATTATAATAATAAAGTAGAGATTGAAAATTCACTAGTACAATCTTACACTGCTACATATAGTAATCAAGCATTATTTAATCAAAGAGAAGCATTATTAAATCAAAAAGCACAACTACCATTAGAAATACAGAATACCACTATTAATATTAGTGAAGTTAATAGAACTAAACTAGATTTAACAAGTCAAATTACAAATCTTCAATCACAATTTAATTCTTTAGGAATAACTAGTAATTCAGTAATTGAAGTAAATAAATCATTTGATATAGGTGTAGATGTTCGTGACTGCACATATTTTTATGCATCAGTAAGTAATGCTGGATATTTTGTATCTGAAAACCAAAATTCTCTAAAAGTTCAAAATAATAAATCTGGTACTACTGGCTTCTATTATACTACAGCAACATTTAATGATTTTAATTTAAATGTAACTACATTAATAAACCCTTTAATATCTGAAGGTGAAAAACAATCATCAAATATGTTTAATGCTGTATCTAATCAACGTGTTGATACATACAAGGCGTTAGGAGAATTAAATACAATATCATTTAGTAATACACCATCACTCAATGCATCAAATATATTATATATGATGCAAAATAACAAAAGATTTTTTAATGGATTTTTTAATTGTAATTATACTGAAAATTTGTATATAAATAATATTAAAGGATTTGGCATAACATCTAGTAATACTTTACAAATACTTATTGATTGTCAAACTGTTACTAATAACTATCCTTATCCAAATACATTAGGCAATATAACTTCCGCTTGTTTAGAATATGGTATTAATGTAACACCTAATTATTTAGATTATACTCCATATTATATAAGAAATACTACTACAACTATATCTAAAGATGATATATTAAATATGATGAAAACATTGCCATATTATAATAATATACCTATTACTCTAAGTAATAATATTCCAATGCAAAACTATCTAAACTTTAAAAGAGTTCTAGATAATAGACAATTATATAAAGGAAATTGTCACGATGTTTCATACATGAGACAATATGCTTTAAATATGTCGAATGTTTCAGATATTTATATTGCTTTATCATCTGCTGGATATAATTCAAATGATATAGAAAGATATGCTGTTGATTTACCAAATTATACTGTAGAATTTCAATTAAAAAGTGACGAAAATCTTCCATACAATAAACGCTTTTTTAAAATACAAGTTGGTTATAATGATAGTTTTGATGCTAATAGATATCTTAATTATGGTACTTATACAAGAAGTAATGCTTGTTTTTCATATAGATTTAAATATATTGAATCAGATCCAACTAGCGCAATTATTCCTATTATACCAAATCCTTATGATCAAAAACTAATATCATTATTCCATACTTATTTTAATAATACACATAGAATTTCATCATCAAATAATTATAATTCTATTATTGGCCAAGTATATAGTATTAAAAGTAGAAATACATGTACTTTACAATATACAGCATCAGTATATTATACAACTATAACAAATCAATATGTTACTACTATATTACCAAATGATATATATTATAACAATTTAAAAGCATTTGAAATTGTTTTTTTTCCAAATAGTTCTAATAATCTTTATATAACGAGTGTACAAGAAGTGCCTGCGTTTGATGATGGTCAAAATGTAAATGATTTTGATAAAATTACAAATTTACCATCACCAGAATACTATGGTAATTTAACAAGAAGTATCTGCTTTCCATCAATTAGCCAAACAACCTTTCCAAATTCATTCATAAATTATATAAATACAAGTAATCTAACAACATACTTGAAAGATACTTTAGTATATGATTCTAATTTAAGTATATTTGGACCAGATGGAGATGTTTTTTCGATTACAGTTATGCCCCCTGGTGGAGAATACTATCTTAGAAAAATGAATAGAACAGAATTTAATAATGTTACATACTTTCAATATAAGTTCGATATTATTAATTCAGTTATTGATTACAATGCTTATACATATTCAATTATACTAAAACCAAGTTTTAGAAAATATTATAAATTAAATTCAATTATAACAGAAAAATTTTTAAATAAATCAATAATAATATTCCCACCATATTCAAATATGATAGATTTCATAACAGATGAATATTATAATAGAGTTACTTATCCATCTTTTACAGCAGTTAATGATTGTAGGATCTTAATGCAGTTTACTTTTTATAGTGGTGGTAAAAATGCGATTGATACATGTTCTAGAGATGTTAATAGTATTATGAGAGATATAAATATTAGAAATACAGTTTTATTTTCAAATTTAAATCAATCTTTTACATATGAATCTAGAAATTATACAAATTTTAATAACTTTTTATCGTATAATAATTATAATACTACTTCAAATCTATTTATAGAAGCCCCTTTACCAATAAATCAAAATATAATTAATATGAGGGGCGAAGGAGATAATTATGCTTTAGTAAGTCCAGAATTTTTAAAAGAATCATGTGGTATGAATAGCGGCTACTTCTTAAATTTCTATGTTAATGCATACCAGAAAATACGGGCGAATGTTACAAATGTCTTATATAGTAAATTTTTTGATAACACCGAAAATATACTTGCAGTTGATTATATAGTTAATGTTGATGGTATCAATTCTGAAGTAACTCTTATTTTTTATGATCGTAATACTGATTATAATAATTTAACTTCATATCCTTTACAAAAGGCAAAAATCATATTTTTCCGAGAAAATATTACTTCATTATGTCCTTATATTAATACTGTTATGTCATATAGAATAATTCAAAGAAGTGTAATTACAGGGAATGTAGCGAACTTTGCTCAAGCAAATAATTATCAATTTATACCAGATCAACTATTTATAACACCATTTGTTGATTACAAAAAACCTATAACTACTTATGATTTTATTAAATTTGAATCTAAAACACCTTTATCATTTAACTCAATTAATCTATACAATAAAAAGAAACAAGAAATACAATATAAGATAAAAGATAAAACTGCTAACTATATAGTTCTAGAAGTAGAACAGCCTATATTTGGTTACAGTTTTGTCACAAATAGTTCTGGAACTTCTCCAAATTCTTGGATTGTAAAAGCTTCTGACGGTAAGGTCTGGGAAGATATAGATGAACAGTCATATAATTTAGAAGACAAGAAACTATATCAAACACCTATATTCTATTTAGATGGAAGCGTAGCCAGTGCTACACAGCCCCAGAGTTTTGAAAAACCAGAAATGGATGTAGAAATGTTTGTAAAATATTATAAACAGAAAGTGAACCCTTCATGTAATCCAGAATTTAAGAAATATATGATGAATAATAGTACATATTATTTCTTATTTGATGATTATGATTTAAATAAGAATTTAGTTGCAAAAGATTTAATTATTGGATTTGAAACTTCTAATAATAAGCCCAAAAAAGTACTGCTTTATGAAGATGATGATGATGGAAATTATAAACCTTTTGATTTACGTAACAGTAAACAAAAAGAGTTCTGGGATTCTAAAATTGGATTAGCCCTTGAATTTATTGATTTTTGACCACCATGATTTGGCAGATTTTGATTCTGCTTGAGCTTCTTTTGCTAAATCAGAATCAGTGCTGTAATACGTTTTACCTTTTAATAGAAAACTTGATACTCTGGCATAGCCCCATTGTTGTTGTGTAGCCGCTGGTCTATGACCTGTTCTCCAAGCAGCCATTCCACGATTATATGACTCTTTTATATATTTAAGAGGAACTCCAGTTGCTTTTGCTCTTTCTTCTAAGCTCTTTGCGTTTGGAAATCGTTTGTTCCAGATTAAGGTGTAGCTTGATTTACGTGTTTTTATATTTTTATCTGTTTTAAAACCTACATATGCTTTGGGGTCTTTCCAAGACTTTGAACCATATTTTTGAATCTCTTTGAGTCTTTCTTGCTTTTTCTTTTTGGATAGCCCCGAATAGTATTTTCTAGGATAATATATTTTACGCGTCTTAGACATTTCTCTTTACTTAATAGATGGCAAGAAAATCATATCGTAGATCTCATTCTAGAAGGCATACAAGAAAACAGAGTGGCGGAGGATGCGGCTGCGGAGGAAGTTCCGTGTTAGGCTTTCCCCAAAATGGTGGACAAATGAATTCTATTATTGGTTCTCCTAGTAACTCTATGAGCTCTAGTATGAATAGTGTTCCCGTGAATAGATCTATGAATAGTGTTCCTGTAAATAGATCTATGAATAGTGTTCCTGTAAATAGATCTATGAATAGTGTTCCTGTAAATAGACCTATGAATAGTGTTCCTGTTGATAGACCTATGAACAGTTCTATGAACTCTGGTATGAACAGTTCTATGAACTCTGGTATGAACAGTTCTATGAACTCTGGTATGAACAGTTCTATGAACAGTTCTATGAACAGTTCTATGAACTCTGGCATGCAATTTAATAATAGCAAATTACTAAATACTCAGCCTGTAAATGATAATCCTTTTATTTCTCTGAATGGTGGTTTCTTAGGAGCATTCAATTCTCCTTCTCAACAAAATGTTGTAAACCAGCCTGGCATGATGAACAAATCTATGGATGTAAATGTTCGCATGGATGAACTTGAGAATCGTCTAAAGAAGTTAGAAACCAGCGGGGGATTCTTTGGTGGTAAACGTATTCTACGACGCAAGATAAGAGGCACCCGCAAACATAAAAAAAGTCGTAAGTATTAATAGATGAAAAGTAGAACGCGTAAATATAAACATAGAGGTGGTCAACTAAGTGAAAACATAGTAAGAGCAAGATCTAGATTAAGATCGACATCACCCAATCAGAGAAGATATCGTGAAGGTACTATGGGAAGAAGATCAAACTCATCTGGATCAACATTAAGTTTAGAAAGTTTAGCATCAAATATAAGTGATGATGGAACATTTAAAGTGGGTGATAAATATTTTTCTTTAGTTGAAAATCCTGAAACTGGTAGAAAAGATCTTTTTGTTTGGGATTCTCTAAATAATACATGGGTAATTGACCAAAATTCTAAAGTAGGAGCACCTCGTTCACGTTCATCAAGTATTAGTTCAAATGAAGGTTTAGGGTTTTTTGGTGGAAGAAGGCTCAGACACAAAAGAACTCGTAAAAATAAATTTAGTAAATATTATTAGAATGGATATATTAGGCCAATCTATAAGTAATATGCCTGCAACTGGATCTATAGGTATACGGGGTTCTCAATCAGATTCAAATATGAGTATGCCTACGACTGGATCTATAGGTATACGAGGTTCTCAATCAGATTCAAATATGAGTATGCCTATGGGTAAATCTAGACGTTCACGAGGTTCTCGATCAGATTCAAATAGGAGTATGTCTATGACTAGATCTAGATCTAGACGTTCACGAGGTTCTCGATCAGATTCAAATATGAGTATGCCTATGGGTAAATCTAGACCTATACGAGGTTCTCGATCAGATCCAAATATGAATGCATATAAAGCTGGAATAGAAGAAGGAGTTAATTTAAGTAAAGAAATATACGCTGCAATTCCAAGAACTAATAGTAGTTATGGGTTGTTCGGTGGTACTAGAAGAATATATTCTCATTATAAAACAACGGCTCGCAATCGTAAATATTTAAAAAAATATAAACAAGGTAAATCAATTGGATTTACAATGCGTTCATCTTTAAAAGCAAAAGGTTTAATCCCGAGATCCAATGGAACTTATAAAGTATCCAAGAAATATCGTGGATAGATAGGATGGCGACAAAAACAAGAAAAAAAAAGGATGATTATGTGATAGCAATACCATCATATAAGCGGCCTGAAACACTTAGAGATAAGACTTTGGCTACTCTAAAACATTATCATATAGATCCAAAGAAAATCGATATATTTGTAGCAAACAAAGATGAAGAAAAGATCTATAAAGAAACTCTTGATCCAAAATCGTATAACAAAATTATTGTTGGAGTTATTAATCTAGGACCTCAACGTAACTTTATTAGTAACTATTATCATGAAGGCAAATCTATCGTAAATATTGATGATGATATTCAAGGATTTATTGAATATACTACAACGACTAAGAGACACGAAAAGCCTTTAGTAAATCTAGAAAAGATTATTCAAGAAGGTTTTAAAGAATGTAAAAAACACGGATTCCGTTTATGGGGTATCTATCCAATACCTAACGGATTTTTTATGGAAAAGAAAGTGGATACAGATTTGCGTTATATTATTGGATGTTTCTACGGAACAATTAATGCTAAAGATATTAAGCTAGAACTTAAAAATGATAAGGAGGACTATGAACGATCTATACGTTATTATATAGCGGATGGCGGAGTTATACGTTTACGGTATGTAGCTCCTAAAACTGCGTATTATACTGAAAAAGGAGGGATTCAAGAATTCCGTTCTGAAAGCACAGTAATGGCTGGTGCGAAATGGATTGTGAAACATTTTCCAGACTATGCCACATTGAACTTAACAAAGAAATCTGGGCATGCAGAGGTTCGTTTGAGAGATAAATCCGTAAAACATATAACTTTAAAAAAAAAGAAATAGTTAATGAATGCGATAGAAGAAGAAAAAAATAATTTACGCACCCGGTGTGGTTACAAACCGAGTGAGTGTATATTTAGTTTTGAAAGAAATTTATCTGATGCTGGAGCAGTCGCAATAGGTAAATGTTTACATTTTGGAATAGACTTAGTATGTAGCGGTGGTCTTCATACATTTTTTAAGATTCTTTGGGAGTATAGTTTAAATCATATTAATATTGGTTCTCCTCGTGTATTTATGTATTTAAATAAACGAATGAAAGAGATTGATGAACTTGTAAAAACATATCCAGATGAAACTTTATATAATAATACAAACTTTCAATCGAAAATTGGAGAAATGATTTTAATTTTACATGATGCCCCTAAACATCCAAAACTTACATGGCCCAAAGTTGGTGTTGAAACACATAATGAATCTTGGATTCGCGGGCTAGAATCAGCAATTGATACAGAAATTGTAAATAAAGTATGGAAACCTGATGGTGATTTAAAAATCTTGAAAACAGTTGGAAATGAAATTTGTAAGAATTTAGCGGATCATTCATTGGAACGTGTATTATTTTGGATGAAATTTACATATGAAGAAGAATCAAAAGTGAAAAAAGAAAACTCAAAGAATTCTCTTTCAACAGTTGATAGAAGTTCTGGTGGTAAATCAAAAAATGAAGTTGGATACTATTTTCTAAGTCTATTCTCAGAATTTTATAAAGAATTAGCAAAAAAACAACAAATCCGAATGCATGAAGAGTTTTTAAGTTTGATAGAAATATTCCGAGCACACGATTTACGTTTTACAAATTCTTTTAAAAGGAATTTACTTGGTTTAATGGCTCGCATTTTATGTGAAGTTCCGCGATGGAAGATTCCTGCTGCAAATTCTCTTGTAAAAGATCCAGTTGTAATATCTCGTGCTATTCAACAAATACCTAAATTTTTTCATGAAGTATTACAATATCCAAGCGTATCCTCTGGTAATTTAAGTAAAATGTTAAAGAAAAAAGGTAAAATAGATTCCATTAAAAAAGATTCTAAAAAACTTTCTATGGAAGAACAATTTGAAGCGTTTGATAAAGCGATGGAAGTATATATGTCTAAGTAAATGTTATGTGTAAGACTATTAGATGGCATCAATAATAGCAGCAGCACAAGCTCAAGCACAGTCTGCTTTATTACAAAGAACAGTAGGCCCAGCTTTCGCATCACAAGCAAACAGATTTATGCCAGCATCTACGACAAATGCTTTATACAGATATTTAACCACCGGTGGTACTAGGATGAAAAAGTTTTTCTTTGAAGATATTCCATCATTAACAAAATCGCCATTTACTCCTTTTAAAATTATGATATGGTCTTTTATTATATTAGGATTAGTAGGTTTAGCGATATATTTAAAATCAATCATTAAAAGTTCGAATGAAGGATTTGAAGATAAAAACTATCAAAAACTCAATCGATTCGTAGATACATTAAAAGCAGATGATGAAGGAACTCCAAATATCAATGATAAACTCATTAATTTACAACCATTGGCATTTAAACAAGTATCATATCTGGGGCCAGAATATAATAAATTTGATATTATTGAAGGTGTTAATAATCAATTACAATTAGGTTCTAGAGCATTGATCTTACAAATAGATTTTGTTGATAGAAATAGAGAAGGTTTCTGTAAGAAGTTTGAACCTTGTTTATATTATAAGAATGAAGCTGGAACAGTGACATCTAAAAATTCCGCAAAGTTAAGTGAAGTATTCAAACAAATTGGTGATACCGCATTCCAACCAGCCATTAAGAATAATCAAACACCATTATTATTATTCTTACATTTTGTGAATCTACCAAATCCAAGCGAACCAAATGAATATTTAGGAAAAGTTGCGAATGCTCTACAAGTGTTAAAACCATATTTATTAACTGGTGGATTCTATCGTTCAGAAAAAGAAGATGATCTATTTAATTTAAAGTTTAATGAGTTTGCAGGAAAAATTATTGTTGGAACAAATGTTCGCACATCAAGTTTAGTAAAATCTGATAAGAATGATGATCTAGATTATATGGTAAATTTTCATTATTATGTTCCAGATAAGATAAAAGTTGATAGCACTGTATCTGCTCCATACGGTGCTAAGATTAATGCGTTAGTCTTTGATTATGAATCTATAAAAAAGATGTCACCACAAGATTTTACACAAAAATATTCATCCTTCTTTACTATACTAAAACCTCCTCAAACCCATAATATAAGCAAAGAAGAAATGAATATGTTCTTAAAAGACTATGGAGTTAATGTGATACCATATGAATATTTTAAAGATTCTTATCAAAACAATATGCTAGAAACAAAAGTTGTTAGAAAGTTATATAAATCGGCATTCTCTACAAGAATACCAAGTCTAAAGTATTAAAATAAGACTCTCTAAAGTATTAATAGGATACTATGGAAGAAGATATATATTTAAAAACTTTAACAAAAAAGAATAAGAATTTAGAAAAACATTTAGATAATGCTATAACGAAAGCAGAAGAAATTTTAGATTTTGAGTCAGCACATGATCCTGAAATTATTCAAGCATTAACAATTGTTAAGAATTTTATTATTCGTAAAAAAAGAATTTGTTATGGTGGAACTGCGATAAACGCTTTATTACCAAAAAAAGATAAATTCTATGATCCAGAATATACTCTTCCGGATTATGATTTTATAACTTATGAAGCAGACAATGATGTAAAAGAACTTGTATCTGATTTGAAGAATGCTGGATTTACGGATGTATTACATCGCGTAGGAATGCATGAAGGGACAAAGAAAATTTTAGTAAACTTTATAGCTATCGCAGATATAACAGAAGTTAATAGAGATACTTATAACGTATTCTTAGAATCATCAAAGCGTATTAATAACATTCATTATACAAATGAAAACATGTTGCGAATGATGATGTATTTAGAAATATCAAGACCAAGAGGTGAAGTAAGTCGTTGGAAAAAAGTAGTAGAACGTTTAGAACTATTAAATAAACATTTTCCTATTAAATCATGTGTTAAAACCCATAGAGTTAAAGATATACCTGAAAATGTTAAAAATACATTATTTAATTTTATTATTCAGAATCAAAGAGTATTAGCAAATTTAGACTTAGAAAATATATATAGAAAATCTTTAACAAAGAAAGATCTTGTTTTTAGCACGAAGCACTTTCATGGAAAAGTAGTATTTTATACTCCTAATGCTGAACGCGATGTAAATTATTTAAATAAACATTTTAATAATCTTAAAATTATTTATCATCCAGCACGTGGCGAGTATCTATCGCGCAGAGTTACACTTGTATATGAAGGGATACCAATCGCTCTATTAGTTGAAGAAACAGCTTGCCACTCTTATAATAATATTAAAACAGATAGAAATCAGATTTTACATATAGCATCACTAGAAACTCTTATTACATTACATTTATCTCTCTATTTTTTTAGTGTATCTGAAAAAGAGTATTTATGTGATATTGGAAAGGCTATACGAACACATAAACTTATAAGTAATACAAGTAAATCTCAGTTTGATGTATTTCCTGTAGCATGTTCTGGATATCAGAAAGGATATGCTACATTATTACGTGAAAAAGTGGATCGTATTGAAGAAGAAAAAGAGAAAAAGCGTTATACCTTAAAGAAAAGAAAGAATAGTAATTAGCAATGGCTAGTGTGAATGTAAACACAGAAGGAGGAAGAATTTCTCATTTACTACAACAATCACAACGATGTGTTATTCAAGAAAATCTAGCAAAAGCACGTGCTTATATTGGTAAAGATAGTTGTGTGGGTTGTAAACCTTTGCCTGCAACAAATAATAATGTTATTTCAGAAAGCGCATATCTATTATCGCATCTATCTTGTTATAATTATGTAAAACCACCTGTTGTTCCAGAATCTGTACGGATAGCACGAGTTATACAAGAAACAATTGATAAATCAAATGATCCAATGAATGCGAATACACGTTTTGCCCAGTATGTTCCAGCTGCGGCGAACCTTCCTTGTCCTTTTATTGATCCTGCTCTCAATCCTTATTTACAAAAACCTATACCATTTTGCCCACTTCCGAATGTTCCAATAAATCCAGTTCTTCCAGCATAAAAAAAATATATAGTATTAGAATGTCAACTCGTAACACAGACGCTTCTTTAATTACCAAAACTAGACAAGCAATGGCTCTATATTCTTACAACAATCAGTTACAACAAGCCCAAAATGCTGGCACAACAGTGCGTCAAGAGCAACCTAACACTCAAACATTAGATGTCGTGGTTCTACGCAAACAAGGTGGTTGCTTTTGTAATAGAACTGGTAATTTATATGAGTTTTCTGGCGGTGCGTGTGGCGGTTGTGGCAAGTAAAAAATATTTTCTTTTTATTTTAAATTAGATTTTTAGTTAGTTCTAATTATTAATCTACTTCTTAGTAACTACCTTCTTGACAATCTTAGCGGCAGTCGTCTTCTTCGGAACCATAATAGGCTCTACAATATCGGCATCATCATCCATTGTAGGAGGAGCTGCTACGGCTGATTTGTTAGAATAAGACGAATCGGCTGATTTGTTAGAATAAGACGAATCGGCTGATTTGTTAGAATAAGACGAAACGGCAGTCTTAGGAGCCGCCATTACAGCCTCATCATCGATCTGCTCCTCCTCTTCCTCATCATCCTCCTCAGATAGTCTTGAGAACTGATTGCTTGAAATGGCGGCAGTCTTAGGAGCGGGTGCGGGCGCAGCAGCTACTGATGCTGATGCTACAGAACCATCTTCATCACGGAACGCAAATCCGCGAATGCTCTCAGGAAGATGATCTGCCTTAATCTGAACAGCCTTCCAAGATAGACCAAACTTAGAACCAGCAAACCATACACCCGTGCACTGAATCAGAGTTGAAATGACGGCACGCTTTACGAGAATATCCTCTAGAGGAATATCACTTAGAGGGCGCTTCTTCTCATCATACACTGCGGTCTCAAACTTACCATCACGCTGCTTGAGTTGAATCTTCAGAGTAGGAGGATAAGGCTTCAGATTACCTTCAGCATCCTTGGAGAAGCGAACGCAAGGGGTATAGAACGCCTTGATGATATCACGGTTTAGATCCGACTTGAACCACTGCTTGGAGAACTTTACACCAAGATCAATCATATACTCATCCAAACTGTTGAAAGCATCATATACTTGCTTTACCTTAGAACCATCTACATCATAACCCTTTAGAGATAGATCAACAGAATACTTGACAGGGCCAGCCTTGTCAAATACACTCATACCATAAGGGATCTCTAGACCCGATACCTGAACCATTAGAGAGTGACCTTCATAGTTAACATAAGCCTGCTTCGCACCAGAGTCCATGACCTTGATGGGAGCGACTGAGACATTGGTAGGCTTGAAATCCTTGGGGAGCACAATAGCACTAGACATTTTTTGTAATACAAGTTTACCGGCAAAATATGAATCAATTTTTTGACGTTTTTGTAAAAAATTTCAAAAAAAAATTTTAAAAAAATGTAATAAGAAGAACATGTCTATGTCGTATAGTGAGCGCATGCGCTATATTCAAGAAGAAGCAAATAAGTATGTAGCAAGAAATAAGTGTCGTGATTCATCTGAAATTACATTAATGCGTCAAGCAAAAGCAAGTTCTGTAGCAGCTCCTCAAACTGTTCAAGCAGTTATAAATTTACATTCTAGCCAACAGATGACATCATATCAAGGATTACCAGATTGTCCTGACAATGTAGTCTTTACTGGTGTGGGAACATCCAACACATATTCTGGAATTTTACAAAAAGCACAAGGCTGCGCAATCTGCGCTGATCCAGATCCAGTTACAAATCCTTATATTACATTACCCACTCCTTGTTTTAATAGAGACGGATTCCCTTTTGTTCAGAATAATGTATCTTCACCATATATATGTCAAACAATTGGTAAGACTGGTTATTTTAAAGAGCCGAATACGTGCGCAGCTTCTAATAACATTTATTATACACCAAGTGGCTAACTTAGAGAAGTATGAATCCAAGGATATGTTTCAGTTATAGAATCGTTTACATAAGATAATCCCATTAAAACATACATTGCCCCTAAGGCATTTTTTGATGAAAGAAATAGTTCTATTATCTGTAGATTCATTTTTTTTAGAACTTTTTCCTCCTTTTCTTCAAGTTCCTCAAATAAGAATTTGAATAGTTTTTTCCGATTAAATCCTGGCACAATTAAATTCTTTTCTTGTATACTAAGTTGTAGCCTATAATTCCATAAATCATATAATTTTTTGTAGAAAATAATATGGTCTTCTTTCTCCATTTCATGAAACCAATCAGAATTAAATAAATATCCTAAACCTTCCATTAAACTGAATACATCTAATACTTTTTGATTCCACATTTGTTCATTTGTTAAAGAAGGATTATCATATGTAAGAGAATATTTATGTTCTTTCAACCAAATAAATCTTTTATTTATTTTATTTAAAATCTGTGTTGATAAAATTTCTTGTGTATAAGGATTCTTAGTAGATTTAGACTTTGAACATAGATACGAAAGTGTTCTTATATCAAATGCCCAAATATGTTTATTTGAATCATGGAAGCTAAAGAAATATATGTTTGGTATTGTATTCAATTCTTCTAAAGAATAAATATCAGAATTATTATTTGCCAATGAAAAATCGTTTCTAGCGGGACCTTGTCTAGAAGAATAATTTCTCAAACAATATTTTTTCCAAGTGTTTTGAATTTTAATTACACTTTGCTGTTCTTTTTGAGAATATACAAATACAATTCTTTTTTTACAATGTTTTGAACAGAATCCTTCTGATACTGCTTTACTCGTACATTTAATGTTTGAATGCTTCTGACTCTTGATACTTATACATTGATTTAAGAGGCTCATTTGATCCTAATTGAATACCGGATTTATTATTCTTTTTAATTAAGTTATTTTTAAGAGAAATATTTAACTTAATTATTTAATGACTTTATTTCAGACTTTTTCAAAAAAAAAAGTAAAAATCCTTTTTTTGTTTAAAGTTTTGCCAAAAATTTGACAGAAAATTTACAAAATTGATTACACTATGCTACTGTATTGCGTATTAAAATGAGTTCTAATTCCTCATCTTCCGGTATAATGAGTGCCTCCACTTCCTCCAAGCGTGTAGCCAAGAAGACCTCTGCTGTAGCCGATGCCAGCCCTGCTGTAGCCGTCGCTGCCCCTACCCCTACCCCTGCCCCTGCCCCTGCCGCTGTGGCCCCTGCAACCGCACCCGCAACCGCAACCGCAACCGCAACCAAGGCCCGTCGCACTGCTGCATCCAAGGCCGCCGCCTCTGATGTATCTACCACAGCCTCTGCCTCTGCCTCTGCCTCTGCCTCTGCCTCTGCCTCTGCCTCTACATCCCACGTAGTTGTAGCCTCTAGCCCTGTAGAGACTGTAGCCGCGGCCGTCGCCCCCGTGACCAGTCTGGATGAC
>Ga0214921_10002092_pt1 | contig 32990 bp, 33 predicted proteins | sample LL1505_MetaG_FD_177992 | JGI IMG/M metagenome (GOLD analysis project Ga0214921, IMG submission 177992) | Freshwater microbial communities from Lake Lanier, Atlanta, Georgia, United States - LL-1505 | ecosystem: Environmental > Aquatic > Freshwater > Lake | place: USA: Georgia | collected... | reverse complement strand
AGATCCAGACTTAGGACTCGTTGAAATTCTTCTTTTGAAAAAAACGGAAAAGCCTGGATTTATCAATCTCCTCGATATGCGAGCAGAACAGAAAGTGGAAACCTTTGATTCTAGTGGAACTCCTGGACCTCGTTTTACTGTTCAATCAGTGAATGAAGTGGAAGACTCTGCAGTGTTTGTCGACGAACTAGGAAAAGAACTACCTCTTGACTTTGATTTCAAAGGAATTCCAGGCGATTTTGGATATGATATCATACGAGTTCGAGAAGAAGTGGAAGATCTATCTCCGACCGATGGGGTTGAAAAAGTCTCAGATGCACCCCCTCTTACACTGCAACAGGAAGACGTAGATGCTGAAGGAGAAATCCCAAGAGCTTCTGAACTCGATGCTACGCCTCCTGATGCATCTGCAATGACATTTGAACTCGGCGAAGAAGTGGAACTTCCTATGGATGAAGAAATTCAAGAAGTGTCTTCTGCACTACGAACGTATCCTGATGTATTTCAACGATCTGAAATGCTTTCTCAATTGATTCGTATTCTTCCACAAACACAACAACGAAGCCCATTGAAACTTCTAGAAGTTCGACGTCTTGTTGAAATGATGCTCTATTTAAGAAATGATATTGTTCGATATGGTGTAACAGGAGAGCCGCGTGGAGCGAAAGCGACCAGTGTTGGAACTCTTGCAGAACTTCTCCAAAAAACCAACGTACATCTTTCTCGAAAAGTCACTACAGATCTGACAAAAGTCTACTATCGTGAAACCTATGGGACTGCGTATTTGAAAGAACATCCTGAACTTACAAATCCTACGCTTGGACAATTAGAAAACGGTGTATTTGCTCTCTACACAAACGATAGTATATTGGAAGCAATTTCCTTAGAGGAAAAAGCAAATGCAGAACCAACAGACGAACAAGGATCCGCGAAATCAGACGATATACTTGTTCTTCCAAAAATGTATCGTTATCTACAAGGGTATAGTGATCGAATTTTTCAACCCTACATGTCGAATGGACCACAGGAAGCACTCGAAGATGTCGAACTCTTTTATGAAAGCATACCGAGTTTTCAAGACAAACCTGTTCTAGGTCTTGTTCAAGAAGATGCAGATCCTGTTCCTACACCTACTCTCATGCAACTTCCATATTCTATGGTAAAAGTGTTAAAGGGACGTAGTACAAAGTTTGGAAAGCGAGAGATTCGTGTAGAAAAACCAGAAACATTTGAAAGTATTACAACTCTGTTGTTTCCTCGCATGTATCTCCGTGAACTTGGACCGATTCGATCTGGTATACTAGCACAAGATATCAGTCTTGGAATGACACCACCAAAAACAATGCATGATATTCTAAGAACTCTTGGAGATCCTACAGACTTTCCAACACAGAATGGACTTCTTGTTATAGGGTATGATGGAATTCTTGGAAATGTACGAATCGAAGATTGGCTCCAATCGCAACATTTTCCCCTCTATGGATTTCGAGATGTGCATCGTGTTCTGAAAGGATACGGTATCTCTTCGATCGAATGGACCGTGGAACAATCCGCAGTTCTCCAGAAAAAGATCGAACTCACTCTTGCATCTCTTCGAATGTATATTTCATCCCAGAGGGAACAGTCTAAGACAAATCTAGCAAATTTGAGGTTTGAACCAAACCCTCTTCTCCCTGGAGATCTTGCAACACGTCTCGTTGCTCGTGTAGAGTCTGAACCTCTTCTTCAAAAACTGTTAGAGGATGTGCGTCTCTATATGGGTGATCTCGCACTTGTCGATGTCAATTGGTTCTCTTATATTTTTACAAAAGCACAAGATTTACTTCTTACAACTCTAGGACAACAAGCACAGCTTGTTGCAAGAGAACGTCTTCGATATGTCCGTGATCAGTATCTCGATGCACTCTACACTGGCTATCGATTGAGGAAAAAACAAGAAGACTCTGGTCAACCTCCTCAACAAAATATGTGTGTCCATGTGACAAGTTTGGAGAAAGTTCGAAAAGTACAGGATGAGAAGGAAAAAATGAAACTCTTAGCAAAATATTTAGGAGAGTTTCGTTCCCATACCAAAGACAATTGGGTCCATTGTTCCATTTGCGATGAGCATCTCTTGTGTGCCCACGAACTCTTACAAATTCAACAATTCATGAATCCCAAAGAGCAAGATGCACTCTACAAACAAATGGTCTTACTCTATTCTGGAGAATCAGAAGGTCGTTTCTTTCTTTGCAAAAACTGTGGGCAGCCTTTACAAGAAATGGACTTTGATACAAATCTCGAATTCGACGACGAAGGACGTCCTATGATGGGTCGTGCAGTTATGAAAGAAGAGGAGGATGAAGATGAGGAGTTTGAACGTATTCTACGCGGTCCTGTGGCAATTGATAAAGAAGAAGAAGAAATCTTTGACCAATCCAATCAACCCTATCGTGTGATAAAACGTATTGCATCTCTCGTTGGAATTCGTCCAGAGAAGAAAGACTATGTGCAAATGGTAGAAGATCTATCCACCTATTTGAACAGTCTTGCGACGCGTGAAATTTACGCGAGAGAAACGAAAGGGAAAAAAGCCCCAGAGTATGATGTCTATTCTTCCATTCGTTTTGTAAGTGCAGCGGCAGCAATCTTACTTCTCAACATTCAATCGCATATTCCAGAGTATACCATCTATTTCACAAGTGTCGACTGTAATGCAGGATTTGGTGGATATCCTCTGGATATGTCTGACACAACAATGGCAGGCGTCCAATGCATGTCTCTTGTTCTTGCTGGAATCAACGACAATGAAGAACCATGGAATCTCACGACGCTTCAGAAACAAACGAATTTATTAAAACGACGTGATATCCTTGTGACATTTCTTCGAGGACAGCTTGATTCTTTTTTGAAAAATCCTGTTCCTCAAAAGCATTTGAAAGAAAAACGAGACTATCTGTTGAAACTCCATGGAAGTGTCAGAGGAAAAGAAAGTATTCCTGAAACGTTTCGACCTGTCCCCTATGTTCTCACAACCGAGGAAGCGGCCGCAACCGTTGTTTCTGACACTGGATCGAGTCCAGCGAAACAAGCAACTGCATGGATTCGTCTAGCTCATAAAGTCGCGAAAGCAGATGCTTCTCAAACAGAAACATCATGTTGTTATTATCCCATGAAGAGACCTGGATCGTTCTGGACAGACAAACAACTCCCAACACTTTCTGAACGATCGAACAAATTCTCTACAGGTCCTCGTGCAATTACACTCTTTCATACAGAACCTAGTATTCCTATTATAGGAACCATTGATCCAGAAAACTACTACCATCTCTTTGCTCGTTTGTGTTGGCAAGGAGAGAACAAAGGATTGCCACACGAACTTGGTCTCACTCTTACATGTTCCCAGTGTATGTTGCATTTCTCTGAACATCCATCGGCATGGCCTGCAGAAGGATTGAAACTTCGCTCTGAAATGGAAGGACAAGGTGTTGTCATTACAAAAGATACATTTGAAGATCTTTTGACAACGTCTCATTTGAAACACAGTGTACGCCGTGACACTCTTGTGCAAATTCCTAGAGCAGAACAAACTCTTCAGACTCTTGCAAACTTGTCTCCAGCTCCTCTCGAAAACTGGGCAGACTCTCTCCAAACCTTCCAAGTTGCAATGGTAGAGTTAGGATCTTCGATTAGTAAAATCCAAATTGCAACAGCTGCAGAAAAACTCGTGCAGAATATTGGAGAAAAAGAAGAATATCTACAAATTCGTCTTGGGAAAGATATTTTTGCAATTCTCCAAGAAATTGCATCGCTTCCTCCACGAGAATGTGGAGAAGTTCTTACAACCTATTTGATTGTTCCCTTCCAACGCTATTTGTATTCGATGGACAATGCTTCGATGGATTGGGGACTTCAGAACATTCGTATTCTTGATCCAACGATGAGTGTTGAAACAAAAACAGATATTTTGAAAAAAGGGTTAGGAACCCATAACAAACCTATCTTACAAGGTTCTGAGAGTCTTTCCGAATTAGCGGTGGAGAAAATGAAACATTTGATCCGTGAACTCTCTTCTGCATGCAAACATGTATTTCCTTATTTGAGAAATATTACAACTCCTGGTGGAGAAACAATGGTTCGCTACATTGTGCGAGCCTATGTGATGGGTCCTATACAAACCTATCTCGATCCTCATAAAGTTCCTGTTTCAGATTCGAATGAAACTTCGATGAATATCAAACTCTTGTATCGTGCATTGACAGAAGTTCTTACAAAATATGTACAAGGAAGTGCAGTGCCGAGCGAAGCTCAAATTCGAGTGGATCTTGAAAAACGAGTCGAGGCAGAGAAACAGTATTTCATCAATCGTATGGACAAGATGAATCGTGATCAACGAAAAGTCTCTTTGATCAACAAGACTCTTGGAATTGGTGAGTGGGCTGTTGGAGGAACAAACGCAATTCGAAAATACGATGCTGAACGGTATGAAGTCGAACGTGCAGAACGTGCAATGGCAGGTATTGAAGATTACCCTGAGCAAGGACAAGGACAAGGACAAGAAACAATGGAGGGATATGATCACGATCAAATGAGAGAAGATGACTACTGATTGTAGGATTTCTTACATCCCGATAGAAGCATAAGATATGTGGACATTTCTTATTGCAGGTGTACTGTATCTTCTTGGTGTCGGTGCAGTCTTATATATACGACCAACGTACATGTTTACTCCGGATGGAAAATGGAAAGAGTTTGGTATAGGATCTACGGATGACAAACATACACCCTTTCCATTCTGGTTGTTTTGTCTCACATGGGCTGTATTTTCCTATGTATCGGTTCTAGTCTTTTTAGGAAGTATGAAATTTAAGAATTCCGATATTTTGAATTACAAAGCAAATACATCTCTTGTTCATCCACTCAATGCAAAAGGGAATGATTCTCCAGAAGAACTCCCTCATGGGTACTATATGTTGAACAAGAAGGCTACAAAACTCTCAGGGTTTCCTAAATATATGTATGTCGGTCCCGATGGCCCAGAAATGCCAAAACCTTCTCTCCTAAATACTGTCTCAAACACAAGTACTCTGCAAACTAAGTAAGAAGTAATGAGGGAGGAGAGTCATCCAAAAGACCCAATACATATAATAAAATCCTTGCTTCATGGAATTGCTGTAATAGGGAGGAAGCACTGCTTTTACGACACCTGAGAACATAGAAATTTTATAATGATCTTGTGACGCCATTCCATCACCATACTCTGCAGAATCTGGACTGTATGGTAGCCCTGTAACAGGGTTGCGAGGGGCATAGGGACCAAAGAAATATTTGAGAATTGGGAAAGATTCTGCATACAGAATGACACAAATCACAAGATTTGTCAATGCAACAATTGCATTGGATTGAAAAATACTCTTTGAAATAACCTTTTTACAGGTGGAGTACTGGTATGCAGCACTCAGAAGACATGATACACCATATGCAACAACAGGAACGATTGGAATTGTGTAGAGATCGTTGATGAGTTCTGTGGAAAGAAGAACAAGAGTGAAACCACCTACAAAAAACGCTCCCAGAATTGCGATGAAGAGCTTTGATGTTGCATTTGCTGTGGAAGCAGTTTCTCGAATAGGTGTTTGAATGGGTGTTGGGTCTATAGCTTTTCCAGAGGCACCAGAAGGAATATACGTAGGAACTGTTGCAATTGAGGATATAGCGGAGTCCATTCTCTAGTGAGAAGAACAGTTAGAATGGCTGCACCAAAACGAAAAATGATTATGCCAACGGATAGTTTGTCTTTCTTCCGGGCTCAAGCAAAATACCGCAAAGGCTTTGGATTTACAGCGGAAGGGAACTTGAAAGTTCCTCCGATGGAAGATCAACCTGAAACAGTGATTGAACTTCCAAACTATCGCAACGCAACCATTCAAGAACAAATCGACGATGAAGAAAAAATGCGAGAAAGACTTCGAGCAGTGGAAAAAGAATACGATGAAACTGCTCTTTTGTTAAAGGAGGCAATTGCATCTTGGAGATTGACTGGAGCTACGTCGGGAGTTTTACGATACCAAGATGAAATGAGACGTTTGGATGCAGAGCGAACAATGCTTCGATCCCCTGTACGATGGATCAAAACGTATAAAAGTGTCGATACGAATCAACTTCTCTTGGATGAAATCTATGAAACTCGAAAATATCAGTATCCTGTGTCTGCACTTGTGATGAGATCTCTCCCATTTCAACAAACCGTTCGAGTAGGAACTCTGGAGCAAGCTCCTGTTTCAGAACTCTCTTTTACAGAGTCTCAAGAACCAAAAGAACAAGAGTACTTTACTGTCTTTTATGATCCTTCAGATCCAGAACATGGTCTTCTTTCTCCCAACACAATGGTAGAGTTTATTTTCAATTCTACAAAATACAACAGTCTTGCTCAAGCATATGAGGTAGAACGTGTCACAGCACTTGGTCGAAAAGACATTCGACCTCTTCTATTGAAAACGAGAAGCCCTGAAACTGTGAAAAAGGTGGGGTCTAGGATTGTAGGAGACGTAGAAAAACCACGAGAGTTGTGGATTTCTATTTTGAAATCGCTTGTCTCTCAATATCCGAACTACGCAAAAGTGCTTCGATCCACCGAGACTTCTACACTGATCTACGCAGATCCAAAAGAAGGTCGATGGGGTATTGGATTACCTATCGGTGACCCAGGTGTGACAGAAAGAAGTGCATGGAAAGGTGAAAATTATCTCGGTCAGGCATGGCAGGCTGTTCGAGATGGTTTACCACCTTTGAAGGAAGAGGAAGAGGAGGCACAAGAAGCAGACACTTCCATGACAGGGGGATATACAGAACATGGAAAGACAGAAGGAGAAGCAAAAGAGGAAAGAATTCGTGTATTACAAGGACACTATAGAAAAATGAAGAAAGGTATGTAAATCATCCTTGCACAGGATATTCTTTTAATGTCCCTTCATTTGCGTCGCAATCGACTTCATGTACAGAATAACTGTAACACATTCCATTTGGATCACGAAAGATTTTCTTCGTTGCTTCTGATGGATGAGGATATTGCAAGATAAATTGTTTTTCTTGTTTGTAAACGGACATTGCAAAAAATCCTGCTGCAAGACCTACTAGAAAAGGAATCAAACGAAACCGATCTAGCATTCTACACAAGGAATGAAAAATAAGATGCTGGAGTAAAGAGATGTATGAAATCTTAAAAACCGAAAAGTTTTCCATTCTTTTGAGTTTCTTGATAGGATTTGCGGGTGTAGCCTTGTGTATTCCTATCTGTAAAGGGGCAGAGTGTTATGTCAAAAAAGCACCTTCGATCGAAGAAATGAAGAAGACAACCTTTCATTTGCAGTCGAAATGTTATCAATTCCGACCTGAAACGATGGAATGCTCATCCGGACCAGGAGAACCTATTATAGAGGCATTTACTGCATGGAAAACACCGAAGAAAAATGGATTTACGAATCATACAAGTAGGGTCCGAAGGATACGAGCCTTAGGGCATATGTAAGCCTTCGGTATCTGCGGTGAACAAAGTAACCTGCGGCGATATTGAAAAATGTTCCATTTTTCAACCAAGCCTACGATACCTTCGGTATCTGCGGCTAAGTTTTGATATACAGAGACGGAAGAATCGTTAGAATCACGATGGCCTCCGCAGGAACTTTATTATCAGATCTCGATTCCTCCTCAGGAGGGGGCGATGGAGATCTTGTTCAGAAAATTCTTCAAGATATGAGCCTTCCATCCGGCGGTCAACAGCGTCCAATTCCACCACCTTTACCAGCGAGTACTCCTAGTTCACATAGTATGGCTTCAAATTCTCATGTACCGATGACAATGGATTCTCATATTCCTACGTCTCACATTATTGGGAATGAGCATCCTACCCCGGCGGATTTTGCAGCTGCAATGACAGGTATGTCAGGTGCAAGACCTTCAGAACAGAAGGTTGCTGCATTTGCAGCACCCGTTGATCCCTCTCTAGCAATGCCTGGTGCTTACATGGGACAACAATACGCTCCTCAGCAAGAACAAAGAGAAGATATCATATATCCTTCTACAAAAAAGACGTTGTGGAATCGATTGATCGACGAAGCAAAACTCCCATTTCTCGTTGGACTCCTCTTTTTTGTGTTTAGTCTCCCACCTATTCGTGTGCTCTTTGCTCATTATCTTCCACGTGCAATCAAGCATACAGGAGAATTCAATTTGTTTGGACTTATGATTGTTTCTCTCTTTGTAGGAGGAGCATATTGGGTTCTTCTGCGAATTGTAGCACCACTTCTTTCTCTCTAAACACTCTTTCCATGTTCGGCTTTCTAAGAATTACTACTTATAGATGAAGGGTTTTACTCTGGATAAAAAACTTTCCGATGTATCCATGGTTGCTTTTGTAGCATATGTCTTTTATGGACTTCTTTATTTATCGCATGTACGTCTCCTTGTCAGTGTAGCAGTAGGATGTATTGTATTTGCATATTCAGATTCGTATCCTGCAACAGTGATCGCAGTTCTAGTTACAAGTCTCTTGTATCCTGTTCTAGCAAAACCATATGGAATTTCGAACAAACCTCGCAGATCTGTACAAGGATTCCAAGGGTCTATTCCTTCTCAAATTAGTGATCGTATTTCTACGATGCGTCAGAACTACAAACCACAAGAAGTAAACATCCCTCTCATATATGTTCCGCAATCCAAGTTTATTTCTGGAGTTGGCTCGTCGATGTCAGAGGGGTTTGCGAATGCAGAAGAAGAAGAAGATATTGAAGAATTTGAAGATTCTGCGGGAAAATCGAAACCCGCACCTTTGACGGAAAAACCAAAGAAGACAGAAAAGAAAGCAGGAAAGTCTGTTACAAAACTTTCTGAACAAGGAATTCCTCCTGTGCACCAGCCTTCTGAAGAAGACAGTCTCGATGCGACAGATGGTCTTTTCAAACTTGGACAAATTCCTGAAGAATCGAAGGGAGGATATCATGTAGACATTGGATCCACTGTAGTGAACGCATTGAGTTCTTTGAAGCCTGATCAGATCAAAGCAATGTCTGAAGATACGAAAGCATTGATTGAAAGTCAGAAAACATTGATGAATCTTTTACAAACCTTCAAGCCGATGATGTCTGAAGGGAAAGAAATGATGGATACCTTCCAGTCGATGTTCTCTCCTGCAATGGGTGCGACGACGACTGCAACAAACATGTTAAAGACTGGTAATCTCACCTTAGGATAAAGATCGTTTCCCATAGAAAGAGGATGGATACTCCTGTATTTCTAGGGGTAGGACTCCTATTTCTTGTATTGTTTGGATATCTTCAAGCAACACCAAAAGTGTATATTATTCAAACAGCTCCCACAGGGTCCACAGACTCTCGAGAAACTCGAGACTCCAGAAACTCTCGGCCACCCCGACCTCAGAGATATTGGGACAACGGTCCTGAAGTTCCTGCTCGTGGATTTCTTGACCCAGTTCCCACACGAGGTGAACCAGAGTCTTATCAACAAATGGGTCTCCTTGAAGCATCCGATGGAAAACTTCTTCCATTGTATGGAAGGAGAACAGATCCTAGGAGTGATCGATTCAATTACTATACTCGCACAGATACCTACAATCCTGTAACACTCCCTGTTTCTTACAAACGAAAAGATTGTCAAGACAATCTTGGATGTGATGAAATGATGAATGGAGATACTGTTCGTCTTTCACCATCAGGACAATCTGCCAAAGTGACTCTCTATGGATTCGATGGACCACGTTATTCTTCTTCAACTGCTTAGATGTACGATGTAAAAAATTCTAAAAATCTCAACCTTACAATACCTTAGAAAGGATAGGATGCCTATCACTTGTAATGTAATAGGTGAAACGATTTCACCACCAGCTGCTCAAATTCCTAGTCCGAACAATTGGCCTTCCTCTGCAATCACCGAACCCATCCCTTTTACAATGTATGGATCTCCTGTGATGGTCCCTCCAAATGGTGTAAAAGGATTGAGCATGAAGAGAGAATTTCGTGATATTTCTGGGTCTGTTCGATATTATGGAGAGAGTAAACTCTATTATGATGTATTTCTTGAAACGTCCAATATCATCACAGAAAATATTAATAACACAACAGTCCGCTATGAAGGCTTTACATTCTATCTAACAAATATTTCTTTTCATCGAAATATCTGGTGTGCGAAAGAAGGAACTCCAGTACAAGTTTCTATGCTCTTTTTGACCGATAAAAAGGATAAAATGTTTCATATTTGTATTCCTGTGGAATATACTGTAACAGATCAAGGGGAGAATCTGTTTTTGAAAAAATGGCTAGGGACATCGTACAGTGAAACACAAGTTCCTCCAAATATCACATACAATGAACTCATCAATGTTCAAGAAGATATATTCAAATTCACCATTTTCAACTATTGTTTGAGTATAAAAGAAAAAAACAAAAATTACCCATACATTTTTGTCTTACTTGCTCAACCTATCCGATTTAATATTACAAAGGCAAAAGATTGGTTGAGAAAAGATCCTTATTTACAAACGATTTCAAAGATCCCCACACGACAAGATGCACCAAATGTGAAATATCCTATCAATACGTTCGACGAAATTTTCAACATTCTCTTTGATATTCGAAACAAAGATGATCCTGTTTTAATTACTGGTACATCTCGTACAACAACGATTACACAGAGTAGCGTCCTTGCAGCTTATTACAAATTTCCTATGACTGATTTCATAGGCACAACTCTTCCAAGTACCTTAGCACCTTCTTCGACAACAGTGTCAGAGGAAAATATTAAATGTTATCCACTTGACGTGGTTCGTGATGTAAAAGCGGATGGGAGTATTAGCATTGATAGAAATACAAAGAAACCCATTGCTGCAAACGAATTTCGAGAGAATCTTGCCAGAGAAACAGGCGTCAATCCAATTCTAGCAAGTATGGCGTCGAATACAACCTTAGAACAACTCCAATTGCAACACACATTGTTCTATTTTCTCTTTCTCATCTTTTTCAGTTTCTTTTTGATTGTTGGAGTGATTGTTCTGTTGGTCTATATTTTCCAGGGATCTTCTGAAGGAGTTGTGCAGAAAGAAAGCAATGTTCTTGTGAAACGAATGACAACCGTTGGGTCTGTTGCGGCAGAGTCTCAAGGAGAAGTGGAATTTACTGCATCTCGTATGGCTCATCGTGCGTATGAAATGAGTAAAACACTCGCAGAAAATGCAACAGGGAAGAAGTCGAATAAAGCATCTGCTAACACAGCGACACCTAACGCGACACCTAACGCGACACCTAACGCGACACCTACTGCAACACCTAACGTAAGCACTGCTGGTACACCTGTTGCAACATCTAATGCGACACCTAACGCGACACCTAATGCGACACCTGCAGTTACACCCGCTGCTACGCCCACAAATTCTAGGAAACAAACACCCCAAGCAGGAGGATATTATGGAATGGATTCCAAACCAACGCTTCGTTCAAATATAGTGGAACGCTTGAAACGTGTATACCGTCATAGTCAAAGAACCAATTCATTGAGTACTGTTAGATGAAGATCCCCATTGTTTGGATTGGTATCCTTCTGATCCTAGGCGTCGTTGTGGTATTTTCTGTAAAAGGATTCCAACTGTACGAAGACTTTCAAAACGAACAAACGTATTTGGAAGGCTTTGCGACAAGTGTAAAGTATACAACAATAACTCCGAAAGGGACACAAACGGTTGAAACAACACAGGATCCCTTACAAAGAGATATTGTGTTAACTGCATGCCCGGCAGAAACAAATTTTTATATTGATACTGGTGGTCGTGGAGCATGCTGTGATTCTCGCGTTTTGAAAGGTGCATGTTCTGGAAAAGTGGTATGCTCTTTATCGGAAGGATCGAAAGGATTGCCCACGTGCAGTGAATACTATTCTGCAATCTTGGATGCAAAAGGCAAACAACGATGCCCACTCAGTATGCCGAATTACTACGAATCTGATTCTGTCAAAGGATGTACGAGTGGATTGAGAAACAAAGATGGAACCGGTCCTGCAGATCTAGCCAACAGTTCTTTCTGTGTTCTCTATACTTCAGAAGTGGATGAAAACCAACGTCTAGACAGTTGTACAAATGTTATGATGTTTGAAAAGACACGGTGTTTTTCGCGAGATATTCCTAATACAAAGAAAACAATCGAAGCAGTGGATGGACTACCAGCACTTATTTCATGTTCTTACATGGATTCGAGTGATATTTACTTAGGAAACGTTCCAAGGAAATGCTTTTCTGATGAAAGTCTGGAACGTCATATAAATGCAAAAATTACGCTTGGATCTATGGATAAAAATATTTTAGAAGCACCGAAGGATGATCGCTGGTGCAGTGTGGCACAAAACCTTCACATTGACAAAGTGTTTCAACGATCTGCTTCTGCTTCTGCATCTGCTTCTGCCCCTTCCTTAGACGTTGCATCTGGTGTTTCCTTTGGTTCAGAAGATGTTTCTTCAGGAACAACAGGATCTACACTCCCTCTTGTACCTTCTATGATACCACTTGAACCAGATGCGGGTGGTGCATCGTTTTCTGCTGCAGATTCGAAATCGATGACATCGTTTGCGGATGCCTTTACCACACTTATGGCAGGTATGAAGAAGTAAAGAACTTTTATAGGAATCCCTTTTCCCCGAAAAACTGTAGAGCTTCTTCTGAGGAAGGAGCATGTTCCATGTATGGAATATTGTCTTTCAAGTCGTCTGTTGATTCATAATTTCGTGTTTCTTCACGAAAGGATTCGGGCATTCGTACAAGAGTTGGTAGACTTTGTTCTTCTTTGTATTCATACTCGATCGTTTCTATCTGATGATGATTGGTAGGTCCTACGAACGGTGAGTGCATAAAAGGCATGGTTTGAGGACCATACTCTTGTTTCTGTGGTATAGGTTGATACATCTTCCCTTTGGAGTTCTGTTGGAACTTGCCAAAGAGATGATAATTCCTTTCCAAAAGAAGACTATATGCTGCTAGTAATGCAAACAACCCTTGGAGTCCTCCTTGGCGGGTTGCTGCAGCAACTGCTAGCACAAGAATAAGACGCACAACAATATTTCCTACAAATTCAAATCGAACACCTGCACTCGAAATCCAAGGAACTGCGAGGATAATTCCTGTGGAGACGGAAGTAATAGGGTCCATCTTTCTAGTCTGATAGTCTACTAAATTTGAAACCAAACCTCATTCATAGATCGGGTCCCATGGCTTCTCGTATTGTAACGCATAAAGGATATGGCATTCGGAAAGACTCTCTTTCAGAGCAAGCCGTGCAATCTCTGAAAAAGGAACTCACCGTTGCACCAATGTCTGCCTTTGCGTCTCGTTCCGTATTCGCTGCCCAACCAACCCCTTTTACACTCTATCTAGAAAGTCCAACACGCTACTATGTTCCTCGTCAATGGGGTCTCAAAACGTATGGTCCTCCTGAACAAATGAAGTTGGAAGAAGGACTTCCTCTACGATCAGAACTTTCTTTTACAGGGACTCCTTACGACTATCAGACGGCAATTATAGATCAATTTCTTGCAGCAGGTTCGAATGGACTTCTCTGTGTTCCTTGTGGGCGTGGAAAAACGTTCATGGCGATTCGAATTGCATTTCTCCTCGGACGTCGATTTGTCATTGTCGTAGACAAAGAATTCTTGTTAGACCAGTGGAGGAAAGAATTAGAAGGACTTCTTCCAGGAATTCGTATCGGAATTGTCCAAGGACCAAAACAACAAACAGATCCTGTCTTGTATGATTGCACAATCGCAATGATTCAAACACTTGTCCAGAGAGAATACAGTGATCTCACCTTTCAATCGTACGGATGTACAATCTTTGATGAATGTCATCATCTAGGTGCTGCACAATTTAGCCGAGCACTTTTCAAAGTTCAGACGAAACATATGTTAGGTCTTTCTGCAACTCCTGTACGTGATGATGGATTGACGAAAGTCTTTGAATGGTTTCTCGGAACTCCTGTGTATTGGGAGAAACAGCGTGAAGCTGATCCAGATGTTGTTGTTCGAAAAATTCCCTTTACCTGTGAATCTCCAGAGTATACAACACTCCCTCAGAATCATATGGGTGAAACAGTCCTCGCTCGTCTTCTTACACAAGTCGTGGAATGTGAAGAAAGAAACGCAAAAATAGATGCATTGCTTGTAGAACTTTTAAAAGAAAAAGATCGTAAGATTCTCGTGTTGAGTGAAAGAATCTCGCATCTTGAACGAATTGAAAAAGGGTTGCCAGAAGGAACGAGTGTTGGGTATTATATTGGTGGAATGAAACCAGAGGTTCGTGAAGAAGGTGCAAAGACTGCAGTCATTCTTCTTGGAACATATCAAATGGCATCAGAAGCTATGAATATTAAAACACTCAATACAATGGTCATGGCATCTCCTCGAAAGAAAATTGAACAAAGCACTGGGAGAATTCTTCGTGTTCAAAAATCAGAACGATCGGTTGCACCGCTTATTCTAGACATTGTGGATTCCCACGATGTCTACAAAAGGCAATGGCTCAAACGACGGACCTATTACAAAACATGTTGTTATAAGATTGATGGAGAGAAAGCATCAAAAAAGCCAAAAGAAGAAGAAGAACTTTCTCTGGAGAAATGCTTACTTTCGGACTAGTTATTTGCGTGACTTCTTATTTTTGCGTGATTTCTTGTTCTTCCTCGAGTTCGATCGACGTCCTCCAGAAAGAGGCTTCGTGCATGTCGTGTTCCATTCTGCGTTGTTGTAAGGCTTGTTAATCATCAAATTCGTCCCAGCAGCCGTTTTAATGATTTCATCAGGCTTTTCCAACTGCGTATAGTGAGCACGAGGAACAGAGACATAGGGGGATGCAGAACTTGCATCTACTGTTTGATCTGCACCACCGAATTGCACAGGGATGTCGCCTGGAGTTCCCTTCGAACCACTCCACAAATATGAGTTCCTTGTATTCAAAACACCTGAGGCAGTTGGAGGAGGAATGGGGACGCGAGAAGCCTCACATGGAATACTCTGAACAGGCATAAGACCTCCTTGGGGACCATAGACCTCGGGTGTGAAATCTGCCGCAAAGCGTCCACCCCTCTGTTTCCTGTTGTTACGTTTGTTCTTTCGGCTCTTCTTGTTGTTACGCCTGCTACTACGTTTGCTACTACGTTTGCTACTACGCCTGCTACTACGTTTGCTGCTTCGCCTGCTGCTACGCCTGCTACTACGTTTGCTGCTTCGCCTGCTGCTACGCCTGCTGCTTCGCTTGCCTCCACTCATTCCTGGAAGACCTTTCGAACCAGTGAAGCCTCCTGCGAGAAATCCAGGGCGAGCTTCTTGCCTACAATTTCCAATCGATTGCCACGAAACAGGATTGTTCGACGTTTCTTTCAACGCGGGGTCTGCAGAAAATCCAAAGCCTGCTCCCAAACCACCTCCTCGCTTGGTTGCACGGGCCCTATTTTTTCTAGAACGGTTCTTCTTTTGAGAACGGTTCTTTCGGTTCGTCATTCTGATTCTAGGATGGAAATTATCTCATACATCGAAAATTCTTCATTCCATTGGACTTTCACACGAAGAGGATCTTTCTCTTTGGTCGCATGTTTCAACTGTTGGCTCAACGCAAAGTCTTGGACAGCCGCATACCCCTTTTTCACAGTTCCTTGGAATAGCGTATAGGTGTCTGGGTATTCTTCATGGGGAATTGCATTCATGTGAAATGGAGAAGACTCTTCTGGCTCTGGCTTTTCTTGTGGCCTTTGGCGTGTCTGGTCTCTTGGTTGTGTCTGGTCCTTTTGTTGTGGTTGTGGTCTTGGTTGTGGTTGTGGGTGTGGTTGTGGGTGTGGTTGGGATGGAGTCTGGTTGGAAGAAATCTGAACGCGAAGTTTTCTAGATGCATGTTCAGGTTGCCACAACATCATCTGTGGTATGGGATTCCACGTAGAAGCACTTGAAAGTGGTGTATAGGATGCAATTGTCACTTGGAGTCCATCTTGGAGTTGAGTATCTTCTCGATACGATGTGCGATAGATATCACATAAATCATCCCAACGCTGTGTAAAAGGTTTCTTTCGTATATCAACCCCTCTTACATACAGTGCGTCTTCCAATCGCAGAACTCCGTCGGATGTGTCAAAGGAGGCAGCAAGGACTGTTTTCTTTTCGTACAAGGATGCACTTGCACGAATTTGTATTTTCCAACATCGTTGAAATTGCTCGTCAATCCATACAATTGGTTGACGAGGATAGAACACAAGATATCCACATCGACCTTTCGTGAGAGGGGGGAGCCAATATCCTTTTTCTTTCTCCATACGTCGGGATGCAAATTGTAAATCAGCGTATTGCGTTAGACGACAATCTTCCCAAAGGCTCTCCACGAATCGTTTCGTCGTTTCGTGGACAGCCGGATTTATACCTCGTGCTTTGTAACCAATCCCTCGGATTGAGCTCGAACGGAGTGAAGGCTCCATTTGTATATGTTTCGTGTGAATCGTTTAGACCTGTGGTCTAGATGCTAGAGTAATTGCTAGGAACTTCTACGTCATTTGCCATGACACCATTTCCCATAAAGATACCACCATTCTGCACAAATTCAGGACCAAATGTCTGATAGGCTTTTGTTGTTATTTGATGTGCATCGCTTGCGATTCCACTCTCTACAGCATTTCGTTGCTCATCGTTTACAATTCCGGGACCGTAGGCCTTCTCTGGGTACCGTAGACGTTCAGGAACTTCTGCGGACTCATATTGCTTTTCACTAGGGTCGTGAGGTTGTTCAGGGGTTACATGAACGATCTGTGGTCTAGTTGCAGGTGGAGGACCGACAGAAGGTGCATTTGGCCCTCCACCCACCATCGCATACATCTCATCAGCATATGGAGGAGCTTGCACTACAGCCGGTTCGAAGGTTTGTTGAATCTCTCTCGATGCTGGACGATAGCCTTCCATCGAAAAGGGAGACTGTTTTTCCTCCTGTTTGACGGATTTCCATGAAAATGCTGCGTATACAAGGACTGCTGCCAGAATTGCTACAACGACTCGGTTGCTCATCTGCTGAGTCGCCTAAAAAAACAATACTATAGAAAGTTATAGAAATAATGGACGGGACAATGCTTCTTGCGAAAACGAATGAATTTGTTGCGAAACGCTGCTGGACTGGTGCTGTTGTCTTGGACGTTGGTGCGAAGCTTGCGAAGTACGTTGAAACTTTGCCTTTGGGGGGTGATAGGAATTCGATTGTAATTCGTACTGTTCTTCGGGCAATGAAGCAGGCCGAAGAGCGTGAGAAGGTATCCACTGAGACAGTGACGACATCTGGAGAAGGTAAGAGTCGCTGGGAGGAATGTAATAATGCTTTGGTGAATCTTCTTCCTCATCATCTTTCTGAGCTTCCAAGGAATGATTTTCCGATGTTTGACATCTTTTTTCGCTGTTTCTCTTCTTTTGTGTTTGATGTTCTTTCACCTGCGGAGGAGAAGGTAAGGAAGGAGAAAGAGAGTGCTCTTCGTCAACAAATAAAGGAGTTGTTGTCTTCTGTCGAGAAACCTTCTGTACTCTCGGAACCTGCGGAACCTCAGGAACTTGCAGTTCCTTCGGTATTCTCGGAACTTGCAGTTCCTTCGGTACTCTCGGAACCTGTGGTACTCTCGGAACCTGCGGTACCATTTCCTTCTCCTGTAGAGGTTGCTTCTTTGCCGATGAAGCAACCCCAGGAACCTCAGGAACCTGTGGTACTCGCGGAACCTGTTCCTTCGGAACTCTCGGAACCTCAGGAACTCGCGGAACTCTCGGAACCTCAGGAACTCTCGGAACCTGTTCCTGCGGTACTCTCGGAACCTGTTCCTGTTCCTGCGGTACTCTCGGAAGAACAACAGCCTCGTGTAAAGTCTTCAAAGAAGCGACGCTCCTAGATGTATCTTCAAACCTCCATCCCTTTCCAGGAGAATATACATGAAACACTTCCATAGGGATAGGGCTTTCCCCTAAAATTTGTAAAATCTCTCTGATACCATCCCCTTTTACACTTCGTTCAAGAACACTATAGTGTGTGATACCATTCTTATTCTTTTCCCACAGTTCATCTCCTCTGTCCCAAAGAATGCTATCACATTCTGCTCCTGTTTCTTTACTAGAAGAAGTAGGAATCCAGAGCCTTTCTAAAACTGTATCAAGCATCCTGCCTAAAAGTTGATTGTATTGTTTAAGCAAATCAAAATGTCCACACAAATGTCAAACGAAACCTATCAAGTTGTTCTCTTAGGGCAAAAGGGTGAAATCAAACAAGGGAAATTGAAAACAGTCAGTCTTGCAGGTATTGCATCTGTTTTGAAAAAGAAAGAAGAGCCTTCCATTCTTGGACGGTATTTCTGGAAAACAAAGACTCTCTATTTGTTTGGATATGCCGATGGAAAAGATGGACATGAAAACCAGCATCATCTCCCACCTCCTTTGGAAGGCATCACGATCTATGGAGATATCCTAGTACTTGCCTCGATGAGTCAAACCTCCTACAGCAAACCGATTCAATTAAAAACATCAGAGTATGAAACATTTTATACATGCAAGTTGGAAGGAGAAGATGAGGAGGAGGAAGGAGAAGAAGTCTATGAATCAGAGTCTGAATCCAATACACCAGAAGAATTTCAAAACGATGAGGAAGAAGAAGAGTATGCAGATGATATTCCTTCCATAGAATCTTCTGAAGACGAAGAGGAGGAAGAACTCCAGATTCCTATTGAAAAACCAGTACGTGTATCGAGAAGTCGTAAAGTCCTCCATGCCCCTCAGGTGGAAGAGAAAGAACTCGAATCCACTGATACAACTCCACATCCTCTTCGTGAACGTGTTCAAACTCTTCTCATAGAAACATTAGTTCCCCATATATCAAAAGAGAATTGCATTGCTCTAGAAGAACATATCTTTCAACGATCCTTACAAACGTGTGATCTTGAAGAAATTCGAAAAGTCTGGTCCTCTATTGCATTCCGCGATGTATATCTTGCAATTAGTCGAAGGATTCTAGGAAATCTAAATCCAAATTCTTATATTCAAAACAAGCATGTGCTCACTCGTGTGATCAGTGGAGAACTTACTCTTGAACAACTTGTAAAACAAAATTATTATGAATTGTGTCCTGAAAAATGGCAACAATATCTGGATGCTCAAGCGAAGCGAGAACAGGTACAGTTGGAAGGAGACTTTTCTCGAGCAACCGATAAGTGGTTGTGTAATGGATGTAAGATGAGGAAGTGTACATATTATGAATTACAAACTCGTTCTGCAGATGAACCTATGACAATCTTCATCCATTGTTTGAATTGCGGAAAACGATGGACTCAGTAAATCCTTTTCCAAGGAGAATGTTAACAACTCCTTTAAAAGATGTAAAAGATGGAGAGGCTGTTGTGCCGATGCATGCACAGCTTTTCCAATTTTTTTCACCTCGTTCCCGAAAGATTCAAGTTGTTTCGTTTGGAACAGATTGCCTCGGTCTAGAAGTGAATCTGTCAGAACAAACAGGATGTGTTGTCAATATCTATGACGATCGCACATATTCTCATAAAATATTTGATGAAGCTTTGCAAGTTTTAACGACTCGGTCTACAACTCCTGATCAAGACAAAGAATGGTTAAAAGAGCTTGCAACCCATTGGGTAAAGCCCGAACATTTCGTTCTGCACAAAACACTCCCCTCCCTTTTTACATCTGTCAAAGAAAACTTTCCCTATGATAAGATTGATATTTTGTCTGTAAATTACCCTACATTAGAGTGTCAAATTATCTATTCTATCTTGCATCATGGATATCGCCCTGGAATTCTTCATGTTCGTTGGAATGAACACCCCGATTCTAATGTACGACCTATGTTGTGTGCAGGGCATCTTCAAATGTGTGGGTACAAATTAATGGCATTTCATGAAAATGCATTCTTTTATTTGTACACAGATGAATGTGTGTATGAAACAACGAGCTGGTCTCGTGTGGATTGCACAAATCCAGCACTCGAAACATATCGTACACAATTGTTCGAAGCCATTACTGGACAAATAGCACAAAAAACCGAACCTCTCAACAAAGAGAAAGAATGATGGGATCTATTTCTCACGAATTCTATCTCTTGAAACATGGTATGAAAAAAAATCAGATTGTTCGTAGATGTTGGACAGAAATGGCGAGGAAGATACAAGTCTCTTCTAGAATAGATGGGTCACCTTACAAGAAAGGTACCCCGTGTAAGGAAACTGTCCTTCAGGGGCAAAAAACAAAGGAAAAGCAAAAGCAAAAGCAAACGAAGGATGACATACAAACAAAAGAAATCTCATTGTATCATCCCTATACAAGTACATGTTTCGAACTCTTCTTACACTCCTGAGAAGGATTTCTACATGTGGGTGAATGACGCATGGCTTCGTAAAACAAAGATTCCAGAATTTGAAAATGATTTTGGTGTAAGTGAAGAAGTGGAACGTTGTATTTATAAAACATCTGTTCAACTCATACACAGGGCAAAAGCTTCCAATAGAACTCCGTTTGAAAAAACACTGAAAACTCTATCAGAATCTGCTCTTCACAGTCGTTCCCAGTACACGAGCGTAGAGTTTTTACGACATCTTCTCGCAACACTTGACTGTATTCATTCTCCTGAAGATGTATTCAAACATTTCACAGATCTTTCCTTTACCAAAGGTCCTACGTTTCTGAATTTGTCGATTCTCCACCATGAAAACAAACCCAATGAGTATTCTATTGATCCTGATGTTCCTTCTTTGAAATATGCGTATTACACAGATCCTGTAAAATACAAAGGATATGAGAGTCTTTTGAAAAAGCTAGGAGCGTTGTTACATGTCAAAGGATTGGAAGAGATTCTTCCCCTAGAGAAAAAATGCACAGAAGTCTTGAATGAAATGTATTCTGATACATTGTATTCTCTCAAAGGAAGAGACTTGGTGAAGAAATTTTCGAAACTCCCTTGGCATACTTTCTTTTCGACCTATGAGATTGATGATTGGAAAGATACAACATTTTACTATACCTCTCCACGATGGTTGCATTGTTATGGACACATGTTACATACAATTCCAATTGATACATGGAAACTCTATCTTGCTCGTTGTTATATTCTTCTATCTGCAGAATATCTCCCACCACCCTACGATCTCTTACATTACAATTTCTTCGGTCATGTTGCACAAGGGCAAAAACAAAAGATGCCACAGCTCGAACTTCTTGTAAATATGGTCTATGAGTATTTACACAATCCTTTTTCAGAACTCTTTTGGAAATCTGAAGGGTCTGAGGCAAAGATCCATACCATAGAAGCATTCACAAAACATCTAGTAGACTCTGCAAAAAAACGTTTGTCTACATTGGACTGGCTCTCACCTTCTACCAGAAAAGCAGCATCTCACAAAATCTCTGCGATGCGATTTTCTCTTCTGCGTCCTTCCCAATGGCCTCCTTTCTCTCCTCCACCAACCTTGGATCCAAAGAGTCTTCTCTTAAATCGTTTTTTACTTGGGAAATGGTCTAGGAAACAAGAGTTTTCTATGATTGGGAAGAAAACAACACTCTGGGAAGAGGGGATTTTTCGTGTGAATGCATATTACTATCCTGAGAGCAATGAAATTCGTATTCCCTTTGGAACAACCTACTCTCCCTTTTACAAAGTCGACGCACCTCTTGGGTGGAATTATGGTGCACTAGGATCTATTCTTGGACATGAGATGTGTCATGGGTTTGACGAAGATGGAAAAGAGTATGGTCCTACAGGAAAAAAAGATCCTTGGTGGAAATCTTCCGACAATCGTAGATTTAATAAAAAAACCAAAGGCCTTGTGGAGATTTTCAATACACAGCATGTGATGGGAAAACAAATCGATGGAAAAGATACACTCGATGAAAATATTGCAGATCTTGCTGGTCTAGGAATTTCTCTCGATGCACTCAAACAAGAACTTGCTACACGGTCTCTTTCTCCAGAAGAAGTGCACAAGGCAATGCGTACCTTTTTCATAGCCTATGCATTTTCTTGGAGAACGAAATATCGTGACACAAAATTACGAACCATGCTAGGGGTTGATAGACATGCCCCTGCATTTTTACGAGTGAATCTTATCATCTCACAATTTGATGAATGGTATGATGCGTTTTCTATTCCAGAAACATCGCCGCTCTATATTCCTCCAGCCAAACGCATCCGTATTTTCTAGAAAGATCTAAGGAACCACAGGATCTATAGACTACTATGGTCGTTCCACGCCCACGTCTGGTTGATGCGGAGGCAGAAGCAGAAGCAGAACATACTGTTCTAGAAGAAACTCCTTTATGGAATGGGATATATGTCCAATTGCATAATGGATACGAACCATTTTGGTGTAAAATTATTGATACAAATGAAAAAGATCTTTATTATGGTGTTATTTCTTCACGATTTCAAAAGAAATATTCCTACTCCTTTGGAGATATGATTCAATTTCATAAACGTTCTATCTTCAGATCTTCCTACTCTTTCTCTTCCGTTTGACAGATTTCTTCTTTTTCCGCGTTTGTTTGCCGCCTTTCATATATGGAACATTCTCTTTTACAGGGTATCTAGGAACAGGCCTCGGCAGAAATGTTTCATGAGGAGCTTTCGTATGAAAGACAGTGGGTGTTGAAGGAATGGAGGAAGTTCGGGACGAAGTTGTTGACGATGTTGTTGACAATCGATCTGACTCGTCTGGGCTAGAAAAAATTCTCATACTGGATATCTTATTTCTTAGAGCATTATGAGCATTTGGGCCTATTGTATCGACTGCAAAAGGAGATCGACCTTCATACATATGTTTTCTTCTATCGTACGCAGCTTGTTGATTCTGTTTTAAAAGTTCGGAAATATCTTCATCTTCTACTGCAAGACTTTTGAAGGGAGTTGGTTTTGAATAATTGGAGGAAGGACTTCCAATGGTAGAAAACAATTGCCGTGGAACATTTTTGAATCCTCTTTGAAATCCTTTGTGGATTCCACGAACCACTGCATTTTTTAAACTTTTGGGTGGAGGAGACTTATCCATTACTATAGGATCAGAAGATCTGAAAGCCTCCAATATTCATGAGTCCCATCTGGCATTGGTCTACGAATCAAATAAGGAAGACGACGTTGTGCAAGTTCTAATCTTGCAATTTCTAAAACATCTGTAATATAGTCTGGAACAGAAATGTATGGGCGTGCACCTTGACTCAATTGATTTGCACGCATTCCTAGAATTTTTGTTCTTTCATATTGTGTTAGGAATGGAACTGTTGCATGATTCTTGTCACGTGTAAAAGGAGGTGATGTGACTAATGGAATCTTTGATGAAATATCTTCTGCATATTCTAATACACATTCGGGATGGTGTTTCAACAGAGCAGAGAGAGGATCTTCTCGTTGCGGTTGGACATCTTCTACCAACACTTCCTCCTCTAACAATTCCTCGATACCATCATCAAACTCATCGCCACCGACAAAAGATCCATCGTCATCTGCCATTCTCTGTAGGACTTGTATAGAATTGTTTCAAATATATCAACTTTTTCCAAAAAGGACTTTCCTAAAAAATGAATTTCAGTTGGCGGCTTAAGTCAAGTCCACACCTTTAGTCAAGATGACAACTATAGAAACGACCAATTTTGTTGAATCACCAGATGTGGAGAGTGTCAAGAGCTTTGACAACATGGAGCTGCCAGATATTCTTCTGCGTGGTATCTATTCCTTTGGTTTCGAGAGGCCGAGCGGAATTCAAGGAAAAGCGATTATCCCTATGAGTAAGGGACGTGACATCATTGCCCAAGCTCAATCTGGCACGGGAAAGACTGGAACCTTTGTTATTGGTTCTTTATCACGTGTGGACCCAAGCATTAAAGCTCCTCAGGTCTTAATTCTTGTGCATACACATGAACTTGCAGATCAAATCGCAAAGGTTGCAACAACCATCGGTAGCTATATGCAGCTACAGGTGTTGTGTGCAATTGGTGGATCAAACGTTCGAGAGAACATGAAGGCACTTGAAGGAGGTGCTCAATTCATCGTTGGAACTCCTGGAAGAATTTATGATCTTGTAAACCGAAATGTATTAGATCGAAGCAACATCCGTGTTCTTATTATGGATGAAGCAGACCAGATGTTGGAAGATTTATTCTATAAGCAAGTCATGTGTATTCTTCAGAAAGGATTTCCAGAACAAACCCAAGTTGCACTCTTCTCTGCAACAATGCCATCAGAAGTCATCGAAGTCGCAAATACAATTCTACGAAACCCTGTTCGAATTCTTATGAATCCTGAAGCAGTTCCTCTTGATGGAATTGACCAATTCTACATTGATATCCAGAGAGAGGATCACAAGTTTGAATGTATTTGTGATCTTTACAAGCATTTGAATATTACGCAAGCGTTGATCTTCTGTAACAAGCGTCAAAAGGCTGAGTTACTCATGGAGAAGATGAGTGCACAGGGGTATCCAATCTCTTGCATTCATGGTGAGATGGAAAAGACGGAGCGGACACGCCGTCTCAATGAGTTTCGCACAGGTGCGACGCGTGTGTTGATCAGTACGGATCTTCTCGCTCGTGGGATTGACGTCCAACAAGTGAGCTTGGTGATCAACTACGAATTGCCTTCGAACCGCGAGAACTATATCCATCGCATTGGTCGTTCAGGACGATTTGGAAGGAAGGGGACTGCAATCAATCTCATTCTTCCAGAGGAGGAGCCTGTTCTGAAGGATTTGGTGGAAACCTTTGGACTCAACATCAAGCCGATGCCTCAGGATATTAGCAAATTGATTGTGTAAAAAATCAGAACATAGTAGATTCCTTTTTTGACCTAAATACTTTTTAACATCTATAAGTAAAATGCCAACCGATCCTAAACATCAGAAGTTACATACTGCCGCTGCAAGTGCGAATCGTCTTTCTGGAAAGACTGCATCTGATGCTTTCAAGAAAAGGGATAATGCTGGAATGCTTTTCAAGAAAGATATGAAACATGCGAATACGATCGAGGATGTTCGTACTGCTCAACAACGTCTACGAATGAAAGAATGTTCTTCTAGTACGCTCCGTGGATATACTAATTAGTACTTTGTGTATCTGTAGATACTGGCTGTACAGGTACTCTTTCACGAATATCGTGTCGACACGTGGGACATCGAACATTTTGTTCAAACCATTGATCAATACAGCTTTGATGGAATGTATGTTGACAAGGAAGTAAACGTCTGCATGTTTCAGCAGGAAACATTCTATCTTGGCAAATTGTGCAGATCGTTGTGAGAGTTGGAGATCCTGGTACAAGTTCGGTGTTTCCACTAATATCCGCAGCAGATGGAACAACAAGAACAGGGGAACGAAACGCTCTCCACGCATCTGCAGATCTTTGCTGTGATGTTCTTTCTTGAGAGATTCCTTGATTCATAAGATTTAATAAAAGTGCAACAGAAGATAGATTGTTTTCTACTTCTATTTCATTTTCAAACGAAAGTGATTCAATACTGATAGGATTTCCTTGACGAGACGTATCATTTCTTCTTGCACTTGAACGAGTGCGAGGATGTCTATAGGATAGTGGGGGTGCAGTATGTGCAAAAGACGGTGGAGGTAAATGTGTTGGTGGAGAGGGAAGCTCTGTAGATGGTTCATGTTCTAGAGGTTGAAAACGTGAAAACATTTGTTCTCTTACATATTGAAACGCTTCAGGAAGAGTCTGAAACCTGTTTTGGTCGTAGAGGAGTGCTGGGAAATAATTGTGCAGATCGTCGAGAAGTCCTACACCATAGACTCTTTGATAGATCCTGTTTTCAGACATTTGCTGTTGAATCTATACGTAAAAAATTGAAACTTCTCAACGCATCTAGAAGTAGTCCCCCACACATGGAGTCTTCTACCAATGGAATAGTAGGCCTTCGAAATATAGGAAATACGTGTTATGGCAATTCGATTCTCCAAGCAGTCCGCCACCAGATTGATTTTACCATGTTTCTCCTCCAAGAAAAACATATCCCTTTGCTCAAAAAAAAGAAAACAACAGAACAAACAACTCTTTTAGAAAACTACGGAACTCTCGTGAAAAGTCTTTGGAACGGATCAGAGTCTCATGTCGATACGAAGCCTTTCTGGGGATCTATGATTCCTGCTGCAATTCGGGCAGGGTTTGATCAATTTCGAAGACCAATTCCTCATGATGCACATGAATTCCTTGTATTTCTCCTAGATCAATTTCATGAAGCACTTTCGGAAGAAGTTTCTATGAATATTTCTTCCAGGGCATCTTCCAAACCACTTGTGAAACAGGCTCTCGAAGCTTGGAAACGATTGTTCCAGACTTCTTATTCTCCTTTCGTGGAACTCCTCTTTGGTTTGCAAATGCGAACTGTTACATGTGACACCTGCACAAAGAAGAGTCTTTCCTGGGAATCCTTCAACATGCTCAAAGTGTCTGTTCCAGAAAGATCTGGAGAACCTCTCAGCCTTGTGGATCTTTTGGTGAAAGAAGGAGAAGGTGATGAGATTGAAGATTATGCATGTGAAACATGCAAACCTACCAGAACTCGTGCAACTGTGAAACAGGAGATATGGCGTCTTGGAACTTGGGTGATTGTTGTTTTGAAACGGAATTCTTCCAATGGAAGACGTATCAACACACATGTTCAGATTCCCTTTCTCACCACCTTCTCAAATCTCTTTGTGGACAACTCTCCCGAAGTGAGTCGGGTAGAACCGTATGAATTGTATAGCACGATTCATCATCATGGAAGTTCTGGTGGTGGTCATTATACTTGCCACGCTCGCCATCCTGTGAAAGAAGTATGGGTTCACTACGATGATGAGACTACGTATGAATTACAAAAAGGAAAGCTTCCAACTTTGGACGCTAGTACTTATATTACAATGTACAGAAGGGTTTCGAAATAAAGAAAAAGGCAAAAGGCTAGTAGCAAGGACGGAATTCCAAGTCACCTTCTTCTGCTTCATCATACGATAGATTCATACAGCGATATGTAGAGGTTTCTTCGTTTTTGGTAGGGATATATCCAGAAAGACAATTGCAATCTGATGCCCGTGTTGGTTCCATGTTTGGGTTTTCAAACCCTTGCAGAATGCTGGAACCTTCGGTAACGCTAGAACCTTCGGTAACGCTAGAACCTTTGGTAACGCTAGAACCTTCGGTAGAACCAGAGTTTCCTATAGATATCTGGGGGCCGGGTCTCTCGTTTTTCTCCATAGGAGAGTATCCAAAGTAAAAGAGAATTGCTAGAAAAACAGCTCCGAAGAATATAACAGATACAATCCATTTCGAAAGTACTGTATACCAAGATTCCATTCTAAACTCTGGTTTAGAATAGTCCCCAATGTCAAAGTGTCAAGCCAAGAAATTTTTTGCAGGTGGGCCTTGTAAGATTTCTGGAGAGAAACCATCTCAGACAAATGGAACTCTTGGAAAAGAGCTCTCTGCTCTCATGACAGCTCGGAGTATGCAAGACTCTTGCTTTTTCCCAACTCAGACTTCTACACAGACTTCTACACAACTCACTGTACAACCTTCTGTAAAAAAAGATAGATCCACTGATATTTCTCTCATTCTCGAAGGGGATCTCTAGGTGTACATGCCTGCAGGAAGATCATTGGTTTTCGCTTCTGTTTTCTTCAGAAACAAATCCACATGCTCTTTCTTCAACACATACGGCAAGGAGAAGTTTGGAACATGAAAGGGCAGTTCCTTCACGTTAAACATTCGCAACATATTGATGCGTTGTACAATTTGTTCAATACATCTCTTCATCTCTCTTACACCTTTCTCCTCACTCGCATACGTCTTTATAATATGTTCTAGTACTTCTCGTGATACAGCAACTTTCTCCATCAAATTCACCTCTTTCAATGCTGCTGGGAGTAAATACTGTTCTGCAATACTCAACTTCTCTTTCTGTTCATATCCCTTCAGATTCACTGTAATCATACGGTCTGCCAACACTCTGTCAATCTTGTTTGGATCGTTTGCACTAAATACAAACATCGTCCGACTCAAATCAAGTGGAATTCCCGACAAGTATTTGTCTTCAAACAACATGTTCTGAACAGGATCTGTGATATGAACGAGGAGATTTTGGATTTCTTGACCTTTCTCTGTTGCACTGATCTTATCAAGTTCATCAAACATCATGACGAGTGACATCGATTTTGCTGCAGCGACACAGTTTGCAATTTTGCCACAGTGACTTCCTTCATAGACAAATTGATGGCCTGTATACGTTGTTGCATCGCTATCACCACCAAGACTGATAAACTGAAAGGGCCATCCAAGTGCTTTTGCAATTCCATTCTTAATGAGACTCGTCTTTCCAATACCAGGAGGACCGATGAGCAAGAGAGACAACCCTGACGCTGTTGGATTTGCAATCTTACTCGCAATGAATTGCATAATCTGTAATTTTGCTTCCTCTTGGCCATAGATTGCTTCTTCCAAGGATTTCATCGCCTTTTCCATGAAGGGCACACAGGCTTCTGGTCCTTCCTCCAAACGAATAGGAAGTTCTCTGTATACTCCAAGCGGCATCGATACAAGCTTCTCCATCCAAGATCGCATCTTGTAATATTCTCCGGTCGAAGGATCCATGGAATTCAAGGCGTTGTATCGAGACATCACCATTCCCATTGTTTCTGCTGGTAAATTCATCTGGAGAAGACGAAACATCAGCGGTTGTTCCTTCTTCACAAATTCGGACTGTCGCTCCATTGCAGCCAACATCTTCTGCTGTTTTCCAATATCCATCGACTTGAATTGATCAATGTGATCATCAATCGTTTCCTCCTCTGTAGGATTTGAAACAAGCTTTACAAACTTCTTGACTTCTTCTGATTCCTTCTTCATGTTATGACGCTTTGGTACCATACGTTCTGATTCTTCAAATCCACCACCATCCCCAATCATGATGGAAATTCCCTTGAATCCAGATTTGCTATTACCTTCCTCTTCCTCATCCTCATAGTCTTCATCGTCATCCTCTTCCATATCAGTATCTGTGTCCTCACTTCCAAGAGTTTCTTCATCCTCTTCTTCCTCCTCCTCCTCCTCTGTGGAAGATTCCACAACCATCTTTCGCTTTGGAGTAAAGCCTTTCTTGGAGCATTTCTTCACAACCTCCTCTTCCTCTGATTCTTGAACGTCCTTCTTCTTTCGTAGACGGTGCTTGATCTCAGGTTCCTTCTTCTTTGATGAACGCTGTACTTCCTTTTTCAAGCTTTTTGGTAAAATTCCATGTTTCTTCAATTTTCTTTGTTCGGAGGCTGTAAAACTTATATCTGAATCATATTCTGAATCTGCATCCATATCATAATCAATAAACCCTTTTAGATTTCCATGTTCATCTACATCATCATCATCGTCACGAGGACCACCACGCTTTTTATTCTTTTGTTTCTCTTTTGTGTTCTTTTCTTCTTTTGGAGACGCCTTCATGATTCTAGGATTCTGGGTCATTTTCAATGGAGGGACCTTTCCATGGCTAGGGTACGCTCTATCAACTTTTTTCATAGTACATTGTATCATGAAAAAAGCTTTTTTTAGTAAACTATATGCTTAGTTGCGACGGTTCTTGCGAGTGTTCTTGCGGTTCTTACGGCTGCCCTTGCGATTCTTGCGGTTCTTGCGAGACAGAATGTTAGAAACCATCTGGTCTCCATGCTTGGCGACACTGCTGCCGGTGTTCTGCAGAAAGCCCAAGCCACTGTTCACGACGCCACCTGAACGCTTGAAGGCTGACTTCCCAACATTACGACTGGCTTCGACCAGGTGAAAAAGAGGGGAATAGACGCGACCAAACAATCCCTTACTTGCACGACGAGTCTTACGATTTGCCATTCTATAGCGGGGGTAGAATTAATTCAGTTAAATCTAATAAACCAAAGTGAGCTTTCGGAGTTAGACTAGGGCGATCTCCAGCTTTCTTGGAAAGCAAAGCATTTGCCTTTTCCAGAATACGCGATCCAAGATCTTGTTTCACTTCTCCAAAGAATTTGGGGGATTTCTGTTTTAAGGCCTTTGTAAGCCGGACGAGGCAATCTACAAATTCCTCTACCACCTTCTCTTTCGATGGTTCGGAGGTGAGAAACCAAATTCTTGCCATACAACGCTCGACCATTGCAAACAAATCCGTCTTTTCCAATGTATTCAAACACGCAAGTTCGGACAAGAATTGGCCATAGCCCATTCGATATTGTTTTTGTCGAAGTAACACATTGTACTCCGCAGTACTATCCTCTTGCACATTATCGAAGATTTCCAAGAATTGACTATGGTACTTTCTCATTTCCGTATACATCACCGGATACCGGTGAGCGATTTCCGCAATCAGTTTTGCAAACAATGCACAATAAATCTCTTCTTGTGTGGCTTTCTGGAATACTTTTTCTACAAAATCTTTACTGAATTCTGTTTCTCCACTATCCATAATTTGATAAATGAAATCTCGAGTGTCGTTGTATGTAAGTGGTGTAAAGGCATTCAACTTGTTTCCAATAACTGTGTTTAAAATCTTATGGTCTAAATTCCCTTCTGTTGTAAATTTACTCTGGTACCGCCCAACAGGTGTTCGTGGCGTGGAAGTGCTCAAAGAACCTGAGGAGGTCGACTCGTCATTTGCATAGAAGGATCCTTTGGAATTGTTTCTTCCCATAGAATTTCCCATAGAACTTCCTATGGAATGTCTCTGCGTTCCTAACTTCGAAGAGGATCCTCGAAATCCATCGTCCTTGTCTCCAGGCTTTGGAGAGTTCTTTGGAGAGTCGTTGTTGTTGTAAAAGGAATTGGATGGACTCATGGATGTATTGGAGAAACGCCCTCCTCGCCAAGAATTCCCAACCGCTTCCTTTTGGCCTCCAAAAGATCGAACAGCTTGGGATTTGTCAACACCGGTTCGAAACCCACCACTTCCTTGGAAAGGTTCTAACTCCGGTCTTATATGTTCAATGTTTCTTAAAAGATCTTCTGGGATTGTTTTCTGACATTGTTGCAACAGTGTGAAAATTGCATGAATTTCGTCGCGAACATCTGAAGAAGGTGCTTGTACGGGTGTTACAGATGCTGGCAACGATGCAATTGTTGCATACGATTCATTCCTAGAGGTCGCCATTGTATTTACTATAGGGACTCATGGTTTAGGCTGCGTAGAGCTTTCAAGTTTTGCTACCAAGGAAAGGGATAGATGGACGCTTTGTTTCTCGAGCAAACTCTTGGGATTACAAATCCCTACACGCAATTTCAAGCGGAGGAATCTGTGTCTCGATGGCCTACAAATCTTATGCAATGTCGTTCAAGATCTTCGTGCTTTCGAAGTTTGAAAGCACATCTTCATGATGAAAAAGCACCGAACTGGTCTCTCGTCACAAAGTCTGTTGAAACTCTGGAACCTCTTCTTCGTCCTCCTACAACGACAGAGACGGAAAGCTATAGCCAAGTTCGCTTTTCAGGATCTCCTTGGTCCACTCTGAACTCTGTTCCCTTTGCTCTCCTGTTTCTATCGATCTACAAATCCTATGTTGTCCCGACAGCGAGTATTCTTCTTCCTCTCATTTCCTGGATCATGCCTTATATTCTTTTGAAAACGTTTTATGCAATTGATATCCATTTTACAGAATATTGCAAGATTCTTTGGAGAATTTGGAACGGCCATCCTATGCCGAGAACTCCTGAAGAACTTCTTCTTCCACCTCCTGAACAACCGAAAGATCCTATTTTACAAATGAAACAACTCTTTCAAAATGGATGGACCGTTGTGACACTTGGGCAAGCTCTGTGGCAACCGATTCAACAAGCTCGTCATTTTATGAAACTCGACGTCACTTCTATGGAACTTGGACATTCCGTTGTTTTGTTAAAGGAGGAAGCGGTTTCGATCTACAAGAAATGGAATCGCTGGCTCCCTTCTTGGTTGTCTTCCTGGATTTCTCTTTGCCCGAACGATTCACGAGAAGCATTTTCCTTTGTTCTTGATACACCGTTTTGGATGGTGCATCTTCTTCGAGCCTTAGGGAGATTTGAATTTCTCTGGCGTCTTGCGGAGCGAGAGGATGTGCATCCTGTGGAGTTTGTGGATAGTGAGGAACCTGTTCTTCTTCTCAAAGAGTTTGGTGATCCTCTCATTCCTATGGATCGTCGTGTGACAAGTTCCTTCCGATTAGGAAAAGGCTCGGTGCAGAATCACGCAATTCTCACAGGACCCAATCGTGGTGGAAAATCCAGTATTCTTCGAGGAATTCTTTTGAATGTTCGTCTTGCTCATGCGGTTGGTGCTGCATTTGCAAACAAAATGCAACTCTCCCATTTTACATGGATCGCAGACGGCCTTCGACTCAACGATATGCCTGGAGAGGTAAGTATGTTTGAAAGAGAAATCCAGTTTGCTCGAAACATTTTACACAAAACGGATGGAAAAGGCTTGATTCTCTACGATGAATTGTTTCATAGTACAAATCCTCCGGATGCGATTCGCACAAGTCAAGCCTTTTGTTCACAACTTTGGGAAAAGAAGCATTGTATTAGTATTGTAAGTACGCACGTATATTCTCTCGCACGTGAAGCACCTTCTTCAAGTGTAAAACAATTGTGTGTAGCGTCTTGGAAACATCCAGATGGAACGTATACATTCTCGTATGCTCTTCAAAGGGGAATTTGCGAAGTGAGCAGCGTTGATTTGTTGCTAGAACAAAATGGATTGCTTGCTCCTTCTTGTTAGCCCTTGCGGTCTTTACCCTTGCGGTCTTTACCCTTGCGAGGCCTTTGGACTCGTGGGTCTTTACCCTTGCGGTCTTTACCCTTGCGAGGCCTTTGGACTCGTGGGTCTTTACCCTTGCGGTCCTTTGGCCAGAAGAATCTCCTACCATCCGACCAGAAATGAACGGCTTGAGTGATTCGCTAACGATTGGAATTTTGTTGCTTCTTGTGTTTGGTGCAGTGAGTT